>Ga0214919_10000463_pt1 | contig 69241 bp, 54 predicted proteins | sample LL1503_MetaG_FD_177994 | JGI IMG/M metagenome (GOLD analysis project Ga0214919, IMG submission 177994) | Freshwater microbial communities from Lake Lanier, Atlanta, Georgia, United States - LL-1503 | ecosystem: Environmental > Aquatic > Freshwater > Lake | place: USA: Georgia | collected... | reverse complement strand
TTTAACAAAAACAATTCCAAACAGCATTCCAATGAAAGTATATTTCAGTAAAGAAAAACCAGCTTCTTTTTTTTCTGAATGATTAATACAAGCCGAGGTTTCGTCCAATTTGTTATCATTCATTGGTTGGGTATGATTAGACATGGGCATTAATTATATTGTAAAATAAAAGGAAGGATAAAGTTGGTCATGATAAATCCACCCAACATAAAGCAGATAGTAGCCACTAACGATGGCCATTGTAAATTACTTAAGCCCATGATTGCGTGACCTGATGTACAACCATTTGCATATCTGGTTCCAAAGCCTACTAAAAAACCACCCACCACCATTAATACAAATCCGCGTATGGAGCTTAAACTGTTTAAACTAAAAAGTTCAGCAGGCATTAAATGATTAAAGTCGGTTACTCCGAAATTACTTAGGGTTAGTTTTAATTTTTCATTGATTACGATGCTATTTGGATTTGCTAAATAATGAGTAGCAATAAATGCACCAATAATTATTCCAGCCACAAAGAATAAGTTCCATATTTCATTTTTCCAGTTGTATTTGAAAAATTTAATATTCGCAGGAAAACATGCAGCACATATATGGCGCAAGTTGGAGGACAAGCCAAATGTTTTATTCCCAATAATTAATAATAGCGGAACAATTAAGCCGATAACAGCCCCAGCTACATACCAAGGCCATGGCGCTTTTAAACTATCTATCATGTAAAGTATATTTGTATTTTATAAGTCTACAAATATAGTAGAATAATACAGACTAAACAAGGGGTGATAAAATTTTAGCAATAAAATTATTTCGGTACTTATTTTGCAAAAAAGGATGCTTCCTTATTTTCCGAAAAAGAATTGTTCAATGAAAATAACACTGGCCATGACTAATACAAACCAGCCAAATCCTTTTTTTAATTTTGCACCATCCATTTTTTTATTAAGATAGTTGCCGATGATGATGCCAAGTGTAGCCAATAAAACTATTACTATTAAAAAATTCCAGTCAATGGAGGTATGCGAAATATCGCCTACAAACCCAACAATGGATTTTATACTTATAATAAAAATAGACGAAGCAATGGCTTTTTTCATTGGCAGCTTACCTAAAATAACCAATGCGGGGATGATTAAAAATCCACCACCTGCACCTACAATACCTGTTAACATACCCTCGCCAAGTCCTACCAACATTAAAGCGACGCCATATACGGGCAAAACCCCTTCCACCTCTTTCTTGTTTTTTCCTAAAATCATGGATAATGCGGATACCAACATTAAACTTGCAAAAAACAACATGATAAAATTACTTTTACTTATTAAAGTATTGCCAAAATGAATGGTATCTGGAATACTTGGTAAGAAAAATTTACGAGCAAAAAATACACCAATGACTGAGGGTATCCCGAAAATGATGATCGTTTTAATATCGACCAATCTTTGTTTCATTCTTGAAATAATACCTGCAATACTACTCAATCCTACAATACATAAGGAGTAAGTGGTTGCTAAAATTGGATTTATATTAAACAGGTACACTAAAACAGGTACTGTTAAAATAGAACCCCCACTTCCAATAAGGCCTAATGAAACCCCAATTAAAATAGATGCGAAATAGCCGACTACTTCCATGTTTGATTAGTTTTTAGCAAAAATCAGAATTAAGCATTACAAGATATGTACTATTAGTCACTTAGTAAATTTTTAGTAAAATAGGGGGGATAAAAATTTTCTGCTCAAAAGTGATTTTTGTCACGCTTTAAGCTAATTTTATAGTATATTTTTACAATTGATATTAAATATCAGATAATGAAAATAGAACAAATTTATACGGGTTGTTTGGCGCAAGGGGCTTATTACATCATGAGTGAAGGCGAAGTGGCAATTATTGACCCATTAAGAGAAGTTGATCCCTATATTCAAAAAGCCAAGTTGGATAAAGCTAAAATAAAATATGTTTTAGAGACCCATTTCCATGCTGATTTTGTATCTGGTCATATTGATTTAGCAAAAAAAACAGGTGCTAAAATTGTTTATGGCCCTACTGCTGCTCCCGCTTTTGAATTTCATTCGGCAAAAGATAATGAGGAAATTTTATTGGGTAAGGTTAAAATTAGGGTATTACATACACCAGGCCACACTATGGAAAGTACTTGCTATTTATTAATTGATGAAAATGGCAAGGAGGTTGCTTTATTTAGTGGTGATACTTTGTTTATAGGAGATGTAGGTCGTCCTGATTTGGCGCAAAAAATTAAAGAAGAACTGACGCAGGAAATTTTAGCTGGATATCTATATGATTCCCTCAGAAATAAAATTATGCCATTGGCAAATGATATTGTTATTTATCCGGCGCATGGGGCAGGTAGTGCTTGTGGTAAAAAAATGAGCAAAGAAACCCAGGATACTTTGGGTAATCAAAAACTGACCAATTATGCTTTAGCTGCTGACATGACCAAGTCAGAATTTGCAGCTGCCGTTTTGGATGGATTGGTAGCACCTCCTGGATATTTTCCATTGAATGTAATGATGAACATACAAGGGTATGATAGTATTGATCAGGTGCTAGCACGTGGACAACATGCTATGACTCCTGCTGCATTTGAAACTGCAGCCAATGAAACAAGTGCTTTAATTTTGGATACGAGAGATGCGCAAATATTTGCAAATGGCTTTATCCCTAATTCAATTAATATTGGAATTGATGGAAGTTTTGCTCCATGGGTAGGCGCGATGATACCTGATATTAAACAAGAAATTTTATTAGTCGCTGAGCCAGGACGGGAAGCCGAAATTATCACTCGACTAGCACGAGTTGGTTACGATTTTACGATTGGATTTTTAGCAGGTGGATTTGATGCATGGAAGCAATCCGGAAAAGAAATAGATCAAATAAAATCTATTTCAGCAGATGAATTAGCCACAATTCAAAAACAAGATACAGGCATTGCTATATTAGATGTTCGTAAAGCGTCAGAATATAAGAGCGAACATGTAAAAGGTACAATAAATGCGCCGCTTGACTTTATCAATGATAGTATGGCCGCAATTGAAAAAGATAAAACCTATTATGTTCATTGTGCTGGGGGTTATAGATCAATGATTTTTGTATCCATTTTAAAAGCAAGAGGCTTTGATCATTTAATTGACGTGAAGGGGGGATTCAAGGAAATTAAGGAGTCTGGCCAGTTTAAGCTTACAGAATATTCCATTCCCACCAGTTTATTATTATAAGAGTCGCCTGAGTTTAAGTCCTTAAATAATTAATAATTTCTTACATTCATGTAAATTATTAATTATGAAAAATACATCTCGTCTTATTTTCCTTTTAATTACGATGGTATTTTCTTTTCATTTATGCTATGCGCAAAATGAAATCAAGGAACACAATATTGTTATTCAATTAAATACGGCAGATACCAGTGCCTGGTCCTCCACTATAGGTAATATAAAAAATATTCAAAAAATTTGGCCGAATCATCTTCATATTGAAGTGGTAGTTCATGGAAAGGCGATTGATTTATTAGTGAAGGACAAAACCTACTTCGCTAATGACATTGCTAGTTTAACTAAGGAGGGTATTGTATTTTCGGCTTGTGAAAATACGATGCGTAAACATAAAATTGTGAAAGCGGATTTATTAATTGAAGCAAATACAGTTCCATCGGGCGTGGTTGAAGTAATTTTGAAGCAGGAGCAAGGATGGCGTTATTTAAAAGCGGGCGTTAACTAATTTAGATGGGTAAAATATTTCTATACATCATCATTGGTTTTATCTTTGTATTTGGGGTACCTTTTATTTCCGATGCTATATTGATTGAACAAAGTGCCCAAATGAATTTAAATAAAACGGACAGCAGTGCTTGGGTGGGTGCTTCGCAATATCAAATTCCCTTGGATACGAATCAAAATGGGCCACTCATCAGGTATGGTTATGAGTTGGTCGCACATACATCAAAATATTTAGGGCCTAAAGGAATAGTGCAACATTCCACCAACGGTATGAATTGCCAAAACTGTCATTTAGAAGCTGGTACCAAACCCTGGGGTTTGAATTATGGTTCTGTTTTTTCAACCTATCCGAAATTTAGAGAACGCTCTGGATCCATTGAAACTATTTATAAAAGAATCAATGATTGCATGGAGCGCAGTTTAAATGGGAAGGCATTAGATACGAATTCAAAAGAAATAAAAGCTATTTATGCGTATTTAAAATGGTTGGGGGAAGGAGTACCCAAAGGAAAAAAAGTAAGGGGCTCGGGAATTGAACTCATTCCGCAACTCAATGTAGCAGCGAACCCTAAAAATGGGCTTTATGTATACACCCAATACTGTCAAAAATGCCATGGCAACAATGGCGAGGGGCTAATGAATAAGGAAGGAAATATGTATGAATACCCGCCACTATGGGGTGCACATAGTTACAATGATGCTGCAGGTATCAATCAGCTTTCAAAATTAGCAGGGTTCATCAAAAACAATATGCCCAATCCAGTCAACTATCATAATCCCACTTTGACAACACAACAAGCTTGGGATGTAGCAGCTTATATAAGCTCCCATTCAAGACCTACTAAAGATAAATCAAAGGACTGGCCAGTGCTTGCAACCAAACCATTTGATTATCCCTTTGGTCCTTATGCAGATACTTTTTCAGTAACGCAACACAAATACGGGCCCTTTGAACCCATACAATTGGCAAAGTTGGCAAAAAAATAAAAGCCTCCCCGAATAATCGAGAAGGCTTTTACTAAATTTATTTTTACTTATTTTTTTCTTTCAATTTCCTTATTCAACTCTTCAATGTCGACGGATCTTTCCGTATTATCTCCCAATAAATATTTTGAAAAGTAATCGGCTGTTTTCCAAAACCAATATTCACTCATATCACCAAAGCCATGTCGTTGTGTAGGTAAGATTAACATATCAAAGCGCTTATTCGCTTTAATCAAAGCATTCACTACACGAATGGTATTTGCAGGATGAACATTGTTGTCAATTTCACCATGAATCAATAATAGTTTTCCTTTTAAATTTTTTGCAATGTCTGGATTTTTGTCAATCATATAAGAGAAAGTAGTATCTCCTTTATCAGAAATATTTTCTTTCACCCCATTGTGTTTTTCGCTCCACCATCTATTATAAACACTATTGTCATGATTGCCAGCATTGCTTACTGCTACTTTAAAAATATCAGGATAAGCAAACATAGCTGCGGTACTCATAAAACCACCACCACTATGGCCGTGAATACCTACTTTGTCACGATCAATAAAAGTGAATCGGTCAGCCAATTGTTCAATTGCTGCTTTTTTATCTGCCAATCCATAATCTCTTAAATTACCATAGCCATAATTGTGATACCACTTACTACGTGCGGGATGTCCACCTCTGTTTCCAATGGTCACCACTACAAATCCCAGCTGGGCCAAGCGATCAATACGATCCATTCCCTTGCTAAAACTTTTATTTACGGATTCAGTTTGAGGTCCAGGATACACATATTCAATGATTGGATACTTTTTAGTGCTATCAAAATCATAAGGCTTATACATGACACCAAAAATATCAGTAACGCCGTCATCCGCTTTAACTTTAAATGTTTCTGGAAATTTATACCCTGCTGAAAATAGGGAGGTTAAATCGGCCGTTTCCAAATCCATTAATTTTTTCCCGTCTACTGAAAATAATGCTGAAGCCGGTGTTGAATTAACGCGAGAAAAATTATTAACGAAATAATTTTTCTTATCGTTCATGCTAAAATTATGGTCGTAATTACCAGGGTTCAATAATTGTAATCCTGTGCCATCAAAGTTGACTTTGTATAAATGCAAATAATAAGGATCCTCCTTGGTGTTGTTATTTACATTTTCGCGGCCGTTCGCTGAAAAGTAAACCATTCTTTTATCTTCATCAATGGATACAATATCTTCAATATGCCATGGACCTTGCGTGATTTGATTTTTTACCTTTCCCTCTTTGTCATGTAAATACAAATGCGCCCAACCATCACGTTCGCTCCATTCAATTATTTCCTCGCCGTTTTTAACTAAGCCTGGTTTTTTAATTTCAACATAAGTATTTAAACTTTCTTCAATTAATGTTTTTACGACACCGGTGTTAATATCAACAACACATTGATCAATTTTTTTTAAATCACGACTGGTGCGCGCTAAATAAAGCTGATCATTGGTACCTAACCATATATTTGGTCTGTGTTCATCGTCTCTTGCATTTACATTGGCTGTTTTATTCCAAACTGCAACATCTTGGTCCTTAAATAAGGATACATCTATTTCCTTATAACTAAATGCAGTCATATCAACAATCATCAAATGGTCCATGGGTGCTTCCTTTTCGCCTGGCATCCAATATTTATAGGTTTCTAGCGTAGGCCTTGGTTCAGCAATACTATTGATCACCCATAAATCTTTTACTTTGCGATTATCTACTTTAGTGATTGCGAGATGTTTGCTATTCTCACTCCATAAACCATAAACGGGCTTTCTTTTATTTTTATTTTTTTCTACATCGACATTGGTTTCTCCACCGCCACCATAAGCACTTTCGCTATGCCAGCTGTAATTTTGAATGCCATCTTTGGTAATAGCGTGTTCAACAATTGTACTATCCTCGTCATTCAAAATAGCCTTATTGAAATTTTCTTTGTCCATATAAAACAAATTATAATTTCTTCCAAACACCACTATTTTTTCATCGGGTGAAATGTTTGCCCAACTCGGTTTGCGTTTTGGTTTTTTAAATCCAACCAATTCATTGAGCTGCTCTGTAACAAGGTTGTATTCAAAATAAAATGTTTTTTTAATTTTTTCTGGTTTCGCATCTTTCTTAACAACTGCATCTTTGTTTACTTCAATGGTGCTTTTTACTTCAAACTGAATCCAATTTTCATCTTTAATGAATTTTAAAGAGTCAATAGGCAAATGCTGCCCATCAAATGGATCCTTAATTATTTTAGTCAATTCGGCTGCAATTTTGTCTCTATTAAACATTGCCTTTTTTTCTCCTTTCACAGGGTCCACAATATTCCATTGTTTGCCTTCGCTGGTTTCGTAAGTATACCAAAACTTATTAGAAAGTTTTAGCCAATGCGGATCAATAGACAAGGAGAAAATCATTTTGTCTAATTTTTTAGGAGCGAACCTGGCTGCTAAAAAATAATTTGCCTTTTGCTGACTCATGGCCAAGAAGGGTAGAAAAAGAAGAATAATTAAAATGTGTTTACGCATAATATAAATTTGTGTAAGAAAATTAACAAATAAGTGCTAATCTACCTACTTGTACCTCCCTTTTTTTATAAAAGGTAATGAACTACTGAAATATGTTTTAAATTAGACAAATTGTTTTTTATGAAATATAAGTTTCGTTATTATTTGACGATTATTTTAATTGTCAATGGCTTTATATTGAATGCGCAAGTAGCTAAGTTGGATGCAAAATCATCTTACCAAGATGCTACGCGAAATGAACGTATTGCAAAAACATTCCCGATCATAGATCAATTATATAAAGATTTCGCCTTAAAGAATCATTTTCCTGGTTATGCCTTTGGCATAGTGGTTGATGGGCAATTAGTGTATAAAGGAAATGGCGGCTATGCAAATTTGGAAGAAAAAATACCTGCATCTTCTGCTTCCATGTTCCGGATTGCTTCCATGTCAAAAAGTTTCACCGCTTTGGCTATTTTAAAATTAAGAGATGAAGGAAAACTACAATTGGATGAAGCGGTTGAAAAATATATACCCGCATTAAAAGGACAAAGGCTTACCAAAGATGCGCCAGTGATGACTATTCGACATTTAATGACACATAGTGCAGGTTTTCCTGAAGATAATCCTTGGGGGGATCGACAATTGGCAGATACAGAAGAAGAATTGAATACATTAATCAAAAAGAAATTGTCTTTATCAAATACTGCAGGATTGGAATATGAGTATAGTAATTTGGGATTTGCGATGCTGGGTTATATCATACATAAAGTATCTGGGTTGACTTATGACACCTATATTGCTAAAAATATTTTAGCGCCTTTGTCAATGCAGGGGACCAGTTTTGAATATACGGATGTCCCCAAAAATTTATTTGCGAATGGTTATCGTTATATCAATGAGCAATGGCGCAAGGAACAACCATTAAAAAATGGCATTTATGGTGCAATGGGCGGCATGATTACCTCCATTGATATGTTTAGTAAGTATGTTGCATTGCACCAGGATGCCTGGCCTGCTAGAGATGATGTGGAAAGCTTTCCTATTAAAAGGAGTAGTGTCAGAGAGATGCACCAACCAGCACGTTTTATTGGATTAAATCCATCTACCATTTTCCCGAACGGCAAAAAAATGGCGACTACAAGTAGTTATAGCTATGGATTGAATTGGATGATCGATGCAGAAACTAAGAAGAGTATTGGCCATAGTGGGGGTTTGCCTGGATTCGGATCCAATTGGCGTTTTTTACCTGATTATGGTATTGGTGTGATATTATTTGCAAATGTGACTTATGCGCCTACCTCAAAAATCAATCTTATTGTATTAGACACCTTGATTCAATTAGCACAATTAAAACCAAGACCGATCAAGATTTCCAATATATTACTTGAAAGACAAAAGCAATTGGTAAAAGTGATTACGCATTGGGATCAATCAATGCCGATATTTGCTGAAAACTTTTTTGAAGACTATCCAATCGAAGATTTAAAAAATTCCGCGGATGCTATTTTTAAGAAAGTGGGCAATATCATTCAAGTGAATGCGATGATTCCTGAAAATCAATTGAGGGGTTATTGTATCATTGATTGTGAAAAGGGGAAAGTTAGATTAGCATTCACATTGACCCCTGAACATCCTGCATTAATTCAGGAGTATCATTTAACGATTTTAGATTAGGGCGTCCTTATAGATGGCCAGTCAATCTTATTAGTTAAATAAGTAATAAGAATTTTATACGCTATCATATTCTAGCTCGTATTCGCCATATTTACATTAATTTGCAGCCTTATTTAGCAAATTAATTTGATGTCAATTATGGAAGAACAAAAAAAGAAAAAGCAGGCCAATGTACGCAAGGTGGTTATTGGTACTTTATTACTAGTCGCATTATATTTTGGTGGTAAAAAAATTATTTTTTCTATCACACATGAAACCACGGATAATGCACAAATTGAAACATCTATCGTACCAGTATTAACTAGAATTTCTGGTTATGTTAAAACAATTTCGATCAGGGATTATGATTCTGTTGGTCAAAATCAATTAGTTGCCGAAATTGATGATGCTGAATTACAAGTGCTGTTGTTAGAGCAACAATCTGATTTGCAACAATCCATGGCTGATGTATCCAATGCACAAGCGCAACTTGAAAATGGCATATTATCTTTAAAAAATAACAAAGGCGTTATTGATTTAAAAACAATAAAACAAAAAAAGGCAAATAGTGATTTAAAAAGAGATGAAAATTTATTCAAGGAACAAGCCATCACTAGAAAGCAATTAGAAGAAACCGAATTTCAAATTGCTTCTGCAAATCAAGAACTAACCAATGCGCAAACAGAATTGGCAACTGCAAATAATAGAATTGCAGTGCTAAGACAAAATGTGAATAGGGCAATGGCTTTGATTGAAATGAAAAAAACAAAAATTAAAGAAACTGAATTAAAATTATCTTATACAAAAATAATTACACCAAGTGCAGGCAAGATTGGGAAAAAGAATATTAATATTGGACAGTTTGTGCAAGCGGGTACCCCATTGTTTTCCATTGTAAACGATAGCAGCTATTGGATTGTAGCGAATTTTAAAGAAAGTCAATTAGGGAGTTTACAAGAAGGAAAAAATGTAAAAATTCGTTTGGATGCTTTTCCAGATCTTACCATCGAAGGAACAATCGCAAGCTTAAGTGATGCAACAGGTGCCAAATTTTCCTTATTGCCTCCAGATAATTCAAGTGGTAACTTTATTAAAGTAACCCAAAGAATTCCTGTAAAAATTTCAATTAACAATCAAGCTGCTTTCAAAAATAAATTGAGAGCGGGGATGAGCGTATTTATCACCGTTGACAAATAGTTCATATGGCTGCGCTTAAGGGCTTTGCAAGAGCAATTATAGTAATTACAACTGTATCAGCTGCTATCATGGAGTTGATAGATACTTCTATTGTCAATGTTGCATTGAATGATATATCTGGAAGCTTAGGTGTGAGTATTGAAGATGTAAGCTGGGTAATTACCTCTTATGCTATTGCAAATGTAATCATCATTCCACTCACAGGTTTCTTAGCTGAATATTTTGGTCGTAAAAATTACTACATTGTTTCAATGATTATTTTTACGGCTGCTTCCTATTTGTGCGGGCAGTCGGATAGTTTAATTGAATTAATCATTTGGCGATTTGTACAAGGTATTGGCGGCGGTGCTCTATTATCTACTTCACAAGCAATTTTATTTGATGCTTTTGAACCCAAGGATCGGCCCATGGCAGCAGGTTTATTTGGTATGGGTATTGTGCTAGGTCCCACGCTAGGTCCCACTTTAGGGGGATGGATTATCGAACACAATAGTTGGCCTTTAATTTTCATGATCAATATTCCTATTGGAATTATAGCAACATTTTTATCATTCACCTTTATAGATAAAAAAGAAGGAGAGGGTAAAGGTAAAGATGCAATCAAGATTGACTACACCGGTATCATGCTTTTAATGGCGGGTATTGGCTGCTTGCAATATGTGTTAGAAAGAGGAGAATCGGAAGAGTGGTTTAATAGTGAAACCATTCGTTATTGTTCAGGTATTGCTGTCATTGGTCTTGTTTCATTTATATTGTATGAATTAAATATAAAACAACCTGCAGTGAATTTGCGGGTATTAAAAAATAGAAATTTAGCCTTTACCACCATATTTACTTTTGTTGCGGGCTTTGGTTTGTTTACTTCTGTTTTCGTATATCCAGTATTGGCACAAAGAATTATGGGGTATACTGCTTTTGAAACGGGTATTTCTTTATTGCCGCCCACATTAGCAGGGGTGATCATGATGCCTATTATTGGTAAATTAATGAGTAAAGGGGTGTCACCCATTCCATTTGTGATTGTAGGTTTTAGTTTGTTTGCTGTATATGCATTTTATAGTGCAGCAATGCCACTGGATGCAGGTAAATGGGATTTTTTCTGGCCCTTATTAATCAGAGCCTTTGGTATTTCCATGAGTCAATTGCCGTTGATTAATCAGGCGGTTGTTGGGCTAGCACCAAAGGATTATGCTGCGGGTATATCCTTAAATAATATGATACGCCAATTGGGTGGGGCATTTGGTATTGCTATGGCAAACAACTATGTTGCAAGACAATATTACGAACACCGAACTAATTTAATCGCCAATATGCCTTCTGATGGTGCACAATGGCAAGAAAGAGTAACTGCAGTAACTCAAGGCATCGCAGCCAAAACAGGTGACTTACATGGTGCCACGCAAAGGGCATACAAAATGATAGATATGTCAGTGGATCGACAAGCGTATTATTTGTCCTATCTAGATACCTTTAGATTAGTAGGCATATTTTTTATTGTAGTCATTCCTTTGGTTTTCTTTTTACGAACGAACAAAAAAATGGATCAAGCTGCTGCAAAAGCCGCAGCCGAATCACATTAATAATGATATTATACTTTTAAAGTAAACGAGATATGAAAAAAATAGTTTTAGGTATTGTAGTTGTAATGGGAACTTGCACTGCATCAATGGCACAAAGTTTAATCAACGGGGAGCTTAAAAATTTATTAAATCAGTCCTTATTATATTTTCCTAAAGTAAAGGAGGTGCAACAGTCGGTGCAGCTTGCAGAAGATAAGCTTACATTAATTGAATTGAATAAATATCCAGATATCACTGCGGATGCAAGTTATGCATATGTGCAACCTAAGATCGAGGTTGCCTTTGGAGAAAAAACATTTCAGTTTTCACCTGAACATAATGTTTCAGCAGCCTTAAATGGCAACTATATTTTATTTGATTTTGGTCGACTGCAATCCAATATACAAAAAGCAAAGTTAGAATTACAAACATCAAAACATGTTGCTGAGCAATTAAAGCATAGCTTGTTTTTTCAAATTAGCCAGCTATACTATCAAATAGTATATGCCAAAAAGGCGATTGAAATACAGAATCAGGTATTGCAATTATTGACTGAAAATAAAACGGTAGTTGAAGCGCAGTTGAAAAATGGCAATGCAATACAATTAGACTTACTTACGATTCAATCTAAAATTGACAATGAGCTTAATCGTAAAATTGATTTAGAAACCAATGTGCAAAAGCTACTGAACTTATTAAATTATGCAACGGGGGTTTCTAAAATATCGGATGGCCAATTAAGTGTTGCATTAAAAAATTATACATTCGAGGAAGCCATTCAATTAGCTACCTTACACAATCCAAGCATTGCAATCGCAAGAGATAAAGTAGGTGTTTCCAAGGCCGAAGTGGCAATAACAAAACTAAATGAAAAGCCGGTTGTTGGCTTGAAAGCGAGTGTAGGTTCGAGAAATGGGTACTTACCTCAAATTCAAGATCCCCGTTTTAATTATAATGCGGGTATTGGTTTTTCAGTACCCTTATTTAATGGTGGTAAAACAAAACAGCAAATAAAAATACAAGAGCGTGGATTAGCAATGAGTGAAACTAATGTGATTGCACAACTACATGATTTTGAAAAAGATATTCAAGCAGCTTTGATTGATATAAAAAGTAATGAAAGCAGAATAAAAAATGCCGCCACACAAATTACGCAAGCGGCTTTAGCGCAAAAACTAAGTGTTAGTAAATTACAAAATGGAACAGCAACGCCCATTGAAATTACATCCACCAATGCGGATTATCAAAGGGCCTTGCTAAATCAATTGCAATACCAATATCAATTGTGTAATGCACAACTGGAATTAATTAAATTGATGGGTATTGCATTGGTTGACTAAAAATCAGCGTAAGTTTTAGCCCTCATTAAAATAGTTTCGTTTCTATTTACAATTTTTAGGTATTCTTTGGCAACGGATATTTTTTTCCAAGTTGGATCCTGTTTAAATGCTTCCCAATGTGCATTACGGTCATCCATGTCATTAAAGCTAGTCATATAAATTAAATTAGGTGTCCTAGCGCCAACTAAGGCTTTTGAATAAAATACGGCATTAAAATTTAAGCGTTTGAATATTTCAATTTCTTGGCCTTCATTAAACATATTAACTTTTCTTAAGTGCATTTCCTCAGTAGGACTCTCATAACTACGATACTCAAAAACGCGGTTGCTTGATTTTACCAAATCTGACGATTTTTCAAATTGTGGTTGTAGTTTAAATGCTTTTGTTAAAATACTTTCTATACGCGTATAAGGCAAACTACTGTCTTTGTTATCTAAATGAATTAATGGGTCGTCACCAAATGGGTCTAATTTTTCATAAACTTGATCTAAAGCATCTATCTGGCTTAAGTTTTTTAATGGCACCCATACAAATATTCGTTTATCGGCACTGGTGTCATTCATGATTGGCGCAAACACGCCTACTTTACTTATTCCATTATTGTGTAAAAATGGCAAATATGTTTTTTCTAAATAATCATCAATATGATTTAACTGACTTTGTGTAGTACAGTGATATATTTTTATTAAATAGAATTCTCTCGGTGTTGATTTGGCATATGCCGATAATTGAAACAAAACCAACAAAACCAAACCTAATAAGTACCCTTTTTTCATAAATAGCGATTAATATTTTACAAATGTGTTAAAGTGATTTGTTAAGTTACAAATTATTTTAGTATTTGATTATATAAAATTTTGTTTATTAGTACTGCTTGAATTATATTTAATTATAATTGATCCACTTATGACATCGCAAAAAACAACCAAAGATTTAATCCCTTTTATATTAATCACTTGTTTATTTTTTTTGTGGGGGTTTGCTAATAATCTCGTTCCCATTTTAATACCCCATTTAAAAAAGTCCTTTACCTTAACCACGACCCAATCCACATTAGTGGATTCGGCGGTATATATCGCCTATTTTTTTATGGCTTTGCCTGCAGGTATGGTGATGAAAAGACTGGGCTATAAAACCGGTATTATTATAGGACTTCTTTTATTTGCAGTGGGTGCCTTTTTATTTGTACCTGCCGCTAACAATCAATCTTATCTTTATTTTTTGTTTGCCTCTTTTGTCATAGCCTCAGGACTGACCATACTTGAAACAGCTGCAAATCCTTATGCATCGGCATTAGGAGACCCTAGTTCTTCCACTCAGCGTTTAAATCTCGCACAATCTTTTAACGGACTTGCAGCATTTTTAGCCCCTGCCATTGGAGCAAGGGTAATTTTAACGAAGGGAAATTCAGATGCTGAATTAAGTGCAATGAGTGAATCAGTTAGGCAAGCCGCATTAGCATCGGAAGCGTATACGGTTAAAACACCTTATACTATTCTTGGTATTGTTTTAATTATTATTGCTGTTTTGTTTTATTTGGTAAAATTGCCAGATATCAGAACTAAAAAAGAAGGTGGTGAAAAGGCAACCGTCTTGGGCACTTTTAAGCATGCTCATTTAAAATGGGCAGTGGTCACCCAATTTTTTTATGTGGGCGCACAGGTTTGTGTATTTAGTTTATTTATTTTATTTGCTACCGAATCAGCGGCGATTGATCAAATACAAGCAGCGGATTATTTAAGTTTTGCGGCCTTGGCTTTTTTAATTGGCCGCTTTACGGGTACTTTTTTAATGAATTATTTCAAACCCAATCAATTATTGACTGTCTATGGTTTATTAGCTACACTGCTTTGTATTATTGCCATATTTTCACATGGCATCATCACTATTTATGCATTAATAGGTATGGCCTTTTTTATGTCAGTGATGTTCCCGACCATTTTTTCATTAGGCATTAAGGATCTAGGTTCCGATACAGAAATGGGCAGTAGTTTAATTATCATGGCCATTGTTGGCGGCGCAGTTTTACCTAGAATATTTGGACTCATATCTGACCAAACAGGTAATATTCAAATGGGCTATATCGTTCCGATGGTTGCCTTTTTGGTGGTCGCCTTTTTTGGATGGAAAGGTAGCGAGGTAAAAAAGTAAACAAAATACGTTCTTTAAAAAATACGCATCAAATAAAGATGCGTATTTTTTTTGCTATTTATTTATAATATTATTTTTTATCAACCATTGTTCCATTAATTGGGGCCAGAAAACTTCACTGGTATTGTTTTTCATTCCAAATCCATGCCCTCCTTTTTCAAAAAGGTATAGTTCTGAAGGAACTTGATTTTCTTGTAGCTGTTTATAATAATTAATTGAATTTGCGACAGGAACAGCACCATCATCCTTTGCATGTACTAAAAAAGCAGGGGGTGCATTTTTGTTGATATGTTCTTCATTGCTAAAATAATGTACCTGATCCTCATTAATTACGGGCCCAATTAAATTATCCCTTGATCCTTTGTGACCATAACTACTAAAGCTAATCACCGGGTAAATTAGTATCTGGAAATCGGGGCGGTAGGAGATATTTACTGGATTGGTCACTTTAACATCTTCATAATGGGTGGCAGCTGTTGAAGCAAGGTGTCCGCCTGCAGAAAAGCCCATGACACCTATTTTGTTTGCATCAATGCCCCATTCATTTGCGTTTGTCCTAGCTAGATAAATCGCTTGCTGTGCATCCTGTAATGGTGCTATTGATTTATTAACTTGGTGTGTGCTACTAGGGATTCTATATTTTAATACAATTGCATTTACACCTATGCTATTAAAAAAGCTTGCGACATCTGTACCCTCATGTGTTGCAGCCAATATACCATAGCCACCACCTGGACAAATGATCACACATGGTCTTTTAATAGTATCATTGGTGGCTCTAAAATATTGGTAACCAGGTATGGATACTTTTCCTATTCTTAAAATACCGTCATGCGTAATCACTTCCTCATTAATGGCATCAATATAATTAGGTATATTTTTATAGAGCGGTAAATATTGTGCTGTAGCATTTGACATATGTAGTAATGTTATAAAGAGTGTTAAATAGATATATTTTATTTTCATAATTTAGCTTTTACATATGAGTTATGATGATATTAAATTTAAAAACATTTAATTGATGTAATATACAAAATAGAAGCTTGTTAAAATCTGGTATTTGTTGATTTAATTCTTAAATTTAATAAAAAACGATGGCTATACAAATTTGTCCTGTTTGTTCTCAGGAAACCGATCCAGTGATGGTGCATGGCCACTACCAATGTAGTATTTGTGGAACCAATATCGCTCCCTGTTGCGATGGCGAAACCTGCGAAAATTAAAAAAGCCCCTCCTGAAAATCAAGATAGGGCTTAATCGTATTGTAACATTTAAAACCGATTTTTTAATCTCTTTTTGCTGGTGGTGGACCTCCATGACGACGTGTCATTTCGTTTCTTGCTTTTTTCAAAAACTCTTTATCTACTTTTAAAGCATCGTTAATTCTTGTATCTGATTTTAAAATTGGCTTAAGTGCAGAAGCTAATTTTTTTCTTACTGTTAGCACCGCTTCTTGCAATTCAATTTCGTTTTCCTTTTTTTCTTTGTAAACAGCGCGCATGCTATTTTTATATTCATTATATACTGGCCAAAAAGCTTCCGCCTCTTGCGGTGTAAGTGCTAATTGATCTGTGATAAATTTAGTTTTAAACATTTCAATGTTTGCCCTACTTGGTCTGCCGGGTCCTCTTTTGTCGTCATTGTGTTCTGATTGCTCATTAGGGCGGGATCTTTTTTCTGGTGGTCTTTGAGCATTGGTTGTAATCATAACCATGCTCAATGCTAAAGTGTACAATAGGTATTTCATAAATTGGTATTTATATATTTAATTTTTATACTTGCATTTTTAAAATGCAATTTTTTTCTAAAATTATTTAATCAATCGAATCTTTGTAAAACTGTTCCGCTTCGGTATCAGGTTTAAATGCTTCTGATTGCCAATCAATCTCAGCCATCCACTCATTTGCATCTACGTAAGCTTCAATTTCATCGTTTGATATATCATTAATTGTTATCGTCGAAAGTTCTAAATTATTATCTGTACTACTGTTTAAAAAAATAAAGGTGCTAGCGACTACCAGTATGAATGCTGCAGCAATGGCCATTTTCCCAATGGGGGTAAGAAAAAATATTTTCGGCTTATTATTGGCAATTCGGTTTTGTAATTTTTCAGGAAATGTTTCAAAATACGACGCAGGCACACTTGATGCCGACATATCATAATTGGCTAAAGCCTCTTTTGAAAAAAGGCGTTCAACCATTAATTGATCATCTTCAAGTGTTGTATCTATCTTTTTTTGTTCCATTGTGCTATTTTGACAATTGATTAATTGCTAGGTTTAATTTTTCTTTAAAAATTCTTCTAATTTCTTAATTGCTTGATGATAATTGGCTTTTGCACCCCCCACAGTAGTCCCAGTGATACTTGCTATTTTTTCATAATTCAACTCCTCAAAATAGCGTAACATAAACACAAATTGCTGTTTTTCAGGTAGTTGTTTAATGCCTTGGTCTAATTTTATTTGAATTTCACTGCTTTTTGGGGCATCCGTATGACTAGGCGTGTTTTCGTAGTCCAATATATCGGTCGAACTTGTATTGGAACCTTGTCTTTTTTGTTTTGCAATAAAATTAAGGGTTTCATTATAGGCAATGCGGAATAGCCAGGTACTAAACTCACTTTCCATTTTGAATCCATCTAACTTATTCCATATTTTGATCCAGACCATTTGTGCAATATCATCAGCATCCTCATGATCATTGACCATTCGTTTTATTTGATGGTATACTTTTGCTTGGTGTTTTTTCACCAATTGCGTAAAAGTTTCCTCCCTTTTAATGGACTTTTGAAATTGTAATATTAATTCTTGATCTGATTGCATTGTTGGTGTAAAATTAAGCAAACAATTCAATCACAAGTTTAATTCATTACATCTTTATGATAGTTTTGACATATTGATTTATGCCATTTTGAAGCCTCAGATAGTAAACGCCCGCTGGTAGGTTGCTACCAAATAAGGTAACACTATTCATGCCCGCATAAGGGTAACTTGTATCTACTAATATTTTAATTACGGATCCTGTAGTATCTAACAATTGAACTAAGGTTGCGCCTCCTGCTGTTTTGAATTCAATTCTAGTTTGAGCGCTAAATGGATTTGGATAGTTGCTAATCATGGTGTTGCCAGCAAAAGTTGAATTCTCCATAGCTACACCACAAACACTTGCATTGATCAATGGTAAAGTTGGGTACTTCTTTAACATAATTTGCATATTGTCTGTTTCATTCACACAAAACCAATTTGTAAGAATGGAATTGTAAATACTTCTAAAATCTGTTTGATAAGGTATATTATCATTCGCAGTTGCTGTTAATGGCAAATCGGGATTTTTCCCAAATACGCCACCGCGCACATTTTTTCCAAAAAGAAATAATGGTGCTGCTGCGCCATGATCCGTTCCGCCACTTGCATTTGACTTAATGCGACGGCCAAATTCAGAGTAGGTCATTCCAATGACTCTGTCATCAATCTCAAGCCCTTTAATATCGTTTTGAAATGCATTTACTGCTTCAGAAACTGCATTTAATAATGTTGCTTGTGGCCCAATGGTTGTATCAATGGAATTGGTTTGACCTGCATGCGTATCAAAACCGCCATAATTAACCATATAAACTTTAGTCTTTAATCCTCCTTTAATTAACCTTGCTACAATTTTTAATTGTGACGCTAATGAATTATTAGGGTAGGTGACTTGTTGCTTAATACTATCCGAAGCTGCTTTAATGCGAACAGCGTATTTATTGGTTTGTTTTGCAATGCGCCTTACAAAACTTAATTCATAACCACCATTGGTATTAGGCACTGTGTCATCAATGTTATCAATTAAATTATAATAGGAAGCCGGGTCTGAAATACTCAATCCCATATTAACTACCGGACCTTGACAGGTAAGGGAGGTAATAGATCCAATTTGTATTGCTAATGGATCTGGATTTTGGTCACTAGGATACGCCTCAGGATAATTAGGGTATTGGTTATCTAAATATCTTCCCGCCCAGCCAGTATTCAAATACTGTGTGCTATCCGACCCGCTCATCCAAATATCAGTTGCTCTAAAGTGCGAAAAGCTAGGTTGCGGATATCCAACGGCTTGAACAATATTTAATTTACCCTCGTTAAATAAATTTTGAAACGCGGTCATCGCTGGATTTAAACCAGTTGCATCGTTACCGGTTAATGATAAAATCTTTTTTTCAGGAATCGCAATATTGGTTCGCGCGTTGTAATACTTACTATAATCTCCTATTGGAATAACGGTGTTTAATCCATCATTACCACCACTCAATTGTATAATCACTAATACGCGATCATTGTTTACACTGGCCAATAATTCGGGCTGTATTATTGGATGTTGTGTTAATATATGAATGGGATTGCCACCAATCACAGTAGGCGCCATTAGCGCAACACTATTTCGTATAAAATTGCGTCTTTTCATTTATTGCAATTGGTATTCGGGCAGGTTCATAATATATTTTAATAGGGTCTTGAGTCGGACATTCACAATATTAAAGTTGATTGTAGTAGCACTTGCTTGATAAGCATTCCATGCGTCTGTCCAATAATAGTCACTTACTTGCCCACTTAATAAAATTTGCTTTTTTAAATTTGCTTTTAATGTTGCGGACACATCCGTTGAAACTAAGCTTGCAAATGCAGCATCAATTAAAATGTTGGGATCGCTGGGGTTTGCGCAAATAAATTTCGCAAATGCGATGGTGTCAATAACTACTTTTTTCCCATTTCTGGTGTAACCTGATTCCGCCATTAAGTCGGTAAATTTATTTCGCTTGGGTAAGGTATCTGCGTTAATCCATAGTTCATAAAATTCCGGCACTTGATAATAGGCAGGCCAACCAGCAACATTGGGCGGATCCGATGGATTTTGCCCTAAGTTGATCATCTGACTTACCATATTATTGAATAGATAATAGGAATCCGCATAATCGGTAATCATATTAGGGAAACTAATATTGAATTCTCGTAAACAACCTACTACATGATCAATAGGGCTTTTAATTTGACAACCAACATATAAGGAATCATAAAAATGTTCGCTTTGAAATAGCTTTTCAAGTACAGGCTTGATTTCAAAATTATTTTTTATAAAAATATCTGCAAGTGGTGCGATGATATTATTCTCAACTTTATCATCAATATGATAGTAAACAAAAAACTGATAAATTTTTCTACAAATAAATTTAGCTACCTCGGGCCTTTCAAAAATCATACTAATCAAATCGTCTGTTTCATTTGCGCCTGCAGCTGCTGTTCTTCCAGTAATTACTTTATTATTATAATAAGATGAAAATTGTTTATTGGTGCTATCGTGTTTTGTCGAATCAAAATAAACACTAAAAGCACTATTGATACGCCATCCTGTTAAAACCTTCGCTGCCGCTTTGACATCCGCTTCGGTATATTTAACATCCGCATGTTTTCCTAAAGTAAATAATTCTTGTAATTCTCTACCATAATTTTCGTCAGGTGCGGTATTGGTATTTAAATAACCATTTAGGTAACGCAACATACCTGCATCAATAGTAATTAATTTTATGAGTTGCTTAAAATTACCCAAACAATTTTTCCGTATTGTATCGTGGTGACTAAAAACATAATTTCCATAGGAAACAATATCAGCTTCAATACTAAAATGATTCGCCCAAAAAAGGCTAAGCTTTTCGGTGATGTTTTTTTCTTGATTCACCATGGCTCCAACCTGCCATTTTTTAAAAGTGGAACGGCGATAGCTATTGAGTGTGCCATCGGCAGTAATATTATTAATCCATGTTGCACCCAAAGGAACCACAGGGTCAATAACAGTAGCTGTGTTATAATCATTAAGCGGTGGACTAGGATAATTTACATTAGGAGACAACAGCTCCTTGACTGAGTTCGCCATGCCTTTATTCAAGAAATAGTCTATTTCGTTTGATTTAGCACCAAAAAGTACCCTTTTCAATAAGTGCTTTGTGGTCACCTTGGTCCAAGCCCCTTGATATGGGGTCAATCCTAAATTGCTTGAAATGGGGGTTGCAGGCATAACTGAATTAATATTCTCATTCAATTTACAATTTTTCACCATTTTTCGCAAAAAAAAGCAGACAATTTTCTAAAATCCAACGGGTTATTTGATCTATCTCTAATAGCGGATATCATAAAAATGGGTTTAAATCCATTTGATATTACCTTTATGCAAAATTTAAATTAAAATAATTCAATATGTTTAAAAAATTACTCGTTGTGACGCTTTGTTCAGTAGTTTTTACTTCTTCATTACACAGTCAAAAAGCCGCCAAGTTGATTAATGAATCTGAAACCGAGCGAATTGAAAAGTTTTTGTCCTCAGATGATTTAGCGGGCCGACAAATTTATACAGCGGGTATTGAGAAGGCAGCTAATTTTATTGCAAATGAGTTTAAGCAAAATGGGTTAGCCACTTTTAAAAATAGTGATAGTCATTTGCAAAGCTTTTCAAGAATTAGTACAAAATTTATTTCTGCAGCAGGAAATTTTGATGGTAATAATATAGACACAAAAAATATCATTGCCATTACTTCCGAAGCCAATTTAGATATTAATGAAAAAAGCGGCTATGAGATAGTAAAAATAGCGAAGGAAGATAATTTATTTTTAACTGTTAGAAAATATATGACTAACAATAAAAATTATGTCATATTAGTGGATGAGTCTTTGGGGGCAAATTTTGGAAGATTGGTGCAATTTAAATCTGGCTTGAGTGAGCAACAAAAATCAATTTTTATTGTATTAGCAAATCAAGTACCCACGCAATATAAATTACAAGCAACACATAAAGTTGATAAATTATCACTGTCAAATGTTGTCGGTATCATTCCAGGAAAATCATTACCCAATGAGTATGTGATTTTTTCAGGACACTACGATCATTTAGGAGTGAATGGAAAAAGGGCAGTCAATGGCGATTCTATTTATAATGGCGCTAACGATGATGCCGCAGGTACTACTGCTATGATTATGTTATCAAAATATTTTTCAGCTTTAGCTAATAATGAGCGCACATTGGTATTTGCTGCGTTTACGGCAGAGGAATCGGGTGGGTTTGGTGCACAATATTTTTCAAAACAATTTGATCCACTGCAGGTAAAAGCAATGTTTAATATTGAAATGATTGGAACCGAAAGTAAGTGGGGAAAAAATAGTGCGTACATCACTGGATATGAAAAAACAGATATGGGTGAAATTCTTCAAAAAAATTTACAAGGAACCGATTTTCAATTTTATCCAGATCCGTATACGGATCAAAATTTATTTTACAGATCAGACAATGCTACATTAGCAAGATTAGGTGTGCCAGCACATACCATCAGCACTTCCAAAATGGATAGCGAACCCAACTATCATAAACCAAGTGATGAATTTTCAACTTTAGATATTGCAAACATGACGCAAATTGTAAAAGCGATTGCTAAAAGTGCACAAACTATCATTTCAGGAAAGGACACGCCAACAAGGGTTGATACAACAAAATTAAAATAATACGACTAATTAAATTTGAAGGCCCAATAAATTTTAAACATGAAATCAATAAATAAAGTTATAACATTCGTTTTCATTTTTATTTTCACATCTTTTTTTGCAAATGCGCAGGCGCCCAATTATTTTCCTGCTGCAAATAATTGGGAGAAGAAATCACCTGCATTTTTTAAAATTGATTCCAATAAAATCAAGGAGGCGATTCAATTCTCAACACAACATGAGTCTAAGTATCCTAGAAATGCCAGAATTACCCAAGCCATGCAATATGGAAAAGAGCCATTTGGAGACCCAGTGGGTCCAATGGCAGATAGAGGCGGGTTGAGCGGATTGATTATTTATAAGGGATATATTATTGCTGAATGGGGAGATCCTACTATTGTTGAAACCTGTAATAGTGTTACTAAAAGTTGGGTGTCAAGCATTGTTGGATTGGCACTTGATAAGGGGTTAATTTCTTCCTTAGATGATAAGGTCAATAATTATATGCCTCCGATTCAACCTTATGCTGCTTTGATGAATACGAATCAAAATCCAATGGCAGTCAAAGATTTTATTTATCCTTTTGCTACAGAACATAATAAAAAAATTACTTGGGATCATTTACTTCGACAAACCAGTGATTGGGAAGGGGAATTGTGGGGCAAGCCGGATTGGGCAGATCGACCAACAGAAAATTCGGCGGAATGGTTAACACGAAAAAGAAATGAGCCAGGCACTACTTATAAATATAATGATACTCGTGTAAATGCATTGGCACTTGCAATGACCACAGTTTGGCATAAATCACTTCCTGAAGTACTTAGAGAAAATATCATGCAACCTATTGGGGCAACTAATACTTGGACCTGGGCTGGTTATCAATCTTCATGGATCGTGTTAGATGGAAAGCCAGTTCAGTCGGTGAGTGGCGGCGGTCACTTCGGCGGAGGCATGTTTATAAACGCTTATGATATGGCAAGATTTGGATTACTGACCCTACATAAGGGCAATTGGCAAGGCAAACAATTATTGTCTGCAAGCTGGTTTAAAAAAGCGACCACACCCACATCAGTAAATCCAGAATATGGGTTTATGAATTATTTTTTAAATACGGATAAAAAATTATATCCATCAGCACCTGCTTCTGCCTATGCGCATTTGGGTAATGGAACTAATATGATTTATGTGGACGAAGTAAATGAGTTAGTGGTGGTGGTAAGATGGATTGAGGGTGATTCGATTGGCGAATTTTTAAAAAAGTTATTAGCCGCATTACCCGCTAAAAAATAAATTAATTGTAAATATTTATTATGAGTTTACCTATAATTTTTGGCATCATTGCCATCATCATCATTGTTATCAGACGCAATCGAAATAGAGATTAGTAGCTTACTTTTTTGACACTAAATCTGAAAATTGTGCTGGCATATTAGTCGTTATAAATTCCACGCCTTGTGCGATTAATTTATTTAGGTCCTCCACTTGATTTACAGTCCAACTCCCAATTAATAAATTATTTTGTTTTGCGGCCGCAGTTATTTGTGGGTCACTAATAAAATTACTGAAATGAAAGTTGATACCATTTATTTTTTCATTTATAATTTCATTAATTGTTTTGTTATTTTCCAAATAAAGTACAATAGCATTGGGTTGTAATCTTTTGATAGTTTTAACTATTTCAAATCCAAAACTGATATAAATTATTTTTTTTGATATGCCTAATTTTTCAGCCAGGGCAAGGGTTTCCATCGTTGTTTTTTGTGAAATAGCTGCCCCTGTTACTGCCTCTTTAATTTCGCAAATCAGTAAGGTGGGCGGGTTGTCGCGCGTTCCTGTACTAAAGTAACTTTCAAGCGTAGGTAAATTTTCGCCATTACTTAATTTATTTTTATTTAAATCGGCGTAATTCTGAAGTTCGATTGTATCGCCATAATAAACAGGATCATGATTCACAACAAGTACACCATCCTTGGTGCGACGAACGTCAAATTCACTGCCATAACATTTCAATTCAATTGCTTTTTGCAATGAAGCAATTGAATTCTCGGGCAATGCATATTCTTTCCACGCACCTCTATGCGCAATAATTTGAGTTTGTTTTTGCGACATAGCGGGTTGGATTAAAAGGAAACAAAAAGCAATGATATAAAGTGACCTCATAAAAATATGGTTAATGTAATTGTTAATTATAATGCTTCAAATTCGCCTCTTTCTTTGTTTTTCTGCACCTTATTCGCCTCGAAAACTTTTCCATTCATGGCAATATAAACCCCTGTTGGCAGTACTTGTACAAATGCCAATGCACTGCCAAGATTAAATAATCCATCCGAACTTCCAAATTTATATGGCACCATTGCACCTGTCAAAACAATTGTTTTATTGTTGCAGTGTTTTGCAAGGTAGCTTGCGGTTAAAGTCATGGTATCCGTGCCATGGGTAATAAAAATTTTATCTGCGCTTGTTTTTAAACATGCTTCAGCAATGAGTTGTCGGTCATCATCTGTAAATTCTAAACTATCCTTCATCATCAATGTAGTGATGGCTAAATCAAGTTTACTACGGCCTAATTCCAGCATTTCATGCAAATGAGTTTCTTTAAAATATAAGCTACCATTGAGTTCGTTATATTCTTTGTCAAAAGTGCCGCCTGTAATAAAAACTTGTATAGACATAATGGGGTAAATTATTTTTGATGAAAACTGTTTCCAATAAATGCTAATGCATCAATGACCCCTGTGCGCCAATAGGTCCAACTATGTGCGCCATCTCGAACCCTAAATTCATGTGGTATTTTTTTATTGGTCATTGCGATATGTAAATTTGCATTTCCAACTGATAAATAATCATCATCACCGCAGTCGATCCAATATTTAACGGAAGACAATTCTTCAATGGTCTTTGTTTCAATTAAATGAAGCGGACTGTTTTGAAGCCATGCTGCATTAATCCTATCTGTTCCTTTTACATTTTTTTTATCTGCTGTCGCAAATAATGAATTATAAATATTATCTGATGCAGTGCTAATATCACTATTGCTCCAGACCACTGCACTTAGAGGAGCAGCTGCTGCAAACAATTTTGGGTATTTCAAACCATATAATAATGCCCCATATCCTCCCATCGATAATCCTGCAATCCCTCTAAATCTTTTTTCTGACTTTACCTTATATGTTTTTTCAATATGCGGTATTAATTCTTTTATAAAAAAATCCTCGTAGGACAATGAGCCATCTGCGGCATTGATATAAAAACTTTTAAATCCATCAGGAGTGACAATAATCATTGGAGGGATGGTTCCTTCTGTAATTGCTTTATCTGCGAGCCTATTAATCTCTCCAAATTGAATCCAACCATCATCCGCGTCACCATAGCCATGTAATAAATACGTTACAGGGTAGGACCGATCACTTATGTTATAGTCTGAAGGCAGATATATGGAGTAATGCACATCGCGATTCAATATTTTACTTGCAATGACTTGCTTTTCCTTCACGATACCTTGACCAAATAAAATACTTACAATAAATACGTTTAAAATAAGTAGGAGAAATTTTTTCATATATTATTTTGAATAATGAATTTAATATGCACAAACATAGTTCATGTAGCATTTACTAATATGAAAATAAAAGTACACTATAAGTTTGGTTTCATCCACATATCCTGACGGTCCATTTTGATATTGTCCGAGACCGCTTTATTTTGAAATAAGGTTGCTTTGGTTTGGGATGTATTCCCGCTGGCACTAAAAGGCTGAAATGCGACTGGGCTAATATACAATAAGGCTTTATTTAAAACAGTTTCATATGGGTCGCCCAATTGCTTATAAGGTAATACGTTATCTGTAATGGCAATATTAGGTAAAAACCCATCCTTGGTGCCATAATTGGATTCGTCTTTTGCATTGGCAATTTTAAATGTAATGGGTTGCAAGCCATAGTTCCATCTATTTTTGCTATCGGTTAAAGTAAAGGATCCTACATTTTTTCCATAAGTATGTTCCCCCACCAATATGACATCCATAAATGGCTTTAAATTATTAATCACTAATTCACTAGCCGACGCCGAGTTGTTGGATACCAAGAAAAATACCCTTGTTAATGTTCCTAAATTATTTGATTCTAATTTAAAGTTGGTATTAAATGCACTACTACCACTTGATTTATTTAATTCTTCTGTATAAGTAGCATTGTACACTTTTTTATTCATGACCGTTCCTATTCTAGCTGTCAAATCTTTTACAATTAAATTAGTCATTAAGTCGGATGAGCTCACATACCCGCCACCATTGTATCTTAAATCAATCACTAGTTCATTTACACCACCTGATTTAAATCGGCCAAAAACATTTCTTAAACTATCGTCAAAGCTGGATAAAAATTGTATATATGCGATATAGCCTACTTTTTTCCCACCCCATTTAATAATAGTATCTTTTAATATAGGATTTGTTTGTAGTTCCACTTTAGTCAATGACGTACTCGTCCCTGTGCTCGTAAATATACCAGCAGCATAGGATCCCAGTCCTAATTTTAAAGTTTCATTTTGTAATATAGTAGCATAATTACTTGGGGTAATCGTTTTATCATCCACCTTTAAAATAATGTCACCTCTTTTTAATCCTGCTTTTTCTGCAGGGCTGCCTTTTAAAACATAAGCAATAACAAAAGCCATATTTGCTTGTGTGTTATCGGTATAAAAAATAGAATATTTTATACCGAGCACGGTATTAATTCCATTTAATTGATTTGCTAAATTACTTGCACTGCTATCAATCCATGAAAAACGATCGGTATTTCCATAATCATATAGAATACTATAAAAATAATTCATAGGATTATCTTTCAAATTTGTTGCTGAAATTTTGGGCATATTTGTATTCCATAAATAATAGTAACTCATCGTATTGTAAATCCAGGTATTCACATCTTCAGATGCGTTGCCGGAATTACTAACAGTCACGTCTTTTTTACATGCCATTAATAGAAATATAAAGACAAAAGAGACTAATAATTTTTTCATATACAAAACACTTTATCAATAGTAAATTTAAATAATTTAAGGACACAAATGTTATCCTTCTTGTTTTCATTTTTGGGGCAGCGCTTTTTAACTTAATTTTGCTAATAAATTACCTAGCATATGCCAAATACAAGGGGTTTCTTCAAATTTTCATTAAGCCTTGTGTCGCTTACGATGCTTTTTTCATCTACAAATGTAAAAGGACAAAAAGCGACCACACCCACTTATATTGAATCTATCAATGAATGGCATAAGTTAAGGGAGGTGGAGTTAAAATCACCCAAGGGTTGGTTAAACTTAGCTGGTTTGTTTTGGTTGCATAGCGGGGTGAATACTTTTGGAGCAGCAAAGAACAATGATTGTGTTTATGAAAATCCCGATCCATCCGATGTATTTTTTCCTGATTATTTGGGAAATTTTATTTTTGAAGGGGATAGTGTTATGTGGGAGAGCCTTGATAAATATATGGTTATGGTAAATAATCAAAACATGCCCTTTGGATCAAAGGTTTGCGTTTTTAATGGCAATGGCATTAGTTCGGAAATGAGTTGGACAATGTCAGGTCATTCATTTTCATGGACCATCATTAAAAGAGAAGATAAAATTGGGGTAAGATTTAGAGATTTAAAATCGAGCAATGTTTTATTATTTAAAGGGATAGCTCATTTTCCAATCAATGAAAAATTAAAAATAAAAGCGGTGCTTCAGCCACCTGTTACATCCTTTTTAATGATATCAAATGTTTTGGGCCAGCAAGTGGCTTCTAAAAATGCAGGTAAGCTCCAATTTACCTATCAAAATAAATCCTATAGTTTGGATGTAATTGACGAAGGAGGTAAGCAACTCTTTATCACTTTTGCGGATGCGACTTCTGGGGTAACCACTTATGGTGCAGGTCGTTTCATTTATATTGATCAGCCAGATGTCAACGGAAATACTTTTATTGATTTTAACCAAGCCTTTAATCCGCCTTGCGCATTTACCAAATTTGCGACCTGCCCGTTGCCGCCACCTCAAAATAGGCTGCCTTTTCCAATACCGGCAGGCGAAAAAAATTATGGACATCACTAATCAGTCCATTAACTTTATATTTATATGAATAGCCCAATACCACTTATTAACGCTAAAATTGCGATCATTGGCTTGGGCTATGTGGGATTGCCTTTGGCAGTGGCTTTTGGTGAAAAGTACCAAGTGGTTGGGTTTGATATCAATTTAGAACGAATTGCCAATTTGAACAAAGGCGTGGATAGCACATTGCAATGTACCACCCAAGAAATTGCAAATGCAAGTAAACTCATTTTTACCCATGACTTAACTCAAATTAAGGATTGTTCTATTTTTATTGTCACTGTTCCTACACCTGTCACAAAAGACAAACAACCCGACTTACATTTATTACGTACTGCTACAAAAATGGTTGGAGAAGTTTTAAAAAAAGGGGATATCGTAATTTATGAAAGCACCGTGTATCCTGGCTGTACCGAAGAGGATTGCGTTCCTGTATTGGAAGAATTTAGCAGGTTAAAATATAATCAAGATTTTTATTGTGGCTATTCACCAGAGCGAATTAATCCAGGTGATAAAGTGCACACACTTACAAAAATTATAAAAGTTACTTCTGGTTCAACGCCTGAAGCCGCAAACATGGTTGACCATTTATATGCAAGTATTATTAAAGCAGGCACCCATAAAGCGTCAAGTATTAAAGTAGCGGAAGCATCAAAATCCATTGAAAACGCACAAAGAGATATTAATATTTCTTTTGTAAATGAATTGGCATTGATCTTTGATAAAATGGATATTGATACGAATGAAGTGCTTGCTGCGGCTGCAACCAAATGGAATTTTTTGCCATTTAAACCAGGATTGGTAGGCGGGCATTGTATTGGTGTTGACCCTTATTACTTGGCACATAAAGCAAGTAGTTTGGGCTATCATCCACAAGTAATTTTATCCGGCAGACATGTGAATGACCAGATGAGCTCGTTTGTTACTGAAAAAGTAATCAAGTTATTAATTAAAAATAGTTTTAAAGTACAAGGCGCTAAAGTTTTATTATTAGGGGTGACATTTAAAGAAAATTGTCCCGACATTCGAAATTCTCAAGCCTTTGAAATATTTACAGCACTAAAAAATAATGGGGTAGCCGTTGTCGCATTTGATCCATTTGCAAATGCAAAGGAAGTTTTTGACAACCATCAAATTAATTTAGTCACCTCACTTGAAACCTATGATGCTATTGTATTAACAGTAGCACATGACTTTTTCAAATCATTGAATTATACAAGTTTAAAATCATCCCCTAATTCGGTGATTTACGATACCAAGGCGATACTGGATAAAAGTATCGTAACCGCTCGTTTATAAATTTTTTTATTGTGGGTGATAAATGCTTTCGGCATTTTTCAACACTTCATTTTTATCCAAGGTCATTTTTTTCAATTGTTGCGCTTGGTACAATGGGCGTTGATCTGCGAAATGCTTATTCCCTTTAATTGAACTAGCACCAAAAGTATTGACAGTTTCAATTAATGGTAATCCACCATTTTTAGGAAACTTAACAAATCCAATATACGCATCACCACTTACCATTTTACGTTTGCCTTCTGTGCCATAAGCTTGACCTTGCACAGCAGCTAATACATCGGGCATGCCTCCTTGTGGCCATTCTTCATCACCACGCACCAATTTTTGCATGTCACCTAAAGTGACATCTAATCGATTAAAATTTTTCATTAAATAATCATATGCATACTGAAAAGTAGCTACTGCCTCGTCCATACTTAGCTTGTCACTTTTATGATCATCATTACTTTTACGGCCACCCATTAATTTAGGGATGGAATAATAAGCCAAATTATAAATCAAAGCACCATTGCTTTCGGCAACTGCATTATGGTCCCATTTTTTTAAACTAACAATCAATGGCGCTAGTTGCGGGTATTTTGATTCATCTACCATAAATAAGGTATCTGAAGTATATCCATAAGGGTATAAAATTGGATTGGGCAATTGACGATCAAATTTGATTCTCTTTAAATCGTTGTAGCTAATTTTATCAAGCTGATCAATTAAATCCTTAGCGCGTCGGCTTCTGTTATTATGTGTAAGTTCATAACCATCGTTCACATCAAACTTTGCCCGATTTAAGTTTTCATTTTCGGCAGTAGCTAAAAATGGTGAATGATTGGTGTTAAATAAATAACCACTGGTAGGATTTAAATATTGCGGTAATTCAGATAGGGGTTTAAACTTAGTCCAAAGTGTTGCCATGGTATTCCCTGGAACCGTCGAATTCCAATGATAGCTTGTATCGGGATTACGATAAGGCATCTTACTATTTGAAATGTAAAATATAGTATCGTTTTTATCTGCATACACAATGTTAAACATGGCCAAATGATTCTGATTTAATGCAGCTTTGAATTGTGTGTAGTTTTGCGCTTTATTCATGGCATACCATTGCTGTAATGCACCCGCATCCATTAATGAGGGTAATCGCATTGAAAAATATTGTCCGGATGGAGTAGCCGCAGTAGGGCCATATATGGAAGTATACGCTGTTTTATAAATCGGAATTGGCACCCCTTTGATACTTAATTTTATTCTTCTCTTTTCTAATTTCAACCAATTGCCATCTACTTTATATTTTCCTGGATGTTGCTTATCGGTTTGCAATTGATACATGTCAATTTTATCCTGCATGTTTACGGTATGTGCCCAAGCAATGTTTGGTGTAGCACCATGAAAAATTAAAGGGGCTCCTGGGAACAAACCACCTAAAATATTCCAACCTGTTTCACTTTGTAAATGTGCTTCATAAAAAGCAGTAGCGCCTTCGATGGGTTGGTGCGCATTGATCACCAACATATTTTCACCCGAAGCGGATTTGCTTGCATTGACTGCAAAAGCATTACTACCTTCCCCAGTAAATATGGGTAGTGCTGGAACAGAACCATTTAAAATTTTTGGTAAGGCTTTATCAACGCCACAAAATACGGCTACTGAAAAAACACCTGCAGATAAATAATCCTCCACGGTAACCGGGAAAACATGTTTGTTGAGTAATTCAGAAGGATGCGCTTTTGCATATGCATGTAATCCTGCCAAATAGCCTTTGATTAAATTGAGGAATGCAGGATCCATTTGACCTATTTGGGCCTTTACAGTTGCTTTTGTATTTAGTAAGCCAACTACATAGTCAACGGAAGCACCTTTTTTCCCAAGGTAGGTGGCTAATTTGCCCTTACCTGTTAAAATTAATGTTTGAATGGTGTTAAAATCATCTTCCGCATGTGCCCAAGCCAAGCCATAAGCCACTTCAGGATCTGTAGGCGCAAAAATATGCGGTACACCAAAACTATCCCTAGCAATGGTTATTTGATCAGTTCTTAAAATTGGGTCAGCAGTTTTTTGTGCATGGGTTGATTGCATAAGCAATAAAGACAAGGAAAGTAAGATGAGTTTCATATGTGTAGTAAATGTATTATGAATAATTATTTTTTCGATTTGAATAGGAATGCCTTTAATATAAAATGAATGATGTAATTTATAAAAACTATCTAAATTTGTGCAACTTATTATATGAATTAAACTAATAACAATGATTGAGTCTAAAAGGTTCGGCTCTAAAAAAGCCTTGGTAGATATTGATGAAACAATATGCTTTTATAGTGACAAACGTGTATATGAATTAGCGGAGCCAAATTTTGAGAATATTGCAAAAATTAATCAACTGTTTGAACAAGGTTGGCATATTACTTATTGGACTGGACGAGGCGAAAGTTCAAAGCGAGATTTACGTGCGCTCACGCTTGCACAACTCACTGAATGGGGTTGTAAATTTAATGAACTAATTACTGGCTATTGCCCCAATGGCGGACCTACCAAGCCTAATTTTGATTTGGTGATTGATGACAAAGCAAAAAGAATAGAAGAATTATAAGGATGCGTTAACAGCTTCTTGTTTGTTCCTTTTTGCAAATGGCAGATAAAACACCCAAAAGTGTATAATAGCAACCGCCTCTAAAACCAAGATATAGTAAGGCCACTCACCAATTAAAAACGGATTTTCGACTTCCGGTTTTGCAGATAGGTACATATAATTAGAACCTACAATATAATTTACAATACCAACGCCAATCGCAACTAATTGCGTGTAACCAAACATCCAAATCCATGATTTTGGCCGCGGCCTAAAATTTAAATGTAAAATCATGTAAGCGATGACCAACAACATCCCTGCATGATCAATAAAGTAGGCGTAAAAATTATAGCCATCCATGCCAACACTAAATTCGGGGGTAAGTAGGGAATGAATACCACCCGCTAAGCCCCAATAGTAAACACATTCAGCCAACCATTGTTTGTAGTTAATTAATAGCGCGATACACAAAAAGTAACTAATACTACATAAGTGCACTGGCAGGTTTTGTTGTAAGTTCCAATAGCCTTGTTGGTAATTATAATAATTTTCAACAATAAAGTTGATTGAAAAAAATAAAGCAATAAAAGTAGCATAGGTTTTTGGGTTCACTTTTTTGAAATGGAAGGGTACGCGAACCACAATGGTGATGATTAAAATAATCATCACCATACATTCCCACCAAAAAGGAGTGAATGGTTCAATAATTGCAGGCGGATGATATTTACCCAGGGTGATCATGAACATTAAGTTACATTATTTTTTACAAATGTGCTTGATTTTAAAATGTTGCCGATTTTTTGTAATAAAAAATCCGAAAACTTAATTGATAAATTTTCGGATTTAAAATGAAGTATTGCAACAACTTCTAAATTTAATATATTAAAGTTCTCTGATCCAAATATTTCTATAGCTTATTGGATTTCCATTATCACCATGGTCCTGAAATAATAAAGGAAGTTTAGGATCATGCTTTTTATACACTGGAACTTGTGCCCAATCGGTTGGACCTAAAATGGATACATTATTTTGTACCAATACGCCGTTATGAATAACAGTTAGGCGACCTGGTGCTTCTACATCGCCATTATCTTTAAAGATGGGCGCAGTAAAAATGATATCATAAGTTTGCCACTCGCCTGGTTTGCGACTTGCATTTACTAAAGGGGCATATTGTTTATAAACAGCAGCAGCTTGACCATTAGAGTAGGTGACATTATCATAGGAGTCTAAAACTTGCACCTCATACTTGCCCATAAAATACACGCCACTATTACCTCTTGCTTGCCCGCTATTTTTTACTACAGCAGGTGTTCTAAATTCTACATGTAATTGACAGTTGCCGAATGCCTGTTTGGTAATTAAATCACCAGCGCCTTTAACATCTGTCACAGTTCCTTCTGGATCTAATTGCCATTTTGCAGGACTACCATCTTTTTTTTGAAATGCAGATAAATCCTTACCATTAAATAAAACAATTGCATCCGATGGGGCATCTGCGTTTGTATTACCTGGAGTAATAATTGGGACAGGCACCCATGATTCTAATTTTTCAGGAGTAATACCGCCGTTATCTTTTTTTGGTGTGTTTTGCGCATTTGCATTTAAACAAAAAATACAAACTGCGATAAAGCCGAAACTAATTTTTTTCATAAAGCGTCTAATTATTTGATATCCCAATTTAAGGAAAAGGTTTAAATATTACTGTGAAAATTGCACATTCCCTTTAATTATGCCTCTACAAGTGCTTGCACCACAATTACAATTAAAAGGCTCCATGGTGTGGTCTAAGAATTGCGCATAATCTAAAGTGAGTTCATCTCCTTTTTTAACCTCCTTATTTGTAAGGACATTTAATCCAACATAGGCGCAGTTGGCTTCACAATGATGATTTTGAGGCGACCAGGCTTCTGGTTGCAGGTCCCATAAAATATATACTTCCTTCCCAATCGGATACGCATAACGTCTAAAATTTAATTTTTCGCGTTCATCCCAATGGTCATCCACATATTTTTTGGTAACAATGCGTTGTGCTTTTTCCTCCCCTTTAAATAATAATGTATTTTTTGGAAGGTCATATTTTGCATACATGCCATATCCTGAAATTGCATTTCCCTTGATGACAAATAATTTCTCCTTTTTTTGATATCGCGCCAGGCCTTCAATAATAATGCGTTCTAAAAATCCTCTTTGGCCAGCACCATCATGCATTAATATATAATCAGCAGAACCTTCAAGCCCTTCCGCATAAAAAACAGAACAAGTAAAATTGATCTCTAAAAAATAAATATCGCCTTTTGCATCCATTCTAAAATCCATACGCGCATAACCCATGCCATTAAAGGACATGAAAACTTGTTCGCCGATACTTTGTAATTTTTTTGCTAATGCGGCATCCTTAACTGGGATATTTGCATTAGGGTGTAGTTCAGAAGTTTTTAATGCATAAGTTTTAAATGCAAAACCTTCTGGGAAAATGTATTCAACTGGCGTGAAGCTCGTGCAAGTTTTTCCATCTGGATTTCCGCAAACAAGTACGGTGAATTCCCGGCCATCAATATATTCTTCAACTAATGCAGCGCCAAATTCACTTACTATATTTTTAACCTTTATGATTAATTCTTCTATATTATTTGCCTTAGATGCATTATCCACACCCAAGCTATCACCGGCTTTGGCTGGTTTTACAAAAAGTGGAAAATTTAAATTACCCGGAAGTAATGTAAGGTCGGATTCAGATTCAATTAATATATGTGCAGGCGTTTTTACATCTTCGCAAAAAGCCAAATATTTCATGATGGTTTTGGAAGGATCGTATAAATTGACCGTAGGTCCAGTATATGGAAGTTCCAATAAATCCAAACTCATAATGACATCGATCGAAGGCACTTTCCATTCTAAGTAACCTTCACATAAATTAATGTATATATCGTAATTGTTTTCCTTAAGTTGTTTGAGTTGTTGGTAGGTAGTGAGCTTATTTAAAAAAACATGATCAATTTTTGCCTCAGGTAATATGGCCGATAAATCTCTTTTGGGATCATAATTTTGATAATCCACACCCGAAGTACTATAGTCGGGTTGTAAAACACAAATTTTTAAATTTTTGAAACTGTCTGGATTATTTAAAATAGGCAGGGGGCGCATAAATTTATTTTTTTCGTCTCGCAAATGCGTCGTTGATAATATGTATGATTAATTCAGTAAAGCTTTGATTCGCAAATCTTAAAATTGCACCAATGGACGTATAATTTTCATCCTCACTAATCCCACATTGTGCATTAACCTCTAAAACATAGGGCTGTCCTGTTTTTTCATCCACACGCACATCTACTCTTGTATATCCCTTTCCATTCACTGCCGCATAGGCATCCCAAGAAACTTGTTGAATCGCTAATTTTATTTCGTCTGGGCTTGATTGGTATTGATAAAAATTTTCATCGGCCGGCATCGGAGTTTCATCTTCATAAATTTCCCATAAACGATCAAAGGACAAAATCTTTTCTTTTTCAGGAAGTGATGCATGAAATACCCTTTCCACAGGCGGATATATTTTTGCATATTCTGGTTGATGATGTGAACCCACAATCATTACGGTATATTCAGGCCCTTGTATAAAAGATTCTGCAACAATCCCATCGGTGGATAAATTCCAGCCACGATATCCTTCGAACATTTTATCCAATTGCAGTTGTAAATCCGTTGGATTGTCAACTACATTTTTAATCCCCAATCCCAAGCTACCCCCTGACACTGCAGGTTTTACGATTAATGGACTTCCTAAATTATTGATTAGTTCATTGGGTTTAACGGGTTCATTTATTTTAATGGCTTCCCATTTTGGGGTAGGTACACCTGCATGATCAAATGCAATCTTCATTGGAATTTTAGAAGTAGTGATATCATAAAAATAATCGTCAGCACCCGTATACACCAATTGTTTTTCTTCTAATGCTTTTATAACGGATAATCCTGGCGCGCCATTAATTTCATCTCCGTCACATAAATTTAAAACCACTGGAAAAAAAACGCCTTTTTGTCGCTCGTTGGCAATTTCTTGAACAATGGTTTTATAAGTATCTAAGGTAACAGGTTGCCATTTCCAGGGTAAGTCAAGTTCGGTAAATACACGTGTGTATTCGGCAATACTTTGACTAAAGTCATAGTAGTATGATAAATTAGGATCTGGGTTATCTAAAGCTGGAGCAAGTACCCAAACTTTCAAATGTCCCACAGGAACAAAAGGATAAAATAGGTTACGCAAGGATGGTTATAATAGTGAAGTGGTTAGTAATTAGGAATGAAGTTATAAAATATATAATACTGACAAATTAATAAGGGTATTAATTTAGGTGCTTATACATCCTATGCTTTTTAGCAGCTATGCGAGTTACATAGAAAACACTTGATTAGGGGCAATTATAATGCATTTAATTGCCTTTGCTACGGAAACATAAGTTTGTTTATCAATGAATTATGTTGATTCACTTGCTTTACGCTATTGTTAACCGTTAAATCATTTTATGCAAAGTCAAGTTATCATTTGTGACCAACAAACCCTATATGCATTGGGATGTGGCGCACTCATTCAACAACAACCTCAATTCAATGGCTATCGTATTATACGTAACCTCCCTATGTTACATGAAATCATGTCTGAGGATCATCCCAGTTATGATTACCCTAAGGTGCTTGTACTAGATAGTGGCATGCTAAACTTTGCAAACCCTGTTACCATTAAAACAATACAACTTATAAAAAACAGCGTCCCCATCATGGTTTTATTTAATGATGAAGATGAGGTGCATTTGTATCATTTAATTGATCATGGCTTTTCGGTGATTGTGTCAAGACATATTTCTGAAATAGAATGGGTCAAGGCATTAACAATGGCACAACAAGACAAGGTGTATTTTTGTGCAACCATTGCGGAAAAGGTTTTTGCATTGATGAATCAAATGGAAAAAATAAAACAAATTGAAATTATGCAGCAATTAACCATTTATGATAAATACATATTAGTCAGAATTTGTCAAGAAGCATCAAGTAAAGAAATTGCCAATGAGGTAGGACATAGCAAAAGAACCATTGAAGGCCACAGAACAAAATTGATGCAGCAGTTTGATGTTAAAAATTTAGCAGGGCTTGTTAAAATAACTTTTTTAACAAAATTGTATGATCACTATTTAATGTATCCAAGTTTATACGATGTGGCTTTGTGTAACAAAACATCCGATGTGCAAATTTGATTTTACGCATCGGATGTACACTATTGAGTAAATTAGTTTTTCTAATTTTTTAAATGCCCCAAGATTTTATTCTTTCTAAATCTATTTTAGCAGATTCAAGTGGTGTTTTATCTTGATAGGATTCTTGTTCCACAATATAATGATGTGCGCCACCAATTTTTTTAGCTAATAAAGCAATTGCTTTTGGATCCACTACGCCATCGCCTAGGATCGTGCTCTCATAACCATCACCCATTTCGCCTTTGGCAACTTTAATTTCATCTTTAACATGTAAGGACGGGAAACGGCCAGGGTACTTATTAATCCAATCATCGCCTCTTGCACCTGCACCGTACATATTACCAAAATCAAGTTGTTGCACCACTAATGAAGGATCTGTATGTTTTAAAATTAAATCATAAATTAATTCTCCATTTACTTTTTCTTTAAATTCAAAATCGTGATTATGGTAACCAAATTTCATTCCTTGTTTTTTACACAACTCCCCACATTTATTAAATAATTCTACTTGAAACATAAATGCATCAAAAGATTTTCTCACTTTGGAATCAATGGAAGGACTAATCACATAAGTTTGACCAAGTGTTGCTGCATCATCAATCGTATATTTCCAAGCATCTGTAAAATCATTTTTTGCTTTATCAAAATGATTTAAATCCATAACGGTGTGACCACTTGGCATATGCAATCCTAAAGAGTCTAATACCTTTTTAAATTCAGTAGCAGTCCAACCATAAAATTTTCGATTAATATAATTGGCGTGTTCCACATGCTCATATCCCATTTTCGCCAATTCGGTTAATGTGCCTAAAGGATTTTTACCCATATCTGCACGAACAGAATATAATTGTATACCAATTAAGTTTTTAGTTTTCGCAATGTTTTCATTTTTTGACCATAACACACTTGGTTTTAAACTTGCCCCTGCTAATACCAAGGAAGCGCTCTGAATAAATTTTCGTCTTGAGTTTTGCATATACCTGTTTTTAGAAATTAAATTTACAATAAAATAAGTACAGTTAAATCAACGTTTATGTATTTCAGGGCGTCAATTGTTTAAATATGGCTTGCTCCATTTTTAGTTTTTTGTAGAGTGGTTAAATTGTTATTGATAGGATCCCAAATAGCGAAATCCCCGTTCATATAAAAACCTATATTTTGGTTAAACTATACACCAAAATAAGCGTCAAAAGGCGGTTGCTTAAATGCCAATTTAGCTTTGAATAGCGCTAAAAGGGGCTGTTTCAACCGAATTTAAATTTAAAATTACCGCTTATCCAAAAATGAGCTGTTTTATATAAAAACCGGGCCCTAAAAAGCCGACAAAACCGATAGTTACGAATTCTGTCGTAATTTTATAAAATGAATAAATTAATCAAAATGAAAGGATTTTTGTTAGCGATGTTTTTAGGGATGAGTTTGTTGGGTATGGCACAAACATTTACCATTGAGGGGACGGTAGTGGATAGTGTAAGCAAGCGCAATTTGGCTTCTGCAACCATTTCAATTGTAAAAGCAAAGGATTCTTCATTAGTTAGCTTCGCAAGGAGTAACGAACAGGGATTTTTCTCCGTGAAGTCGGTTCCAGTCGGAAGCTATTTAATATCCATCTCCTATGTTGGCTTTATTCAACAATGGATTGCCTTTAAAACTGGCAAGAATGCTAAAATAGATTTATCGAACATATATATGCAAGATGCAAGCAGTTTGTCGACAGTCACAGTTACTGCAAGAAGGCCTCCTGTGGTGATCAATGGAGATTCTATTGAATTTAATGCGGAAAACTTTAAAACAGCACCTAATGCAGTGGTGGAGGATTTATTGAAAAAGATGCCAGGTATTGAAGTGGATAAATCGGGTGCAATTACGGTGAATGGTAAAACAGTCACCAAAGTATTTGTGAATGGCAAGGAATTTTTTACGGGTGACCCTAAAATGGCTACGCGTAATTTACCAGCAGATGCAATTGACAAAATACAAGTATACGATCGCAAATCCGATCAATCCATGTTTACAGGTATTGATGATGGTAGCGAGGAAACAGCCATTAACTTGAAAGTTAAAAAAGACAGAAACAAATCTAACTTTGGAAAATTAACTGGTGGCGGTGGTGTTCCTGAACGTTTTGATTTAAGAGGAAATTTAAATAGAATCAATAATGATGAGCAGTTCTCTATTATTGGTTCAGGTAATAATATTAATCGTCAGGATTTTTCAGCACGTGACTTTTCAAGCTTCTCTGGTGGTGGTGGTGGCCGTCCGGGCGGTGGTGGCGGTGGAATGACCGTTTCCTTTAGCGGTGGCGGTGGCGGTGGTGGAAATGGCGGTGGTGGCGGCGAAGGTGTTGCAACAACCATTTCAGGTGGCGGTAATTACTCTAATGTATTTAATGATAAAAGAACTGATTTTAATGCAAACTTATCTTTGAGTGATATAGATCGTTTAAATACGAGCCATTCCTACACACAAAATTTAACACCAGGAAATATATTTAACAGATATGATAGTTCAAAAAGCACATCTGTTAGTAAGCAACAAAGTATTGGAAGCACACTTGATCATAAAGTATCTGAATCCTTTTCATATAAGTTAACGCCTAGTATCGGGATTTCAAATGGTACATCTGAAAGTTGGTCAAGTTCTGAAACACTTTTGCCAGATGGAACAAGAACAAATTCAAATAAAACGCATGCGTCTAGTGCAACTGATGCAACAAATTTCAATAACACTTTATTGTTAAAGAAAAAATTTGCTAAAAAAGGTCGTACCATTTCATCTACGATTACCAATGGATATAATACTTCGAATTCAAATGGGTTGCAGTTTACTGATCAATTTATTTATGCATCAGGTAAATTGGTAAAAGATTCAATTTTAGACCAACGAAACTTACGTAAAGGAAACACAACCACTTATTCGGCGAATGTGATTTATACAGAGCCGTTGGGTAAAAGATCCTTATTAGAAATGAATGCATACTTAAGCCAAAGCATTGGTAGTAGTAGTAAAAAGGTATATGATAAAACAGCAAACGACAATACTGGAGTTTTAAATACCCGATTAACCAATGAGTTTAATAGCGAGTATACCTACTCGGGTGGTGGCATGAACTATCGTACCAACCAACGTAAATTTAATTTTGCTTCCGGATTTGCAATTCAAAATGCAAAATTGAATGGAGAGAATATAAGTGCAAAAACAAAATTGAATCAGGATTTCAAGGACATTTTGCCATCTGCTATGTTTCGATATAATTTTTCTCAAACTAAAAATTTGAATATTGATTATCGTACATCCACCAATCAGCCATCCATCACGCAATTACAACCGGTATTGGATCAAAGCAATATCAACAGACAAACCATTGGTAATCCTGATTTGAAACGTAGCTACCAACACAATATCAATATTAGATTCTTCTCATCTAAAGTAATTTCTCAAAAGAATTTCTTTGCTACTGTGAATGCATCTACGACCAATAACTCCATCATCAATTATGATAGTATTTTACCTTCAAGGGTAACCTTATCTAAACCAGTCAACGTTAATGGTGCTTATCGTGTATTTGGTTCATTGAATTATGGATTTGGTATGAAGAAGCTTTTTTCAAGATTTAATTTTGGCTTGAATACAGGATTAAATAACAATATCTCTTATACGAATGGTTTATTAAATACAATCGTTACAAAATCATTTGGACCCTCCTTCAGGTACAATTTCCAAATTGACGAAAAAATTGACATAGATTTATCAGCGCGTTATTCATACAATAAAACCAATAATCAAATTAATTCAGCTTTGAATACTAATTACTTGACAAAAGTGTTTAGTGCGGAAATGGATAATTATTTACCCTTTAATTTTTTAATGAATCAGTCATTTAACTATACGATTAATTCAGGTCGTGCGGAAGGTTTTAATACAGCAATCCCTATATGGAATGCAAATTTTTCTAAATTTTTCATGAAGAACAAGCGCGCTGAATTAAAAGTAAGTGCATTTGATATCTTGAATAAAAATGCGGGCATTAGCCGTAATGTATCTCAAAACCAAATCGTGGATCAATACTACAATGTTATTAATCAGTATTTTATGGTCAGCTTCATATATAGCTTACAAAAATCTGGTTTAGGTGGTAATGGCGGAAGAGCTGGCGGAATGACAATTAGAATGTAAAATTAATTATCTTTATAAACACATTAAAAATAGCATATGCGTAAAATGATTTTATTGGTAACGATGGTTGTATTATCGATATCACAAACAATGGCTCAAGTAAAAGAAGGCAAGTTAATTTTCGAAAGAAAAATTAATATGCATCGAATGATTACCGATCCTGAAATGAGACGTAATATTCCCGAATTTAGATCTGAAAAATTCGAACTTATATTTAATGAACAAGCAACTGTTTTTAAAACCCTACCTAATGAAGACGCACCTGATCCTTTTGCAAATAGTGGCGCACCAGGTAGTGGTGGTTCAAGAGGCATGGGTTTTATGTTTAGAATGCCAGAAACAAATACGTATACTGATATTGCCTCTCAAATGCAATATGAGGCACGTTCGATATTTGAAAATGAATATTTAATCATTGATACCTTAAAGCCAAATAGCTGGAAACTATCAGATGAAACTAAAACGATTGCTAATTACGTATGTAAAAAAGCAACTACCTCAGTAGCTCCAATGGCATTTACAATGCGTATTGGTGGATTTGGTGGAGATCGTCGTGGCGGTGGTGGTGGAAGAAACGGAGATACTACAAAGCAAGCAGAAAAAAAACCAAATGAAATTCAATTAGTGGTTTGGTATACAGAAGCGATTCCTTTATCTATTGGACCTGATACCTACAGCGGCTTACCGGGTGCTATCTTGGAAGTAGATAGTGATAATGGAGGAAATGTAATATCAGCAATTAACTATATTCCTAAATTCTCCGCTAAAGAATTAAAACAACCAACCAAAGGGAAAAAATTAAACCGTGCACAATTCCAAGTGGAAATGCAAACCATCATGAAGGATATGCAAAGAGGTGGTGGCATGGGAGGAATTAGGATTAGTGCAGGTAATTAGTATAAAAGTAACGCTCGTATAACGGCGGTCTAAAAAATATAAAATAAGAAGCCCAACGGCTTCTTATTTTATTATATGCCATCTCCATCCAATGGTAATAGATCTTGCATCACCTAAATAATAGGAATACGCGCTTGTGCCTTTCACGCTAAAATTTTTGGTTGCCATTGTTGAATAATACGCATTCGTTAGGTTTAACACATTTAACCATAGTTCATTCCTTTTTAAAGTATAGCCAAAGCGCATATTTATAACATCAAACCCCCCATAGCTTGTGGTATTTGTTTCATCCATAAAATACTTGGATTGATGCAATTCCTCGATGGATAATCTCCATTTTGAATTAGGCTTCCAAGTAGCAGTGATGTTTGTAAAATTACGTGGCGCGGCATTCATTTCATTCCCACTTACGTCTGTTCCCTTGATCAAAGTATTGACATAAGTATGTTTTGTGTTGGTCCCATTAATGAGTAATTCCCATTGTGCATTTAATTGATACCTTAGTTGATATTCAATACCAAAATGCTTGGTTGCCCCTGAATTTTGATTTAGGTTAACACCATCTGTTTGTCGCACCGAAATAATTTCATTTTCGCCGTTGAGCTGATAGAGGGAAACTTCTGCGTATATTTTTTTGCTTTGATACCAGCTGCCTAGTTCAAAATTTTTAAATTTTTGAGGCAATAAAAAAGGAACTCGGACGGCATTGTAAATTTCAGTAATCTGAGGTGGTACAAATCCTTCGCTGAAGTTAACATACACGCCATGATGATTACGATTAAAATTGATCCCTAATTTTGGCGTCCAATTGGTAAAATGATTATTGGCAGAGGGGGTACCTGTAGGCAGTTGATTATTAAAAAGATAGGTAAAGTCATCGTAGCGAATAGATGCATTCAAACGAATATATTTATTGATATCAAAAATATAATTTGCATAAATGGCTTTGTTATTTAATTCTGTCTCGTAGGAGGTAATTAAGGAATCCTTCGTTGGATAACTGTATTTGGTGTATTTGCCAATGGTGGTATCCTTGAAAATATCAATATAATGTGCGATTAAATTTTGTGGCGTAAAATCCCAGTAGCCGCCAACGAACAACTTACTATTCATTGCTTTTAAATTCCAGTTATGTTGAATATCTAAAACATAGGCATCAAACTGATTGCTATTAATTTGACCTTTGAATTTAGTAGGGTTACTGGTGGATGCAATGGAGTAAGTGGGGTTTTGATCCATGGTATTATTTCGATACATCAAATTAATCGTAGTGCTCGCGTTTGTATTCCAATCATACTGCAAATTTTGTCTTAATCGCAAAGCATTAATTTTACGAAATGTGAAAGTTTGTTGCGAGCTAAAATTTTGTTGAAAAAATTTAATGCTGTCCAATGACCCCGTCATTTGTGTGTAATAGTCAATATAATTAAGGGTTTGGTAGCCCTTTAATTTTTTATTGATGACAAAATCTTTTTTTATTGAAAATGCTTTTTTATTATAGTCGCTATATTCTGTCGCGCCATTTTTTTGATTTATAAAGGAGCCGTTCAAAGTCCAACCTCCTTTTTTTGTCGGTATGCCACCCGCAATATCTAATTTTGTAAAACCGGTATTATTGATTTGAGAAGTTAAATCAAATGTATTTTTAGTTGGTACTGGTTGCGATAAAAAATTCACTACACCGCCAATGGCTTCTGCGCCATATAAAGCGCTTGCGGGTCCTTTGATCACTTCAATGGAATAAATATTAGCGGTATTAATTTCAATAAGGGAATTACTACTAAATAAACCACTGGTTCTGATTGGCATGCCATCCTCTAAATATAAATACAACCCTTTTAATGATATGGGTTGTCGTATGGACATCATATGTTGCTCTCCGCCAATGGTGGGCATATACACCCCGCTCACTTTATTTAAAAGGGCATCTATTCTTTGTGCCTTTGTTTCCTCAATTAGCTTTGACGATAATATTGAAATGGCAATGGGTGCTTGAGAACGCTTTTCTTTTAATTTATTTGCAGTGACAATTACTGGTGACAAATCACTGTAACTGGAATCCTGGGCGAAGGAATTATAATGAATAGTAAGAAACAAAAAAATGAAAAGGCGCAGTTTAATTTGCATGCACAAATTTAGGCCTTAAAACATATTTAGGGAAGGAGAATTACCATAATATTTGGCGTGTAGCAACCAAATATTATGGTAATATCTTATTTAGTAAAATAACTAACGATGAAATAAGTAATGGCAGCTAATACACCACTTACAGGGATGGTTAATACCCAAGCCCACAATAGGTTCGTAGTGACACCCCATCTTACAGCGCTTAATCTTTTTGTAGCACCTACGCCGATGATGGATCCGGTGATGGTATGTGTCGTTGAAACAGGTATACCCATTTGGCCAGTAAAGAAAAGTGTAAAGGCACCCGCAGTTTCAGCAGCTACGCCCTCTAAAGGGGTTACTTTGGTAATGCGAGATCCCATTGTTTTAATTATTTTCCAACCACCACTCATGGTGCCCAAACCAATTGCTAAATAACAAGCAACAGGTACCCAATTGGGTAGTTGTCCAAAATCTTGAATACTTCCACTAGCAATTAATGCGGCTCCAATGATACCCATTACTTTTTGCGCATCATTACCACCATGACCAATACTAAATGCAGCGGAACTAAATAACTGTAATTTTTTAAACATATATGCAACACTACGTGCTGTTGGTGTTTTTATTTTTTCAACATATATGTAAACTAACATGAATAAGATGGATGATCCAATAATTCCGTAAACAATCATGGAGTTGTCTGCTTTATCAATTTCACTTGAAAAAGTTTTTTCAATATTGAATTTGGTGATTTTCGCTTTAACCTTATCACTATTTTTTGATTGAATTGGGTAAATACTATTCACTAAAATAAGTGTCGAATCTAAGTCAATGGCTCCTTCCAGATATAGTTTTAAAGGAGCTTTATAACCTTCGGTAGTTGTTTTAGCAATAGTGTATTCTGCTTTTGCGTCTTTATTTTCTGGCGCCATAGCTTCTAATACCAAAAAGTCATTTGCATTTCTTACTTCATCTTTTAATCGACTAATGGCGACAGTTTTAAGCCAACCATTCGTACTTGCCATTGCAGCAATTGAATCAGCACCGAGTTGATCAAAGTTTTCAATTGAAGGTTTTATTTGTTCGTAAAAAGCAGTAGCCTTAGCCAACTTCTCTTCATTTATTGCCAAGTTAGCCAATAGAGTCGTATCTGATTTGTTCGTCTTAAGTTCTTCTTTAATATTGGCAACTTCTTTTTTGTACTTATCAATACCGTAAAATTTTTGAACATTTTCGTTCATTTTAGACGCTTCAAAATGATCAAACATCAAAACAGTTGCTAATGTAACCACCGAAATGATACATAAACGTATCCATACATTACGCATAATGGTGACCACTGTAATAAAAACGGAAATAATAATTCCAATGATGGGTGCTAAAAATATAAACAATATTGTTTTTAAAATAGTATCTGCATCCACAATTTTAGCCCATGAATAATCAATCCCTTTAATCATAAGTGCATGTGCAATTGCAGCACCAGCAAAACCACCAATTAAAGTATGTGAGGAGGAAGAAGGGATACCATACCACCAAGTAAGCAAGTTCCAAAAAATAGCAGCCAACAAACCTGAAAATATTACAGGCAAGGTGATGAAATCCTTGTATACAGTTTTGCTAATTGAATTAGCTACAGCATGATCTTTAAAAATCCAAAAAGCAACCGTGTTAAATAGTGCTGCCCACAATACTGCCTGAAATGGCGTCAATACTTTTGTTGAAACTACCGTAGCTATGGAGTTTGCCGCATCATGAAAGCCATTGATATAATCAAATATTAATGCTAACGCAATAATTACAATTAATAGGGTCATCTTGAATTAAATTAAGCGTACTTGATAATAATGGATTCGATCACATTTGAAACATCTTCAATTTTATCAGTAGCAATTTCAAGTACTTGATAAATCTCTCTTTTCTTAATAACCTCTTTAAAGTCATTTTCTTGTTCAAACAATTTTTCGATACTCATATCAAACACATCATCCGCTTGATTCTCGATACTATTTACTTTGATCATCGCCTCGGTCATCTCCTTAATATTCTTCATATTACGTAAACCTAATACTACCTTTTTAGTTTCAATGGTACCTTGTAAAACTAATTCTGCTAATTTATGTATACCCGTATCATTTGGATTTACCTTGTAAAAATTAATTTTTTTAGCAGATGCATAAATATAATCAGCAATGTCATCTAGTGAGGTAGCTAAATAATGGATATCCTCTCTATCGAAGGGCGTGATAAAATTGCGTCCTAGTTCAGTAAATATATTGTGTGTTAAATCATCATTGATATGTTCTAGGTTTTCAATTTGTGCTAAAATGTTTGCTCTTTTATCAGCATCTGGCTCAGTCACCATTTCCTTTAACTTAACACCCATTTCATAAACATGCTCAGCTACATCTTCAAATAATTGAAAAAATACACGATCCTTTGGAAGGAAAATTTTAAAAATTGAATTCAAGTCCATAAAATAGGTTTTATTGTTAATTTAATAAGCCACGCAAATTTCCTTGATTGGGGTTTGATTACCCTATTCCCAATATTACCAAATTGTTAAGAATAACTATCGTATTGAAAATCAAGTAATTGCAAAATTATAAGCACGGAAATAACCTATTGAGGTCGAGTATTGTTTGATTGTAAGTTTTGAAGCCAATGGGGGAGTTATGGGGGTGTATTGTGGGGTTAACAAAATAAAAAAGGGAGCTGGTTTCCCGGCTCCCTTTACAAAATCCATAGCTTTCCCCCAAAAGCTATTGCGAATATCATCGTTCTCAATAATCTTAGATAGTTATTATGTTACTTATTGAGTTTCTTTATAGGTTATTTCTTATTTTTGAATTGTATTTATTTATATCATATAAGTTATTTACCTATTTTAAAACTGATATTCAATGAGTTGTGTTAAAAACATACTTTTCATCATTTTTCTAAATATCTTAGGGTTAACCCAAATTAATGCCCAACATACAGATTTAGACACGGTATATTTTGTCAAAAAAACGCCTTTTTTAGAAAAAATTCTATCCTCTCAGGGCCTTTATGCCAATATTAATCTTTCGAAAGATAATAATATTATTCCTGGACAAGGGACTAATTTTGCTGAATATAGCCAGGAGATTATTAAGGATGAAAAAAATTTATATGTAAACCTTCAACGAACCGGTTTCGTTTTTATACTATTCAACCAAAATGATAGCATATTAGAATTTAGAAGAATTGATAGAACCATCAATTTAAATTATAATATTGGTTGCTATAATTTTTTATACGAAGATCAACTATATAGTTATGGCGGTTATGGTTTTTGGAAAACCAATGGACACCTGCGACAGTTTAATGTTTTAGATAAACAATGGGATATCATACCCTTAAATAAAGAAATTTTTTCCAATGGGTATCGATGGTATTCCAATAAAGAAGGAAAACTTTTTGTTCCCTTCCAGGATTTTGAAAATGCCGGATTAAAATCCATTCCGCAAGATCAATTAGAAACTAAAACGGAAAGTTATTATTTGGATTTGAAGCAAAGAGATTGGATAAAATTAGGAAGATTAGACCCGAGTATTAAAAAAATCTTAGAGGAAGATCCAAACCCAAGTGGCTTTATATCAGTACAAAATGGGTGCTTACATATCATTAATGACGAAATATACTATTTTGATTTTATTGAAAATAAAATTTATAAATCAATAAAACCCGAATACAATCAATTTTTTATACGACGTATTGGATTAGACAACACATTTGAATCTAAAGGAAACATTTATTTTTATTATCCTTCCACTGGGAAAATTGAATCAGTACCGTTTAATTTGTCCAATTTTGAGTTATTAAATTTTCCCATTTGGAGAAGAAATACGGGTAGCGATAAATATGTAGCATTTGTATTATTATTTATTTTAATAGTGTTTTTCATCACGCGCTTTTTTAAGCAAAAAATTCAACAAAGAATAGTTTTGTCGCAGCTAAAGCATTTAAAAGCAAAATCAGTAAGTCAAGCATTTGTAGGCACTGAAATTTCTTTAATAGATATGCTTTTACAAGCTTCATTAGCTAATGAAAAAATTGAAATACACCAAATAAATCATGTATTAGGTATCAAAGATAAAAATGTGGGACTGCAAAAAAAGGTAAGAAGTGATGTGATTAACGGCATCAATGATAAATATCAAATTATTACCAATGGCCCAAATCCATTGATAGTGAGTGTTAGAAAGGAAGATGATAAACGCTTCTTGGAGTATTTTATTTTGCCTTCAGAGATAAAAGAAATTCAAAAAATTATTAACAAAAGCAAGAATAATTAAAGTATGACTTAGATCATCATTTTAATTTTTTTCCTTGGTTATGTCATAGCACTGTCATTTTTAGCCTGACTATATTTATTTTTTTAATTAATTACGAAATTAATCTTTTTGTAAATAGGAGCTTTGTGTTCCAATGAAATTAAGGTTATTATATTTTTTAATATTTACACCAATTTGCCTTTTTAGTCAAATTCCATTTGTAAAAGACACTATGCAAGTGCAAGGGGATAGCGTAGTGGTTACTGCAACAAGGTCAGAACGAAAATTAAGTAATGTAACCGTACCAGTGACTATTATCAATGCAAAATCAATACAACAAATTGGCGCTTTACGTTTAACTGATATTTTAAAAGAACAACCAGGAATAACCATGACGAGTGGTTTTGGTGCAGGGGTGCAATTACAGGGCCTCAACCCCGATTATACAATTATCCTGATCAATGGAGAACCTTTGGTGGGTAGAACAGCAGGCGTATTGGATTTAAACAGAATTGTACTCGGCAATATTAAAAAAATTGAAATCGTCAAAGGGCCATCCTCCAGTTTATATGGTAGTGAGGCCATGGCAGGTGTGATTAATATCATTACGGATGCAACCAATAAAACCCCTTTACAATCTTCACTTAGGTATGGCACTTATAATACAGTTGATGCGGGGCTGAATAATACATTGGCTTCTAAATCTATTTTTTATCAAGGCTATTATAATTATTATAGTACTGATGGTTATAGCATTCGGCCAAGTTCGGCTTCAAGAGTTACAACGCCCATAACAAGGGTAGCCACGAACCAACAATTCAAATATAATTTCACCAATAATACCAATGTACTCGTTGGTCTAAGGTTTACCAATGAGCAAATTAAAAATGAATTATCTGTAACGAATGGTGGGTTGACAATTAATTCTAATGGGGAGGAAAAAAATACAGATTATAATATAGCAAGTTCATTAAATCATCGATTTTCAAATTTATTAAAAACCAGCTTCAGATCCTATATAACGCAATACAATGCGACACAAAATTTATTAACTATTTCTGGCGCGCCTTATACTGATATATTAGACCATCTATTTAACAGGCTTGAAAATCAAACTGAATGGGTTGTCAACAAAAAACTTACAGCGATAGTTGGAGGAGGTGCGGTAATGGAAGGTGTTAAAAGTAGCCGGTATGATAGTGAAAAAATAAGAAAGACCAATACAAATCAATATGCATTTAGCCAGTGGGAATGGACGCCTAATGCTACATTAATATTAATTGGAGGGATTCGTTTTGATCAAAATCAAACATATGCTTCTGCATGGAGTCCGAAGGCATCAATGTTATATAAAATAAATAAGCAACATAGAATCAGGCTAAGTATAGGGCAGGGATTTAAAGCACCAGACTTCAGACAGTTATATTTAAATTTTACCAATGCAGCAGCAGGTTCGTATAGCGTATTTGGAACAGCACAAGCGCAAAAAGTGATTGGGCAATTAAATTCACTGGGTCAAATTGGGACATTATATAATAATTATTATCAATTAAAAGCACTACAACCTGAATATGCTACTGGCACACATTTAACTTGGGAATTTGAACCCAATGCCAAAAGCTTTTATAGTTTTCAATTATTTAGAAATGATATTCGAAACTTAATCGAAGTACAACAGGTGGGAGCCTATGTAACTGGGGCTCAAATATATAGTTACTTAAATATTGGCCGAGCTTTTACAACTGGTTTAGAGATTGAAGCAAAACATCAATTGACTAAACAATTTTCAATAAGTGCTGCTTATCAATATTTAGAGACAGGGGATAAGGATCAATTAGCTCAAATCAAAAATGGTACCGTTTATACCAGAGATGCAAATGGGTTAAGCCGGAAATTAAATGTAAGTGAGTATGTGGGGCTACCCAATAATAGTTCGCATAAAGCACAACTAAAATTTAATTACAGTAATCAAAATGGATTGTTTGGAAATATCAGAGCGCTATATCGTAGTAAATGGGCTGTAAATAATACCAATGGCAACGAAGTTTATGATGCCGGTGATAGTTTTGCTAAAGGATATGTCGCCTTACACCTTTCTATTGGCAAAGATTACACTAACGGTATTGGTTTCCAATTTGGCTGCGATAATATGTTGAATTACATAGATGCCCTTAACCTACCCAATTTACCTGGAAGAACTTTTTTCGCAACACTTAAAATACAAAAATCTAAAAAAATATAAAATATGAGACAAATTGTAAAACCCTTTTTATTATTACTTGCCTTAAGTAGCATCTTATTTTCTTGTACCAAAGACGAAGCAACTGTTGCATTACCCGTAACAGCAATAACAGTGAGTAACTTACCTGCAGATACGGTTTTAGGTATTAATGCTGTAACTGGCATGCCCTTTAGTGCTGGTAAGTATACTTTTTATAGTCTAGAAAAAAATGCAATTGTACCTAATACCGATAGTGCAAGTACTAAATGGGATTTGGCATTTGCAGGTTCAAAAATTTTAACCAATGGCGGAACCAGTGGTATAGGTTTAGGCGGGGCATTTATTTATACCGGATTGTTTGACGACGTTAAAACTATTTCCAACGATTCTGTTTTTAAAACGGATAATGCACCTGCTTCATTTGCGGTTACATTTGGTAGTGGAAAAGGTTGGTATGTGTATGACCAATTAACAAGTTTAATTACACCATTGGCAGGGAGGGTATTAGTGATCAGAACTGCGTCTGGAAAATACGCCAAGGTGGAAATAATTAATTACTATAAAGGTGGCGTAACCTTGCCAATCACAGCATCAGATAGTGACAAACTGTCTAAGCAACGCTATTACACTTTCAGATATGCTTATCAACCCAATGGTAGTAAAACCTTTTAATACCTAGTGGAAATATATAATTAAGAAGTGTAAACGATTTAATTAAACAGACCCGCTCCAAAGGAGCGGGTCTGTTTGTTATTGGACAATAATATTGGAATAGCAATAAACAGACTAAAGTTATTTGGCTTTAAAACTCCAAGTAATATTAAACTCAGCAACAACCTCGTTTGCGCTGTTTTTACCTACTGATTTACACACTATTGTTTTGCCTTTCTTTGTTGCTATCGCTTCATTGATTGCATTTTGAATCATTTGCCCATCTTCACAAGTAAATAAAATGACGCCCGTTGCTTTTTTTACGAAAGCGACCTCCATTTTCACGACCAGCATACTCACCTTAGTTATTCGTTGATACACTTGTCCAAACGCCAACATACCACTGCACATTTCGGCAGCCATGGCTTCCACTGCGAAATAGATAGATTTAAAAGGGTTCATACTGAACCAGGAATATCGAATACGCACTACACAGGTGTTGGCATCAAAATGGTGAATCCGTAAACCAGCAAAAAAGGCGGCCGGAAGCTTAGTAAATAAAAAGTAGCGAAACTTAATAGGGTTGGTAATGATATTCTTGAAACGGTTGAATGAAGGGTTCATACTAGGTAAATTTTAATCTTACGCTAACGCGGATCGACAAATATAATTTAGCAACTCAATGCATCATAAATCACCACTTTTTGCCATAGGTGTTTACAATTTTCAATAAAGGCAAGGTGTAATGGATGTACCTGATATTCTTCTTCTTTTTCTGGGGATTCAAATAGACAAAGCCAAGAGATACTGTAATCTTTCTCAATTACATCGCGTGTTGTATTCGCTGGGGAGCCTATATTTGAAAAAACGATGCTAGGTACTTTTGATAAAGCATGTAAACCTTCCATTAATTGCGCTTTATCTTCAGCGGAATTGGGGTTTTTCAAATAGAATAGAACGTGATGTACAAAATGCGAATTTGCTGTGTTCATAGTGGTTTAAATAAGGATTAAATTATTAATTAAAAGTAAAATTAATAATGGTTATCTGCTAATTTTATTTAGTAAATTTACAAATGCCTCTTTTACGATTATTTGTGCCATTTTTTAAGCGATTTATGCTTGCATTAATCGGCATTGTTCTATTTAATTCAATACAGGCACAATCCGATCGTGAATTTTGGTTTGCAGCCCCTGAGGTCACCTCACAACATAGTGATAATCCAATTATTTTTCGATTTACTACTTATTCAAAAGATGCAATTATTACAATTGATCAACCTGCCAATCCGAGTTTTTCTCCCATTACATTCAATGTCCCTGCAAACCAAACTTATAGTTTACCGTTTACTATCTATAAAGAAATAGTTGAAAACAAACCGGGCAATACCGAATTGAATTATGGCATACGCATTACTGCTACAGCTTCTATATCTGCTTATTATGAATTAGCCTCCACGAATAATCCTGAAATTTTTCCATTAAAAGGAAATGTTTCAAAAGGGCTCGATTTTATCATCCCCGCACAAACTAGGTATAATAATCAAACTTATGCGGTATTCCCCGCTCACAACGGCTTTGCCATTGTAGCCACCGAGGACAATACCACCATTAATATTGATTTAACGCGTCCTGATGAAAAAGGAAATAGTAAAATTACTGTTAAGTTAAATAAGGGACAAACCTATGCAGTGAACGCTGCAAGCAGTATGGTCACATCTCATATTGGTGGATCAAGGGTGACTTCGGATAAACCGATTTGTGTAACTGTATATGACGATTCCATTGTAATTGGTGGTTGGGATTTGATTGGTGATCAAATTGTGCCAAGTAGTAATACTGGTAAAAAATTCATTGCAGTTAAAGGGGAACTTTCCGCACCTGGATTTTTTGCCTCCGATTTTTTATATATATGGCCCACAGAAGATAATACTGAAATTATTATTAACGGTAATCCATTGACGCGCAAATATAATCGGGGGGAAAGTTTTGAATTTCAATTATCAGAATACTCTGCTTATATCACCACCGATAAAAATGTATATGTTTTTCAATTAACAGGAACGGGCACTGAAGCTGCGGCTACCTCATTGCCAAGTGTAGAATGTACTGGATCTCAAAGCGTTTCATTTGTTCGACCCTCTGCAGGCGCATTGTATTTAAATATTTTATGTAAAACAGCCGATATAGGAAGTTTTGCTGTTAATGGTAATACTAATTTGATTGATTTGACAAAGTTTAGTGTAGTTCCAGGTTCTGCGGGTATTTGGCAATTTGCGAGAATAAATGTGACGCCAAACTCCCCACTTGATTTATTAATCAGCAATAACTTAGCTACTTCAGTCACCAATAGCACAGGTTTATTTCATTTTGGCTTTTTAAATACTAGTAGCGGTGGTTCTCGCTTGGGTTATTTTTCCAACTATGCACAGGTAACATTAGCGCCAGTGATTACCTCCACTGCTTGCTTTGGATCTGACATTAAATTAGCAGCTACTGAATTACTCAATGTAAATTATCAATGGACTGGACCCAATAATTTTAGTGCTACTATTTTTAATCCAACAATTACGAATGCAACTTTAAAGGATTCGGGGATGTACATTGTTGTTGCAAATATTAATGGTTGTGGTGTTTCAACAGATAGTGTTCGCGTAGTGGTTAATCCCAAACCAACCATTCATTTTTTAAAATCGATCGATACCGTTTGCTTGGGAACTGCAAAGGATATTCATTATTCATTGGATGGGAAAGCGCCTTGGACACTTGAATACAGTAATGGTACTGTAAACTCAATCATTACTAATATTGGCCAATCACCTAATTTTTTTACAGTCACACCTGCTGTTAAAACTATTTATAGTATTGTTAATATTAAGGACTCCAATTCCTGTGTGGTAAGTGTAAATGCTAGTAATGAAAAAGATACCATTGTAGTAAACAAATTACCAGTTGCAAATTTTGATTATGCAACAATTAGATGTGAACAAAGAGATATATTATTCAGTGATCAATCCAAAGGTGATTTAGATAGTGTCGCTAAATGGTATTGGAATTTTGGAAATGGAAAAACCAGAAATGAACTAACTAAATCCCCATTCAATGAGCAGTTTAATGTATGGGGCACCTATAAAATAAAGCTAGCAGTCCAATCTAGGTTAGGTTGTAATAGCGACACGCTTATAAAATCAATTTACATCCATCCCAATCCAACCGTAGGCTTTGAATTACCTGAAGTATGTTTGGACGACAAATATGCACAATTCAAGGACACTAGTTTTTTAGCGGACAATAACACAAAGTCATTTGATTATTTATGGGATTTTAATGTGGTACCTCCAGTGGGTAAAAAATTACCCATTATTCCTTCAGCAATGAAAACAGATAAAAATCCAATTGTACAATACAATGATTGGGGCGATTATAAAGTATCATTAAGGGTAACACATAAAACGACAGGTTGTATTGCAACTGATACCTCTGATTTTAGAGTCAATGGCGCCGTACCTAAATCGCAATTTAAAATTGTTAATGCGGATACATTATGTAGTAATCAATCCGTTAAAATAATTGATTCATCATGGGTTGATTTTGGCAGTATTGGAAAATTAGTTATCAACTGGGGCGATGGATCACCTGATTCTGTTGTCAATGATCCAAGTATTGATCCTAACGCGAATAAAGTTTACCAACATTATTATGCAAATATTTCAGCACCGAATAATTTAAAATTAAATTATCCAATAACACTTACGGCTTATTCTGGCGGGAGTTGTTTTATCAGCGCTAAAAAAGATATCAGCCTTGTTCCGCCTCCGGAAACACCAATTACACAAACTGCTAAAAACTATTTGTGTTTTATGGATAGTTTAACATTAAATACAACTACAAACGGAGGCCTAGCTGACTTTAATTATTTATATACTGCTACAAATACGAATGCAAGTATTAGTGGGAACAATATAAAAGGATTATTGCCTGGTACTGCACAAGTATCCTTGCAAGTTACAGATCGAAAAAAATGTATTTATCCCTATAGTAATCATTTTTCAATCTCTGTCATTGATATACCAACGGCCGAAATTTTACCAGGCGATAGTATTATATGTAATGGAGATGCGATTAATTTAGCAGGTGCAGGAAAAGCATATAATAATGGCCCCATTAGCACTTATAGCTGGTATCGCAACGATACATTAGTAAGTACATTGCCAACAAACAGTATTAGTAACAATATCCCAGGTTGGTATAAACTAACGGTAAATGATGGTAAGTGTAATTCATTGGCGACTGCAAGTAAAAAGATTTCTCCATTAAATATCATTAAATATTCATTTACACATGTCCCGAATATTTGCATTGGTGCGCCACTCATTGTAAATACAAATGCGGTTGATCAATACAATGTGCATTATAATTGGGATTTTGGAGACGGCTTTAATTATTTAAAAGCAAGTCCTGGGAGTCATAAATATATGGCGAAGGGGGATTATAAAATAAAACTGAATGTAACCAATGATTATTGTCCAAAATACAATTATCAAATCATTGGTAGTGCAGTAAAAGTATCATCTGCAATTAAGCCAACTACTTTCAAATATTTTTTCCTTGCCAATCAACCATTTAGTATAGTTACCAAAACAGATCCTGCTTATGTGCAATACAAATGGAATCCTGCCACATTTTTAGATAATCCGAATCAGGCAAATCCTATATTCAATGGTGATAAATCCACGGATTATACATTAACCAGAACGGATACAATCACTTCTTGTTCGGTTACAGACGAATATGAAATTATTGTGTCCACAGAAGTGTATGCAAATGTGCCCAATGCGTTTACACCTAATAATGATGGATTAAATGATGTTTTAAAAGTGGAGTACAGCGCAGGTGTAGGAGATGACTTTAATTTTAGGATATTTAATAGATGGGGTAAATTAATGTTCCAGACCAACGATAAAAATAAAGGCTGGGATGGACGCGATTCAAGTGGACTATTGCAGGAGATGGATGGGTATAGTTACTTATTAGAATATAACTACATCGATCCCATTAAGAGCGTATTAAAAAATATGAAGAAAACCGGGTCGGTCATATTATTTAGATAAGTCATTAATTTTTACAGGTCGAACCCAACACTTGGTAAACTTAAGATAATCATCCTGGGTTCCGTCATTAAAAAATTGAAGCCAAGCATGGTTTTCAATACTTTGATCAATACTCCAGTAGTATTTTCCATTTAAACCCGGAATTTTGTCTTTGTTAAGGTATAAAAAATTTAATTCTGCTCTATTAGGCAATCTCCAACCATCTTTTAATTTTTCGCAAGCCTTTCGGGAATCAGCCCATTTCATTTGCATCTTGAAATCGGAGCGAGCCACCAATAATTCACCAATTTTGATTGGGTTATTCGTGATACTATTTTGAGCAATACAATGAAACGTTAGCATGGATAGTCCAATAATGGCTAACAGCAATTTTGCTTTTTTCATGTAGTTTATAATTTTAGGCTTCAATATCAAATATAATTGTTTTAATGGTACTAATATACAAGATTTTTGAAACCTAGTCCATCACATTTTTGGCTTCCCCTAATTTAAAATCATCTAAAATGTCCTAAATTGCTTATGTAAATCAGGTGCCATATAAAATGCCCGTATTGCTTGATTTTATTGGCTTGAATGATTTACCAAAGAGGGCATTACATTAAAAAAATTCGTTACATAAAATATTTTCCATGAAAACATTCAACTATCTATTTGTATTTATATTTATTTCTTTCGCTGCTGTGCAATATAATGATCCAGATCCTTATTTATGGATACCAATTTATCTTTATCCAGCGGTACTATGTTTTTTAGCTGCCCGTGAAAAATTTAATAAAAATACATACACCGGAGGATTTATATTTTTCAGTGTTTATGCAGTATATAAATTACTAGATCAAAATGGGGTGATTGATTGGTTGCGTTTTCATGATGCTGCAAATATCGCAGCAACTATGAAAGCTGAGCAACCCTGGATTGAAGAATCAAGGGAGTTTTTTGGATTGGTCATTATTTTAATTGTTTTATTTATAAATTATAAAAAATTTATAAAATCAAAATAGTTACCAACTCGGGGGTAATGTAACTTAAATCACAAGCTTACCTAATTTAGTTATAACAATATCTTTTATCGCATTATGAAAAGAAGAAAGTTTATTATTCAAAGTTCTGTTGGGATGATGGCTGCCTTTCCCGTAATGAAAAACTTATCAATTTTAGATACCCCTTTTTTCACGACAGGAATAAAAATTGGCGAAATTACGCCTACATCTGCTGTTGTATGGGCGCGCCTTACAGCAAATGAAACACGCGTAAAAGATACAGGTATTCGTCCATCAATTCTGTATTGGGATGACGCAGTGAACGAGTGGCATGATACATCTTATTTTGACAAAAAATATAAAATGGGAAGGCCTGATAAAAATGTTAAAGTTGTCATGCCTGAAGGACATACATTGAAAACATTAGATGGCGCTGTTCCTGGTATTGCCGGACAAATAAGTGTAAAATATCGCGCGATGGGAACAATGGAATGGCAAACTACAAAATGGGAACAAGTAGCATCTGATACTGATTATGCGACGCAGTTTAATCTTTACCATCTTGAATCGAATACCAAGTATGAGATAAATGTGTTAGGTAAAACGAATAGCGAAGGAATAAAAATAATGGAGGGTAGTTTTGTTACTGCACCAAAAGATGAAAAAGCGGAACCAGTTAATTTCATGGTGACCACCTGCCATGAGTATACACACCAAGATGATCCAATGAATGGTGGGTTTAAGATATTTAAGGAAATGCAAAAATTACATCCACAATTTTTAGTACATACAGGGGACGTGTTATACCATGATCAAATTGCAAAAAACTTAGACCTTGCTAAATGGAATTGGCAAAAAATGAATAGCCTTCCAAATAATGTTGCATTTTATCAAAATGTTCCATGCTATTTTATGAAGGATGATCATGATACCTGGATGAATGATTGTCACTCCGCCACTAAAACTAAGTTCATGGGTGAATTTACATTTAAGCAAGGAGCAGCATTATTTAAACAACAAGGTCCTCATAGTGAAAAATCATATCGAACATTTAGGTGGGGGAAGGATGTCCAAATTTGGTTATTTGATGGACGAGATTACCGCATGCCGAATGAAATGCCTGATGGCCCAGATAAAACAATCTGGGGTAAAGAACAAATGGCGTGGTTTAAGGAAACTTATAAAGCATCAGATGCAACATTTAAAATATTAATTTCCCCTACGCCAATCATTGGTCCCGACCGACCTCAAAAAAAGGACAACCACGCTAATTCTAATTTTACTTTTGAGGGGGATGAAATTCGTGGATTTATCCAAGGCGATAAAAACACATTTGTCGTATGCGGGGATCGACATTGGCAATATGTTTCAAGGCACTTAAAAACAGGCACTTATGAATTTGCTTGCGGTCCTGCAAGTGATGAACATGCGGGTGGTTGGAAAAAAGAGGAGGTTTACCCAGAGCATGAATATTTAAACATCGTGGGTGGATTTTTAAATATTCAAACCCAAAGATTAAATCAAGTGCCAAATATTCAATTCACGCATTATAGTGTCGATGGAAATATATTACATCAAAAGAAGTTTATGGCAACATAGCTTGTAGTTATCCATTAAGCTACCAAATGTTCCAATTTCGGGAAAGGGAACACCCAACTTGATAACCCTAATTAAGGGCTATTGTATATATTTTGTATATTTTCCCTTATCTTTCGGACTCAATCTGTTATAAATCATTGATTTATGGAAATTTTGGCGCCGATCTTCGGATTTTTCACATCCTTTATCTTAATCTACTATCTAAGCGCGTTAAACAGATCCAATTTATTCTTAGCTCTGTTTTTTTTGTGTTGTAATTTAATTGTACTCGTCTATTTTGGATTGCATTTTTCAAATAATCAGTTTTGGGAAGCTATCTTTTTTGTCCATTTTTTACCCTTGTCCTATATTATTGGCCCCTTGTTATTTGTTTATGTAAGAACGACAATTTCAGATAATAAGCAATTTAAAAAAACCGACTGGCTGCATTTTATCCCGGCTTTTTTAATTTTAATTGCAACCTTACCTTATACAAGCTTGCCCTTTCATAAAAAATTTGAAATCGCACATCAAATTGTAAAAATTACTGAGAACTATTCGCTAAATTTTTATTTTGTTACTTTTGAATTTATATTGTACTCTAGGTCAATACATTTAATAATTTATGCAATTTTTTCGTTTTTTTATTTTAGATATTCTACTAAAAAAATAATCAATACTTACGGAATTGTTCCTACAAATCATTTGATAATAAATAGATGGATAAACATACTCATCATTATTCAGGTTTTAATTGCGGGGAATAGTTTGGGTCACATGACCACGCTATATCATAAGTTTAGCATATTAGGCATTAAATCAACTGATTTATTTTCTGAGCTATATTTTTTTAGGATCTGCGGTGGCGCTTTTGTTATTCAGAATTTCATACTTTTTTTATTTCCAAAAATATTATATGGAAATATTTCCTATCAAGTGCTTAAAGAAAATGAGGGCATTATTGAAGAAATAAAATCGAGTATTGCAAAAAAAGTTACACCATCTGCAAATTTTGAAAATTTAGATATTACCTTAAATCCTTATCTAGCAACACTTCCATTTGTAAAAAAAGGATTTTCGCTTTCTCAAATGTCTTTTGATTTAAAAATATCAGAACGCATTTTATCAAACTATTTTAATAAGGAATTATCCAAAACATTTGGTGAGTGGAAAAATGATCAGCGTATCAGTTATGTATGTCAAATTTTAGACGAAGGCAAAGCAAAAGATATAACTATTGAAGCCATTTCTATTAACGCTGGCTTTGTATCAAGATCAAAATTCATAGATGCATTCAAGGAAAGAAAAGGGGTAACCCCTTCGGCGTATATCAAAGGAATTGCTGAACATACATAATTAAAAAAGGCCACCTAATATTAGATGGCCTTTACTTGCAATTGTCGTATTAAATTTAGCGAGGCATTAATCCAAGCTGTCTAAAAAATTCCAAGTTATCAAAGAAATCAATTTCTTCTGTAATTTTACCATCCACGATTGTAGCAATTGTACAACCAATTACATCTACTTTTTTACCTGTAGCTGGGATACCAAAAAAGTCACCAGTATGTACACCTTTAAACTGCCAGTACTTTGTTACTTTATTACCTTGTGCGAAAATATCTTTAATAATAAATTCTCTTTCTGTAAATCCAGTCACATAGTTTGCATAATATGCTTTAGCATTTGCAGCTCCTTTAACTTCAGGAACTGTGTGTAAAACCACATCTGGACTATAAGCAGTATCTAAAATATTTACTCTTCCTTCAACAATCGCCACATCCCAAACATGGCCATAAAATTTAATATTGTCATTCGCTATTTTCTCTCTTTTTGCACTTTCGTTGTTACAAGAAATAAGAGAAGCAGTTACTAAAAGCCCAAAAATCAATTTTTTCATAGTATATTTTTTTTCAAAAATAATGGCAAATGCTTCATGTCATTTAATCCATCCTATTCAAATATGTTCCACTAAACAAAAAAGGGAACAAAAATCCGCCCACCTATACCTATTTCCCTATTAAAAAAGCCCATTTTTCAATACTAGCCCAATTTTCGTTAAATTTATTTCATGTAATTAATTGTTACCCAATCCGCCATTTCCTATTTCAATATGTATTTATAGCAAATAACTTTAAATGACTCACCTATGAAACAACTTAGCATTTCATTTATTACTTTACTAATGGCACAGTTTGCTTTTTCACAGCAAAAGCCGAATGTAATTTATATATATGCAGATGATTTAGGCTACGGAGATGTGAGTTATAATGGAGCAACAAAATTACATACTCCAAATATTGATCAATTAGCGAATCAAGGTATTGTTTTTAGTAATGGCCACACTACCTCTGCTACCTGCACCCCTTCGCGTTATGCATTAATGACAGGCAGATATCCATGGCGTCAGGAAGGGACTGGAATATTACCTGGGGATGCGGCTTTAATTATTCCAGCAAATAAAACAACTTTGCCCTTGGTTTTTCAGAAAGCAGGGTATCAAACTGGCATTGTTGGGAAATGGCATTTAGGGCTAGGAGCGGTTATTGAAAAAAATTGGAATGCAACCATTAAACCGGGCCCCAATGAAGTAGGATTTAATTTTTCATTTATTTTTCCTGCAACTGCAGATAGGGTACCTACCGTTTTTATCGAAAATGGAAATGTGGTTGGCTTAGATTTAAAAGATCCTATTAAAGTCAGCTACAAAGAAAAAATAGGGGATGATCCTACAGGAAAGGAACATCCTGAATTATTAAAAATGCATACGGATCCAATACAGGGGCATGATCAAACAATTGTAAATAATATTGGTCGTATTGGGTATATGTCCGGAGGGAAAACGGCAAGGTGGACTGATGAAGAACTTTCATTTACTTTTTTAGAAAAAGCAAAACAATTTATGGAAGGGAATAAAAGCAAGCCCTTCTTTTTATATTTTGCCGCTACTGAGCCACATGTACCTCGTATGCCAGCGACTATGTTTAAAGGCACTAGTGGACTAGGTTTTAGGGGAGATGCAATTTTACAATTGGATTGGATTGTTGGCGAAATTGTAAGTAAACTAAAAGCATTAGGTATTGAAAAAAATACCATGATTATTTTTTCAAGTGACAATGGCCCTGTATTAAATGATGGGTATATAGATGGTTCCATAACTGAATTAAATGGCCACACGCCGTTGGGTCCTTTACGCGGTGGGAAGTCGAGTATTTTTGAAGGAGGAAATAGGGTGCCATTTATTGTAAGTTGGCCAGGCACCATACAACATCAGGTTTCACCTGCATTAGTGAGTCAGATAGATTTACTGGCCTCCTTTGCCAGCTATTTTAAGTTTAAAATTCCTAATGGTGAAGCAATCGATAGTGAAAATCATATGAGTGCATTATTAGGTAAAACCAAACAAGGGCGTACAACTTATATTGAACATGCAGGAACTTTAGCTATTGTAAGTGGCGATTGGAAGTATATTGTACCTAGTAAAGGCAATGCCATAACCTATGCCACAAATATTGAAACAGGCAATGCAACTATTCCACAATTATATAATTTAAAAGATGACATTGGAGAAAAAAATAATTTGGCAAATCAATTTCCCGAAAAAGTAGCAGCTTTGGAATTATTGTTAAATCAAATAAAAGAAAAAAATAAGTAAGCTATATCGGCTTTAATTGATTAATATTATTATACAGTTATCCCTAAATAAATTAAAATGAAAAAAGTATTTCTGACGTTTTTAAACATTTGTTTAATTATTTTTATAGCCAATGCACAGGACGTTGTAAAAAAAGCAAACAATTTTATTGATTTATTGAGTGAAGAACAAAAAACAGGAACTTTGTTCCCCTTTGACAATGATGAAAGGTATAATTTTCATTTTGTCCCATTCGTAAGAAAAGGGATTACATTCAATGAAATGAATGCGCAGCAAACCGAGGCGGGCCTTGCATTATTACGCGCTTGTTTAAGCGAGACGGCTTACAAAAAAGCAACTGATATTGTCGCGATGGAAGTGGTTTTAAAAGAAATTGAAAACAGAAAACCAGAAGACAACTATCGTGATCCAGGAAATTATCATTTTTCTATTTTCGGTATCCCATCTAATAAAACAATTTGGGGATGGCGCTTCGAGGGGCATCACATTTCTTACAATTTTTCTTTTGATAAAAAAATGATTGTATCTGGCACACCTGGATTCATGGGATCTAATCCTGCAGTCGTACTTACAGGATCAAAAAAAGGGAAAGAAATTTTAAAAGAAGAAACCGAAGAAGGATTTCAAGTACTTAATTCATTAGATCCACAGCAATTAAAAAAAGCAATTATTGATACTATAGCTTATAAAGACATATTAACTTTTGATAAAAGAAATGCAGAAATTAATTCAAAACTTGGACTTAAGTATTCAGATTTAACCGAAACGCAACAAGCCTTGGTGTTGAAATTAATTAAAGTATATGTAAATAGGTATACCCATTTATTTGCCGAAAGTATGCTGAAGGATATACAAGCTGCTGGATTAGATAATATTTTATTTGCATGGGCAGGTACGACCATCAATCAAGTAGGCAGTCCTACCTATTATCGTGTTCAAGGACCTAGTTTTATTATTGAATATGATAACACACAAAACAATGCAAATCATATTCACTCTGTTATCAGAGATTTAAAAAATGATTTTGGAGGAGATATGTTATTGAATCATTATAAGCAGGATCACGCAAAACAATAAAAAAGAATAATATTCTAATTGATCGTTATGGAAAGAAGAAAATTTATTCAAAATTCAGGACTCTTAGCTGCAGGTATTTATCATACACCGCTGAAAGCCATCGCAGGTCCATTTGTGCAATCGCCTTTATTGCATAATATACCTCTTGATAAAAAACTAAATCCGGAATGGATCAAGTCCTTATATCATCGGGGATTTGTGACTACTTATAAAAAAACAAAAAATGAGTTACAGTATATTGGCATGCCTATCGGTGGTATTTTCACTGGTACTGTTTACTTAGGCGGTGATGGAAGGCTTTGGTTATGGGATATTTTTAATGAAAACCAAAATGGGATTGATCCTAAGACCATTGAATGGGAATCAGATTTACATGTGGGAAAAAAAGTACGTCCGCAAGATGGATCTGCATATGTACAACCAGCAAAAAATATTAGACCGCTTGAACAAGGCTTTGCATTTAAAATTTTATCCGGGAAAAATATAATTATAAAAAAATTAGAAGCAGCAGATTGGGATGAAATTTTATTTGAAGCCACTTACCCGATGGCAAAGCTGCATTATATTGATCATCGTTTAGGCTTGGATATTACAGCAGATATTTTTTCTCCTTTTATTCCGTTGGATGAGAGAAACTCAGGCCTCCCTTGTACGGTTTATTCATTTTCAATAAAAAATAAAACAAAGAATGACATCAATGTTTCCCTATTGGGTTGGTTAGAAAATAAAGTATCGCCAAAATCAAAAAAAGAAACAGATATAAGATTAAATACAGCTGAGAAAAATAATGGTTCCGCAATTTTAAATAGTAGTATTAAATTGAATGGTATTGAAAATCAGGATAAGAAAGCAGATTATGGTACGATGGCTATTGGAGCGATTAACAGCAAGTGTATCGTCAATACCTCCTTTTCTTTACCACTTTCTTCCTCCTCGTTTTCAGAAGAAATTTTATTACCTACTGAAAAATTAGTGTCAGCAGGACCATTAATGAATTCAGTTTGCACAAATCATGTTATTAAAAGCGGTCAAACTATTAATGCAAACTATATACTTGCATGGCATTTTGCTAATTTAACTTTAAATCCAGTCATTCAGGGCAAAGGACGTTTTTATAACCAACAATTTAAAACTGCAGTTGAAGTTGTAAAATACGTAGCTGCAAATTTTACAGCACTTTCAACACAAACAGCATTGTGGCGACAAACATGGTATGATTCAACATTACCATGGTGGTTTTTAGAACGTACCTTTTTAAATATCTCAACACTGGCCACAACCACAGCCCACCGTTTTGAATCAGGCAGATTTTATGCTTGGGAAGGCGTAGGTTGTTGTGAGGGAACCTGCACACATGTGTGGCAATATGCACAAGCCATGGGTCGCATTTTTCCTGCGATTGAAAGAGATACAAGGGAACGCGTTGATTTAGGTTTGTCATTGAAATCAGATGGGATGATGTTGTATCGTGGTGAAGTGGTGAAAACACCTGCGATAGATGGACAGGCAGGTACGATATTAAGAATATATAGGGAGCATAAAATGTCACCAGATAAAACATTTTTACAAAAAAATTGGGATAAAATAAAGTTAGCAACCACCTGGGTTTTAAATCAGGATAAAAATGGGGATGGCATGGAAGATACCCCGATTGAAAATACATTAGATGCCGTTTGGGATGGTGAAATAGCTTGGTTGGTAGGCATGTGTATTGCGGCGGTAAAAGCGAGTGAACAAATGGCCATAGAAATGGGAGATACCGGATTTGCTAAAATTTGTTCCACTTATGTAAGCAATGGAACTAAAAACATGGAGGCGCAACTTTTCAATGGCGAATATTTTATTCATAAACCAGATGAAATTAAAGGAAGAGAAAAATTAGGATCTTATAATACCTGTCATATTGATCAGGTGTATGGACAAAGTTGGGCACACCAGGTTGGTTTAGGCAGAATCATTGACAAAGAAAAAACAATTTCAGCGCTTAAGGCATTATGGAAATATAATTTCACCCCTGATGTTGGACCTTATATTAAGGAGCGAAGAGGTTGGCGTCCTTATGCGCTTGCCGGCGAAGGCGGTATGGTGATGAATACCAATCCAAGTAATGAAGCAAAACCGTATGGTGAAAAAACGACATGGCAGCTAGGTTATTTCCATGAATGTATGAGTGGCTTTGAACATCAGGTGGCTTCACATATGATGGCAGAAGGTATGACCGATGAAGCACTTATTTTAACAAGGATGATACATGATCGATACTATGCAGGAAAACGAAATCCATTCAATGAAATAGAATGCAGTGATCACTATGCACGCGCAATGGCGAGTTATGGTACTTTTATTTCTGCATGTGGCTTTGATTATGATGGGCCGAATGGGTATATAAAATTTGCCCCAAAATTAAATACAGATAAATGTAAAGTTCCTTTTACATCAGCAACTTCTTGGGGCTCCTATGAACAACTACAAAGTGAAAAAAACTTTTCTGCCATACTAAAAGTTAAATATGGCAGTTTGTTTTTAAATAAAATTACCCTTGACGCCAAAGCGCCTGTTACTACAGCTAAGATTTATATCGGAACCAAGTTGGTAAAGGCAAAAATGATGAAGGAAGGCCAAAGCTTTGCTTTTCATTTTGAAAATAAAGTTGAATTAAAGAAAGGCCAGGAACTAAAAGTTAACCTCAGCTAAAATGCAAGTTGAAAAAAATAAAGTTGTAGGCATACATTATACTATTTCGGTGGATGAGGAAGGCGAGGTGTTTTCAAATCTCGATTTTGAACCAGAGGAATATGTACATGGGGCTATTGCTATTTTTCCAATGGTCGCAAATGCACTGGAAGGTCACCAAGTAAAGGATGAAGTACAAATTACTTTACCTCCACAACATGCTTACGGCGCAATAAATGAAAAATTAATTAAAACATACCCCAATTCTTTATTTGAAACAATTAACGATTTTGAAATTGGCAGTTTTATTCAAATACCTGATGGCACTGAAGCAAAATTATTGCAAAAAAACAAGGACACAATATTGGTGGATGCGAATCATTCATTTGCCGGAGCGACCTTACATTATAATATAAAAATAGTATCTATTCGACAGGCCACTGAAATCGAAATTCAAAGAGGCCTTACTGAAGCCGTTATAAAATCATGTGATGGTTCACCTAATTGTTGTTAAATTTAAGCTATGAAAAACAACCTGCATTTATTGGTCTTATTTTTTGTGATAAACACATTCGTTTCAAAAACTTTCGCCCAGGAATTATACAAAGCACCCTCAAATCAAATCAAATCGATTTGGGTAAGTCCTGAAAATCCAACAGGAGCCAAAGGCAGTGCGGGCGTAACAAACAAGGGTGCTAAGGGGCGTGCATTTATTACTTTAGAAGCAGGCGAAAAAATTAATTTATTAGATGCTACTGGCGCTGGAATCGTGAGACGCATGTGGCTAAGCGGAACAATTCCAAGATCGAGCGAACAAATGCAGCATGTGCGCATTGAAATGTATTGGGATGGAAGTAAAAAACCCGCAGTTTCAGCACCCATTGGTGATTTTTTTGGTTTAGGACTGGGAAAATCAAAAGCATACAAAAATGCAATGTTTTCCAATCCAGAAGGACGCTCTTTTAATTTTACAATACCAATGCCATTTCGGAAATCAGCAAAAATTGTTTTAATCAATGAATCAAGTTCACATGCACTCATATGGTATGACATAAATTATACTTCAGAAAAAGTACCTGATGATGCTATGTATTTTCATGCCTATTGGCATCATGTAGCAAAAACAACGCTGGGCAAGGATTTTGAAATTTTGCCTACGATCAATGGTAAAGGACGATTCATTGGGACTAATATTTCAGTTGTAAGTGATAGCATGTTACGAGATACCTGGTTTGGTGAAGGGGAAGTGAAAGTGTATTTAGATGGGGATAGCAAATTACCCTCACTTTCAGGCACAGGAACGGAAGATTATATTGGTTCAGGATGGGGCCAAGGAGAGTATCAAGACCAATTTCAAGGCTCATTAATTTCAGATGATAAAAAAGGGGAGTATTGTTTTTATAGATATCATGTACCTGATCCAATTTATTTTCAAAGTCAATGCAAAGTGACCATTCAGCAAATTGGGAACAGTTCTGTTGAAAAAATTAGATCACTAATAAAAAATGGCGCAAATATTAAACCTGTTTTTTTCATTAAACAAGAAGGCGGTCGCCTTGGCAGTGATATATTTAATTTAAAGGGCAACCCACCTATTACTTATGGGTTATTAGATACCAGTTTTGAAGGAGGCATCAACAATCCATTTTTTGATAACAAAAATTTTGGAATGAATTTTTATCGAACTGATGAGTTGGCTTCAACCGCCTATTTTTATCTAGACAAGCCCTTTAATAATTTAAATACCCAAGTAAGCGTCGCGGATGAAAATAAAAAAGGTTCATTTGGCTACGACCTCGCTTTTTTAAAAAAATACCACAAGGATTTAGTGTTGTTAAAAAACGGAGATGCTTCTTTAATTGTATTACCAAAATACCAAGGCCGCGTAATGACTAGTACGGCCGAAGGTGAAAAGGGATTTAGTTTTGGATGGATTAACCATGATTTAATTGCAGCAAATAAACTAACGCCTCATTTTAATGCCTTTGGGG
>Ga0214919_10000462_pt1 | contig 69243 bp, 65 predicted proteins | sample LL1503_MetaG_FD_177994 | JGI IMG/M metagenome (GOLD analysis project Ga0214919, IMG submission 177994) | Freshwater microbial communities from Lake Lanier, Atlanta, Georgia, United States - LL-1503 | ecosystem: Environmental > Aquatic > Freshwater > Lake | place: USA: Georgia | collected... | reverse complement strand
GGACCTCGTGAGTTTTCTTGCGTCTTCTCTCACGCATGGAGATCTGTGCATTTCTATGGGCTGTGGTGATGTTGCCCAACTTCCTGACGAAGTGATTTCGTTGCGCCACGACAATCGCGCCAACGAAGCACTCAAGCGTTAGCGCAATGAATACACCTCGTTCTTTTAAGCGTCCTGCAACTAGCGCCGAGTTGCAGTTGGCGACTGAGCTATTTGGAAAACGTGTGCAAACCGATGTATCTCTCGCACAATTTACGACGTATCGAGTCGGCGGGAATGCAGCGTTGCATGTTCATGTTGAATCGCTAGACGACTTGGAAGCAATCAGTGCTGTTTTGGCACAGGTTGATTTGCCGTTGTTGGTGATTGGCAGGGGAAGCAACATGCTGATTGCCGATACGGGTTTTCAGGGTTTGGCGATCACGTTTGGAAGTTTTTTGGAATATATCGATCTGCCAGATCGCTCTGAAGATGCGGATGGTGGACTTGATGTTGAGCCGATTGCGTTATTTGGAGGGTCAGTGTTATTGCCGGTGGCTGCTCGACAGAGTGCGCATCGTGGGTTGACTGGTTTTGAATGGGGTGTGGGCGTGCCCGGCACAATTGGTGGAGCGGTACGCATGAACGCAGGTGGCCATGGTTCCGACATGGCATCGTCACTCGTTTCGGCTCGTATTTTCCATCTCTTGCGTGGCGTGGAAGCCCATGTCGACGCAGTTGATCTGGGTCTGAGATTCAGAGGATCAGCGATTGCGGATCACCATGTGGTGTTGTCAGCGACACTCAACTTGGGTTGGGCGACTGATATGGAATCTGCAGAAAATAAGTTGTCTGAAATCGTAAAGTGGCGCCGAGAGAATCAACCGGGTGGGCAAAACGCCGGATCAGTTTTCGTTAATCCAGTACCTGGGGAAGTTTCTGCTGGTGCGTTGATTGATCAGATTGGCATGCGCGGTTTTCGAATTGGGACTGCACACGTGTCAGAGAAACATGCAAACTTTATTCAATCTGAAGAAGGTGGGTTGGCGTCTGACGTAGTGCAGGTGATGGCCGAGATTCGTCGTCGGGTGAAAGAGTCGACGGGTTACGACTTGCGTAGCGAGATACGTCTTGCCGGTTTTGATGCGACCACTGACCCTTCGCTTGTCGAAGTATTGACAAGCGAGTCTGATACCAGCGTGGCTACTGTGCGTCTCGAGCATATTTTTGATCGCAACTCAAGCACATCTGTTTCCACCGACACATCTATTCCGATATCCGTGTTGACTTCTACGACTTTCCAAGATGCGTTGGATGTGCCCACAGAAGTATTCGACGAATTGCGAGCCGTGTTTGGTGATGAGACGTCAACCACCCAAGAACAACCCGTGATTGCTTCAGTGACCGATATAAAAACCAGAGAAGTGACGATGTTGGCAGATCCCACTGATGCATCAGGAACTACCACAATGGATCGATCTGCGACTGCGCCAAGTCGCATTGTCATTGTTGACGAAGACTTCCGTCAACCATCGGAGAGCGATTTCCCATCGGACACTGCATCGCAGTCTGTGAACCAAGCACCAACGTCGGTGCGGGTAATGATCACGGACGATGATGTTGCGCAAGATCTTGACGCTGAAATAATTGTCGGCACTCAGTGGAGCGATGGACCTAGATCGCGCCAAATCTTGGGCAAAATCACCAACAAGTTTGCTGGCGGCAATAAGCGCAAACGTCTAGCGATGACCGGTCTTGTCGTTGTCATTGCGATTGGTCTTGCACTCATCGTTCTGGCATCGCCGGTCGTCGCGGTGAGAACAGTGCGTGTCGAAGGCGCAAAATATGCGGACGCCGCATTGGTGCGAAGTGTTTCTGACTCGCTAAAGGGAAAGTCGGTGCTTACCGTCGATACAAAAACCGCGAGTGAAAGGCTTGAGAGTGATCCATGGATTAAATTCGCTCGGATTACGACAAGCTTTCCAAGCAGCGCATTGATTCAGATCAACGAAAGAATTCCAGTTGCATGGTTTCTTGGTGTCGATAATCGAGCGCGTGTAATTGACGAAGATGGTTTAGTGCTGAGTGTGGTGGATGGGCGACCAACGCAGTACATGTGGATTGAAGGAACTGGTCCGAACTTGACCGCAGGGGCGAGTTCGGCAGCCGCATATAGGGCAGCAGGCCAACTGGCGATGTCGCTGCCAAGCGAGCTCGAGCCAATGGTGAAACATTTGGGCGTTGCTGGTACTGAAGAAATCACGATGACCCTTAAAAATGGCACAGTTATCAACTTCGGGGCCCCCGTAGATATGCGTAACAAACTGGTCAATGTTGTGGTCTTACTGCGCCGCCAAGATGTCAACTCAATCGTCAGTATCGATGTATCCACGGGGACCCCAGTAGTTCAGTCGTGATCACAGCCAGCCTGAATGATCAACTAGCCTGTACCCAACATAGGAACCGGCGTTTGTGACAGAGTCAATACCGTTGTCGCAAGTGCTTCGTAGGAGGAATACACAATGGCTGGTGCACCACAAAATTTTTTGGCGGTTATCAAAGTAATCGGAGTTGGTGGGGCGGGCGTTAACGCAATTAATCGCATGATCGACTCCAATTTGAGGGGCGTCGAATTTGTGGCAGTGAACACCGACGCTCAAGCGTTGTTGATGAGTGATGCAGATTTCAAAATTGACATTGGTCGAGAGATCACCCGCGGTCTTGGAGCTGGTAGTGATCCAGCAATTGGCCAAGATGCAGCCGAAGCAAGTCGCAGCGACATCGAAGAAATCGTTAGTGGCGCAGACATGGTATTTATTACAGCTGGCGAAGGAGGCGGTACCGGTACTGGTGCAGCTCCGATCATCGCCGAGATCGCTCGTGCTGCAGGTGCGTTGACTGTTGGCATTGTGACTCGTCCATTTGGATTTGAAGGTCGCCGCCGCGCAATGCAGGCCGAAGCAGGTATCGCAAAGTTGCGCGACAAGGTCGACACGTTGATCATTATTCCAAACGAACGACTCTTGTCGGTTGCTACTGAGAAGACGAGTTTGCTCGATGCGTTTAAGCGCGCAGATGAAGTGCTGTTGCAAGGCGTTGCTGGTATCACCAACTTGATCACCACACCAGGTCTGATCAACACCGACTTTGCCGACGTAAAAATGATTTTGACAAATGCTGGTACCGCATTGATGGGCACGGGTAAGGCAAAGGGCGATAATCGGGCGATTGCAGCTGCAACTGCCGCGATTAACTCTCCGTTGCTTGAATCGTCAATTGAAGGAGCACGCGGTATTTTGCTCAACATCACTGGTCCATCCGACATGGGCTTGTTTGAACTGAATGCTGCGGCAGAAATCGTGCATGCAGTGGCTCACCAAGATGCAAATATCATTTTCGGCACCGTTATCAATGACGAGCTCGAAGACGAAGTACAGGTAACAGTGATTGCTGCAGGGTTCGATCGTTCGGATTCGGGCATGTCGCGTTCGGCGAGGGGCGACGGTCGTGCCGATACACGCGGCGAACCACGTGGAAGTCGGATTAAAGAGTTGTTCGGCACTGGTGAGGATCCATTGCGTGATTCTTCTGACGGCTTTGACGTTCCAGACTTCTTGAAGTAACAACTTCGGATGGTTGGCGCATTCGCCAGCAAAATCTCGTGAACCAGATACTTGTAGCAACCCGAGTTGCCGAACTACGCGATCGAATAACGCGCGCAGGTGGAGTAGGGGTTGGCATTGTTGCGGTTACTAAAACCTTTGGGATCGATGCGTGGAACGACGCAAAATTCGCTGGCTGTGAGGCAGTTGGCGAAAACTATGCCCAAGAATTGATTGCCAAATCGCAGCAAATCGACCGTATTGATCGACTGCCCGTTCATTTCATCGGGCAATTACAAACGAATAAAATCAAGTCGCTGTTTGACATCGTGGACGTGTGGCAGTCAGTAGACAGGGCATCAGTAGTAACCGAGCTTGTGAAGCGTCATGCAGGTAGAGCAACGAGTGGGCGGTGCGAAATGCTGTTGCAGGTCAATACCACCACCGAAATTGACAAGGGCGGTTGTGACCCTGCCGAGGCGAAAACCCTTGTGGACCAGGCCCGTCAAGGCGGACTGGATGTTACGGGTCTCATGACGGTTGGCCCGACGGACATGGATCCAGTAAAGACCCGTGCCGCTTTTCGGTTACTCAATGAAATGGCTCAGGACCTAGGGGTCCAGCATCTGTCAATGGGCATGACGGCCGATGTTGAGATTGCGGTTGAGGAAGGCTCCACATTGGTAAGGGTTGGAACAGCGCTCTTTGGCCAACGTCCACGTTCGGTCTAGTTGGGTGTTGTAACCTTCTAGTGATGTCAATGTTTCGACGCGCAATGGACTATTTGGGTCTTGGCCCAGATGACGCCTATGACGACTATGACGCTTCGATAGCAGTTGAGCGCCCTGCTGCGCGTAATACGCGTGGTGGCGGAGCGGTAAGACGCCCTCAGCCTCAGCAATATGTCGATGACTACGAAGATGAAATTGAAGACGAGTACGAAGAAGCACCTCGTCCAAGAACTGCTGCGCGACCTACTGGGCGCGCGCAAGCACAACGCGATGATTCGAGTGTGCAGTTGCGCCCAAGTGGCTCAAGCACAGGTGGCACGGTGCGCAAACTCACGCAGACAACTGCAGAGCCAGTTGCTATTCGTCCAACTCGCTACGACCAAGCAAAAGATATCGCAGACATGCTGCGATCTGGTCAGCCAGTAGCAATGAACATCGGTGCTGCAGATTCAGAAATTGCGCGACGACTGATTGATTTTGCTAGTGGAGTTACTTACGGAATCGAAGGCAAAATGGAAAAGATTGCACCAGGTGTATTTTTGTTGACACCTCGTGGCACACGCGTTATTCGTGACTGAAATTCTTTGCTCCCTCGTAGGTCTGTATACGTACCTCATTATCGGAAGAGTGATTCTTTCGTGGTTTCCTGCCAACCCCAACGGACCTCTCGGTCAGGTTGTGCGAGTCGTGATGATGTTGACCGATCCCGTGCTTCTGCCAGTGCGACGTGCGTTGCCTTTTGCTGGGCCGCTTGATCTTTCACCCCTTGTGGTGCTGCTGTTTTTGCAGATAGTCGTACAAGGCTTATTGCTTCGCTGCTAGGCATCAAGCCAGTAGCACGCATTTGCCTTTACAATGACGCACCGTGACTTATCCAAAGGTTGATCCTCAACCGAACTTTCCGGCAGTCGAAAACGAGACGCTTGATTTCTGGGCTTCCGACGGAACCTTCCAAGCTTCGATTGATCAGCGCGATGCCGGCACCAATGGTGCAAACGAATATGTGTTTTATGACGGACCACCGTTTGCCAATGGTTTACCGCATTACGGGCACTTACTCACTGGGTTTGTGAAAGATGCGGTTCCTCGATATCAAACGATGCAGGGCAAGCGAGTTGAGCGCCGCTTTGGATGGGATTGCCATGGTTTGCCAGCAGAAGCAGAAGCAGAGCGACAGTTAGAGATTTCTGGACGGCAAGCAATCACCGACTTTGGTATTGACAAATTTAATGAGTACTGCAGAGAATCTGTGCTTCGTTACACCGGAGACTGGGAGCGCTATGTAACCCGCCAAGCTCGTTGGGTTGATTTTGCTCACGATTACAAAACGCTCGATGTTTCATACATGGAAAGTGTGATGTGGGCATTTAAGACGCTGTGGGACAAGGGTCTGATTTATGAAGGATTTCGTGTGCTGCCGTATTCGTGGGCACTTGAAACTCCTTTGTCAAACACGGAAACACGCATGGATGATGCGTACAAGCAAGTGCAAGATCCTGCACTGACTGTTGCGTTCGTGCTCGAGACCGGCGAATCACTACTTGCATGGACTACAACGCCATGGACATTGCCGAGCAACTTGGCTCTTGCAGTTGCACCAGACGTGAGTTATGTGCGAGTGCGCCACAACGGAACCATGTACATCTTGGCCGAAGCGCGACTCGGTGCGTATGAAAAAGAATTGGAAGGCGCAGAAGTTATCGATTCGATGCTTGGATCAGCTCTCGTCGGCCGCACGTATACGCCAATGTTTTCTTACTTTGCCGATCAGCCAGATGCATTTCGAATTATTGCGGGAGATTTCGTAACGACAGAAGATGGCACCGGGGTCGTGCATCTTGCACCTGGCTTTGGCGAGGACGACCAACGCGTCTGCAGCGAAAACGGTATCGGACTCGTTGTCCCAGTCGATAGTCGCGGATTGTTCACAAGTGAAGTTCCAGACTTCTTTGGAATGTTGGTGTTCGATGCAAACCCATTGATTATTCGCGAACTTAAATCGCGTGGTGTCGTATTGCGTCACGAAACATACGATCATGCGTATCCGCATTGCTGGCGCACGGGGAAGCCACTCATTTATAAAGCTGTGAGCTCTTGGTTTGTCAATGTGACTGCGGTGAAAGAGCGCATGGTCGCATTGAACGAAGAAATCACTTGGGTGCCCGATCACTTGAAACACGGAAGTTTTGGTAAGTGGCTTGAGAATGCACGCGATTGGACGATCAGTCGCAATCGTTTTTGGGGCTCACCGATACCTGTGTGGCGCAGTGATGATCCCGCGTATCCGCGTATTGATGTGTATGGGAGTCTCGCGGACCTCGAGCGTGATTTTGGTGTCACTGTCACCGAATTGCATCGCCCTGTTGTCGATGACCTAGTCCGACCAAACCCAGACGATCCAACGGGGAAGTCGATGATGCGCAGGGTTCCCGAGGTTCTGGACTGCTGGTTTGAGAGTGGCTCAATGCCGTTTGCTCAAGTGCATTATCCGTTTGAAAATCAGGAATGGTTTGATCAGCACTATCCAGGTGACTTCATAGTTGAATACATCGGTCAAACACGTGGCTGGTTTTACACGCTGCATGTTTTGGCAACTGCATTGTTTGATCGACCCGCTTTTTCTACATGTGTCAGCCACGGAATCGTGTTGGGTGATGACGGCGCAAAGATGTCCAAGAGTCTTCGCAACTATCCAGACCCAATGAACGTGTTTGATACGTATGGCGCTGATGCCATGCGTTGGTATCTGTTGTCTTCGTCAATTTTGCGTGGATCTGACTTCGCCGTAACCGAAGAAGGTATTCGCGACACGGTTCGTCAAGTGATGTTGCCGTTGTGGAACAGCTGGTATTTCTTGTCGCTCTACGCCAATGCGGAGTCAATGACCGGTGCGGTTCGCTACGACTCAACGAATGTCTTAGATCGCTATGTGTTTTCAAAATTGAAGCGATTGATTGAAGACACGACGGTGTCGATGGATCAGTACGACATCTTCAATGCTTGCCAACAAGTTCGTACGTTTTTAGATGTTCTGACAAATTGGTATATCCGGCGAAGTCGCGATCGATTCTGGAAGGGCGATAAGGACGCAATCGATACGTTGCATACGGTGTTGCAGGTTTTGACTCGCATCGCTGCGCCGTTGTTGCCGTTGACTACCGAAAAGATTTATAAAGAACTCACTGGAGAACGAAGCGTGCATTTGGAGAACTGGCCAGACGCGAGCATCGTTCCGAGCGATGAAGAGCTTGAGAAAGTGATGGATCAAGTCCGTGACGTTTGTTCGACAACATTGTCATTGCGCAAGGTACATTCGCGACGTGTTCGACTACCACTTGGAGAACTGACCGTTGCTTCACCGCTGGCTAATGCCTTGCAATCGTTTGTTTCGATCATCACCGACGAAGTGAATGTTCATCAAGTGACCCTCACAACCGAACTTGGTCAAGTTGCCAAACATGAATTGCAACTCATTCCTGCTGCTCTCGGACCGCGCCTTGGCGCCAACACTCAGAAAGTGATTGTTGCGGTGAAGAAGGGCGACTGGTCGATCAACGGAGACGAAGTAATCGCCGGTGGAGTCGCGCTTGAACCACATGAGTTCCAGGTCAGACTGGTTGCGGCTGCGGGCGATACCGAATTGATTGCAAGTGCTGCACTCGCCGACGGTCAAGGAATCGTATTGCTCAACATTGAGCTGACTGATGCACTTCTGGCTGAAGGTGCTGCACGCGACATCGTGCGTATGGTGCAGCAAGCTCGACGTGAAGCAGGGTTGGCGGTTTCGGATCGCATTAATTTGACACTCGGATTACCAGAGTCACTCCAGTCACAAGTGTCCCAATTTGAGCCCTACATTGCCTCTGAAACCCTTGCTCAGCGCATTGAGTGGGTTCAGGGCCTACATCCAACTGGGGATTTGGATGGGAATCCCGTCCATATAGGTGTCGATCAAGTACGGTAAAGCGCCAAGTTCGAGAGGGAAACATGCCATCAGCATCAGCAAAGAAGAAGGCCCTAGTTAAAAAGACCAAGGCCAAGAAGTCGGCGGACGCGAAAAAGAAAGCCGATCTTGCCAAGAAAGTTGCTGCGCAAAAAGTACTCGCTAAGAAGAAGGCTGATCTTGCCAAGAAAGTTGCTGCGCAAAAGAAGCTCGCTGCGCAAAAGGTACTCGCTAAGAAGAAGGCTGATCTTGCGAAGAAAGTTGCTGCGCAAAAGAAGCTCGCTGCGCAAAAGGTACTCGCTAAGAAGAAGGCTGATCTTGCGAAGAAAGTTGCTGCGCAAAAGAAACTCGCTGCGCAAAAGAAGATTGCCGAGCAGAAAGCGCTCGCATTGAAGAAAGCCGAGTTGGCCAAAAAAGTGGCTGCGAAAAAAGCACTTGAGGCCGCGCGCAAGAAGGCAATTCGCGAGAAAGAGATGGAGCGAAAAAAGATCGCTGCGCAGCGCAAGAAAGACTTGGCTCTGCAACAGAAGATCAAAGCGCAGGCCGCCAAAGAGGCTGCCAAGGAAAAGGCGCGTATCGCCGCAGAGAAGTTGGTGCTGAAAGCAGCACAGGAAGCTGAGAAGCTTCGAATTCGAGAAGAAAAAGAAGCTGCTCGACTAGCGCTTGCTGCGGAAAAAGAGGCTGCGCGCGAGGCCGAGCTACGCGCGAAGCGCAAGCCAGAACCACCACCACGTCCGACGCCTATCAAGACTGAGTTTGCAGATGGTATTCAGGCAACGAAGGATTTCGATCTGAAGTTTTTGGCTAGTCAGCGAGAGCTCATTCTTGAAAAGAAAGCAGTTTTGCTTCGTCAGGCACTGCGACTTGATGATGAGGCAAATTCTCTGATTCAAGATGTTGAAATGGGCGATGTGCAGTTTGACGAAGAAGGCGGCGAAGGCGACACCATGGTGGTTGAGCGCTCTCGTGACCTCATGCTGTCGGCGCAGGCTCGACAGATCATTGAAGAGTTGGATGCTGCACTCGAGCGGATCAAGACTGGTGACTATGGATATTCCGTTCACAGCGGTTTGGCGATTCCTCGAGAGCGTCTCAAAGCGATTCCAGAAACTACTGAATCAGTTCTTGAGCGCGTCGGTGGCATTGGGCGTCGATGATCGACGCCACACCAGACGCATTTCACACAGCCCAGTCAGGTAGTCGATTCGTGTTCGTTAAATCATTGCGCATGAGTCTGTTGGTGTCTGTCATTGTTACGTTGCTTGACCAGTTATCAAAGGCTTGGGCACTGCGAGACCTTACTGATGGAAAAATCATTGATGTGATCTGGACCATGCGATTCAATTTGACCTACAACCGCGGGATGGCTTTCTCGCGCGGAACTGGTGTGGGGCCGATAATCGGTGTGATTGGACTAGTGGTTGTAGTGATGCTGCTGTTGTCATTGAGGCGAGCCGACAATGTATTGACTCGCTTGGCAACAGGTTTGATCATTGGTGGTGCAATGGGGAACATCTTGGATCGTCTCTTTCGAGGCTCCGGGTGGATGCGTGGGGCTGTTATTGACTTCATCGATTTTCAATGGTGGCCAGTGTTTAACGTCGCAGACATGGCAATCATGATTGGAGCCGCGACAATGATCATTGCGATGCTCAAATACAACTCTCAGATCGAACGAACGGACGGCCAATAGTGCTGAATGAAATAATTCCTGCGGCACTCAATGAGCAGCGCCTTGACCGCATAGTTGCGTTGATCGCCGATGTGAGTCGTGCCTCTGCCGCATCGTTAATTCAGGCTGGCGGAGTGGTGGTCGACGGAGTGTGTGCCGAAACTGGCAAAACCAAAATTGTAGAAGGCCAGACGATCGCAATCGATACAGCGTTATTGCCAAAAAAGGAATTGCCAACTGCTGACGCTTCGGTGATCTTGGATGTGGTCTTCGAGGACACCGACGTTGTGGTGATTAATAAGAGTGCAGGCTTGGTCGTCCATCCTGGTGCAGGCAACCCAACAGGCACGATGGTCAATGGGGCTCTCGCACGTTTTCCTGAAATGGCATCTGCTGGTGACCCATTGCGTCCTGGTGTTGTGCATCGACTAGATGCCGGAACAACTGGTTTGATGGTGATGGCGAAAACGCAGGCGGCATACGAAGCACTAGTTGATGCCTTATCCAAGCGCGAGGTCAAGCGCACATATTTGGCGCTCGTGTGGGGGCATCCAACAGTTTTGTCTGGCACCATCGATGCTCCAATCGGTAGAGATCAGAAAGACCCAACACGCATGGGAGTCGTTGTCGACGGCAAGGCCGCGCGAACACGATTTGAAGTGAAGTCCAAGTTTGATCTGCCGTTACCAAGTTCGTTAGTTGAGTGCAATCTAGAAACTGGACGTACTCACCAAATCAGAGTTCACCTTGAATCAATTGGCCATCCCGTAGTGGGAGACTCGACTTACGGAGGTGCTCGAAGTTCTCTCTCGGCTCCGCGTCCGATGTTGCATGCCGCGCAGTTGGCATTTTTGCATCCAATTAGCGGTCAATCAATGTCGTTTGAAGCCGAAATGCCCGACGACATGAAAGCGCTGCTTGCTCGTTGTAGCTAATTGCTTCGATAACAGATGGTTTAATGATGCAATTCCGGCCAAGGCGAAGTGCCTTTAGCCGCAGAGGCAATTTTTGCCAACGTGTAATCCTCGAGATGCTCGCGCATGTGTTCGCCAGCAACATTCCAAATGGCTAGCAAAACGCAATGGCCTTCATGATCACAAGAACCATCCTGGTGTGGTTTGCCAAAATCGCCGACGCTGATCGGACCATCGGCTGCTGCAATTATTTGTGAGAGCATGATTTCCTCTGGCGGTCGAGCGAGGGTGTATCCACCGCCAACACCACGTTTTGATTTGACCAAGCCTGCACCTTTGAGAACTAAAAGAATCTGCTCAAGATATGGCTGTGGAAGCGCGGTGCGAGTCGCAATGTCGCGAACCGATGTTGGGCCTGGCTCACCCTCGTGGAGGGCGAGAGAGAGGAGAGCGCGACACGCATAGTCGCCCCGAGTAGATACACGCACGGTTGTAGTGTAGATCGCGTGCTTGATCCAACGCTTCCTCAGTATTCAGGGGGTTGTATCTCCAGCATTATTCCAAGTCTGCTCGGGCCGAAGGGCACGGATTCGGTGCCTGCGTGGATGCCGAAAGCAGTCGAGGGAGCGAATCAAGTTGTATTGCTCGTACTTGACGGTCTTGGTTGGCATCAACTTCAAAGCAATATTGTGCATGCACCAACGATTTCTCGAATGCAGGGTGGAGCGATCACCACTGTTGCTCCGTCGACAACAGTGACGGCTTTGACATCGATTGCAACAGGTTTGACACCCGGAGAACACGGCTTAATGGGGTATCGCATGGACATGGGGCGACACGTGATGCAGATGTTGCGCTGGGGTGACGAAAAGGGTGATCTGCGATCCACGTATCCGCCAGAGATGGTGCAACCATGCCCGCCATTTATGGGTGCTTCAGTACCTGTATTGAGCAAAGCAGAACTTGAAGGGTCCGCATTTACCGAAGCGCACTTGCGTGGTTCTCGTCCGATGGGCTGGAGATCGTCTTCGAGCATTGCAGTGCAAGTTGGTCTCTTGTTGCGTTCAGGTCAGAAGTTTATTTATGCGTATTACGACGGAGTTGACAAGATTGCTCACGAGCGCGGTTTTGGCGATTACTACCAAGCAGAGTTGCGCCAAGCAGATCGACTAGTTGCAGATGTTCTTGAGCAACTGACACCTGGAAGTGTGTTGATAGTGACTGCGGATCATGGCCAAGTACACATCGGTGATGCATCAATAACTCCTCACCGCGATGTGCTCGATCAAGTTGCGTACCAATCTGGCGAGGGTAGGTTTCGATGGCTTCATGCGCGAAACGGTGCAACGCAGTCGCTTTATGTAACTGCAAAAGAAATGTACGGCGACGTTGCTTGGGTCGTCACTCGTGATGAGACAATCGAGAATGGCTGGTTTGGTCCGCGAGTTACCGATGCAGCGCGTAAGCGTCTCGGCGACGTTGCACTCGTACCGTTTAAGGATGTCAGTTTTCATGAGCCATTTGACACTGGTCCGTATCAGCTGGTTTGTAGGCACGGCTCGTTAACAGAAGCCGAAATGCATGTTCCATTGTTGGCATTTGCTCAATAGCCGTGAGATAATGCAACCATGACTGAAGTAGTACAAGAAGGACCTGCAGAGATTCCAAACGAAACGGTGACTGCACCGGCAAAGGTGATGCGCATTGGCTCGATGATCAAGCAGCTGCTTGACGAAGTGCATTCAATGACAATGGATGGACCGGCACGTGAACGTCTTGCAGAAATCTATGAACGCTCAATTGTCGAATTAACTGAAGCACTGTCACCCGACCTGGCAGAAGAGTTGCGGATGTTGTCGCTGCCTTTTCGCGATGGTGTGACCCCGTCGGACAGCGAGTTGCGGGTTGCCAAAGCCCAATTGGTGGGTTGGCTTGAAGGGCTGTTCCATGGGATTCAGGCAACATTGTTTGCCCAACAATTGGCTGCGAATCAGCAGTTGAATCAGATGCGCCAGCTACCCAGCGGTCCAGGTGGGCAGACGGGTCCTGAAATCTCGGACCGCCCCGGCACGTATCTCTAGCCGAAAGCAAATTCGCACCGGTGAAGTTCTCGGGTAAGCAACACGGGCAAACACCCCACTGATAATCTCTCTCCTCCAACACGGCTTTTAACCTCAAACATCGATCGAAAACGAAAGGAGATCTCAGTGGGAGACTCGTTTACCCACTTGCATGTCCACACCGAGTTTTCGATGTTGGATGGTGCGTCGCGACTTGATGAGTTGGTCGCCGCAGCCGTAGCTGATGGTCAACCCGCGTTGGGGATGACCGATCACGGCAATATGTACGGAACGCTTGATTTTTATCGACAGTGCAAAGAGCAGGGAATTAAGCCGATCATTGGCACTGAGGCATACATGGCTCATGAGCATCGCTCTGAGCGGCCATCTCGACGAGGCAGAGTGGACGATTCGGGTGGTGAAACCGAATCAGGTGGCAAGGTGTATTACCACCTCACGCTCCTTGCCGAAAACAATGTGGGCTACAAGAATTTGATTCAGTTATCGAGCCGCGCGTTTTTAGAGGGCTACTACTACCAACCGCGTATTGACTGGGAGTTGTTACACGAGCACCATGAAGGTCTAATCGCAACGAGCGGATGCTTGGGCGGACACGTGTTGCAGCGACTCATGAAGGGCGACATCACTGGCGCCCATGATTGCGCAGGGCGACTGCAAGATATTTTTGGCAAAGACAATTTCTTCATCGAATTGCAAGATCATGGATTAGCGGATCAGAAACGGACTAATCCGCTACTGATAGAACTCTCACGCAAAATAGGCGCGCCATTGCTTGCCACAAACGACACCCACTACACGCATCGCGACGATCATGCTGCACATGATGCGTTGTTGTGTGTGCAAACGGGATGCACTATGTCGGACCCGAACCGGTTCAAGTTTGAGGGCACCGAGCATTATTTAAAGAGTGCACAAGAGATGCAGTGGTTGTTTCGAGACGTACCAGAAGCCTGCAGCAACACGCTATGGATTGCTGAGCGAGCAAACATTGAGATTGAGTTTGGAAAACCGGTTCTTCCAAACTTTGAACTCCCCGCCGGTTTCAAGACCGACGGCGAATATTTGCATCACCTGGCTCTCGAAGGGGCCAAGGAGCGATGGGGTCAAAAACTTCCACCTGCAGTGATCGAGCGATTGAACTTTGAATTGCAAACGATTGAGCAGATGGGTTTCAGCTCGTATTTCTTGATCGTGTGGGACATGATTCGTTATGCACGTGATCATTCGATACGTGTTGGCCCCGGTCGTGGATCGGCGGCAGGCTGCGCAGTTGCGTATTGCTTGCGTATCACCGATTTGGACCCAATCAAGTACGACTTGCTGTTCGAAAGATTCTTAAATCCGAGTCGCGTCACGATGCCCGATATTGATATGGACTTTGACTCGCGTTATCGCGATCAAATGATTCGTTATGCGTCAGATAAATATGGTCGCGACCACGTTGCGCAAATCATTACGTTTGGCACCATCAAGGCACGCAACGCGGTGCGTGATGCCGCGAGAGTGCTTGGCAAGCCGTATGTTGTTGGCGACAAAATCGCCAAGCTGATGCCACCCGTAGTCATGGGGCGCGACACTCCGCTCAAGTTTTGTTTAGAGCCAGATCCGAAAGGTGAGCACAAAGACGGATATCGCGCAGCAGCAGAGTTGCGAGCGTTGTACGACTCAGATAGCGAAGTCAAAGAAGTTGTGGACGTGGCTCGCGGGCTTGAAGGTCTAAAGCGCAACGTTGGTATTCATGCCGCAGCGGTAGTGATTACAAAGGAAAAATTGACGGAATATCTGCCGATTCAACGCAAAACCGAGCAGGGCCAGAACCCGGAAGACGCACCGGTTGTGACGCAGTTCGAAATGCATGGTGTTGAGGCGCTGGGCCTGCTCAAGATGGACATTTTGGGACTGCGCAACCTAGACGTTCTGAGCGATGCAAATGCCATGATTCGTCAGTTCCGTGACAGCGATTTTGATGTCGACAAATTGCCCATCGACGACAAACCAACCTTTGAGCTACTTGCGCGTGGTGACACCATCGGAGTTTTCCAATTGGAGAGCACCCCAATGAGGGCGTTGTTGCGTTCATTAATGCCTGAGACGTTTGAGCATCTCTCTGCTGTGCTTGCTTTGTATCGCCCTGGTCCGATGGGCGAAAACATGCATAACGATTTTGCCGACTATAAAAACAAGCGAAAAAAGAACGAATATTTCCATCCCGATGCCGCCGAACTATTGGGTGATACGTACGGGCTCATGATCTATCAAGAGAGCGTGATGCGCGTTGCTCAGAAGTTTGCCGGGTACTCGCTAGCCGAAGCAGACACATTGCGAAAAGCTTGCGGCAAAAAAGACAAAGTTGCGATGGCGGAACAGCGTGCGGGTTTTGAAGCTGGTTGTATCAAGTTGGGATATGGCGATGAGTTGGGCACAACCATTTTCGACATGATCGAAAAGTTCGCTGACTATGCATTTGCGAAAAGTCACGCATATGGCTACGGATTGATTTCGTATCAAACCGCATATCTAAAAACTCACTTTCCGGTTGAGTACTTGGCGTGTTTGCTCACCAGTGTGAAGACCAATTACGACAAGGCGGCTGTGTATCTTTCCGATGCACGAATGAACAACATTGTTGTGCTCACGCCCGACATCAATCTTTCTGGGGTCAATTTCGAGCCAGTTCTCGATGGCGAGGAGCGCAAGATCACATTTGGTCTGTCGGCTATTCGCAACGTTGGCGAGGGATTGAGTACGAAAATTGTCGAGCATCGCAACACGTACGGTCCTTTTGAATCTTTCTACGATTTCGCTGAACGAGTGCCAACTGATGTATTGAACAAGAGGGCGATTGAATCGTTGATTAAAGCTGGTGCATTCGACAAGCTTGGCCACCCACGCAAGGGGTTGCTTGCTTCATTCATGCCGATTATCGACACGACTCTGAAACGTCGCGAAGAAAAAGATCAGGGCGTTATGAGCCTCTTCGGTGAAATGGAAGAGACCGAAGGCGGGTTTAGTGAGCGTCAATTGATTCCAGACTTGCACTTCGAGAAGGCTGAACAGTTGAAGTTTGAAAAGGAAATGCTTGGTCTGTATGTTTCTGACCACCCGTTGATGGGCATTGAAGGTGCACTACGACGTCGAGTTGATTGTTCAATTCCTGAAGCACTTGAGTCGGCAGACGGCGTCTTTATGACTATTGGCGGCATCGTCAACCAAGTGAATAGGCGCTACACGAAGCGTGGCGATCAGATGGCAACGTTCATGTTGGAGGATTTGCAAGGTGCAATTGAAGTAACCGTATTCCCTAAAACTCTCGAGAAGTATGGGCATCAACTTGCCGATGACATGCTGATCTCGGTTCGGGGCAGAATGGATGCTCGGGACGAAACAAAGGTGGGCTTTATGGCCACCGAAATTATTGTTTTGGAAGGCTTACGCTCCTCGCAGGACTCGCTGCATCTGCGATTCAGCGCGCAAGCGATCACTGAAACTTTAATTTCTGATCTACAGGCAGTGCTGAAAGAGCATCCAGGTGATTCACCTGTATTTCTTCATCTCTCAGATGACAAAGCAGTGAGCCTTGGAGCCGAATATACGGTCAACCTAGATCGAGTGATGGGTCAATTACGAGCGTCGTTCGGGGATGCCGCAACGATTGCATAGATGCCCGTGCCGAAACCGTAGTTTTGCTGGCAGACTGTAGTCATGTCACTTGAGGTTGAGACGCGTGATTGTGGGTCTCTGACCGATGCCGAACTTGATGAGTTGGCGGCGATGGGTGGGGCATTTGGAATTGGCCCGGTTTCGAAGGCCAAAGACGAATGGGTCTTGTTCACTAGCGCACGTATTGACGGCAAAATTCACGGTTTCACCTTCTCGACGCTCGAGCGCATTGGCGGCACTCCATGTGTGCTGCTCGGAATGATGAGTGTTAAAAAGACAGCCAAGCGTGACACGGTGTTGAAGGGCCTGATGGGCGAGGCGTATCACCGAGCACTCATGGCTTTCCCTGATGAGGATGTCGTTGTTGGTTCACGATTCGCATCTGCGGCCGGTCTCGAGGCTTTTAAGTCACTGACTGAGTTGATTCCTCGACCAAGCCATCGCGCAGTTGGCGAAGAGCGCGCATGGGGCAAGCGCTTGGCCCGACGCTTCGGAGTCGAGTCTTCGTACGACGACCAGAGCTTTACGGTGAAGGTCAATGCGCAAAGCGGATTTCTTGATCATGAGACATTGAAGCCAGAAAAGATCGATGCCGATGTTGCAGCACAGTTTGCAACTGCAACCAAGGCCAAGAGTGGCGTTGTGATTGTGCACGGTTGGACTATGGCCGAGTCTCTGGCCAAACTCGGCAAACACTAAGCAGTCAACTTTGGAGTTCGCCGACGTTGTACGCGGTCGGCGCATGACGCGTGCGTTTTCAAAACAACCAGTTGATTCGAAACTTGTTTCGCAGATCATAGATCTTGCGTCTCGCGCTCCATCTGCAGGCAAGACGCAGGGATGGCATGCCATCATCATCGATTCGAGTGCGACTGCAAAATTCTGGGATGACACGCTGGCGATGGAGAAGCGAGAGAGTTTTCGCTGGAAGCAATTATTGGATGCCCCTGTTATCGCATTGGTGTTTGCTGATCCCGAGTCATATGTGGAGCGTTACTCCGAGCACGACAAGGCGCACACCGGACTGGGTGCAAGCACAGAAGTATGGCCGACTCCGTATTGGACTGTTGATGCATCGTTCGCGGCGATGACAATGCTTCTTGCTGCAGAGGATGTGGGATTGGGAGCGTTATTTTTTGGAGTGTTTCATGGTGAACAACAGCTACGAACCAGGCTGCATGTTCCTGAAGCTATGCAATTAATTGGTGCTATCGCGCTTGGGTGGCCTGATGGTCGCGAAGCGGGGAACGAATCTCACCAAACAGAAAAAGGATTAAGTGCAACTCGAGCTCGACGCAGTGCCGAGCAAATCATTCACCTGAACGGTTGGTAAATCAGCTAGTTGTGGATTGCAGGGCAATACGTAGTGCTTCGTCAAAAGTCTTCGCGTCGTGTGCTGGAGCCATGCACGTGTACTGACGGCACACATAGGCAAGATCATCTTTGCGGTCATGCCAAATAGGCGAGTCATATCGCTCACCCCATGCACAAACCACGGTAGGTAGCCACTGACCGTGTAACTGCATGACCAAGTCGGGGCGATTGCCAGTAATTGCAATTTCGATAACGCCACGGTGTCGCAGATGTGCGGCGCTGAGCAGATTACCAAATGCGGTTGGAGCGCTTGCGGCGATTTGGAGAAGTAATTGCGAAATCTGGTCGGCGTGATTCGCGAAACGTTCCTCGCCAGTGAGAGCAGCAAGTCGATACAGCGCAAACGCTGCTGTCGAATTGGCTGAAGGAGTTGCGTTGTCCATCACATCTTTTTGCCGCACTATCAATTGCTCACCGTCATGCGATGTCGTAAAGACACCACCGTTTTCCGTATCCCAGAAATCAGACAACAGTTTGTCGGCGATGGTTTTTGCGTGAGTAATCCATGAGGCCTGTCCGGTTGCCTCGGCGAGTCTTGTGAAGCCATCAACGAGTTGAGCGAGGTCTGCAGCGAGTGCCGAATGTTGCGCTTGAGGTTTTCCATCTTGATGCCAGCTGCGCTTGATGATTGTTGAATCAGATTCGGTGCACAGTTGGTTGAGGAGAAATTCTCCGTTCTTTACAGCAGCAGCAAGCCAATCCGGTCGTTGCAGCAATGTGGACGCTTCTGCCAGCGTTGCAAGCATCATCCCATTCCATTCGGTGAGTACCTTGTCGTCGAGTCCTGGGCAAGAGCGAGTATTGCGGGAATCAAGCAATAGCGCTCGAGCACGTTCAACTTGAGAGCTTCTCAAAAGATCACCGCGGTGGTGCAGTCTGCTCAAAATATTTGCACCCTCAAAGTTTCCTGCTTCGGTCACTTCGTACCAATCAAGGGCAACTTCATGCAGATCTGGGGGGAGAACTTCTACGACCTGCTGCTTTGACCACACATAGAAATGTCCTTCGACACTATGACCTTGTTCGTCAACCGAATCCGCATCCTGCGCAGAAAAAAAGCCTCCGTCTGGGTGACTCAGATCGCGCAGCACATATTCAATTGTTTCGGAGGCAATCTGCAACCAACGAGGTTGCTTAAGCGCAACTCCTGCGTGCAAGTAGATGCGAGCGAGTAATGCCTGGTCGTACAACATTTTTTCAAAGTGCGGTACCAGCCATTGGGCATCAACGCTGTATCGAGCAAAACCTCCACCGAGGTGGTCGTACATTCCACCAGAGGCCATCGCATCAAGCGACGTGGTGAGAATTTCCAGAAGCTCTGGGTTTGGATTGTCGAGATACACCCGAAGTAGCAGGTCGAGATTCATGGTGCTCGGAAATTTTGGTGCAGAGCCAAAGCCACCCCAGGCAGGATCAAATGATTGTCTCATTTGTTCGATAGCAGCGTTCAGGTGCGGGGGACCGATTAACTCATGTTCTGCACTGCCACTGTTGTCGGAGTTGTTGGTGATTCTGCTAGTTCGACTCAAACTTTCCATGAGTGCTGCAATGTTGTTCTCAATGTCATCTCGACGGTTGTGCCAAGCATCAGTTATTGCGTTCATGAGTTGGATAAATGTGGGTTTCGGAAAATATGTACCACCATAAAATGGCTTTGCATCCGGTGTGAGGAACACAGTCATTGGCCAGCCGCCACGACCGGTCATGGCTTGGACGGCGTCCATATAAATCGCGTCGACGTCTGGTCGCTCTTCACGATCGACTTTGATGTTGACGAACAACTCATTCATGAGCGAAGCAGTTTCGACATCTTCAAAACACTCGTGGGCCATGACATGACACCAGTGGCACGCCGAATATCCAACCGAGAGAAGTATTGGCTTGCCGGTTGCGCGGGCGAGAGCAAAAGCATCCTCTCCCCACGGATACCAATCAACTGGGTTTTCGCAATGTTGGCGAAGGTATGGGCTGATCTCGTGACTGAGGCGATTGGACATGTTTACGAAATGGTGATGACGGAAGTAAATCCCAGTGTTGGGTAAGGAGCTTTTGCGGCTATAGAAACCTTGAGCGTGCAAGAGCCAGGCAGCGCGGAAGCAACGAGCGCCGAATTTTTCAACTTACACGGACCACTAACTATTTTGAATGTTCGAGTGCCTTTCGACGGACTCCGGAGCAATTCGCTCAAGGGAGTTTTTGTCTTTGTGGAAAGTGTGGAAGTCGTAAGCCAGGCTCCAGATTCGGGAACGGTTGTTGCTGAGAAAATTGTTTTTACGATTGAGTTGTTAACGCCGCTAGCGATGGTGATTGAGTAGCGAAGAAACTTACGTAGGTCTTTGATGGTCGATTGATATGTAGTGGCAACCGCATTTGTAATGGCGATGCAATCTGCTGGCTGGCTTGTGGTTGATGCTCCTGGCTCAGTGCACCGGTACCACTGGCTGGTGGCAGTGGTTGATGAAGTTGAGACGGTACCAACTGCAAGCGCGCCAATTCGACCTTCCGTGGCAAGTGATGCACTAATAATTTTTGGAAACATCACATCGAGCTCAGCAAAGGCGCCAACAAGGTTGACTAGTCCGTAGCCAAACGTTGTGTCTCGCCCAAGCGCACCAATGTCGGTGGCTGTGCGTTGCAATATGTCGCGCACTTGTGCGGCAGTGATCGAAGGCTGAGCAGCAAACAACAATGCAGCTGCACCGGTGACAAACGCTGCGGCCATGCTGGTTCCGCTCTGAATTCTGTAGTCATTACTGGCGGTGGAAAGGATGGAAGCACCTGGGGCCGCAAGGTCGATATAGTCGCCTCGTTGATCAAATGAAGTCACACTGTTATTACGGTCAACTGCGGTCACTGCCAGTGCGAGATCGCTTGCTGCTGGCCATTTTGGTGTTGAGTCTGCTGCACCATTTCCGGCGGCTGCAACTACGAGCACATTGTGGTCAACTGCATATTGAATTGCGGCCGTGAGTGAGGTGCTCTCAGTTGCACCGCCTAGCGACAGGTTGATCACTTTGACACCAGAGTCGACAGCAAAGCGGACTGCCTTTGAAACATCTTTGGAATCGCCTGATCCGAGCGAGTCCAACACTCTGATTGGCAAAATGCGAGATTGTGGCGCAACACCTGAGCCGCCTATTGCATTGTCGGCAACTGCTGCAATGATCCCAGCCACGTGTGATCCGTGACCCGCAATGTCGACATCAATTTCTCCGGCACTGTCAATCGATCCGAACATCGTGCGACCAGTATCAAGATTGGCGTCCAGGTCGGGGTGTGGTCCGCTGCCGCTGTCAATCACTGCGACGGTCACGCCTGCACCGCGAGAAATGCTCCAGACAGATGGTGCACCAATTGCTGTCAATCCCCACTGTTGATCAAGCAGCGGATCGTTGGTCGATGCGGCGAATGACTTTGTTGAATCGAGAGCGACTGTGAGTACGGATGCACCGGTGATCACGAACGAGACCACGAGTACACGGGCCGCGAGGCGCCTCACTAGAGAATGCATTTACACGCCCATTGCGTGGTAGCCACCATCCACATGAATCACTTCTGCGGTGGTGGCTGGAAACCAATCGGATAGCAGTGCGACGCATGCACGTGCAACTGCTGTCGAATCGTTGACGTCCCATCCGAGTGGCGCACGATCGCTCCACACGTCTTCGAACGTCTGAAAACCTGGAATCGATTTTGCGGCCATCGTTTTGATTGGTCCTGCGGCAACGAGGTTGCAGCGAATGTTTTTCCCACCCAGTTCTTTGGCGAGATATCGGCTGGTCGATTCGAGTGCGGCTTTAGCAACACCCATCCAGTTGTACGCGGGCCATGCAACGGTGTTGTCGAAATCAAGTCCAACAAAACTTCCGCCTGTCGACATCAGCGGTACGAAAGCATCAGCAAGCGTTTTCAGCGAGTACGCAGAGATCTGCATAGCAACTGCAACGTCATTCCATTGTGCGGCCATAAAGTCATCGCCGAGGCACACTGCGGGAGCAAAACCGATGGCGTGAAGTACGCCGTCAACGCTCCCGAGGTGTTGCTTTGCGCCGGCGCGCGCAGTCTCGACGTGTTCGGTGACTGTTACATCAAACTCGATGACTTCGGCTGGGGTGTCAAGCTTGCGAGCGGTTCGCTCGGTGATTGAAAGTCCGCGACCTGCACCGGTCAAGAGAACTGTGGCGCCTTCACGCTGAGCCAGTTGGGCAACTCCGAAAGCTAATGAGGCATCGGTAAGTACCCCTGTGACCACTATCTTCTTGCCATCCAATATTCCCATGCCGTCAACGGTAGTTGTTGGGGGGTGTTTGTGGCAGGCTCGTTAGATGAAAATTGGAATAATTGGTGGAACTGGGCCCGCGGGTAGTGGTCTTGCACTTCGCCTCAACGTGGCTGGTTACGAGGTTGTAATCGGGTCACGAGACAAGGCGAGGTCAATTGAGAAGGTTAAAGAGTTGCAAGCACTTTGGCCGAGCCACAATCTGACTATCACCGGTGGCGACAATGCCGACGCAGTGAATTGTGATCTTGTCGTTGTTGCAACCCCATGGGACTCCACTGCCACGATCGTTGGTGATTTTGCAAGCCAACTTGCTGGCAAAATCGTGATCACGATGGCAAACGCGTTGGTCAAGGTGGGTAAAGAGTTTCAACCGCTCGTTCCACCTCGCGGAAGTATCGCTGCCCATGTGCAAGCCGAAATTCCTATGAGCAAAGTCGTAGCCGCATTGCAGCACTTGCCTGCAAAAGAACTAGGCAATCTCAATCACCATGTTGACAGCGATGTATTGATTTGTTCCGATCATCCCGAAGCAATTGAAACTGTGAGCGACATTGTCGAAAAGATTCCTGGTTGTCGACCGCTGAATACGGGAAGATTGTCGAATGCGCTCGCGCTTGAGGCTTTCACGGCAGTCATGCTGCAGATGAATGTGCGATACAAGACACGTGTTGCGCCGCGCATGACGGGTTTGCCAGATGTTGATCCCGTAAGTGGACGCAATCTGAAGATTTCATAATGCGCCTCTACGACACCGCTCAGCAATCGGTGGTTCCGTTTGAACCCGGTCCAACAGTGTTGATGTACACGTGCGGCATCACGCCGTATGACGCAACGCATTTGGGTCACGCGTTTACATTCATTAGTTACGACATCTTGATCCGACGATTGATTGACCTTGGTCATGAAGTGAAGTGTGTTCGCAACGTCACTGACGTCGATGATCCGTTGTTTGCCAAGGCACGCGAATTGGGAGTGCACTATTTGGACCTAGCAGCAGGGGAGGAGGCTCGCTTCACAGCCGACATGGAAGCGCTCGGAGCGCTGCCTATGTATTCCACTCCGCGCGCATCGTCGGCCATCTCTGACATTCGCGGATTTATCGGCATGGTGATCGACAAGGGCTTTGCATACCAGTCGGGTGGTTCGGTGTACTTCGACGTAACTCAGTCCAAAACTTTTGGAGAGATTTCGCATTATTCACAAGAAACAATGATTGAGCTTGCGCGCGAACGCGGAGGCAATGTGGAAGACCCACATAAACGTCATCCACTTGATTTTGTTTTGTGGCACCCATCGGCGGTTGACGAACCATCCTGGGAAACCATGTGGGGAGCCGGCAGGCCTGGTTGGCACATTGAATGCTCAGCGCTTGCTTTGCGCGAGTTGGGTACAACTATCGACTTGCACGGTGGTGGAAGTGATTTGATTTTCCCGCATCACGAATGTGAGCGCGCTCAGTCAGAAGCAGCAACCGGAGAACAGTTTGTGAAGCACTGGATGCACGTTGCGATGGTGTCGATGGATGGTCACAAGATGTCGAAGAGTCGTGGAAACTTGGTGTTTGTTGACAAACTGCGGACACGTTTTGATCCACGAGTTATCCGACTCGGTTTAATCGAGCATCATTACCGATTTGAGTGGGAATGGGATGAGGACATGTTTGCTCGCAATATTGACCGCCTTGCACTTTGGAGTACCGGAACAAAACCCGATGCTGGTGAATTGCTTGGGTCGGTGCGCGAGGCACTCGATGATGATCTAGATACACCTCGTGCCGTACAACTCATCGACGCTGCTGCAAAAAATGGTGTCGATGTCTCGTTCGCAGCAAATTTGCTTGGGGTCAATCTCGTACTCGTCTGAATACCGCATAATTGTGCCGTTCTAAGCAATTTTGAGAAACTAGACTCATAGGCACGATGAGTGCTGTAGAAACTATTGAAGTCAGCCTTCCTGACGGCACTCGAAAGTCCCTTCCTGCTGGTTCAACGTCGCTTGACCTGGCTCAAGGTATTGGATCCCGATTGGCGAAAGCTGCAGTTGCCGCGGTTGTCGATGGCACAGAAACAGACCTCACGGTTGCGTTGGGTGCGGGTGCAAAGGTTTCGATTATTACCGCAGAGAGCGAGGCAGGCCGACATGTGTTGAGGCACTCGACAGCACACGTCATGGCGCAAGCAGTTGTGGAGTTGTTTGTTGGCGCCAAATTTACGATTGGTCCTGCAATTGAAGATGGCTTTTATTACGACTTCGAATTGCCAGGTGGAAAAACCTTTAGCGACACTGATCTTGCCGCGATTACGGAAAAGATGCGCGAGATCATCAAAGCAGATCAGTCGTTCATTCGCGACGAGATGTCCGCCAAGGCAGCACTCGAACTGTTTGCTGATCAGCCCTACAAATGCGAAATCATTACACGGGTTACCAGTGGCGCAGCAGACGGCACTGACGCATCTGAAGTACAGGGCGGCGACATCGTGAGCGTGTATCGCAACACTGATTCATTCGTTGACTTGTGCCGAGGCCCTCACGTGCCAACAACTGGCAGGCTCGGACATTTTGCGTTGATGAAAGTTGCCGGTGCATATTGGCGAGGCAATGAGAAAGGTCCGATGTTGCAGCGGATCTACGGAACAGCCTGGGAGTCCAAAGCTGCACTCGAAGAACACATCACGCGATTGGCAGAAGCCGAAAAGCGCGATCATCGTCGACTTGCTGTCGAGATGGATTTGCTGTCGTTTCCATCCGAACTTGGTGGCGGTCTTGCCGTGTGGCATCCAAAGGGTGGAATTGTCCGCAAGTTGATGGAGGATTACAGCCGTCACCGCCACCAAAACGGCGGGTACCAGTTTGTTTTCACGCCACATCTTGCCAATGCAGATTTGTTTGAAACTTCTGGCCACTTGCATTTTTACAAAGACGGCATGTATCCGCCCATGGAAATGGACAACGGCACGTATTACCCGAAGCCGATGAACTGCCCAATGCATTGCTTGATCTATCGCGACAGACAGCGCAGCTATCGAGAATTGCCGTTGCGTCTCTTTGAACTTGGCACCGTGTATCGATATGAGCGCGCTGGAACTTTGCATGGACTGCTTCGAATTCGTGGTTTCACGCAAGATGACAGCCATATTTTCTGCACAGAGGATCAAATGGCCGACGAGATTACTTCGTTGCTGGATTTCGTTATCTCGGTGTTGCGCAAGTTTGGATTCGAAGATTTTGAATTCAAACTCTCAACACGCGACCCAGAGAAATCGGTCGGTAGCGACGAGATCTGGGAGAAGGCGACAACAGCATTGCGCGAAGCGCTTCATAGACATGGTGTCGATTATTCGGTTAAAGAAGGCGATGCTGCGTTTTACGGCCCGAAGATCGATATTGATGTGCGTGATGCGATTGGTCGCAAATGGCAATTGAGCACAATTCAATGCGATTTCAATCTTCCAGAGCGATTCAAACTGGAGTACATCGGATCTGATAACGGTCGTCATCAACCGATCATGTTGCATCGAGCGTTGTTCGGTTCTGTAGAGCGCTTCTTTGGTGTGCTGCTCGAGCATTACGGCGGAGCGTTTCCAACTTGGCTTGCGCCAGTACAGGTGCGAGTTCTTCCGGTAACGAGTGGTCACGAGCCGTACGCAACAAAACTTGTTGCTCAACTTCTGCGTGCCGGTTTCCGTGTAGATACAAGCGTCGCTGATGAGCAGTTGGGTAAGCGAATTCGTTCGGCAAAGTTGGAGCGCATACCTTACGTGTTGGTTGTTGGCGACGACGATGTTGCACACGAAACCGTTGGTGTTAATCCTCGTGGTGGCGAAGTCATACGCGATGTAAAGTTTGCAGACTTTGTAAAGCAGTTACAAGATGAAACTGTCGATCTCGCTACTGATGTAACTACTGACGTCTCTGGAATGGCGTTGTAGGCAATATGCGCCTAGAGCGACTGTGGAATGGATGGCGTGCACAGTACGTGCAGGGCGACACGAAGAAGAATGATTCCGGTAAATCAGTGTTTACCGAAATTTTGCAATCAGACATGAAGGACGAAGAGTCCCATATCGTTCATCGCGGTTTGCATTCGTTCGTCATTCTTAATGCGTTTCCGTATTCGCCTGGACATTTGTTGGTTTTGCCATATCGCGAAGTTGCCGAACTTGAAAACCTCACTTCGGAAGAGCACAACGAGATCTGGTCGACTGTCACGTTTGGCGTTCAAGTGTTGAAGGCTGAATACAAGCCACAGGGAATAAACATCGGCGTGAACATGGGGGCTTCGGCTGGTGGAAGTATTGCGCAGCACCTACACGTGCACATTGTTCCACGATGGGGTGGCGATACTAATTTCATGGTTGCAGTTGCCAACACCAAGATTCTGCCAGAAGCATTGGACGTCACGGCTGAGCGTGTGAGATCTGCCTGGAAGAAACTCGAAGCGTAAGACAATCGAAGCGTAAGACAATCGAAAAAGGGACGTAAACAATGTCAAGCAATGAAATACGCGACGCACTACCTGAAGACCTAGATATTTCTGCTTTCGTCGGGCCATATCAATTTCCCGACAACCATCGTCGCAGGATTCCTGGATTTATTTATCTCGGCGTAGCGGCAGCATGCTTTGGTCTTTGGCTTGCTGCACAATCGGTAGATTCGTCACTCGGAAGGAGCGGTCTCGTGAATGATGGGATGCTCATCGTGGCTATTTCGCTGAGCGTGTTCGGATTATTCGTTCTGAGTTCATCATGGAAAATGACTGTCGATGAAAAAACAGCTCTGGTGTTTGCCAGTCGTGCAGTTGGCTTTGCGGTTGGGCATTCTTCAGCGCAACAGGTATGGCGAGGTTTTCGCAGCCGACCTACATGGCGCGTATTTTGTTATAGCGCCGAAGAGCCCCCATCGCAGCGGGGATTGGTCTTGGTGGACGCGATTGACGCTTCTATCGTCGAATGTTTAGTCGAAGCCAACCCCGACAAGTAGGCTCTCGCATATGTTTGATGGTCGGTTTCGTGTAGAGATCGAGCGCGTGGTGCGCCCCGTGGGCAAGTTGCTTCTGCGAACTGGTTTGTCGCCAGATCACATCACCATCCTGGGTCTGTTAATCGCGATTGGTGCATCGGTTGCCATTGGGCTTGGCTCGTTGCCTCTTGGACTGGCACTCGTCATTTTGTCGGCACTTCCAGACATGTTTGATGGCGCACTTGCCAAGGCATCAAATTCGGCAAGTCAACGTGGTGCATTTTTCGATTCAGTCATAGACAGAGTGAGCGATTCATTTTTGCTTGGTGGCGTGGCCTGGTACTTGGCCGATACGCGTGGGGCAACAGCCGCAGTCTTGCCGTTTGCGGTGATGGCGGTTTCATCGCTGATTTCATATCAGCGCGCGAAAGCCGAATCGCTAGGACTTCATGCCAAGGGTGGCTTGATGGAGCGAGCAGAGCGCATCATTGTTTTGTGCGTTGGGTTGTTATTTGGTTCGTTGCTGTGGTGGGTGATGTGGGCGATGCTCATACTTACTTCGATGACAGCGGTGCAACGTTTTGCAAAAGTTTGGAAACAGGCGGCCGTTGCTCCTGTTACAGCACAAAAACAAGAAGTACGTCGTTCGCGTCGAGCTTCTCGACGTGTGCGTCGTGATGATTATCGCGAACGATTTGCGCGCCGCCGTCGATTGCAATAATTCTGCATGCCGCAAGCGCATCACAACACTGCAGAACAAATCTCTGTAGCCGGTTACAAGCTTGCATCGCTGATCGCCCGTATTGCTCCCTCATCGGTTTTGTTGGGAGCTGCTAGTGGGGTAGGTAGTTCTCTTGCAAGAGCAATGAAGCAAAACAGGGCAATGGTGATGCGACATTTACAAAGGGTTGACCCAAGCCTGACTGGTAAGCAGTTGCAGGAGGCAACACAACAGGCGTTTGTGAGTTACACGCGTTATTACTTAGAAACTTTTCGCCTGCCTTCGCTGTCTCAGCAGCAAATTGCAGATGGCCATCATGTCGAAGGGTTTCAATACATCGAAGATTCGGCGGCCAAAGGCAAGGGCACAATTCTTGCGCTGCCACATATGGGCGGATGGGAATGGTCTGGACGGTGGTTGATCGATCAGGGATATCAATTGACCGCAGTTGTTGAGCGTCTAGAAAATACGGAACTGTTCGAGTGGTTTATCGAATTGCGTTCAAGATATGGGGTCAATGTCATTGCACTGACTGCTGATGCGGGAATTGCGGTTGGCAAAGCATTGCGCGACAACCACGTTGTGTCGCTGCTGTGCGATCGCGATATCCCCAAAGATGGCAAACGCACTGGGGTCGAAGTGCAGTTTTTTGGTGAAACCACGACGGTGCCAGCCGGACCAGCCTTTTTTGCATTGCGAACTGGTGCGCAACTTTTGCCGATGGCTACCTTCTTTACACCCGGCGCCAACGGACACAAGTCGGTCATCAGACCCGCACTCGTTGTTGAACGACAAGGTTCACTGCGCGACGACGTCGCACGAATCACTCAAATGCTGACAACCGAAATCGAAAATCTGATTCGCCAGGCACCAGAGCAGTGGCACTTGTTTCAACCGAACTGGCCGAGTGATCCCGGTTACCAGGATCAGACTGTTGCTTAGCCGAGTACGTCTTGCAACTCTTGTAACCGATCGCGATTAACTCGGTACCAAATCCATGTTCCGCGTTTGGTACCAGTAATCAGGCCGGCCTCGCGTAAGACTTTCAAGTGGTGACTTACTGTTGGTTGTGAACGTCCAGTTGGCTTGACGAGGGAGCATGCACAAGTTTCTGCATCTTCAGAAGCGGCGATGAGGCTAAACAGTTTGAGTCGTGTCGGATCTGCCAGAGCGGCAAATCCCTGAGACAAATTGTCGGCATTACGCGTCGAGAGAGATGCCTCAGTGACTGGCGAACAGCAGACGGGGGTGCGTGTTATATTGATAACTGTCAATATAACAGAAGATAGAGCAGACGGTACAACAATCAATATGGAGGCGAGATGTCACGGGTCCAATTAGCGCTCAATGTTTCTAATTTGAACGATGCAATTGAGTTCTACTCTAAAATGTTCAATGCAACTCCTGCCAAGGTTCGCGAGGGGTACGCAAACTTCGCAATCGCTGATCCACCTTTGAAGTTGGTGTTGATTGAAACGCCACGAGATGAACATGCCGAGTATCAACACATCAATCACCTTGGCGTTGAGCTTGAGTCGAGTGAACTTGTTGAAAAATCAATTGCACGATTTGAACAACTTGGATTAGTGGAGTCTGTGGAGAAAGATTCCACATGCTGCTACGCCGTGCAAGACAAGGTGTGGATGCAAAGTCCTGATGGCGCACCTTGGGAGTACTACACAGTGTTGTCTGATGCGCCAACATTTCATGCGACTATTGATCAGAAGTGCTGCTAAAAATGTCTGCTGCAAATGTGGTGATGTCACGAAAGTTGTTAGCAGAAGCGATTGGAACCGGGCTGCTGATAGTTGCAGTCATCGGTTCGGGAATCATGGCCGAGAGGCTCACCGACATTGTGGCCTTGCAATTGTTGTGTAACGCCATCGCTACTGGTGGAGCGTTAGTTGCATTGATTTTGATTTTTGCTCCAGTGTCGGGAGCCTCATTTAATCCTGTTGTTGGAATTGTCGGAGTGTTTACTGGTGAGGCAACAATGCGAGATACAGCGCTATATGCAGTAGCGCAGACTGTCGGCGGGTGCATTGGCGCCATCACAGCAAATTTGATGTTTGATTTGGACGCCATCAACATTTCGCAAAAAGTGCGCTCTGGTCCAGGGATTCTTTTCTCTGAAGTAGTGGCAACGATCGGTTTACTTGTGGTGATCTATGGAACTATTCGTGCACAGCGTGCAAATTTGGTTCCGTTTACGGTTGCGGCGTGGATAACAGGAGCATATTTTTTCACTTCATCAACTTCATTGGCAAACCCAGCAGTAACCATTGCTCGAAGTTTGAGCAACACATTTGCAGGAATTGCTCCAGAGTCAGTGCCAATGTTCGTATTGATGCAATTGATCGGCGCCATGATGGCAGTGGCGATCATCAAGTTCGTTTTCGGTGAATCGCAGTCATGAAGGGTATTTTGTTTCTGTGCATTCACAACTCTGGTCGTTCTCAAATGGCTGCAGGGTTTATGCGTCACCTCGGGGCTGGTCGAGTCACGGTTTATTCGGCAGGTTCGGAGCCAGCAAATTCAATTAATCCTTCTGCCGTTGCAGTGATGAAGGAAGTTGGAATCGATATTGCATCGGCTCAACCACAATTGTGGACTATGGAGATGCTGGAAGCAGTAGACGTTGTCGTAACTATGGGCTGTGGTGATGCGTGCCCGTTTTTACCCGGCAAAAAGTATGTGGACTGGCCCCTCAAGGATCCCGCAGGTCAAGGTGTAGACGCTGTGCGTCCAATCCGCGATGAAATTCAAAAACTTGTAGAGGATTTACTTACAGAAATTTCGTAACTCGCCTCACCTGTATTAGGCGAAAGCATTAAAAAGTTCGTTAATCGCCTTTACCTGACCGCCGGTGGTAGACGACATCACTGCAATCGGTAAAACACCTGCGTTGGCCCACGCTGCAAATTGTTCGCGCACTTGAGCTGCTGAACCAGAGATTGTGCAGTCGCGTAGCCATGAATCGCTCATCGTGGCTTGCAACGCCTCTGCCATGGATTCCTTTGGAGTCGTGGCAAGCACATTTTCGATTGCGTCCATCTCAACTTCGTAGCCGGCGGTACGCCAATAGTTTCGATAGTTGGGTAGAGAGACGTAACCAGTCAATGTCTTGCGGTGCAGTGCCAATGCCGCTTCGACATCGTCACTGATGATGGTTGGAACCATGTTGGACATAAAGAATGTGGATCGTTTGTCGGCGGGGAGTGTTGCAACCTGACGCCCAATATCGCGCAAGGAAGCATTTGCCCAAATGGCTCCTTCGGAGATTTGGTGTGAGAGCGCAAGCATCTTGTCACGCAGTGTTGCGAGATAAATCGGTGGAAGCTCGCCCGAAAATTTCTCGTTTGCGCGCATTGCTGCAACATAGTTGGAAATGTCGCTGAGTGGCTTGCCGGTTTCAACTCCGAGACGTTGCACAACCGGTCCGTGACTGACACCAATGCCGAGACCAAATCGCCCACGAGAAATTTCGTGAATGTGTGCAGCAGTGTTCGCCGTTTCCACTGGGTGGCTGTAATACATCGGTTGTATTGATGTCCAGTAATGAATTGTGTTTGTGGCATGGGCGAGTGACGTGCAGAGTGCCATCGTGCCGCCGAGGCTTGGGCAGGCAAGACCTTCAAAGCCGAGTTGCTCAGCTTTTAGCGCCAACTCCAAAATCGAATTGCGTTTGGTGGGCGAGGCGACAATCGAAATTGCCGGCTTGGAGTACGGGTTTGCAGGGAACTGCGTCATGGCGATACATCTTTCGTGCTGATTATGTTTTGTGTGGTTTTGTTTCGTTTGCGTTTAAATCGCTTCTAGACGGTCTACCGTATACGGCGTGAACATGTTGCGGGTTGCAATGGTGAGTCCCTACAGCGTGTCAGTTCCGGGTGGTGTACAAGCTCAAGTCATGGGTTTGGCGCGCGAGCTTCGCCGCATCGGTCACGAAGTACGAGTGCTGGCGCCATGTGATGGTCCTCCTCCTGAGCCATTTGTGACACCGTTGGGTCAGAGCTTGCCGACTTCTGCAAATGGATCGGTTGCACCGCTTGCGCCGGATCCATCAGCAGCATTGCGTACGATTCGCGCCCTCAATGATGAGGCCTTTGACGTCATACATTTACATGAACCCATCGTTCCCGGTCCTACGGTTACTTCATTGTTGTTGCGACTTGCACCAACAGTGGGAACATTCCATGCAGCAGGCGATTCATCGTCGTATCGAGTTCTCAATAAAACTGCGCGTTGGGCGGCCAACCACTTAAGCGCACGTGTTGCGGTATCTGAAGCTGCAAAGGAACTTGCTTCGAGATATCTCGACGGTGAGTATCAGGTGCTGTTCAACGGAATAGAAACCTCTCGTTACCTGAAACATGGTGCAGAGCGCGAGGTTCAACCAACCATTTTTTTCTGCGGTCGTTTTGAACCTCGAAAAGGACTAGAAGTATTGCTTGGCGCGATGAAGCACTTGCCTCACAATTTTACGTTGTGGATCGCTGCGGATGGTCCTGGCATAGATGAAATGCACAGACAGTATGAGAGTGATAAGCGTATTTTGTGGCTTGGTCGAATTACCGAAACAGACAAGCTCGATCGACTTTCACGCTGCACAGTTTTCTGTGCTCCTTCTCTGCGCGGTGAATCCTTCGGCATAGTTCTTCTTGAGGCAATGGCGGCGGCAGCCCCACTTGTTACAACTGATATTGATGGCTATCGAAATGTAGCGACGCATGAATTGAATGCATTGCTTGTCGCACCAGGCGATGAGGAGCAGTTGGCAAATTCGATAACTCGGATCGTCAACGACACCAATCTGTCGCAACGCTTGGTTGCTGGTGGTCTGAAACGCGCAGAGGATTTTTCGATGCAACGTCTCGCAAGGGAGTACGTCGTGATTTACGAGAGGCTGTTGGCAGCCGAGAAAAATGATGAGATTGTTGTGCAACCGAACAAGCTGCTGTCAATGTTTGAACATCGCGTGCTTCGTCGTTCTCCAAGTGCTCATTCATAGTTCGTAAGAAATTTGGCAATCTTGGGCTGTACCTGTGGTGGCGTAGACTGAGGGGCATGAGCACCCTCGTAGATCTTGTCGTCATCGCATTAATCGCAGTTTCGGTTATTGCGATGTATAACTCGCTTGTTCGGCGACGTAATGAAGTCGACAATGCATGGTCGCAAATTGATGTACAACTCAAACGACGCCTCGACCTGATTCCCAACCTTGTCGAAACCGTGAAGGGTTATGCATCCCATGAAAAGGCAACATTGGACGCAGTAATCCAGGCTCGGAATTCGGCGATGAGTGCATCGGCATCACCAAATGCGCAAGCAGCTGCAGATACTGCAGTCGCTGGAGCTCTACGTCAATTGTTTGCTCTTTCAGAGGCATACCCAGACCTCAAGGCCAATCAAGGTTTTGTTTCTTTGCAAGAGGAACTGTCCAACACTGAAAGCCGCATTGCTTATGCGCGGCAGTTCTATGGCGATGCGGTGTTGTCGTATAACTCTGGTATTCAAAAATTCCCTGGCTCTCTAGTTGCACGCTTATTTAGGTTTGCAAAGCGGGAATACTTCGAAGCAGAAGATGCCGCACGCGTCACCCCACAAGTCAAATTTTAATTGGATTGGTAGAACGACACTTCATGAATGATCTCATCGCGTCAAATAAACGGCGCACGTTTTTCTTGCTCACCGGATTCATCATCATCACCATGTTGGTTGGTATGGCTGTTGGAGTGCTCATCGGTAATGGAGCCACAGGAACGATTGTTGCTCTTGTATTTTCTGCCGTGTTTGCGTTTGGCTCATACTGGAAGTCTGACTCCGTTGCGTTGGCAGTGAGTCGTGCAGTACCAGCTGACCCTGTCGAGTTTCGTCGGCTACACAACTTGGTTGAAGGATTGTGTATCGCAAGCGGTTTACCAAAGCCGCGCGTGTTCGTCATTCGTGATGATGCGCCAAACGCATTTGCGACAGGGCGAAACCCCAAGCACGCCGCGATCGCAGTAACTACAGGGCTACTTGAAAAGATGAATCGTGTTGAGTTGGAGGGTGTTGTTGCTCACGAACTTTCTCATATTAAAAATTACGACATTTTGGTGAGCACACTGGCAGTAACACTCGTTGGCACAATTGCCCTCATCACGGATATCACTATTCGCATGATGTGGTGGAACGGTGGGCGAGTGAGCCGCGGCAATGACCGTCGTGACAGTACTAACCCTCTCGCTTTTGTTGGTATCGCGCTTTTGATACTTGCGCCGATCCTGGCCAAAATTATGCAGGCCGCAGTAAGTCGAAGGCGCGAAACATTGGCGGATGTGTCGGCCTGCAAAATGACCAGATATCCACCAGGTTTGATCTCTGCGCTGGAAAAACTTCAGGCTGATAGCACGGTCACCCATTCCGCCAGTATGGCAACGGCTCATATGTGGATTGAGCAGCCGATGTCGGGGGTGAATGACACAGGACGCCTAGGCATGTGGCATAAACTTTTTAATACGCATCCCCCATTGGCAGAAAGAATTGCGCTGCTCAGAGAGATCTAAACATGAAAATTCGCTCGGTGGTATTCGGTTCAGTCGTTGCAGGTTCGTTGTTGGCACTGAGTGCCTGCGGTGGATCATCAGGATCTTCAAGTTCGTCCGATAGTGCTGCAACTGACACTTCAGTCGTGACAGAGACAACAATTCCAGAAATCGTCAACCCGTTGACGGGTTTGCCAAATACTGATCCATCTACGCTTACTCGCCCCGCAATGGTCGTCAAGATTGATAACCATCCATCTGCCCGTCCGCAAATGGGCATCAATCAGGCTGACATCATTTTTGAAGAGAACGTAGAAAAGCTGACACGACTTGCTGCGGTTTTTCAAAGTGAAGGTTCAGATCCTGTTGGCCCAATTCGAAGCGGTCGCTTTCAGGACATCAATTTGTTGAGCTCGCTCATCAAGCCATTGTTTGTGTGGAGCGGTGGCAACGAACAAGTATCGGCAGCGATCAAAAAATCGGATCTCGTTGACTTGAGTTACACAGTGGCCAACAAAGATGGTGGATTCCGCCGTGACAACGATCGCTCAGCGCCGCACAACTTGGTTGCAGAGACGACAAAGTTGTGGACATTGAGCCCAGAGGGTTCGACGGCTCCACCTGCACAGTTTTCCTATCGCTCTGCAAGCGATGCTGCGCCATCAACTGCAAAGCCAACTGCAGGTGTAAAAGTTTCCATGGACGGCGTGAAGGTCCAATGGGATTGGGATGCAACCACAAATGAATTCCTCCGACTACAAGACAACACGGCAGATGTTGATACAGCAGATGTTCAAGTTGCTGTACCCAACGTGATTGTTCTCGAAGTTGAGTACACCAATAACTACAGTCCGACATCCAAGACTCTGGGTGGTGGAAAAGCGTTCGTGTTTACTAATGGCTCTTTAATTGAGGGCACGTGGGAGCGATCGGATCGATTGACTCCGTTCTTGCTCAAGGATTCGAGCGGGGCAGTGATCAAACTCACACCTGGTCAGACTTTCGTTGAGGTTGCTCGTGCTGCAAAAACAGCTGTGGTGCCAGTGGGTACGAACCCAGACGACGTCAAGTTTCTCTAGGGAAACAGTCACAAATAACCGACCGTTTGTGTCGGTAATGGTTTCGGTACTATGGAACGCATGACAAAGAACGCTGCACGCACAACGGGATCAATGCAGGTCAAGCGCGGTTTGGCCGAGATGCTCAAGGGTGGCGTCATTATGGACGTCGTCAACTCTGAACAAGCAAAGATCGCAGAAGACGCTGGCGCAGTAGCGGTAATGGCACTTGAGCGCGTGCCTGCCGACATCCGCCGTGACGGTGGGGTCGCCAGAATGAGCGACCCAGAAATGATCCTTGCGATTCAAGCAAGTGTGACGATCCCGGTCATGGCCAAGGCTCGTATCGGTCATTTTGTTGAAGCCCAGATTTTGCAATCGCTTGGTGTTGACTTCATCGATGAGTCGGAAGTGCTCACCCCAGCTGACGAGACACATCACATTGACAAGATGGCATTCAATACGCCATTCGTATGTGGAGCAACCAACTTGGGAGAGGCACTACGTCGTATTGGCGAAGGCGCTGCACTCATCCGCTCAAAGGGCGAAGCAGGCACCGGCAATGTTGTTGAGGCTGTTCGTCACTTGCGCAACATCCTTGGCGATATCCGCAAAATTACTCAAGCCGATTCCGCAGAGTTGTTTGAGTGGGCCAAAAAACTTGGCGCACCATTACCTCTTGTCCAGGAAATTGCTGAGACTGGATTGCTTCAGGTCCCATTATTTTGCGCTGGTGGTATCGCCACACCAGCAGATGCCGCATTGGCAATGCAACTCGGCGCACAGTCAGTCTTTGTTGGTTCGGGCATTTTCAAGAGTGACGATCCTTCGCCGCGAGCAAAAGCAATTGTTGAAGCAACGACCCATTATCTAGATGCCGATATTTTGGCAAAAGTAAGCCGCAACCTTGGAGCTCCGATGACCGGAATCGGAATGGATCAGATCAACGAGCGTTATGCCGAGCGCGGTTGGTAATCAAACTCAATACCATTGAGTTTGACGCGTTGACAGTCTGGTACTGAGCATGAAAATCGGCATCTTGGCTTTACAAGGTGCATTTGCTGTTCATGAAGAAATGTTGCAAAGCCTCGGCGCCGAAACAGTGCAGGTGCGAACGAATCAAGACTTGAAATCGGTAGATGCGCTCGTGATGCCAGGCGGAGAGTCAACAACGATGTCACACTTGCTCAACACCTCTCAATTGTTTGATCCAATTGCCGAACGAATCGACAATGCAATGCCAGTGTTTGGAACGTGCGCTGGAATGATCTTGTTGGCGAAGAGCATTGCTGGCGGGCGACCAGATCAGCGCTTTTATGGAGCGATTGATATTGATGTAGAGCGCAACGCCTATGGTCGTCAGGTGGAAAGTTTTGAGACTGAACTGAAAGTTGAAGGGCTGCAATCGCCTTTTCATGCAATGTTTATAAGAGCTCCGCAGGTTTCTCGCGTTGGGTCGAATGTTGAGGTGCTTTCAATGCATGAGGACAAAGTGGTGTTGGCGCGTCAAGGTTCAGTTATGGTGGCGTCGTTTCATCCAGAATTGACAAGCGATAATCGTATTCATTCATTGTTTTTGCAGGAGGTGTAGATATGTCAGGCCATTCCAAATGGGCAACGATCAAGCACAAAAAGGGCAAAGCCGACAAAGCGCGTGGCAAGACGTTCGCGAAACTTGCACGGCAGCTTGAAGTCAGTACGAGAGAGGGCGGTGGCGATCCCGCGTCCAACGCTTCGTTGCGCACAATCGTGCTTAAAGCAAAAGCTGCTCAAATGACGAACGATGCGATCGATCGAGCGATTAAACGAGGAATGGGTGAGCACACTGGTGCTGCATTCGAGTCAATCACCTATGAGGCGTACGCACCGGGCGGTGTTGCGATGTTGATTGACGCGCTCACCGATAATCGCAATCGAACTGCATCGGATGTGCGACTTGCGTTCAGTAAATCAGGTGGTGCAATGGCGGAGCCTGGCGCAGTGGGATGGCAATTTTCGCGCAAAGGTGTCGTGCAGATTGACAAATCGGTTTCTGAGGACGAAGTGATGATGGTTTCGCTTGAACACGGAGCAGAGGACGTCGTGGATGACGGAGATACATGGCGCGTGACATGTGATTCGCAAGCGTTGTATGAACTGAAAGCTTCATTGGAAGCTGCTGGTATGAATGTTGTGTCTGCAGTGTCAACAATGGTTTCCTCTCTGCAGGTGCCGGTTACCGACATCGCCGATGCCAAGAAAATTCTTCGCATCATGGACGACTTGGAAGACAATGACGATGTGCAAGATGTGTACGCTAATTTTGATATGAGCGATGCAATTCTTGAGGAGGCTGCGTCATGAGTGTTGCTGTTGGCGATCAGGCACCAGGGTTCACACTGCTCGGCAGTGGAGGTAAGTCATATTCATTGTCTGATTACGCAGGAAAACCGGTGGTCCTCGTTTTCTATCCTGGAGACAACACAGCGGTGTGCACCAAGCAATTGTGTTCGTACAACAACGAACTCGCACAATTCAATGGCATTGGAGCCCAGGTTCTCGGCATCTCTGCCCAGGATGTTGCAAGCCATGATGCATTTTCTGCCAAGCACGGATTTGGCTTCCCGTTGTTGGCCGACACCGAAAAAGAGGTGGCAGGGGCTTACGGAGTCGTCGGACTATTGGGCATGGTAAGACGCAGTATTTTTGTGCTAGACGCCCAAGGTGTGATCCGATATGTACACAGATCTGCGGTCGGACTTACCTTTCGTCCAGTAGGCGAATTGGTAGCGGCACTGCGCGCGGCGGTCTAAATCCTTACCTAGTCGGCCTTTTGACACTAAGGTAGAACATATGTTCGCCCAGAAGCCGGCTCTCGTAGTCCTCGGGATTGACCCAGGTCTCACCAGATGCGGGTATGCAGTTTTGCGGTCGCAGTCGTCAAGTTCTTGTAGCCCTGCAGTCGTTGCGCTTGGTGTGATGACGACTCCTGCAACCGATTTGTTGCAACATCGGTTGTGCGCTTTGCAATCGGATATCGAAAAACTTGTTGACGAAACTCGACCTGATGCGATAGCAGTCGAGCAAGTCTTTTTTCAGAACAACGTACGTACAGCGATGAGCGTTGGGCAAGTGAGTGGACTGGTGCTTGCGATGGCCAGCCGTTTAGGAATTGATGTTGTGCAATACACACCAAGCCAAGTCAAGAGTGCAGTTACTGGTTCGGGTACGGCCAATAAGTTGCAAGTGCAAAAGATGGTGCAACAGCGACTCGGTCTTTCAACATTGCCTGAGCCTGCTGATGCTGCCGATGCTGCGGCGATTGCTTTGTGTCATTTGGCGGTTGCACCATTGCGTAGCAGTATTCTTCGCGCCGAATCAGTGGTGGGTGCACAATGATCGGATCGTTGCGCGGAGTAGTGATTGAGCGAAATCAAGACTCGACAGTGTTGCTCGAAGTAGCAGGCGTTGGCTATCTCATCCATGTCACACCGCGCACGCTTGGTGAGCTCGAGCCGACATCGCAGGCTTTTGTGTATGTGCATCAGCACATTCGTGAAGACGCACAAACCTTGTACGGTTTTCTCGAACGAGACGAACGAAGAACATTCGAAATTTTGATAGCCACTCACGGGGTTGGCCCAAACATGGCAATGGCGATTCTTGCAACGCACACACCTCGCGCACTGATCGACATCGTTGCGACCAATGATCATGGCGCTCTCACATTGGTCTCTGGTGTGGGTCGCAAAACAGCCGATCGATTGCTTATTGAGTTGAAAGGCAGAATGAATCTGCCAATTATGGATTCGCCTCAAGGTGAGCAGTCGCAAGGTCATCGTGCGGTGACTGATGTACGCGAAGCGTTGACGGGTCTCGGGTATTCAAACGAAGAGATTCGAGATGTGCTGCGAGAGTTGTCTGCCACGGAAACCGCCGAGAACATGTTGCGACAAGCACTCAATGCGTTGGGGGTGAAGCGTGCGTGAAGAATTTGTAGATCCTCATAAGCGTTCGCACGAGGAGAGTGACGATGGCGAAATGTTGGATGAAGTTGGGCTGCGTCCACGTTCTTTGTCTGACTTTGTAGGCCAGCGCGAACTCAAGGAGCACCTGAGCATCGTTCTCGAGGCTGCGAGGCGCCGAGGTCAGGCAGCAGATCACCTGTTGTTCGCCGGTCCTCCCGGACTTGGTAAAACAACGCTTGCAGGAATTGTTGCAACCGAAATGTCTGCACATCTCCATGTCACTTCGGGTCCTGCTCTTGAGCGTGCAGGTGACTTGGCAGCAATATTGACCAAACTTGAGGAAAACGATGTGTTGTTCATTGACGAGATTCATCGTTTGTCCCGCACTGTTGAAGAGATCTTGTATCCAGCAATGGAAGATTTTCAGATTGACATCGTGGTGGGTAAGGGACCGTCTGCATCGTCCATACGACTGACGTTGCCGAAGTTCACCTTGATCGGAGCGACAACTCGCACCGGCATGATTACCGGGCCACTGCGTGATCGGTTTGGCCTTGTTGCACGACTCGACTACTACGACGAAAACGAACTGCAGTCGATCATCAGTCGGGCGGCAGGCATTTTGCAAGTTGACATTGATGCCCAGGGTGCTGCAGAAATTGCTCGTCGCTCGCGCGGAACACCACGTATTGCCAATCGACTTTTGCGCCGGGTGCGAGATTTTGCAGAGGTTCGAGGTGACGGCACGGTTGACAAGAAGTCTGCCAATGAAGCCTTAAGTGTTTTTGGTGTGGACGAGTTGGGGCTCGACAAAGTCGATCGGGCAGTACTGAGTGCTATCTGTGTTCAGTTTGGTGGCGGTCCAGTTGGTCTGTCCACACTTGCGATCAGTGTCAGTGAGCAAACTGAAACTATTGAAGATGTCTATGAGCCATTCTTGATTCAGCAGGGAATGATTGCCCGCACTCCACGTGGTCGTGTTGCAATGCCTCTTGCGTATGCGCACCTAGGTTTGCCATCGCCTGCGCACCAGCCAGACCTTTTCGCCTAAGTTTCTCCAGACCGTTATGCAACTTTCAGATATTGATTATGACTTGCCGCAGCATCTCATTGCGCAGCATCCAATCGAGCCACGTGATGCTGCGCGGTTGCTCGTCGATGTTGATCTGAACAAGCCCGATAACGAACCAGAGCATCGACATGTTTCGGAATTTGTCGAATTTGTGCGACCGGGCGATGTGTTGGTCGTCAATCACACACGGGTAATGCCTGCGCGAGTGTTGTTGCATCGAGCAAGCGGTGGCGTTGTTGAGGCCTTGCTGCTGGAAGAGAGAGATGCAGGTACGGCAACGTGGGAAACGTTGTTGCGACCGGGTGGCAAGTTGAAGGTTGGCGAAATTCTGTATTCATCTGATGATGCAGAGTTTTTGCAGGTGGGAGAGCGCACAGAGGCTGGCGACACGTTTCTGGTGCGTGTACTCGGTGACAACGTCATTGATCAGTTGGCAAAATACGGCAACATGCCCTTGCCGCCATACATCACTGAGGTATTGCAAGATGCTGAGCGTTATCAAACAGTTTTCGCCCATGACCAAAAATCTTCGGCGGCACCAACTGCTGGTCTGCATTTCACACCCGAACTGTTACAGAGAATTCGCGACGCTGGCGTGACTATCTGTGAGGTGGAGTTGGTCGTTGGTCTCGACACTTTCAAACCGATTTCGGTCGATAACCCACTCGAACATCTCATTCATACCGAGTCCTATCGAGTTCCGCAATCGACGATGACCGCATGTACTGAAGCACATGCAAGAGGTGCACGAGTGATCGCCATTGGCACAACCGCAACGCGGGCACTCGAAAGTGTGGCAAAGTTTGGAAAATTAGAAGGCCGAACGAATCTGTTTATTACTCCAGGCTTCGAGTGGAAAGTGGTTGACATGATGATGACTAATTTCCACATGCCGCGCACGACACTGCTGCTCATGATCCAGTCGTTTGTTGGCACTCGTTGGCGTGAACTTTACGAACAGGCAATAGCTCGTGAGTATCGGATGCTTTCTTTCGGCGATGCAATGCTTCTTGCCCGTCGCACCGATTAGCAACTTGCCAGCTGATGCGTGCCACTACCGTGTAGATAATGTTTCCTGTTCAGTTCACCACCGATGCTGTAGATGGCAGTGCACGTGCGGGAACTGCAGTAACCCATAGAGGTTCGTACACCACACCTTGTTTTATGCCGGTAGGTACTCGTGGTGCCATTAAATATTTAAGCGCCGCGGATTACGAAGACTTAGGCGCTCAAATCGTGCTTGGTAATACGTACCACCTGATGTTGCGACCAGGCGCAGAGACAGTGAGTGCAATGGGTGGTCTTGGAGCATTTGCTGGATGGAAAGGTCTGACACTGACCGATTCTGGCGGTTTTCAAGTTTTCTCTCTACACCCGGACGTGGATGATGATGGAGTTACGTTTAAGTCAACCTACGACGGTTCTCGTCATCGCTATACACCGGAGTCTGCGGTACACACGCAAGAGTTACTAGGCGCTGACATCCAGATGGTGCTCGATGTTTGTCCACCATTGCCATCTCCTGCGCATGTGGTGCGGCTTGCTCTAGAACGCACATCGTCGTGGGCGCAACGCGCGATTGCGACACACACACGCACAGATCAGTCGTTGTTCGGGATTGTGCAAGGTGGTATCGATGTCAATTTGCGAGCCGAGAGTGCGGCACGCACGGCTGAATTGAATTTTGACGGATACGGCATCGGAGGGTTGTCGGTAGGTGAATCACGCGAAGAAATGCTGCCTGCATTGGAATCCGCACTTGCACACTTGCCGCTAGATCGACCGCGCTACTTGATGGGCGTAGGGGATCCAGCTTCTCTTGTAGAAGCAGTCCACCTAGGCGTCGATCAGTTTGATTGCGTGTTGCAAACTCGACTTGGTCGCCATGGAACGGCACTCACAACGCAAGGTCGTGTCAACTTGAAGCGCTCAGAGTTCACATTGAGCAATGAACCAATCGACTCAACGTGTTCATGTCCGGTATGTACTCGCCATACTCGCGGCTACATCAGACATTTATTTCAGGTCGGGGAACCCACTGCATCTCGATTGGTTTCGATACACAACATTGCATGGACACTTGCGCTGATGGATCGCATGCGAAATGCGATTATTGCAGGGCGTTTTGAAGCACTGAGGCAAGAGATTTTGGCTGTTTGGGGCAATGGGGCTTAGCTCGGTTGAGCGATAGAGTTACGACTTATGTTCATCAGTCTTTTTGCCACAATTGGCGCCGCAACCACTACGACCAAATCGAGCGGCGGCATCTTGTCGATCCTCCCACTTGTCTTGATTTTCGGAGCGATGTACTTTCTGTTGCTTCGCCCTCAACGCAAGCGCCAAAAAGAAACACGCAGTTTGCAGAGCGCCCTACAAGAGGGTGACGAAGTCATTTTGGCCTCTGGTATTTACGGTTTTATCTCTGCCATCGAAGATGGTTACGTCTGGCTGGACATTGCCGAGAAGGTGGAGATTCGAGTGGCACGCAGCGCCATCGCGACAAAGGTGTCAACACCAAGCTCGAGTGATCAAACTTCATCCGACAAGAACGAAAAGAAGTAGGTCAGAACCGCGCGGTCAATTGCCGGTCTTTTATATATGGCACGTCGTCTTTATTTTTCTCTCCTCGGCATTGTGGTGTTAGTGACCTCGATGTTGGCAGGCAATTTGTTGGCAGGCAATAAGCCAGCACTAGGACTCGACTTGCAAGGTGGAGCATCGGTCACATTGCAACCAGAAGGCGAGTTCACCCCGAGTGCGCTTGCTCAAGCCGTCGAAATTATTAGTCAGCGAGTAAACGCGCTCGGAGTGTCAGAGCCAGAAATCACCCGCCAAGGCGACAACGTTGTGGTCAATTTGCCTGGTGTGAGTGATCAACAAAAAGCGCTCGACATTATTGGCCGACAGGGTGAGTTGTTGTTGCGACCAGTGCTGCAAGCGGGCACGCTCAACACCGACACTTCAACAACGATTCCAGGATCAGATTCGACGGTTGTTGATACGTCAGTTGTCGATACAACAATTGCTGCGACAGAAGGCGGCCCTGGCAGTGTGCGAAGTAGGGGCGCAGCTACCACTATTCCTGCAGGAACGGTTACTACCGTGCCAGCCCCAACCGACACGACTACACCTGCAGCAGCTGCAACGAATATTTCGGTATCGGAAGACACCACTGATCCAAATGTCAATGCGGTTTTGCTCGGACAGGGCGGAGAGGCATACCTCGTTGGCCCAGCTGGAGCTACTGGCAAAGTTTTCACAAATAATGCTCAGGCAGTAATCAACAATGGAAACTGGACTGTCACAGTTGAATTGCGAAAAGGTGCTGAAGGCGCTGACTTGTGGAACGCTCTGACGACTAAATGCTTTAATCGCGATGCAACATGCCCCACAGCGCGCATTGCTATTGCGTTGGACGGCAAAGTGATTTCGGCCCCGACAGTTCAAGAAGCAGTGTTTACGGGTGGCAATGTGCAGATCAGCGGAGATTTTTCGCAATCCGAAGCTCGTGACTTGGCAAAGATCCTCGAGTTTGGTGCAGTACCTGTCAAATTTAAAGTTGCAACAGTACAAACAGTCTCTCCGACTCTTGGCAAAGACTCGTTGCGCGCAGCAATTGTCTCTGGTCTCATCGGCGTGCTGTTAGTAATGGCGTTCTTCTTTGTTTATTACCGCATGCTGACCATCGTTGTGGTGAGTGGACTGATGGTGTCAATCGGACTGTTGTGGAGCATCATTTCGTTTATCTCGCGCTCTAATGGTCTCGCGCTCACTCTTTCTGGAGTAGCCGGCATCATCGTGTCTATTGGCGTTACTGTCGACTCATACGTGGTGTTCTTCGAACGCATTAAGGACGAGTTGCATGCTGGCAGGACAATGCGCAGTTCGGCCCAACGCAGTTTTACCCTTGCTTGGCGCACAATTTTGGCCGCTGACACGGTTTCATTCTTGGGAGCACTTGTGCTCTGGTGGCTGACTGTCGGGTCGGTGCGTGGTTTTGCATTCTTCCTTGGTCTCTCTACATTGTGTGACGTGATTGTTGCTTATTTCTTCACAAGGCCAGCGGTGTTGTTGCTTGCACGTAGCAAGTTCTTGGCCGGACGCAAAGTCCTAGGTGTTGCACTGCCAGACACGAGTGCACAATGAACGGAATGTTTGGCAGGCTCTATCGAGGTGAGACAACGTTCAACTTTGTTGGTCGCCGTTGGTGGGGATTCGGGATTTCATTGGCGTTTGTCGTTGTGACATTCGTGTCACTATTTGCTCAAGGTCTCAATTTAGGAATCGACTTCAAGGGTGGTGTCGCTTGGGAAGTTCCGGCAACCACCATCACTGTTGACGATGTACGCGTAATTTTGGAAGCGAACAATATTCCAACTGCAGATGCAAAAATCCAGGTGTTGAACGGTGCCGATGGAAAACGGATTCGTGCTCAGGTTGGTGAAATTTCGACTGAAACTCGTACCGTTGTGCAGGCTGCATTGAGCACCAAGGCGGGTGTTGACTTGCAAGAAGTGAGCGTTGCTTCAGTGAGTTCATCGTGGGGCAGAAGCATCACTGAAAAAGCTGTGCGTGCCCTTCTAATTTTCTTCGTCATTGTTTCCATGTACATCGCATGGCGCTTTGAGTGGAAGATGGCAATTGCGGCAATTCTTGCAATGGTGCACGACGTCTTGATCTCGGTTGGCGTTTATGCAACGTTCGGGTTTTCGGTAACTCCTGCGACCGTGATTGCATTTTTGACCATTCTCGGCTTCTCCTTGTACGACACGATTGTGGTATTCGACAAGGTCCACGAAAACACCACGCGGTATTCGGCAGCAAAGGTTTCGTATGGCGACATTATTAACGTTTCAATGAACCAAGTGCTGATGCGATCAATCAATACATCGCTCGCAGCAGTGCTGCCGGTGCTTTCATTATTGGTGCTGGGCTCGTGGGTCATGGGTGCAATTGCATTGCAGGAGTTTGCATTGGCACTCTTGGTTGGCTTGCTGCTCGGTGCATATTCGTCGATCTATATTGCAACGCCGCTCTTGGCCGTATTTAAGGGTCGCGAGACGAAGTACCGCTCTTTGCAAGGCACACTTCGACTTGGCGAGGAAATGGCTCGACTCGGAGCAACTTCTAAGAAGGTTGTGACTCGGTCAGTTGGCGAAGCCAGTGCAGTCAGTGCTACTCAAGCAGACATTGAGCGCGAAACAGTAATGGCAAGTTCAGCGTTGTCGCACCCGCCACGCCCGCGCAAAAATCGTCGCCGTTAATCCTTCCCTTACACTGGAAGGTATGGGTCAGGGACTAATGCCCCTAGCGGGCAACAAATGAGCGCTACGTCTCGCGTCTTGCCCTGGCGGCGAAATCAATCGGTGGTTGTCGAAGAATTAGTGCCGTTGTTGTCGGCCTACCGAAGCAGGCATCCAAAAGGCTCCGTAGACCAAATTACTGCGGCATACGAAATGGCTCGCGCTGCTCATCAGCATCAGTCGCGGATGAGTGGAGAGGGGTATATCAGTCATCCCATCGCTGTCGCTCGCATCGTCGCCGAAATTGGTTTGGACGATGTCTCTCTTATTGCGGCTTTATTGCACGATGCAGTTGAAGACACGGAGATAACGCTGGCCGATGTTGAGTCGTCGTTCGGTGTAGAAGTCGCTGGGATCGTGGACGGTCTTACAAAGCTTGAACGACTGCAGTTTGACTCTCGAGAAGCACAGCAAGCAGCAACGATGCGCAAATTGCTTGTAGCGATGGCGAAAGATATGCGCGTCTTGATTATCAAGCTGGCCGATCGATTGCACAACATGCGAACCATTGCTTCGGCGCCACTTGATAAACAGCGTCGTGTTGCACAAGAAACTCTTGATATCTATGCACCGCTCGCGCACAGATTGGGTATGCAAGAAGTAAAACAGCAGCTCGAAGATCTCTCGTTCGCGGCTCTGTACCCCAAGCGCTATGCCGAACTTGATCACCTTGTTTCTACGCGTGCACCAGAGAGAGATATCTTTCTCGCAAAAGCTCTGGGTCAAGTTGGCGTCTGGCTCAAGGAAGTTCAGATCGAAGCAGAGTTAACGTCACGCGGCAAACACCTCTGGAGTTTGTACGAAAAAATGGTTCAGAAGGGTCGCGGATTCGACGAAATTTTCGACTTGATGGCCATTCGAATTGTTGTCGACTCGGTGAAGGACTGTTACGGGGTGCTTGGTTGCATTCACGGTCACTGGAAACCAGTGGTGGGCAGATTCAAAGATTACATCGCCATGCCGAAATTCAACTTGTATCAATCGCTACACACAACGGTGATCGGTCCAAGTGGCAAGGCAATTGAAGTGCAAATTCGATCTAGGGACATGCACCAACGCGCGGAGTGGGGAGTTGCTTCACACTGGTCGTATAAAGACGGAGTTCCTTCTACCGATGTTGACTGGCTGAATCGAATCATTGACTGGCAAGACGAAGTTTCGGATCCACGCCAGTTTCTTGAAAGTTTGAAAAGTGATCTTGATCAAGATGAGATCTTTGCATTCACTCCCAAAGGCCGCGTGATTGCATTGCCGGTGAAGGCAACACCTGTCGACTTTGCTTACGCAGTGCACACGGAGATCGGTCACTCATGCATGGGTGCACGAGTAAATGGCCGACTTGTTCCCCTCGATACTGTGCTGAACTCTGGCGACACTGTGGAAATTTTGACTTCAACTGCCGAGAGCGCAGAACCATCAGAGGAATGGATGAATTTTGTTGCGTCGCCAAAAGCGAAGAGCAAAATCAAACAGTGGGTGTCGCGAGAGCGCATTGATGATTTGGTCGAGAACGGTCATGACGATCTTGTTGAAGCGTTGCGCCGAGAAGGTGTTCCTGTGCAAAAGGTCCTCGACTCTGAGATATTCACTCAAGAAATCGAGTCAATGAATTACGTTGACGCCCCCGCTTTGTTTTTGGCGATAAGCGAAGGTCACGTGCAAGCGGATGCAATCGCAATGCGGATGGCTAAAGCAATGAGGAGCGGACCAGGTGGCGAGCAGCTGTCGGTGGGTACGCGCAACTTTGTACAAAATGAAAGCAGCGACCAGCAAGCTGGCGTGCATGTTGAGGGGATGGACGACGTAGTTGTGCGGCTCAGTAAATGCTGCACTCCAGTACCTGGCGATGAGATTTTGGGTTTCATCGGGCAGGGCCAGAATCGCAGCAAAGGCGTCAATATTCATCGCGCGGACTGCCTGAGTGCAATTTCACTCGTTTCACAAAATTTAGAGCGAGTTGTGGACGCAGAGTGGACAGGGATTTTGCAAGGAGCAACATTTATTGCTGCCGTTGAAGTAGTCGCGCTCGATCGATCCCGTCTGCTTCGGGACGTTGCTAACGCTCTGTCCGATGAGCATGTCAACATAGTTTCCTGCACAACGCATACGGGCGCGGACCGCGTAGCCAAGATGCGTTTTGAGTTCGAGTTCGCTGACCCTGGTCATTTGCAATCGGTCTTGCACACAATCAAACGTATTGATTCTGTATATGACGCGTATCGTGTGATGTCAACGGAGCATCCAGCGTCTAACCTCATTGTGTGACGGTTTTTTCAACTAGCCCAGGAACCCGGGACATTTTGGCTCCCGATGCTGCACGCTGGCGTCAATTTCAAGAGGTTTTTGCTTCAGTAGTGCAGGATGCTGGCTACCAGTTGATCATTCCACCGATGTTTGAAGACCTTGGTGTCTTTTTGCGCCTGGGTGAAGCGACCGAAGTAGTCACCAAAGAAATGTATGACTTTGAAGATAAGGGTGGTCGTCGGGTTGCTTTGCGTCCAGAGCAGACTGCGAGTGTGTGCAGAGCTTTCGTCGAGCACAGACCAACTACTCCATGGAAAGTTTGGTATTCAGGTCCTAACTTTCGTTACGAGAAGCCGCAACAGGGCAGATATCGACAATTTGATCAGGTCGGCATTGAGGTGCTGGGTGTAGATGATCCACTTTTGGATGCCGAAGTGATTGCGCTCGCTGCAACATTCTTTAAGAGACTTGGATTGCAGGATGTTCAATTGGCTGTCAATTCACTTGGAGATGATGGCGATCGTGAAAAGTATTCGGCTGCACTTCACCAGTATTTTTCTGCCAACCTCTCGCAACTTTCCGAAGAGTCTCAGATCACCTTGCAGAAAAACCCACTTCGCGTGCTCGACTCAAAGCGGCGCGAGGATCAGGCATTAATCAATGCCGCTCCGAAGATTCGCGATTTCTTGAGTGTGGATGCCGCCAACCATTTTGATTCGGTTTTGCGTGCTCTTGACGCTCTCGGTGTGAAGTATGCAATCGACGACCGGTTAGTGCGCGGTCTCGATTACTACCGCCGAACAACGTTTGAATTTGTCTCGACGGCGCTCAAAGCGGCACACACCGCAATCGGTGGAGGCGGACGCTATGACGGTTTAGTTGAGCAATTGGGTGGTCCTGCAACCCCAGGTATCGGCTTTGCGCTTGGTCTTGATCGAACTCTTTTGGCGTGTGATGCCGAAAATGTTTTTGCTGCGCCTCGCACAAGCGTCTCCGTTTTTGTTGTTGACACAACCGGTGGTTTGCATGCTGCCGAGGTGTGCAATCTTTTACGTAACAACGCAATCAGTGCCGACCGAGCCTTTGATAACCGAAGCATGAAGGCACAAATGAAGGCAGCTGATAGAAGCGGAGCCACAATCGCTCTGATAATTGGCACCGATGAAGTAGCCGCAGGGCATATCATCGTTCGTCCGATGAATTCTGGTCAACAATACGCAATCGCACAAGATCAGCTCGTTGCAGCAATACGCAGCGAACTACAGAAATGAGAGTAAGTACATGTCCAGTTCTCTAACCCCTTCGATCAATGCCACGGCGTTGCGCACTCAGTTGTGTGGCAGCCTGCGGCCAGAACACATTGGTCAGACCGTTACTTTGTGCGGATGGATCGCACGTCGTCGTGAACACGGTGAACATTTGGCGTTTCTCGACGTTCGTGACTATTCCGGCGTGGTGCAATGCGTGGTCAGCGACGTCAAAGATGTCCGTAATGAGTGGGTAGTGCAGATCACCGGCAAAGTTCAGGCCCGACCTGATGGAACGGTCAATGCAAACCTTCCTACCGGCGGTGTCGAGCTGGTTGAATGTGAACTCACAGTCTTAAATGCTGCCGAGTCTCCACCATTTCCAATTGATGCTCGTGCAGACGATGTAGATGAAGGTGTTCGACTCAAGTTTCGCTATCTCGACATTCGTCGCGAGCGGATGCAGAAGAATTTGCGAATTCGCGCCAAGGTGAACTCTGCAATTCGTGGCGCCATGGAAGCACAGAGCTTCGTTGAAGTCGAGACTCCATTTTTGATGCCTTCCACTCCAGAAGGTGCACGCGAGTTTTTAGTTCCATCTCGCAAAGAGCCAGGATCATTTTACGCATTGCCACAGTCGCCACAATTGTGGAAACAATTGCTCATGGTCGCCGGTATCGATCGCTATTACCAAATTGCTCGCTGTTTGCGTGACGAAGACTTGCGAGCAGACCGCCAGTACGAGTTCATGCAGCTGGACGCTGAGATGAGTTTTGTTACTAAGGATGATGTTCTGGCTGCGATTAGCCAAGCAGTTGTTGCAGCAGCCGAAGCTGCACTTGGTCAGACTCCACCACCGATTGAACAAATTACATGGCACGATGCAATGAACCGCTTTGGCAGCGACAAACCAGACTTGCGTTTTGGTATGGAACTCATTGAGCTCACTGCTGTTTTTTCCGCAACTGAATTTAAAGCATTCGCAACGGCCAAGTCGATCAAAGGTTTGCGAGTTGACGCAGCGACATACCCTGAAGCAGCAGCATCCGGACGCAGCAAGTTGGATGCGTTCACCGATCGTGCAAAACAGATGGGTGCTAAAGGATTGGTTTGGATCAAGGTTGGCGATGACCTTGCCCTGGATTCACCAGTTGCCAAATTCCTGAGCGAAACCGAGCGTGCTGCACTGTTGCAGCAAATGCAAGCAAAGTCAGGCGACTTGCTGTTGCTCGTTGCAGACGAATGGTCGACGGCATGTGAAGTTCTTGGACACTTGCGCAATGACATCGGCCGTCCACCGGTGCATGAGGGTCCTTACCGTTACGTCTGGGTGATCGACTTTCCACTATTTGTTGGCATCAGTCCAACAACCGGTAAGCCACAGCCAGGACACCATCCGTTCTGTCAACCACACCCAGAAGACATAGATCGCCTCGAATCAGACCCAATGAGCGTGCGCGCTCTTGCGTACGACTTGGTGCTCAATGGTTGGGAGCTTGGCTCTGGTTCAATCCGGATTCATGATCCTGAGATGCAGCGTCGTGTATTTAGGCAGCTCGGTATTTCGGACGAAGATGCCGATCGTCGATTCGGTTTCTTTTTGCAGCCGTTTAAATATGGTGCTCCACCACACGGTGGATTCGCTTTTGGAACTGATCGTCTCGTGGCGATTTTGGCTGGAGAAGAGAACATTCGTGAAGTGATTGCATTTCCGAAAACTCAGTCGGGGAGCGATCCAATGACCAACGCCCCTACTCCTGTGGATCCCGCACAGCTCAACGAGTTGGGTATTCGATTGTTGCCTCCGCCAGCAAAGAGTTAGCGAGCACGAGCGATTGACTCAAGCCGACGACCTTTTCTCTGCGGCGGTGGCTGACAGGCTTCGCTCACAAGCACCACTTGCTGCGCGACTGCGCCCACGCACGCTGGATGAAATAGTCGGTCAAGAACACTTAATTGCGCAAGGTGCTCCATTGCGAAAATTGATTGAGGCTGATCGGCTGTCGTCAGTAATTCTGTGGGGACCTCCGGGCACTGGCAAGACAACACTTGCCGAAGTTGTTGCGTCGAGCACCAATCGTGCATTCGAGAGACTGTCTGCAGTGACATCGGGTGTGAAAGATGTGCGCGAAGCGATTGAACGAGCAACAGACCGACTTGGACAGCATGGGCGTTCAACGATTGTTTTTGTAGATGAGATTCATCGCTTTTCAACGTCGCAACAAGATGCACTACTTCCTTCGGTTGAAAGTGGCATCATCACGTTGATCGGCGCTACAACAGAGAATCCTTTTTTTGAAGTCAATGGACCATTGCGAAGTCGGAGCACAATGTTTCGACTCGAGACGCTGGGTGTCGCAGCGATTCGCAGCTTGTTGGAACGAGGATTGACAGCAGAGGGAATGACTGCCGATGAAGATGCGTTGACAATTCTTTCTCAACGCGCGGCAGGAGATGGACGACAAGGACTTACCGCTCTCGAAGTTGCATGTGCACTGGCGCGACCAAACAAAGTCACAACTGCTCATGTCGAGGCAGCACTAGGAGTCAGTGCGTTGAACTATGGCCGAGACGATCACTATGACGTTGTCTCGGCATTTATTAAAAGCATCAGGGGGAGCAATGTCGACGCCGGAATTTTTTGGCTTGCACGAATGCTCGAAGCGGGGGATGACCCACGATTCATAGCGCGTCGACTCATCATCCTGGCTTCCGAAGACATAGGAATGGCAGACCCGCAAGCGCTCGTAGTCGCAGTTGCTGCCGCCCAAGCGGTGGATCATGTTGGGCTACCCGAAGCTCAGCTCAATCTTGCGCAAGCGGTTGTGTATCTTGCTCAGGCGCCAAAGAGCAATGGCTCAGCGGTCGCAATTTGGAATGCACGAAGTGATATCCGTCAAGGTGTGGATGTTGAGGTGCCCGCGCACCTCCGAGATGCGCATTATGCAGGTGCCCAAGTGTTGGGTCACGGCACTGAATATCGTTCTCCGCATGATGAGCAGATAGCTGAAAGGGCAAGTAGTGAAAAGGCAAGTAATAAAAAGGATTTGAAGCAAAAAGTGGAACAGGACTACCTTCCTGCGCAAACTGAAGGCGCTATTCGGCGCAGTGATCCGTATTACAAGCCGCCGCACAGTTAGTTGAGCGAAGTTTGGAAGTCAGCACACAACAAGGTGGTTTGAGATGATGAAGCGTCTTTTTTGGTTTTCGATGGGTGTAATCGCTGGCGTTTTCGGTTGGCGTTATGTCAAAGAAAAGGCGCGGGACGCGGCAAGCCAAATCACTCCCGCTCAGGTTGCAAGTGACTTGTACGATGGCGCTGTCAAACTGGCCAGTCAGGGTGCAGAGATCCTTCGTAACCTGCGCGCTAAGGACAGCAGTTTTGTGGATGATCAGAACGAATCGTCTCGCAGCAATATCAGGTAGGGCTGCACTGCGCGACAACTAGACTTGTCCCAAATGTCGGCAAACAAAAGTTCAATCACTTCGGCTCAGCAGCTCCGCGATGCCTTTACTGGATTCTTCGCGTCTAAAGGTCATTCGCCAGTCCAATCAGCAAGCCTGATTCCGCATGACCCAACGGTTCTTTTCACCGTTGCGGGCATGGTGCCGTTCAAACCGTATTTTGTTGGCGATGAAGCTGCTCCATATAAGCGCGCAGTCAGTGTGCAAAAGTGTGCACGTGCTGGCGGTAAGCACAATGACCTCGATGACGTTGGTCGTACCAAACGACATCTCGTGTTCTTCGAAATGATGGGCAACTTTAGTTTTGGCGATTATTTCAAGTCTGATGCGATTCCATGGTCATGGGAACTTGTAACCGAAGTTTTTGGTTTTGATGGCGACCAATTGTGGATCACCGTGCACGAGAGCGATGATGAAGCGGAGCAAATCTGGCACGACGTTGTTGGTGTGCCGATGAACCGTATTCAGCGGCTTGGCGATGCAGACAATTTTTGGCAGATGGGTGATACCGGTCCATGCGGTCCATGTTCGGAAATTCATATTGACCGTGGCGCAGCCTTCGGGCCTGACGGTGGGCCGCTTCACGACAAGAAGGGCGACCGCTTTCTCGAATTTTGGAACTTGGTGTTTATGCAGTTCAACCAAGCCAAAGATGGATCCCGCACACCATTGCCAAAACCATCTATCGATACAGGGGCTGGGTTAGAGCGAATTCTTGCATTGATGCAAGGCACCGATTCGGTGTGGGAGACAGACGTGTTGTTTCCGCTCGTGCAACAAGCGCAGTCGCTTACATCTGCCAAGTACCGTGCGGGCGATTACGACGACCGGGATAGTTTTAGTTTGCGCGTGTTGGCAGAACATGCAAGGTCGGCGACCATGCTCGTCAATGATGGTGTGTTCCCTTCAAATGAGGGTCGAGGCTATGTGCTGCGACGAATCATTCGGCGAGCAGTGCGACATGCATATTTGTTGGGCACAGAAAAATTGGTCATGCCAAAATTGACTGAGACAGCGCTCGAGGTCATGCGCTCTGCTTACCCGGAACTTGATGCCAATAAAGACTTCATCTTGGGAGTGTTAACCAAGGAAGAAGAGAGCTTCCGCCAGACGCTCAAGACTGGCGTCACAATTCTTGAAGATGAATTATCGGGTGGTTCAAAGAAGCTCGGTGGTAGCACCGCTTTCTTGTTGCATGACACGTATGGATTCCCACTTGAATTGACTCAAGAGATTGCTAGTGAGCGCAATGTTGAAGTTGACGTAGAAGGTTTCGAAAAAGAAATGTCGGCGCAGCGCAAGCGTGCCAAGAGCGCACGTAAGGGCGCAGCTGTCGATGCTTCATCAGTTGAGAGTTATCGAGCCGTGATGGAACAGCACGGTACGACGAGATTTGTTGGATACGAAACGACAGAATCGACAAGCACGGTTTTATCTGTACTTCCGGTTGCGAATGATGCAGGTGAAAATGCTCAGACTGTCGAGATCTTCCTGGATATCACTGCTTTCTACGCCGAGAGTGGTGGCCAGGTTGGCGATACAGGGGTACTCACATCCTCTACCGGCGAAGCCCGTGTAGTCGATACAACCTTTGCTTTGCCGGGTTTGAGAAAACATACATGCGAGATGACTCGGGGAGTTATCGAACCAGGTCAGCAAGTTCAGGCATCCGTCGATGTTGATGTGCGCGATGCGACTCGACGAAACCACACTGCTACACACGTTTTGCATTGGGCGCTGCGACAGGTTTTGGGCGAGCATGTAAAGCAGGCTGGCTCATTGGTATCGGATGAACGGCTCCGCTTTGACTTCAGCCATTATGCAAGTGTCACTCAGGACGAGATCGAACAGATTGAACGACTCGCTAATGGTGAGGTCCTTCGCAATACTCAGACACGAAACTATGAGACATCCAAAGATGAAGCAACTGCAGCAGGAGCTATTGCGTTCTTCGGCGACAAATACGGCGACATGGTTCGTGTGTTGGAGGCGGGAAATTCGATTGAATTATGCGGTGGCACTCATGTTCGTGCAACGGGAGATATCGGCCTCATCAAGATTGTGGCAGAGTCTTCGATCGGATCGAACCTCCGACGCATCGAAGCGGTAACAGGCGAAAACGCACTCAATTTTGTTTTGGATGCGTCCCGCACGCTTCACTCTGCGGCGGACTTGTTGGGTGCAAGTTCTACAGAGATGATCGCAACTGTCAAACGTAAGTTGGTTGAAATCAAGGGTCTACAGGATGAGATCAAGCAGTTGCGTGGCGCCCAGGCCCGACAACTTGCGGGCGGACTTGCGACAAAGCATGTCAACGGTGTTGTGATCTCACGAGTCGACGGGATCACCCCAAATGATTTGCGTGAATTGGCACTTGCCATTCGTCAGGATACGCAAGTAAAACTCGTTGTATTAGGTGGCGTCACAGACTCTGGCGGTGTTGCACTCGTTGCAACCGTTTCGAGCGGTGTTTCTCTTTCTGCTGGAGATCTCATCAAGGATGCAGCAAAAGCCGTTGGTGGTGGTGGAGGCGGTAAGGGCGATATCGCAACGGCGGGCGGAAAGAACCCGGAAGCTCTTGACGAAGCTCTTGAAATTGCAAGACGAGTGGCGACTGAAGCCATCGGCTCATAACATGCGTGCACTCGGGGTGGATCTCGGGACAAAGCGAATCGGTCTTGCAACAAGTGATGCAAGTGCAACAATTGCAACACCATTACAAGTGCTGAATCGAAGTGGCTCTCGGTTGCAAGATCACCAGGCGATTGCGGCGATAGTGAAGGAGTACGAAATCGATTGCATTGTTGTGGGGATGCCCCTCAGCATGTCGGGCGATGTTGGTGCTGCTGCTCAATCTGCCACTGTTGAAGTTGCTCAAATGACTAACGTTGTTGGAGTGCCAGTGCTCACATATGACGAGCGATTGACGACGGTGAGTGCTCATCAAATTTTGCAGGGCAATAATGTAAATGCAAAAGACAGAAAGGCTGTGGTCGACAAAGTCGCTGCTGCCGTAATGTTGCAGTCTTGGTTGGATGCCCAGAAACAGAATTTCACCAATGGTTGATTACCCAATTGATCCGCTGATCAAGCCATCAAAAGAAGAAGTACTCGTTGCCGAGAATTGGCACGACGATCCCTGGGACATAGTTGTAGACAATCTTGAATCCGATACTGAGCCTCATGACTTTCGAGAGATTGCTCCGATGTTGCGTGTTGTATTGACTGCAGTGGTGTGTTTCTCACTGTTTTTAGGCGCGATTGGATTGTGGTATCTGCATAAAGTCAATCCATCTGGTGGATCAAATATTGGAGTTTCATTTACTGTCAATGACGGTGACAGTGTTTCGAGTGTGAGCTCGCGTCTCGAGTCTGAGGGCTTTATTACTAGTGCTGGAGTGTTTCGCTGGTATGTCGGCAGAAAAGGTGGCATTGAACTTACGCCTGGTTATTACTCGATTAAACCGCATGATCACATGGGCAACATTATGAAAGTGCTCTCTATTCCTCCCTCCGCAACTTTCATTAAGGTGACGTTCCCTGAAGGGTTCACTACTGCGCAAATGGCTAAGCGCTTAGCTGAAAAAACACTGCGACTCAATGCTGATTTGTTTAATCAAGCGGCACAAGATCCAGCCGTCGAATCTGTGTACCGCCCTGCAGCACAGACTTCACTGGAAGGCTTGTTGTTTCCCGACACGTATCAGATTTCTGGTGATGAGACTGAGGGTCAGGTCGTCGCACGGATGGTTCAGTTGATGGAACGCGTGGGACGACAAGAAGGTCTTGAAAATTCGCAGGATCTAGTTGGTTTTTCTCCTTACAAAACTCTGATCATCGCTTCAATGATCGAAAGAGAAGCAAAGACCGAAGGTGATCGGGCAAAGATTGCTCGCGTCATTTACAACAGACTCGAACTTGGAATGAAACTGCAGATTGACGCGACGCTGTATTACGCAGCACCGGAAGGATCGACTTTTACACAAGCCAAGGAGATTGATACTCCGTACAACACATATTTGTACAAAGGTTTGACTCCGACACCAATAGCAAACCCCGGCCGTGCATCAATTGCGGCAGCGCTTCACCCAGCGCAAGACCCTCTGCAAAGTGACCCAATCTGTAAGGGTGTTGCCAAACCGTGTCGCTATTTGTTCTACGTTTTATCGGACAAAGACGGTAATCACGCATTCGCTGCGACGCTCGCACAACACGAAGCAAATATTTCTGCTTCTCAAGCTGCAGGCTTATTGCCATGACGCTTGTAGTAGCAGCAATCATTGGTGACCCTGTCGCACAGAGTTTGTCACCTGCAATGCATAATGCGGTGTTTCGTCAACGGAAACTAGATTGGGAGTATGTAGCGATGGAGGTGCGTGAAGACGCACTGAACGAGGTATTGCGGACACTCGGTGACAAAGGGATAAAGGCGCTTTCGGTCACCATGCCGCACAAAGAAGCAGTATTCGAAATGCTGAACAGTGCCTCCAATGTTTTGGGGAATGTTGATGATTCGGCAAAGTGGGCTCGCTCTGTAAATACGATTTCGGTCACCGATGGTCAATTGATTGGGTCCAATACCGACGGCGACGGCTGTTGCAATGCAATCGAACAGGCGGGTGTTGTCGTCGCTGGTTCTCGGGCTGTGGTCATAGGTGCAGGCGGTACGGCGAGGGCAATTGTTGCGACTCTTGCACGGCGTGGTGCTAGCGACATCGCCGTCATCAACCGAACTGAATCGCGCGCGCAGGATGTGATTACGTCTGCGACTGTTGCACGCGTTGGAAATGTTGGAGATATTGCAAATGCGAATATTCTGATTAATGCGACTTCCGTCGGCATGGGCACTCAAGAAACTCCTGTTGAAGCAGGTCTGTTGCATTCATCTCTCGTAGTCCTTGATGCGGTGTATCACCCCCTCGAGACAACATTGCTTCGAGACGCAAAGTTGGCTGGGGCGAAAACAGTTGATGGTTTGTGGATGTTGGTGCATCAAGGTGCCTTACAGCAACTCGCATGGTTCAAAGAGATTGGTGACGTGCAGTTAATGCGTCAGGCCGCACTCGATGAGTTGGCGAATCGTTCTCTACGCAATAAATAGCCGAGTCATTAATAGCCGAGTCATTAATAGCCATAGTCGGCGCTGAGGTCACAGATAGTCTGTAGGTATGTTGCGTTACTTGACCGCAGGTGAAAGCCATGGCCAGGCCCTAGTGGTCATAGTTGAAGGCTTGCCTGCTGGACTCGAAGTGACAGCAGAACAGGTTCAACATGAACTCGCGCGTCGCCGTCTTGGGTATGGACGTGGACCGCGGCAACGGTTTGAGCAAGATGAAGTCGTTTTGCTGGGTGGTATTCGCCATGGTCGCACCCTTGGTTCGCCAGTTGCAATAGAGATTAAGAACAGTGAGTGGACCAAAAGCGATGTGTGGCATGAAGAGATGTCGCCTGCGCCTGGCAAAACAAAGAAGCCGCTCACTCAGCCACGTCCTGGACATGCAGACCTGACAGGTATGCAAAAATATGGTTTCGACGATGCGCGTGATGTGTTGGAGCGTGCGAGTGCGCGCGAGACGGCGGCACGTGTAGCCGCAGGCGCTCTAGCCAAAATATTTCTTGGGACTATTGGAGTTGAAATCCTTTCGCACGTCGTGCAAATGGGTAGCGCCCGAAACACCACTGCAGTACGTCCTCTCATGAGCGATTTGCCTGCTGTTGATGAATCCCCAGTTCGCTGCTTCAACAAAGACTCGGAAGCGCAGATGATTGATCAGATCGAGGCGGCTGCAAAAGATGGAGACAGTCTTGGCGGGATCGTTGAAGTACTCGCTTATGGCATGCCCGTCGGTTTGGGGAGCTATGTGCATTGGGATCGAAAACTTGATGGATTGCTTGCGCAAGCAATGATGAGTATTCAGGCGGTGAAAGGTGTTGAGATTGGCGACGGTTTTGAAGTTGCTGGTCGGCGGGGTAGCGACGCACATGATCCGATTATCTGGGACGAAGAGAATAAGTCGTACCGACGCGAAAGCACATTGGCTGGCGGAACAGAGGGTGGAATGACAACAGGTGAATTACTTGTTGTTCGTGCAGCCATGAAACCACTCGCAACTCTTAATCGTCCGACAATGAAAACTGTTGACACGGTCACCAAGCAAGAAGTAGTGAGCTTCAAAGAACGAACCGATGTAACTGCAGTTCCGGCCATGGGTGTTGTCGCGGAAACCATGGTTGCACTCGTGCTTGCTAATGAAGCACAACGCAAATTTGGTGGAGACTCTGTTGCGGAGTTCGTGCGCAATGCTCAGGCATCTGCCGCATCATTGAAGTGAGCGTTTCGACTCGACCGGTGATGAAAGTTCAACCATCGGCGGCAAAATCTGGTGTGGTTGTGCTTGTTGGTGTGATGGGTACTGGAAAATCGACTGTCGGGTTGGGCGTTGCTCAAGCATTGAAGTGCTCTTTCGTGGATCTAGATGCTCAGATTGTCAAGATGGCGAAATGCACAGTGAGTGAGATTTTTGCGCGAGGCGGCGAAGCCGAGTTTCGCGCAATTGAAGAGGATGTATTAACGACGGTCCTTGATGATGCATGTGCGCAGATCGCTCAACGGTCCATGGGCTCCGTAGTCGTAGCCACCGGTGGTGGCGCGATCATCTCGCAGACCAATAGGGACAGCATTATTGCTCATGCGGATCATGTGATTTGGCTGGATGCACATGTGGATGACTTGGTGAAACGTACTTCATCTTCGAAAACTCCAAGACCGCTGTTGGCAAATAATCCACAACAGGTTTTGAGCGCATTGAGCAACGAACGTGCTGGCTTGTACGAGCAGGTTGCCACAGCCAAAATTGACACGACTGGGAAGCAGATCGAGCAAGTGGTCGATGCAGCACTACAGATTCTTCGACAGTCGGAGGCAACATGAGTCGTCAGCAAGTGACCGTGCAACTGGGCGAGCGTTCGTATCCTGTGATTGTCGGTGGCGGTGTGCGAGTCGAACTCAATTCGCTGCTGCCCGCAACCGCACGTCGAGCAGTGATTGTTACTCAGCAATCCATTCCCATCCAGGTAGAGACCGACATCCCAAGCACCACAGTGGTGATCGGTGACGGGGAGCAACATAAGACATTGGCGACAATCGAACATGTCGTTCGAGCATTTGCCGCCGCCGGGCTGAATCGCAATGACGTAGTCATCGGAGTTGGTGGCGGACTGGTTACAGATGTCGCCGGTTTTGCGGCAGCTTCGTGGCATCGAGGAACTGCAGTGGTGCACGTATCAACTTCACTTGTTGGAATGGTTGATGCTGCAATTGGTGGCAAGACAGGTGTGAACTTGCCAGAGGGCAAGAATTTGGTTGGTGCTTTTTGGCAACCACATGCAGTGTTGTGTGATACCGATGCATTGTCGACATTGCCGGAACGCGAACTGCGTTGTGGTTATGGAGAGATGGCGAAATATCACTTTTTGACTGGAGACGATTTATTGGCGATGGATCGCACATCGCGAATTGCACGTTGCGTGCAGATTAAAGCTGATGTTGTTGCCAGTGACGAACGCGAAGGTGGGCTTCGGGCTGTGCTCAACTATGGGCACACACTCGGGCACGCTCTTGAGATATCAACTGGTTTTGAGATCGCGCACGGAGAAGCTGTTGCTGTTGGAATGATCTTTGCAGCACATCTTGCCCATGTTCTTGGCCGGATAGACGAAGAACGAGTTGCGTACCATCAACAGGTGGTTGCTGGTGCCTACGGATTGTCGACCTCGCTGCCGCGAGATTGTCGTGCAGATGACTTGATGGCGTTGATGTTGGCAGACAAAAAAGCACTGCATGGTTTGACTTTCGTGTTGGATGGCCCGAATGGGGTCGAGCTAGTTGCTGACGTTTCGACAGCAGCAGTGACTCAGGCTTTGAGTCGTATGGAAGTACGATAAGAACATGGCTAGTGCGATCAAGATTTTGCTGCTCAACGGTCCTAATCTCAATCTGCTTGGCACCCGTGAGCCAGAAATTTATGGCAAGGCGACACTGCAGGATCACATTGCAGTTGCTACTCAGGCCGCTGTTGCTGCGGGTTTCACATTGGATGCATTTCAAAGCAATAGCGCATCTGAATTAGTCGACAAGATTCATGATGCTCGCAGCAAGTATGCAGCGATCATGATTAACCCTGGTGCATTTACCCATTACGCGTGGAGTATTTCGGACGCACTTAATGCATTTGATGGGCCGGTGGTGGAAGTGCATATCTCGAACCCTCAGTCACGTGAGTCGTGGCGACACACGAGCGTTGTGGCACCTGTTGCCATTGGCACAATCGCTGGCTTTGGTCAGCAGAGTTATGTGCTCGGTGTGCAAGCAATTGCGCACTACCTTGACAACAAGTAGGAGATTTTTGTGGTCTTGAACTCGCCACAACTCCATTCGGCATCGTCGTTACCGCCATTGCCCCAGCTATTAGTAACTGGTCGCTTGCAACGAGCACTCGACATCGCCCAAGAGTCGTCCGCAGCGAGCGCACTCATGGTCGTTTCAATGGACAACATTCGTTGGCTCACGGGTTTCACTGGATCAACTGCGCTGTTGTTGGTAAAGAACAACGACTCAGTTCTGATCGTCGATGGCCGGTACACGCAGCAAGCAATTGATCAGCTTCGTCAGTCGGGTGCTTCGGCGAGGGTTGTTGAAGCTCGAACACAATCTCTGCAGATTGAGCAACTCTCGAGAGAACTAGCGGGAGTGAAGAATTGTGGGTTTGATTCGAGCGAGGTCACGATGCTCAATTTTGAGATGATTGCTGCGCAATGCTCGTGTTTGTTTGTAGCAGTGAATGGAGTCGTTCAGCAGCTGCGCAGAATTAAGACTGATGCCGAGATTGCACGCATGCGATTGGCGGCACGCGCTACCGATATGGCTTTGGCCGAAGTTCAATCGATGCTTGAAGACGCATTGAATATTGAAATTTCGGAACGAGACGTGCGTGACGAACTTGAGTACAGAATGCGTCGATTCGGAGCCGATGGTCCAAGTTATGAAACGATTGTTGCAACTGGTGTCAACTCTGTAAAACCCCATCATCGCCCAACAGGCACCATTATCCGCGAGGGTGATTCGGTGGTAATTGATGTGGGCGGACTTGTTGACGGCTATCACTCGGATATGACTCGAACCTTTTTAATTGGACAAGTTGCACCAGAGCTCGCAGCGATCCATGATCTTGTGCTCCATGCACAACGTGAGGGAGTGTCGGCTGTTCGACCAGGTGTGAGTGGCGCATCTATCGATGCAGTATGTCGCGGCATTATCACGCAGGCTGGGTACGGTTCGGACTTTATGCATGGCACTGGACACGGTGTTGGACTACAAATTCATGAAATGCCATGGGTGCGTACTGACTTCGTTGAGCCTTTGCAGTGCGGCGAGGTGGTGACCGTAGAGCCAGGGGTCTATCGTGTAGGTGTTGGAGGAGTGCGGATAGAGGATTTGATTCTTGTAACCGCAACATCCAGCGAAACCCTCACCCTGAGCCAGAAAGAGTCTTTGTGCCTGCCATCTCGACGAACGATCTAAAAAACGGAGTTTCCCTCAATATCGATAACACGTTGTACACCGTTGTCGAATTTCAACACGTAAAGCCTGGCAAGGGTGGTGCATTCGTGCGCACAAAATTGCGCAATCTGCGTACCGGGAACATGTTGGAGCGCACATTTAACGCCGGTATCAAAGTAGAACAAGCAATTCTTGACAAGCGTGACATGCAGTTTTTGTATAAAGACGGCGATGACTACGTTTTCATGGACAACGAAACTTATGACCAATTGACAATCAAGCCAGTAGCGCTGGGAGATGCAGCTGATTACTTGATTGAGAACGCCATTGCGATGATCGCGAGTTATGGCGATGAAATCGTGAGCGTCGAAATCCCACCTTCGGTTGAGCTCGAAATTGCGTTTACGGAGCCAGGCATGCAAGGGGATCGCGTGTCAGGTGCTCGCAAGCCTGCAACGTTGCAGACAGGCAAAGTAATTCAGGTTCCGTTGTTCGTCAATATTGGCGATCGAGTCAAAGTGGATACTCGTACTGCCGAGTATGTGACTCGCGTCTGACCGTGACGTCCGACAAAAAACCTCGCACGGGGGGCAAAGCTGCTCGCTCGGATGCCCGCGAGCGTGCAATGCATATTTTGTATGAAGCAGACACCAAGGGGTTGACTGGAACAGAAGTGCTTGCAATGCAATTGCTGAGCATTGATGATCTGACTACAGAGATCGTGACGGGCGTGTCGACTCATATTGATGAGTTGGACAGTCATATTGTGGAGTGCGCAAATGGATGGACCCTTGCCCGCATGCCAGTGATTGATCGAAATGTTTTGAGAATGGCTGTGTACGAGCTTTCGTATAGCCGTGATGTGCCTGTTGCTGTAGTGATCAATGAAGCAGTTGAACTCGCCAAAACCTTTTCGACAGACGACTCTGGTCGCTTCGTCAATGGCGTCTTATCAGCTATTTCTAAAGTGGTCCGCGTCACCTCCTAGTAATGAACCGTTTGTCCGCACGAGTCCGACGCATTTCGTCGTGGACTCTTGTGGTTGGTTTGGCAGTTACTGCATACGCCATCTATTTCAGTTACACCACCGTACAAATACATCGCGGTATGGGCACGTCGGCGTATGACTTTGGTTTGTACGACCAAGGTATTTGGCTGCTGTCACAGGGCAAGACTCCGTTTGTGACGCTGATGGGTCGCAATCTCTTCGGTGACCACACTTCATTTATCCTGCTGTTGCTCGTGCCGCTCATGTGGGTGTTTTCCTCAACAAGTCTGTTGTTTGTCGTTCAGTCGGTGGTTATTGCTAGCTCGGCAATACCTGTGTATGCATTTGCTCGAAAACATTTGGAGAGCGATGCGCTCGGTTGCGTATTCGCTTGTACCTATCTGTTGTATCCGGCTGTGAGTTGGACAAACGTGGAGAATTTTCATCCAGATTCTTTCTTGGGCCTTTTTGTTGCAGCGGCGCTATGGGCTGCCTTGGGTCGAAAATGGAGATGGTATGTAGGCGCTGTTCTGTTGGCGTTGCTGGTGAAAGAAGATGTGGTGTTGGTGGTGGCGCCGATTGGAGTGTGGGTTGCATTACGTCGCGATGTGCGCATTGGCGTAGCAACTGTTATTGCATCAATTGGGACAGCATTACTTTGTTTTCTCGTCGTGATTCGTGGCTTAACCGGAACGGCTTTTAGGAATTCGTGGCGTATTCCATTTGGAGGATTCGGCGGTCTTGTCAAGACTGCGTTCACTTCGCCGAGCGCTCTGCTTCGTTACCTCGCAAGCAATGGGCGCGCGACATATTTGTTGCAGATATTGATCCCATCGGCCGGCATGTTTGTGATCGCTCCAAGTGTCGCATTGGTGGGCTTTGTGGTGTTGTTTTCCAATATTGTCAGCACCTTTTATTATCAATACCAAATTCATTATCACTACTCGTTAGTTGTTGCGCCAATTCTTGTGTTCGGCAATGTTTATGCAGTCGGTCGGCTTGGCAAATCTGCACGTCGTAGGGCGACATTGGTTGTTGGGGTGGCCTCGATTGTCTCCGCCCTTGTGTTGGCGCCACTACCGTTTGCGCGTAATCAAATACAGAAGTTCTCACCATCCAGCCCTGCAGTTACAGCGGCACATGAATTATTCGCTCAAATTCCTGCAGATGCAGTCATCTCGGTATTTCATCCATTGTCTGCCCAGCTGGCTCGGCGAGATCGTATTTATGCTTTTCCCAATCCGTTTCGACGTGCGTTGTACGGTCCAGATGTATTCGCCGCCGGCGACAGACTGAGCTTTGCCGATGAAATTGAGTACGTCATGCTGCCAATTGCTCTCTCGAGAGAAGCGGAACAGGTGTGGCGATCTGAGGTACACGACTATGTGGTTGTGGCGTCCAATCCTTGGTGGATTCTGTATCGCCACCGCTGATTGGTGCTACAGTCAGTGACGCATTCATCAGAATGCAGGTCGTTAATTGAGCCCTGTGAGGTTCAAACGAAGGGAAAACAGTGAGTAGTGCACCACAATCGGCAGTCGCCGTCATGTCTGGCCCCGATGTCACTCGAGCTATCAGTCGTATTGCCCACGAAATAGTTGAACGCAATCATGGCGTGCAAAACGTAGTTCTCGTCGGTCTGCAACGCGGTGGAACATGGATTGCAGACGCTCTAGGAGAACGGATCGCGGCTATAGAGCCGAACTTCGCAGTTCCAGTAGGTTCTCTTGACCCAACGATGTATCGCGATGACATTGGTCTGCGACCAGTCGTTGCAGGATCCGCTAGTCATATTCCTTGCGACATCACAGGCGCAACTGTCGTGTTGATTGACGATGTGCTCTACACGGGAAGAACGGTGCGTGCAGCCCTTGAGGGTCTCAACAACTTTGGCCGACCACGTGCAGTACAACTTGCAGTGTTGGTAGATCGCGGACATCGAGAACTACCCATACGTCCTGATTATGTAGGCAAAAATATGCCTACACAGACAACGGATGAAGTGGACGTTTCAGCAGATGGCGTACTTGTGACGAGCGTGGCAGGGAATGCATCGTGAAACATCTTCGTTCGATTTCCGAGTTAGGTGTAGAAGGATTGTCGCGAATTCTCAAGCTCACGGAGAGCATGGCAGAGATCAATACTCGTGCAGTTCCAAAAGTTCCTGCACTGCGAGGTAAGACAGTAGTGAGTTTGTTCTTTGAGGACTCAACTCGAACACGATTGAGTTTTGAAACTGCAGCCAAACGTCTGTCGGCAGAGACTATGAATTTCAGTGTTTCCACATCGAGCGTCAACAAGGGTGAAAGTTTGCGCGACACAATCGAGACCATTACCGACATGGGTGTTGATGCATTTGTCGTGCGCCACAAATCGGTTGGTGTGCCTTGGCAAATTTCGCAGTGGACAAATGCCTCGATTGTTAATGCCGGCGATGGAGCACACCAGCACCCAACTCAAGCACTTGTGGATTGTTACACGGTACGTGAGGCTCTCGGAAAAGAAGATCTCAGTGGGCTCAATCTGACAATCGTCGGCGACATCAAACACAGTCGGGTCGCTCGAAGCAATATTCAGGCCTTTTCAATGCTTGGAGCAAACATCACATTGGTCGCACCTCCAACATTGCTGCCATTAAATATCGGACACTGGCCAGTGACGGTCAGCAATGATCTGGACTCTGTACTCGCGAGCACCGATGTGTTGTACATGTTGCGTCTGCAAAGTGAACGAATGGCGCAAGGTTTGGTGCCGAGCCTGCATGAATACAGTGCGAGGTACGGTCTCGATGAGAAGCGCGTTTCGACTCTGCAATCCAGTGCAGTAGTGATGCACCCGGGGCCGATGAACCGAGGTGTCGAAATGTTGATTGACCCAAGTGACATACCGAATTCGCTTATTCATAGGCAAGTAACTAATGGAGTTTCGGTGCGTATGGCTGTGTTGTTCGACTTGCTTTCAGCAGAGGAGTTGTCATGACGATTGTGATTAAGGGTGGAAGTGTTGTTGGGGTAAACGGTGTCGAGAAAATCGATGTGCTGGTTGACAACGACATCATCGTGAAAGTTGGCAACAATCTCAAAGGCGATGTGGTTCTTGACGCAACGGGATGTCACATCTTTCCTGGTTTTGTTGATTTGCATGCCCACTTGCGCGAACCAGGTCGCGAAGACACCGAAACCATCGAAACCGCAAGTCGCGCGGGAGCAAAGGGTGGTTACACCGCACTTATTGCAATGCCCAACACAAACCCTGCGCACGATTCGGTAACCGTCATTGAGTTCGTACGCGAACAGGGGCGTAAAGCAGGTTTGCTCGATGTGTTTCCGAGTGGCTGCATCACGATGGGGCGTCAAGGTGAAGCACTTGCGCCTCTGGCCGAACTCAGTGCTGCGGGTGTGCGCATTTTCACTGACGATGGTTCGGGTGTGCAGGATCCTGTGCTCATGGGTCGAGCTATGCAATACGCGAAAACTCTTGGTGTAACCATGGCTCAACATTGTGAGGTGTCTGCGCTCACTCAGGGTGCAGTGATGAACGAGTGTGGTTGTTCGTCGGACATGGGCGTGCCGGGATGGCCTGCCATTGCGGAGGAGATGATGGTGCAACGAGACATCGAGATGTCCCGGATGACAGGCGCGTCGGTGCATTTCCTACATTTGTCTACTGCGCGATCAGTTGAACTGGTGCGTGCAGCCAAAAGTGAAGGTCTCAACGTAACTGCCGAAGTGACTCCGCATCATCTGTCGTTGACACAGGAGCTGCTCACGACATTTGATCCCATCTACAAAGTCAATCCACCACTTCGGAGCATCTCCGACATTCAAGCTCTCAAGATAGGTCTGTTGGATGGAACGATTGATGCGGTTGCCACTGATCACGCGCCCCATGCCAGAAGAGACAAAGAACTCTCGCTCGATCAGGCACCACCTGGCATGATCGGTTTAGAAACAGCCCTCGGTGTGGTGTTGTCTGCAGTAGATCTCGATCCAGTGCAAATCGCAGCAGTTATGTCACGAAACCCAGCACGAATTGCACAGATCACGGATAGCCACGGTTGCAATATTGAAGCAGGCGACACCGCCAATCTGTGTGTTGTTGACTTGAATGCAATGTGGCAGGTCGATCCGGCCAAGTTGGCAAGTAAGAGCAGAAATACTCCCTTCGTCGGGAGACAATTACGAGGTATTGTGCGCAGCACGATGTATCGCGGACAAATCACTGTTCAGTATGGGGAAGCACAGAAATGACAATTCGCGAATCTGTATTGGTGCTTCGAGATGGCAGCGTCTTTGAGGGCGAAGCAATAGGGGCAGACCCTGTTGGCGGCATCGCAAGCGGTGAGGTGGTATTCCATACAGCTTTAACGGGCTATCAAGAAGTGATCTCCGACCCGTCGTATGCAGGTCAGATCATTACGTTCACAACGCCGCACATTGGTAACTATGGAACCACACCGCTCGACAATGAGTCTTCACATGTGTTTGCTCGCGGTGTGATTGTGCGTGAGATGTCTCAACGGCGTAGTAACTGGCGAGCCAACAACGACCTTGACGCGTATTTGCGTGGAATGAATGTGAGTGGTATTGCGGGTATTGATACCCGAAGACTCACTCGTGTGCTTCGCGACACGGGAGCAATGCCTGGCGCTTTTGGTCAGGCCAGTCAGGCAAGTGTGTTGGCTCGTGCTCAGAGTGAGTTGGGTACAGCTGGAATTGATTTGGTGAAACAGGTAACGACAACTCAGCCCTACATCGTTGGTGGCGGACATATGAAAGTCGTTGCGTACGATTTTGGAATTAAGAGCACCATTCTTCGTTGTTTGAGCGAAATAGCAACAGTTCATGTTGTGCCCGCAAATTACTCGGCGGAGCAAGTATTGGCGCTGCAACCCGACGGTGTGTTCTTGTCCAACGGCCCTGGAGATCCAGAAACGGTGGATGGTGCGCCTGCTGCAATCCGCGCGATTATCGAACAGGGCGTGCCGATGTTCGGCATTTGTCTTGGGCATCAACTCATGGCGCTTGCGCTTGGAGGAAAAACCTTCAAGTTGCCTTTTGGTCATCACGGAGCAAACCATCCGGTGCGCAACTTGCGTACTGGGTCTGTTGAAATCACTAGCCAAAATCACAACTTTTGCGTTGATCCTGCATCGCTGAGTGACGTCGCCGATATCACTCACACCAATCTCAACGATCAAACCAACGAGGGCATGCGTGTTCGCGACGTTCGTGCATTCAGCGTGCAGTATCACCCTGAAGCCGGGCCAGGGCCACACGACAGTCGCTATTTGTTCAATGAATTTGCACAACTGATGGGACAACGCTGATGCCACGCCGTAGTGATTTGAAATCAATTTTGATTATCGGTTCGGGCCCAATCGTTATTGGTCAGGCATGTGAGTTCGACTACTCGGGTACGCAGGCGTGTCGAGTGCTGAAAGAAGAGGGTTATCGAGTTATCTTGGCCAACTCAAACCCGGCCACGATTATGACCGACCCGGATTTTGCTGATCGAACATATATCGAACCACTTACTGTTGACGTGGTCGCCGCCATTATTGCCAGAGAAAAACCAGATGCCGTTTTGCCAACGCTTGGTGGCCAGACTGCATTGAACTTGGCTATGGCATTGCACGCTCGCGGGTTAGTTGGAGTGCCGGGTACGCCGGAGTTAATCGGCGCAAATGCTGAGGCAATTGCAACGGCAGAGGATCGCGAAAAATTCAAGATTGCGATGATCGAAATCGGGCTGAATGTGCCTGTGAGCGGAGTTGCTCACAACATGGAAGAGGCCCTGGTTGTGCGCGACGAAATTGGGCTGCCAGCAATTATTCGTCCTGCTTACATCTTGGGCGGTCGCGGCACCGGTATCGCACATAACGAAGAAGACTTTAAAAAGATTGTGTCCGACGG
>Ga0214919_10000461_pt1 | contig 69313 bp, 63 predicted proteins | sample LL1503_MetaG_FD_177994 | JGI IMG/M metagenome (GOLD analysis project Ga0214919, IMG submission 177994) | Freshwater microbial communities from Lake Lanier, Atlanta, Georgia, United States - LL-1503 | ecosystem: Environmental > Aquatic > Freshwater > Lake | place: USA: Georgia | collected... | reverse complement strand
AAAGTATCAATTAAAGGAAAGTTGTTGAACTCTCCTTATTAGAGAGTTCAAAACCATTGGATGCAATATTAAGCAGCCCTATTTACCGGTAGGACCCGTGACATTACTTTTAAAGATGAACCTGCCAGCCATCACCTATTTACCGGTAGGACCCGTGACATTACTTTTAAAGATGAACCTGCCAGCCATCACCTATTTACCGGTAGGACCCGTGATATCTGTGAAAACTCTAGAATTAACTATGTAATCACCTGTTATTTCTTTCGCCGGAGCTACTCGATTTAACGGAATCAATACAGCCTTAAGCCTAGATGCATTGATTAGATAGGAAGCTTTCGTTTTCCAAGCGTCACTCCTTCAAGTAGTAATACTCTTGTGATAGAATCTGTCAGCGGCAGACCTAGGTGAATGGATAGCGTTATTTTAAAGATGAACCTATCAGTCATCCCCTATTTACCGGTAGGACCCGTGTATCACCTTTCATACATCAGCTGCCGTTCCGGGGTGGCCTCCCGGGGGCATGGCCACCCAGCCTCCATTTTGGTGCACTTCAGGGGCCATTTCAACTTCGCGGTAACCATTCCTGTGATTGCAGGATTGTTGTTTTAGCGTCATTTCTGTCCCTTGAGTGTGGCAACAAATGTTGCACCTGCGGCGAATTGAATCCGTTGCATGTGGTCTAGGAGGAGCTGCGTAGGCTGCAGGCCATGTGGCATAGGCCTCCAATGGCGCGGGGGGACCCTCTGGGGTCATAGGACAGTGATTACACCTCTTTTGTTTTTCATTGAGGATTTTGGAACCCGCAAATCCGCACTTGTAACAGTGTGTTCCCTTTTCCCAGACACCCGTTGCTCGATACCGATGAGAGGAGTAAAAGCAATTGGTTCCACGGCAATTATGTGAGGAAACCGTACTTTGAGGAACCTGAACACAAAGGGTAGCTAAGGCATGGGTCCTATCTTCTGCCTTAATTTCTGACTCACAAGGAGTCTCAATGATGGCCTCTTGGGGAGACAAATCATTGGAAAAAGTAACAACATTTAAATTATTGCATGTTGACATTAAATATCAAAATTATATGAAACAATTAATAAATTATAATTTCAATTTTTTACGTGCACTGGCACGGCGTGCACTGGCACGGCGTGCACTGGCACGGCGTGCACTGGCACGTATAATCAAAGTAAAACGAGATTATAATAATAATTACTTTATTCATACTGTAAAATAATAATTATATTAAATAATTATTATTTAATTTTCTATAGAAATATAATATGAAAGATCCTATTAAAATTATTCATAAAATGAAAAATAATAATAGAAGAGTTCAATATAAAGTATATATTTATATTGGTCCTTTAGTTCCAAATAAAATTATGAAAATTTTAGAATCCATCTCTGAGAAAGATTTATATATAACATTTAATACTCTCTCAAAAGAGGACTATATACAAGTAGAAACAATGTATGGTGAATTCTGGTATGAAAAATTCTTTATCAGTCATCATATTTATAAACAAAGAACTGATATTAATAATACTGCTACTAAGAAAAAGAATATTTTGACTAAATATGGAAAAGAATGGTATAATAAACATATCATTGAAGCCCCCTTAAAAAAATTATCTTATTCATTCGCAACTAATTATTACAATCAACTATTATTTAGAAATAAAATAAAAACTCAAACTAGAAAGGTTGAAATAGATTTTAGAACTAATATTGACACTAATATTATTAGTGAAACTGATAATCCTATTCTAGAAGAACAAGAAGGTGGCGATGATGAAGACGATAATGAAGATGATGAAGAAGAGGGCAACGGAGATGAAATTAAACTTGTAAATGATGAAGATTATCAAGAGCAAATTGAAGAGGATTTTAATTTAGATGAAATTACTAAACTATATGCAACAACTGATATTGAGAATAATAAAACAATAAAAGAGACATCAAAACTAATTAGTGATGCAATTAATGATAAGAAATGGGAAAAAGAAACACAAAATTTAGAAAAGAAATATGATGATAGTTTGGATAGTATAACATATGATATTAAAATAGAAGATGTATATCATAAATATTATGTCACTGAACAATATATATTCAAAGATGATACTATTAAATCAATGCGTCAAAAAATAGCAACCTCATTACCAATATCAGATAAGTTTGGAAAATCGATAAGAGTTTTACCAGAAACCCAATATTTTTGGTCAGAATATATTTATGAAAATAAGTTAGATTTTGTAATGTTAGGTCAAAAATGGATTAGAAAAAATGAGTTGTTAAAAATAGATATTAAACCTAATGAAAATCTTAAAATTTATGAAAAATTAAGAAATAATCTTAGTTATTTGAAAGAAAGTTTTGGTTATAAAATAAAACGCGAGGATGACGAAACTAATATTATTAGAAGTTATGATGAGTTCATGTCAATGAATGAAATTTATATGTTAGATGTCTATAATGAATTAGGAATAGGCTATGCACCAGAACCAGAAGAAAAACGAAATCTTTATGATGTTTATATTAATATATATTTCCCAATGATATCATATGAACGTTTGGAACAAATTATACAATTATTAATAGGGAAAAATAATAAAGAGGTGCAATATATTGAATCGGTATTTGGTACTATATGTAATGATGTTAAATTAGAAAGTAAAATAGAAGAAACTGTTGAACAAGCCAAGTTAGATTTAGGTAAATTTGATAAGATGTTTGAAAACAATCACATTATTCAATCTATTATTCATGTTAATATTAATAATCCAAAAAATATTACAGGTACCACATTTGATAGTAAATTTAATTTATATAGAATATTTGATAATTTCATAGTGGGGAATGAATATCCCTTCATTCAATATCAATCAGCCGATTCTCATTTAACATATAAATTTTTTAATGAATTTAAAGACATAAATGAAATATCCGGTAATCAAGAATTATTAGCAAAATGGTTTGAGAATGCTCCATATGGTATATCATTTAAAATCAAGGTGAAAGATAATACAAAAGCAATAAGTGATAAATATATTTCAATTAATTTACATGAAACTGGTAGAATAGAATATAAAATTACCTGGAAAGAAAGTGATGAGGCAACAGTTAATGATATAAATGCATCATATGAATATGTAAGAGAATTATTAAAAAAGATAAACTCTGAAAATAAAAAGATAAAATTTATGATGCCACCAGATGATAGATTTAAATATGCATTTATTAATACAATTCAAAAGTTTGCTATCCCTGAGAATTTCAAGATTAATCATAATGATTTATCAGAATTTAGTCGCTTTTTCTTTCCATATATATCACTTGTTATTGAACCTAAGAAAAGGAAATCAAAAAAACAAGATGTGGCGGAAGAAACATCTAAATATGGTACTTACTTACGTTATAAACGTATTAGCAAATATGAGAATCGTACCAAGATGCATCTTCGAATTCTTTATTTTTTGAGAAACTATGAATTAAATGACCGTGAATTAATTGATGAGATTGCTAAACAATTTAATATAACAATGGAAGATTCTGCAAGAGAATTAGATTATGTAAGAGATAAATATAGTAAAGTTATTAAAAAATCTAAGAAATTATTAAAAAAATTAAAAACATTACCAAAATCTAAACCTCCTGGAATTGGTATTGATATTCAGGGTCGTGATAAGGATAATTACAAGATAAGAATTACAGGTTCAAGAAATAAAGAACAACTAGAAGAAATTGTTGATTTTATGAAAATCTTAATTTTCCTCTATGTTGAAACATATTTATATAAAAAGAAGGAATACCAAAAATTAAAAGACCAATTGAAAAATCTTAATAAAATAGCTAGACGTCGTAATAAAGTGATGGAAATTGTTGAATATGATGCATCTATACAAACTGTTAAAACTATTACTAATTTAGATAAAGCACGTCTTGGATTTAAACCTGAGAAAGGTCAAAGTCAATGGACTCGTTCTTGTCAAAACTCGGGTACTGATAAAAAGAGACGTCCTGAGATTACTCCTGGTAACCAGATAGATAAATTATTAAAGGAAGGATATAAATTAAATAAAGAAACTGGTTTTTATGAAAAGAAAGCAGATATGAAAATAAAAGGAAAAGTATATAGTACTATGATAAAAGCAATTAAATTATCAGGCGATGACAATACATTTAACTTTTATACATGTGACCCATCAGAGAAAAATATACATAAATATATTGGTTTCTTAGCTCGTGGTAATAATCCATCTGATTTATGCATGCCTTGTTGTTTTAAGAAAGACCAATTAAATAGTAATAATAAGGAAAAAAAGAATTATTTCCTAAAATGTATGGGTGAAAATAATGTTAAGGAAGATAAAACAGCCAGTATAACAAAGAATTTGGGTGATAAATTATATATTTTACAAGAAACTAATAAGGTTCAAGAAGGGAGATTTATTTACTTACCTAAATATTTGGATATCTTTTTTAATACACTATGGGAACATGATAATAAAATTAAGAATCATTATTTATTAGAATCAAAATCAGGTTATTTCTTCAAATATACTGTTAAACATGATAATTATCATTTATTAGTAGCTCTTTCTAATGTTTATGATAAAACAATCCCAGAATTAATTGAATCAATGGTGCGATTTATGGAGAAAGATAAAGATAACATATATTTCACTTATTTAAATTCTGGTGATATTAGTGAGACATTCAAAACTCGTACTAAATATATTGAATATATGAAAAATTCTAATTATTTGGAATATGATATGATTGGCGAATTATCGAGTATACCTGGTGTGTTATCTTCAAAGGGTATTAATTATTATATATTAAATAAACAAACTACTATAATTAAACGTAACCTTGAAAAAGAAGAAGTTAGAGAACGTTATTATTTAGATTGTCTTAATCCTGAAAATAAATACCAATTAGATGAAGACCGCGATATTGTAATATTAATAAAAGAAGATAAATATTATTTCCCAATTTACCGTGTTCAGAAGAATGATATGGTTGATAAGAAAATTAATCTAACCAAGTTTTATTCTAATTCTGGATATTTTGAAAAAATATTGAAAGAATTACGCAACTATCATACAAAAAGTTGTAATAATAATATTATTAGTAATAGTTTGTATGCAAAAAATATTATACGATTATTAAATACAACTACCTCAGTTGCTATTAAGAAACAATATATTGATGATAGACACAAGTGTAAATATCTGGAATTGGACAATGGATTAATTATACCTACATCACCTTCTGGTATTCATTATATGTATCCATTTGATATGAATCTGCAAAATATTACAAAAGATTTACCTAAACTAAAAGATGCCATAAAATTATTAGAAAAAATAGAAAATAAATTAAAATTAGAATATATCCCAAATACTATATTTTATGATAATAAAACAAACCAAGGTTCTCGACAATCTATTCATATTATATCTATTTTACTAAATAATAATCTTATTCTTCCTATTAATAATGAAATGGTTGATGAGGATAGTATTAAAACATTAGCACTACCAATTAGATTCCAACCTTTAGAAGAAACTATTGATATAGAAATTATTAATTGGACTAAGAATGGAAAACAACCTATATATGATGAACGTTTACAAAGTGTTCGAGAACATAACTATTTGAATGAAAGTTATAATTTATTTAGATTAGAATTAAGTTTATATTTGAGTGATAATGAGGATATAAAAGATAAGGTTATACAAATTGTTAAAAATCAAAAGATGAATATAAAAGAGAAAAAACATGAATTACGTAAAATATTATTTCAAATTTTAGATTCTAAATTAGCTGCTGAATATAAATTATCACAAAAAGGTGGTGGTGAAAAAGTTGCATTTATTACAAAAGAATTACCGTCATTAAAAGAGTATGTTATTAGTAATGTTAGAGATTATTGTATGATAAATAAAACCAAAGATAAATGTAGTAGTAATATTCATTGTATGTGGAAAGATGATAGTTGTAAATTACAGATATATCAGAATGTCGCTGTAGAATTTGTTAATCGAATAATTGAAGAACTGGTTCAAGATGGAATTAAATTTAAAGAACTTATACAAGAAGGTACTTATTATGTATCAGATATTGTTGATTATACCCAATATACCAATCGTATGAATCAACAGATTATCAAAGCGACCAATTTTAATATATCAAAACTGATGACAGAGATGTTTGGTAAAGATAAGATACCAGTGATTGGTAAGAGACAAATGATGAGAATGAATATGAATGATAATATTGAAGAAGAAGATATGGGAACACAATTAGTAGAAATGGGTAAACAATTTATTCAAAAAATTATTCCTAATAAAGATTCAATTATTAGAGCTTATGTTAATTCATATTATTGGATGAATAATCCATTATATGATATAGAATCTAGAAATCTGGGACATTATAATGATTTACAAACAAATATTACTTATTTATTCAAGGCTAATATTATAGATTGGGTTCAAAATAATGTAACAAAAGGAAATGATAAGATTAAAAGATATCTTCAAAATTATTTTAAGGATAATGATAACTTTTTTGAGTCAACACTTAATAAATTTAGAAAATCCTCTTTTAATACAGATGGTAAAATAGAATTATATATATTAAGTCATATCATACCAAATCCTATTGTGGTATATGACAACTTTTCAAATGTTAAATATATATTCTTACAAGGAGAAGTAGAAGTAAATGATGAAACTATTAAGAATTATACCAATGAAAAGACTATAAATAAAACTATTTATTTGAAATTTGATTATGATAATTCAACTATTATTCCAAAAAATATTTATTCTATTTATTATTTATAAAATATCAAATATATTATAGTGATGATTGAACTTTTACAAAATCAAAGGAAGAATATTCCTTCTGATAAGAAGTTATTATATAATGATCTTAAAAGAATTGGTAAATATTTACCAAATAGTATATTTAATGATGAATGTTCTTTATGGACTGGATATATTACTAGTATTAAAGGAGTTAATAATGAAAATCAATATATAAATTTTTATTTTAAGGGAAAGAAGCACGCATTACATCGTCTATTATATATAAATTTTATTGGAGAATTAAATGATAATGAATATATAAAATTTAAATGTATGAATAAGGGTAAATGCTGTAATATTCATCACTTTTATAAAAATAACTCCTCTATTCCTAAAGAAAAAGACCCTAATGAATCTAATGATGTCCAAAAAAAAGATATTAAACCAATAATAGTTAAATTTTAATTAATATCTATATAACTATATATAAAATGGTAAATGGTGGATTCCCTCCTATTAAACTTGTAGAAAAAGAAAAAGAAAAAGAACAGTATTCAAAATCGAAAGAACGATTCTTCTCTAATACTACAAAAAGAATTCTTGATATTAGACAACTTTTAACTGAAAATACTCAAAAAAAGTCGGTAATAGATATGAATGAAAAGAAAGAAGATGAATTAGAAATTCTTGAAAAAATATGAAAATTAAATAATATAATCTTATATTTATATTATTTAATGTCACAAATAGAAAACTTTATGAATCAATATAGTATCTCTAAAATGAAATGGGGAACATATAGAATTAATATAAATGATACATATTATACTAGTTATTATGATATACCTATTGAATTATATCAAACATTCCAAAATATTAAAGATTATAATATTACTAACATCGATACAGAAGAGGAATTGAGAGGATTTATCATACAGAGGTTATTTGATAAATATTATAATATGGATATGATAATCAAAATCAGAACTGAAATGGATATTCATAAATTATATAATAATAATGAATTTATTATACATTTTATTAACTTTTTAAAGAACCAAAATATTATTGATGTTATGTGTGTTATTGAAAATAATATTGTTAATGCATCTCGTCCCAATATTACTATAAATGAATGGGGTGTAGTACAGCGAATAGGCGACCCCTCATTAGTAAGTGATGGTATCATTCGAACTGAAAATAGATTGAAATTAGAAGAGATGGATTGTTATATTAAAATATTATGGAATAAAATTATTACTATTGCAACTGATATTATTTAAGATATTGGCAATCATGTCTACCAATTCTTTATCCTTTAATACTTGTATTGGATCTGTTAATAGTTTCTGAAAATGTTTGTTATCTATTTTACTAATTAATTTATCATTTGCTAACATATCTATTGAAATGCTAAATTTATTAGACTCAATCTCATAAATCATATTCTCATAAATACTAGATGGTTCTAATTCTTGTGCTTTCTTATATGCAGTCATCGCTTTTTCAAATCTTCCTAATCCATATAATGATGCTCCTAATCTTCCCCAAGCTTTACCCCAATTCGGTTTTATTCTAACTACCTCAATAATATCTTCTAGACTTTTTTCATAATTGTCCATTTTGATATAACAAGCAGCTCGATTACATAACAAGATGCTTTTATCTATTGTATTCATTTCAGATTTAATAATATCTGAGAAAATAATAGTTGCATCTTTATATTTACCATTGTTATATTTTGCAATCCCTTCATTCTTCCCCTCTATAAAAATTTCATTTAAAAGTTTATTTTTCATAATATTATAAAATAATTAACTTTCCTTTAGATTTCTTTACAGAAAGTAAACAAACTTATCAGGAAGATTCTTAATATAATCTTGGATATCTTCTAGCTTCTTATATTTTTGTGAAGCGTGAAAAAGAACAATTTTCATATTGTTAAATTTATCAAGATTCATAATAATATCATCAATATGAATATGTTTTCCTCGTATTGTCTCTGTTCTGTCCTCTTCACTAAAACCAGTACATTCCATAATTAGTAGAGGTACATTTAGAAATTCACTATTATGAATCACTCCATTAATAGTTGTATCACCTGTATATCCAATCATATTAGTATAAAAGGGTTCAGTCAGATTCATTGGTCCTATTCTTGATTTCACCTCAATAATTTCTTGCTGGCTCATACTAGCATACTCTGGTTTTAGCCGTTTTGTCATTCGCTTGATAATATATCCATATGATTCTACTTTATGGTCCATCATATAAGATGTTACTATATGATTTGAGTTTCCACTAAGAGGAATATCAATACACTTTTGTGATGCAATAAGATTTGTATTAACTAGTTTTTGAAGTGGTTTAATCATATTACTACTTCGCCCACAATTCATCTCTGAAAATGCAGCTGCAATCATCATATAGGGTTGAATACACTGTTGAGGCATTATATATAGTTTCTCCTTATCAACATTAAATAGTTTTCGCACACTATGGTCGGTGTGAAGACACCCGATATGGTCCATATGACCGTGAGAAATTAGTACATCACAAGAACAAGCCCGTTTATTTGCATATCCCATATCAAACACCACATTAATATTGTCTACCATAATACTAGTCATATGACCAGCCCGCGAGTAGCCGTGAAGATTAAACACTTGGTCCTTCATATTAATAGGAACTGTTAGTTTCATATATGTCTCACCATTATTTTCATAAGAATATTTTGTTTCCATTACTTATTATACTAGTAATATATTTAATATTATTTTCAATTTATTTACTGCAATTGTTTAATTAACTTCGCTTTCGCTCATTTAATTAAAAATTGAATAAATATATTACTAGTATAATAAGTAATAAATATAATGATGTATCTTCTATTTTTACTAGTTACTCCTGTTATTTCTTTCTCACTTGAAAAAATGCGCTTATATGATACAATTGATTGTAATATGATTTCAAAGCTGAGTAATATTACTATTATTAGTAATGATTATACCTTACTTACTGGTACCGAACATTACATTTTTATGGATAAAACACCTTATACAGTTAGTTATAATGTTAATTTGAACCATTCTTATTGTTACGACAAACGTGAATTGACACTGCATTTTGATTGTGATAAGTACACTAGATTCACAATTCACAGCACTATACATATGATTGATAATTTTATTGATAATCTCAAGAATATTGATAAATATAATTTTACAAATACCATTTTATATGTTAATAATAATACTACAAAATGTTCTCATCCTAGTAATAAACAAGAATTTTATCCATTATTTTTATTATTCATCTTATGGTATATTATTTTCAAATGTTTTTAATTTATATGTAATTCTAAATCTTTTATTTGTATACAATGTTTAAAAGTATCGCCCATATTTTCCCAAGCCAGTCTATTAATATTATCTGTTTCATTCATAATATTAAATCCTATTTGTTTTAATTTATTATAAATATTTTTAGTATGACTATGACCTGTATATATAAAACAATTTTTAACATATGGTTTTAATAATCTACCAATAACATATAAATCCATAAATAATGCGAGCACACTTATAGCTATTTCACAACACTCCATTATATTATTAAAATCTGGTATATCATGAGTATTTTCAAAGTATTGCAGTATTTCATTAATATTAATCGTTCTATAATTACGCGTGTTAGGATTAAATGATTTTTTAAAATTATTGTACTTTTTAACAAATAGTGTTAATATTTTAATTAATTCCTGATTTAATTCTGAAAATTTTAATTTATATTGAGAATCAATCTTTTCATATATTTTATGAAATAATTTATTATTTAATACATGCTCATTATCATTTGAATTTTCAAATTTGGTATCTGGTATAAAATCAATATCACCTAATAATTCTTCTATTTGTTCTTTCATAGTTTTAATATCAATATCAATAAAATGTTTATGAATTTTATATATTTCTTCATTTATCATTATTCCCTCCAAACCATTTATATATGGAATTAATTTTTTAGTGATATGATCGGTCAACTCCTTTTTTATAATAATATTTTCTCCAGGTTTAAGGAAAATAAATGTAAACCAATTAATTGTTACATCTAAACAATTTAATAATATGTTATGATTTTTTATAATATATATTTTTAAATTAGGAATATCAAGGAACTTTGTAATAATACTTTCTATATGTGCTAATCTTCCAAAAATCATACTTAATTCATTTCGTATATCAATGGTATGTACTCTTAAATTTTTTGAAGGATTATTTATTAATTCTAACATTTTAGGAAGCATACTATCTTTATTCCTTCGTGCTATTATACATTCTTTAAATTCTTTTGACCCTGATTTATAAAAATATGGTTGTTCAATAAATATATCTAACATATTAGCACCGGTATATTTAGGTATTATATCATTTTGTATCCATTCAAAAACTGTAGGTGTTTCGCTATCTCCACAAGTTATATCTTGTGTTTTTATATGTGCTTCGCCTAATAGATATATATTTTTATCACTAAAATTTAAATGTCCCAAATATACAGGACCCTTAATTAATAGATTAGGTAAAGTGATAGAACCACCTTTCATTGCTTTTTTTAATTCTATATATTTCTTTTTGTACATGACATATTTTTTATAAAATACATCATCTATGTGAACGGTTCTTTTAGAACTGGTATCGTACTTCAAATAAAGTAAACTAGACTCAATGCTTTCAGCAGTCATGTATATTATATTATATTATATTATATTTATAAGTTTTACTACCAATATACATATAGTTTCATTTTCTTCAAATAGTATAATACTCAATAATTATAAAAATTGATACAAATATATTATAATTACTATATTTTTTATATTAATGTCTCATGAATTCAAACCTATGGATTGTGCTTGTTGTGCTTCTATTCCTCTTAATATCAAAACAATTGATATTAAGAAAGATACATATAATATTGTCGATATTCTTATCAAACACATTGATTATTTCATTACAAAGAGTGACTTTAATGATATGAATTATATCACTACCTTTTTTCAAAAATTGATGATTCACTGTACCCCAAAAGGTATGAGTATTATTAAAAAAACAGAATTAGTTGAAATATATCGAAATGTATTAAAAAAAGGAAGAGAAACTAATTTATTTTTTGAGAAATTAACTTTTGAGGATTCAAATGGTGAAGAATGTATCCCATGTCCATCAGCACCTGATTTTAGTTGTGCATATGATTGTGCATTTTGCCCGACATCAAAATCAACAATTGGTGCTATTACTGCAAAAAGTTATACACCCGACCAACCTTCTTTCAAGCGATTGATGGAAAATGATAATGATTTTGTTCGTTGTATCTTACAATATATGCTATATCGGCACGTGATTGGTTGTAATGTATCAAAACTTGCAATGCGTCATCTTGGAGGTACTTTTCATAGTTACGGTACACTTTATATTCATACTTATAGTCGTGATATTTTTTATGCTGCTAACATTCTATCGGATATTATTGATAACCATATGGATGAGGCTAAAAAAAGTCTTCAAAGTAAATTTGACCCAAATGATATTATTCTATCAAAAGTTCGAAAACCATTTAATAGTGATAAAATTAATTCGATTCAACAAAAAATTAATGATAATAAAATGTGGGGTGACAAGTTTGCTAATCAAATTAAAATACATGAAAAAGAATTGCTACAAGAAATTGATGTTTCTCTAAAAAGAGAACAAGAATATAATGTTACTGCAAAATGTAAGGTTGTATCTTATAGTATTGAAACACGACCAGACCAAATTAATACGAAAACAATGGAAGAACTATTAAAATTAGGTGTTACTATTGTTGAGTTAGGACTACAATCACCAAATGATAATGTACTTCGATTAGTCAAACGAGGACATCTTGTTAAACATAGCAAGAGAGCTATTCAAATGTTGAAAAATAATGGTTTTCATGTTCACGGACAATGGATGATGGACCTTCCATCTGTTACTAAAGAAATTGAGATGGAATGTGTTGAAGCAATCCTACAAGATGATTTGCGGTGCGACCAAATTAAGATTTATCCTCATCTTATGATGCCAGGGACTCTCACATCAGAATGGATTACACAAGGACGATACGATTCTTGGGTTGATAAAGATTGGGAAGGTTTCTTACAAGTTCTAAGCAATTTTATTAGTAGACTTGATAAGACTACACGTATTGTTCGTATTCAACGAGATTTACCTCAAGCATCTGATAAGAATCCAAATGGTTATATTAATGACCAACCATCTAACTTGGAGCAAATTGTTACCAAAAAAATTTATAAGGATGATATGACACGTGAGGATATTAGATTTCACGAACCTGGATTGCGATTTCCAGATATGGATACGATTCAATATAATGTTGATACGAAAAAACGTCCTGGTGGTAAAGATGTTTTCATTTCAGCAGAAAGCTATGTATGCGCCGACCGGAAGAAAGGGGTAAAAGATTTTCGAGTTGTTTGGGGATACTGTCGATTGTCTCTTCCTGATAATGATATAAATCAAATTAGCATTTTTACTGAGAATCCTAATATGAATTTTGGGTTAATTCGAGAAGTTAAAGTAAATGGTTCCATCACTTCAGTTGGTAATAGCAACAAATCAGTACAACATCTTGGTATCGGAACCCGTATGCTACAATTAGCTGAAGAAATTGCTATGCAATATGGTAAAACTCATATTACTGTCACTTCAGCGGTTGGTGTTCGTAACTATTACAAAAATAAACATAATTATACACTTCATCGTAGTGGATTAATGTGGAAACAATTACGTGTTCCAGGTCAGGTAGTACAATCATTATATTTTGATATCGTCTTATTTATTATCAGTATTACTTTCATCATTTACCATTTGTTGCGTTATTTCTTCTAATTGATTATTAATTTGACTGACATCTACACCCATTTCATTTTGTAGGAACTCGTCCATTTCTTTCTTTATAGCAGCAGTATCTTCTGGTGAAGAAGCTTTCTCTAATCTTTGCATAATTTCAATCATTTTACCCATATGAGGAATAGAATCAGCTGATTGTTCAGCCGATTTACTACCACCTAGCACACCAAAGTTTTGAGCCATCTTCAACATATTACCAATCTTCATACCACTACCAGTATCTTCTTTCATTTCACCAACATCAATAGTTGCAGTAGAAAAATTCTCATCAATAATAATCTTTTCTTTAGGCTTTTCATCTTTAGTCTTCATAATATCTTTCATTCCTCCTAACATCTTCTCTAATCCAGGTACCTTCTTACTAATTGCCTCCATTAACTTATCTAACTGAATATCTCCCTTATTGATTTTATCAGAATATTTACTAGTAATCTTTTGACTAATCTCCATAATTCCTCCTAATGATTTACTTGGATTATTAGATAGTAAACCCTCAAATGAGCCAACAATATCATCTAACATATCACTAGTTTCTTTATTAAGGTCTGAACCAAACATATCTTTTAAGGTTTGCTTTCCCTTACTTGTGACTTCTGGGTGTTCAGGCAAATCAGTATTTTTTTCAGGTAAACCTCTTTCTTTAGTAATTACTGCTGATAATATTTTAACACGTTCATTATTCAATGTAGTTGAATAATTTAGCTTATCTGACTTTGTAGCAGAAAAACTTTGTTTTTCTTCTAGAAAGGTTTTCTTTGTAGCAGAAGGTTCATTCTTCAACCTAGTTGAAGAATCTAGCTTCTCTGACAAAGTCAGAGAAGGTTCATTATTAGGAACATTATCTTGATTTTCCTTTAATAATTCGGACATTAATAATAAAGTATGAAGATTAATCCAAATAACTTCTTTAACATCATCTGGTTGATTATTTAATAAGTTTTTTAAACATAAATCTGAACCAAATAAACTTTCAGATATTTTTTGTGTATCTGGATTTTTATGCGAAAATACCTTAATTTTATTTTTAACAAATAAATCAAAATTAGTATTATCGAATGAATTTGCATAATTAATACCATATTCTATTTTACTCTCATTTGATAAAGCTAATAGGTTATTTAACACTAGTTGTGTATCATCTGATGTAAAAATAATTTTTAACTGTTCGATAAAATTGTCGTAATTGACTAAAAAGCGTTCTCTAAAAAAATTACTCATTATAAATAATTAGTTATAATATCTTTATATATCTTCAAGTTCATAATTACTCTCTAACATCTCTTTTATTTTTCCCTTTTTCTTCTTAACTTCAATATATCGAACATATAGTAATAATAATATTAAACTAAATAATATAACAAAACCATAATTTTCAATTATAAATTCTTTCATGCATTCATATATTTTATCTGTAAGTGTTTCTTTTTCTATTACTTGAACTATTTCTGGTTCTTTAACCTCCAATGCCTTATTTTTCTCATTATAATATCTTATTAATTTACTATCAACTAATTTTGGTTTATTTGAATAAATATCAAAGCTCATTATATAATAATTAGGAAAAAAATGCTAATAAAACTCTTAAAAAATGGATAAATAAAAATATGTTTCAATTATGCAATTTATAGAAACACATAACTTTTAATTCATTAAATAAAAAAATTGATTTAAAATTTATTAATATATTATTTATATAGCATATTAATGAACTCTTACGAAGAAAAAGAATCACGAAATGAATTAGACTTGAAATTACGTTGTAATGTCAGCACTAGTACTAATAATGATACTATGGAATATTTATTAAATCCTGAGAATAATCGTCTTACAGTATATCCCATTATGAATCCTAGGATTTGGGAATCTTATAAAAAACAACAAGCTGCTTTCTGGACTGCGGAAGAATTAGATTTCTCAAAAGATTATGACCATTTCATGTCTCTTAATAATAATGAACAACATTTTATTAAAATGATATTGGCATTCTTTTCATCATCAGATACTATTGTTAATATTAATCTTAGTGAAAGATTTCTAAGTGATGTTAAAATTAGAGAGGCTATTGTTGCATATACATATCAAATGATGATGGAATCTGTTCATAGTGAAACATATTCTCTACAAATTGATAATATTGTTCGTGAACCAGAAGAAAAATCTAAATTATTAAATGCAGTGAGAGAGTATTCTTGTATTGCCGAGAAAGCCGCATGGGCAGTACGATGGATCGAATCATCTGATAGTTTCGCAGCTCGGCTACTTGCATTTGCAATTGTCGAGGGTGTATTCTTCTCAGGTGCTTTCTGTTCAATCTTTTGGTTAAAGAAGCGAAATGTAATGCCTGGTTTATGTGCTTCTAATGAATTGATTGCACGTGATGAAGGCATGCATTGTAGCTTTGCTGTTCTATTATATGGTATGTTAAAAAATAAATTACCTGAATTAGATGTACATAAAATGTTTACAGATGCAGTTGAAATTGAGCGTACATTTATTTGTGAGAGTCTACCTTGTGCCTTATTAGGAATGAATTCTGATTCTATGACTCTATATATTAAATTCGTTGCTGATAGATTACTAGTTGATTTGGGCTATAATAAACTCTTCAATGCTATGAACCCATTTGATTTTATGGAGAGTATTTCTGTTGAAGGTAAGACCAACTTTTTTGAATCTAGACCAACACAATATCAAAAGGCATCTGTATTAAATAAGTCGAGAGATACTGTTTTTGATATGAACGACGACTTTTGAAATATTAATATTTAATGAAACTATCGATGATAATACTTGGATAGGTACTACAGTATTTATCTTGTTATTTTATATATTTATTTTAAAATAAATATATAATATTTCTAATATATTATAATGAATAAATATAATATGACTATAAAAAGGACATCTAGTCCATCAACTCCCTTTGTATCTAAAATTAATAAGAGATTATTAAATATAGTTGATTTGAGGAATAAGATGCCACCTGTTTATGACCAAGGGAATCTTGGTAGTTGTACAGCTAATGCATTATGTGCAGCAGTTCAATACGAAGAACCTACATTAATGGGAAGTCGATTATTTGTTTATTATAATGAACGAATGATTGAAAACGATGTTAAAAATGATAGTGGTGCTATTATGGCAGATGGTGTGAAATCATTATGTACATATGGAGTGTGTAAAGAAATAAGTTGGCCATATATTATTACTAAATTTGCAATTAAACCTCCATTATATTGTTATGAAGAGGCAAAGAAACATAAATTAATACAATATTATTCATTACCAAATAATATAACACAAATGAAGCAAGCATTAATAAATGGTTTTCCTTTTGTTGTATCAATATTAGTATATAGTTCTTTTGAATCAGCACAAGTTACAATGACTGGATATGTACCAATGCCTCAACCCAATGAAACATTATTAGGAGGACACGCAATACTTTGCGTTGGTTATAATGAAATTAAGAAAGTTTGGATAATGCGTAATTCATGGGGAAATCAATGGGGTGATAAGGGGTATTTTTATTTACCATATCAATATTTAATTAATCCTAATTTAGCAAGTGATTTATGGGTTCTACAAAACATCGTTTGATAAGATATTATTAATTACGGTACGCCGAAAAACTAAAATCCATAAATTTCACTCGTTAATTATAAAAATTGATATACAGCAATTTTTTTATTAATAAAAAAATTGATTTAAAAATATATAATAGACTTACTATTATATAGTTTTAATGTCTTATGTTACAAAGCGCGATGGTATGAAAGAAATGGTTCATTTTGATAAAATTACTGAACGAATTAATCGTCTTATTAATCCAACAGAATTACAAGGTTTAGATTTACAATGGCTTGATTTGGAAAGAGAAACTCAATATTTAGACCCTGTACTTGTAGCTCAAAAAGTTGTAGCTAACTTATTTTCAGGTATTACAACAGAAATGCTTGATATTGAATCGGCTGAAATTTGTGTTAATCTTTCTACTACACATCCATTATATGGAAATCTAGGTGGTAGAATTCTAGTCTCAAATCTTCATAAGAAGACACTACCTGAATTTACTTCTAAAATGACCTTACTGAAAAATAGTCTTGACCCAGATTGGTATATGTGGGTATTGGCAAATTCTGAAGAATTAGATAAGGTTGTAAATTATAATTTAGATTATGTTTATGATTATTTTGGATTTAAAACTCTTGAAAAGTCTTATCTTCTCAAACTAAATGGGAAGATTATTGAGAGACCTCAAGATATGTTACTTCGTACTGCTATTACTCTTCAAATGGGTAATATGGAAATGATTAAGAAAACATATGATTATATGTCTCGTGGTTATTACACCCATGCTAGTCCAACTCTCTATAATGCTGGTACACATCGGATGCAATGTTCGTCTTGTTTCTTATTAGGCACATCCGATGATTTGTCTTCTATTGCAGAAACTTGGAATTCTTGTGCTCAAATTTCAAAATGGGCTGGTGGAATTGGTCTTCATGTTTCAAATATTCGAGGTAAGGATAGTCTTATTAATGGGACCGGTGGGCGTTCTAATGGATTGGTTCCATTTCTAAAAGTATTTAATGAGATTGCACGATGGATTGACCAAGGTGGACGTCGTCCAGGTTCAATTGCCGTATACTTAGAACCTCATCATCCTGATATTTTTGATTTCATTGAATTGAGAAAGAACTTTGGCTCAGAAACTGAACGTGCTCGAGATTTGTTTCTTGCATTATGGGTTTCTGACTTATTTATGAAGCAAGTAGAATCAGATGGTGATTGGTATCTTTTGAGTGCTGATGAATGTCCTGGTTTACCAGATGTTTATGGTGAGGAGTATGAAAGTTTATATTGGAAATATGTTGAAGAAAAGAAATATCGAAAGAAAGTATCAGCTCGTAAATTATGGGTTACTATCATTGAATCGCAAATTGAAACCGGTATGCCATATATTAATTATAAAGATTCTGTAAATCGTAATTCTAATCAAAAAAATATTGGTACAATTAAGTCGTCAAATTTGTGTTCGGAAATTGTTCAGTACTCTGATGATAAGGAATATGCTGTATGTAATCTTGCATCAATTGCATTGAAACCATTTGTTGATATGCACAAGTTCTATAATGAGGAATATATTATTTATAGTAAACCAAATTGTAAATATTGTAATTTTGCAAAGACTTATTTAGAAAATAATAATGCTAAATATACCGAAGTACCATTTAGTAATGAAAATCTAGCTGAGTTAAAACAACTTTTAAATCGTTCATCTGATAGTATTACATTCCCTCAAATTTTCTTAAATACTAGTGGCTCACCAAAATATATTGGTGGATGGTCTGAATTATATAAATATACTGGTGGTAAATTTAATTGGGATAAATTATATAGTACAGCCTATCTTGCAACAGTTAATTTGAATCAAGTAATCGATATTAATTATTATCCAGTCCCACAAACAAAGTTTTCAAATGTGAGACATCGTCCTATTGGTCTTGGTATTCAAGGAATGGCTGATGTATTAGTATTATTGCGAGTAGCTTTCGATTCTGAAGATGCAGTGATGTTTAATTCACAAGTGATGGAAACGATTTATATTGCTTCTATGACTGCATCAAATAATATGGCAAAAGAACGATACGAAGATATGAAAGCATTAATGACATATTTTATGAGTGAACACTCGAGTGGTCAAGCATATCCAGATTATTATGAACGAACATATATTTTGGAAAACGATGAGATGAATAGATTATATCATAAATTACATCCAAATAAATGGGAATTATCTAAGAATCTTGATTCTACTACTCTTGGAGCTTATAGTAGTTTTGAGGGTTCACCTTTTTCAGAAGGTAAATTTCAGTTTGATTTGTGGAATAATACTGCTGTTAATAAGGTTGTTCCAGTTTTTAATAATAAGTGGAAACAATTGAGAGAAGATGTAATTAAATATGGTACGCGAAATAGTTTGTTGACAGCTCTAATGCCAACCGCTAGTACCAGTCAAATTCTTGGAAATAATGAATGCTTTGAATTTTTCACAAATAATATCTACACTCGAAAGACACAAGCTGGTTCTTTTGTCCTAGTTAATAAATATCTTGTAAATGATATGTTACGAATCGGAATGTGGAATAAGAATATGAAAGATAAAATTATTGCATCGAATGGTTCTATTCAAACAATGGATGATGTACCACCAGAGTTTAGAGCATTATATAAAACAATTTGGGAGATTAAACAAGTATGGGTATTAAAGGCTGCTGCAGCTCGTCAACCATTTGTTGACCAAACCCAATCAATGAATATCTTTATGGGTGAACCAGATTATCAACGATTGGGTTCTTCTCATTTCTGGGCTTGGAAGAATGGATTAAAAACAGGAATGTATTACCTAAGAACAAAGCCTTCTGCTGATGCAATTAAATTCACAATTGATCCGAATTTAGTAAAAGCAGCCAATGAAGTAAAAGAATGTGATACATGCTCTGCATAATATCTTATTTATTATTTTATTTTATTCAATAAAAAAATTGGTCATAGCAATTATCTTTATTATATCACTATGTTTATCAATAAAAAAATTGATCGCAACAATATTATTATTAAGTCATTTTATTCCTTAATAAAAAAATTGAAAATTAATATATATAAACATATTACAATTATATATCTTAATGTCTAAATCACGTTCTACCCATGTTAAGAAACATATTCAAAATAAAAATATGTCTCGACCGTTAATTCTTAAGACCGAAAAGGAAGACCAGTACAAAGAGTACTATGCTATCATTTCCGGCGAATGCGGCGATTGCCGTTTCAAATTTGAGGAAGTGAATGAAGGATTCACTGGAGTTGCTAAAGCCCTAAAGGCAATCGCTAAGAAGAACATTTTTAGGGTCGGAGACCTAATTCTTGTTCAATTTGATTGTATGACAAAAATGTACTTTGCTATTCAGAAATACTCACCAGACCATATTCAGGAGTTGAAGAAAGGACATCATCTCGATCGAGCAAATAAAGAAACATCTAATGTTATTATTGCAGGTGATGTAATTGAAAATCCTACTGATATGATGGATGAACCTATCGATATCGATGCAATCTAATGCTTTCGAAGAGTCTCATTGAGTGCACTAAATCGGTCAACGAGATGTTGAGTTAATTTATTATCATTGCGACTTGTCATATTAATATTTGAACTTAGTTTTTTATTAATACCAATTTTTTCCATGTATTCAACACGTTTTTCATTTATTTTGGTAGAATAATTTCTAATATATTCACTAAATTTCCCTTCTATATTTCCAATTCGTGATATTAATTTATCTACTAACAGTTTAGAATCAACATTCATATTCTTTAATTTTGTTTCAACCCACCATAAACACCACGCTAAACAAAATCCGCCAAAATCACCTGATTTTTTATTTATAAGATTATTCTCATCAGATATTGTTTGAAATCCTGCAAATGGTAAATAATCTTTTGGACCTTTATATTTCATTCCAGTTGACCACGTTAATTCTTCTTCCAGCACTTCATCAATCATACTATCTATTATACTAGTATTACCATAAGGTTCAAATCTTTCAATGGTCATATTTTTAAAATCATATACTAATACATTCGCGTGTAACATTTTATCATATACTAAACTTAAAAATACAATAGCGAATCTTTTCTTACCTTCTCGTCTATTACTATTTATTATATTATTCAAATATGGGTGAATATAATAAGATGTTGGAGAATAATAATTTATAATCCATGGGAAAACAGGTACTTTTGATATAATATCATCCGAAAAAGGGAAGCTATCATCAAATGTTAAATCTTCTAACAAGTAAGATGGTACATTAGGAATTAATAATTCATTATAAGTATCAGCCAAATACAAAGTAAAAATTCCCACATCAGTAAATTTTGCTTGAAATAATGTTCCATATGAATAATCATATTTATCTATAATAATATTATTTGTATCCTCAATATATTCTGGTAAAGTTTTATATAATTCTAACCATTTTTTATTTTCACTTTTAAATTCCATATTTTTTCTTATTTTAATTTTATTTTTAATTAATATGGGTGAATATATATCATAATCTAAAAATAATAACATGTGAAATGGAGATACCTTATTTATATTCATTTGATTCCAACTTATTGAATCACAACGATTTAATATCTCCATATCAACCATTAGATTAACATCTGAAATTTTTGACATTTGATTCCTATTAATTCTTGCAAATAACATAGTTAATAATATATTATCCATATATTTATTAATAGTATGAAAAATATCATCTCCTTTTAGGCTTCCTAATATTTTTTTTGTATATATATTTCTATTATTAAGAATATCACTAGTAACAGCTTTTGATAATGGGCTATGTGTTTTAATAAAAGTATAATAAAATGTATCTATGTTTCTACTTAATAGATAATCTGTTAACATACTATCATCCTTCTCTATAGATGATAATATTAATCCTTCACCCATTTCATTTTTAACATTTATTTCATCATCTGTAAATTTATCTAATAATTTAATTTTTTGTTCTATTTTAAGATTCATATTGTTAATAATAGCAAATAAATATTGAGTATTTTGTTCAGGTCTTAATTTATAAAGTTTTATAAATTCTAATAAATCAGCTGATTTCAGGTTTGTTAATATACCTTTTAATACCTGATTATGTATAGCAGTACCATCCTCTATTAAATCAATCCAATTTAAATCAGGAAAATTACGTATAACTTTAGTTATTTCTTCAAATGGAATATAATTTGCAAATGTTTCTCTATCACTATTTCTATTATAAATATAATCTGGATATGTATTAATTAGATAGGCCAAAATATCATAATTATATTCTTTTGCTGCAATATGAAAACCATTTAAGTTATCATTATTTTCAATATAAACAGGAAATCGTATTAATTTTAATCCATCAAGATTTCCTAATTGTATCAAATAATGGAATAAATAATTATTTTGAAATATAGGTTTATTAATATCAAACTCTTCTAGTTGTGATTTATTTTTAATTGTTATAATTTTTTTAAAATCGATTTTCATTCTTAATTATATATAGGTAAGATATATTATATCTTATATTATAATGCAAAGATATTTAGGTAAATTACCACCAGCATCCAGCTTGGCAAAAACAGAAAACGGCTTACCTTGTTGTAGATGGTGTAATGGCGAGGTGAAACCTCCTAAAAGAACTCTATGTAGTACCAATTGTGCACATGAACTTAAATTAAGAATTAGCGGTCGCTATTTAAGAGATTGTGTTTATAAACGTGACAAAGGAGTATGTAATATATGTAATACAGATACCAAATTGATTGCATATCAAGCAAATATGTTGAATGGAAATGAAAGAGAAATGTATTTGAAAGACCATTCTATTTCATTGAAACGAAAAATATGGATAAAAAAACATGGTGGTGGATTATGGGATGCTGATCATATTGTTCCAGTTAAAGATGGAGGTGGTTTATGTGGATTAGAAAATATGAGAACTTTGTGCATACTGTGTCATAAAAAAATTACATTTAATAAAAAGAATTAAATTAATTTCAGTCTTATAATAATGAAATTACTACATATCATATTATTACTATCAGTAATAATCTTTTTATTTTATATAATGAGGGAAAAACGAACTAATAAAATGTCAAACACTGTCAATAATATGTGTATGATTGACCAAGTTTATTATTATAAGAATGTATTGACAAAAGATGATTACAATAAAATATATAATGAATGTATTACATTAAATCCACAATTAATGGAAGAAGAGATGCAAGATGATCAACTAGCTAAAAGAAGAATATTAAATGTATCTCAGGATTCTATTATATATGATATCTTTTATGGCCACCAATTTATTAATTTTTTAAATAATAAACTAAATATGAAATTAAAACCTTCTAAATTACTACCTATTGATTATCGTATTTATGAATTGGGAGGTAGAATGAAATGGCATCGAGATGTAATAATAGCTGAGAATGAAAAATGTCCACAAATAGAAATCGTTTTCACTTTAGAAAATACATCGGACTCACATACCATATGGAAAGAAGAAAATACAGATGTTATTCATAAAATTAGAACAGAGCCTAACTCTATTTTAATTACACAAGGAAACTCTGCTTATCATAAAGTGCTACCTGTAACATCAGGACAAAGACGTATTATTAAAATAGCATATGAAGTAATCTAATAATATGAACATATGGGTCACGCAATCCTCTTATATTATCTTTAGATAATCTAAAAAGATGGGTCACGCAATCCTCTTATATTATCTTTAGATAATCTAAAAAGATTGATAATTAGTATTATTATATATATAGAAACATAATTTAATGGAGAATCAATCTACTATTAAATTAGGTGTTAGTAAATATAAGAATATAATGGGTATTACTTGTTATATGAATTCTATTTTACATATTTTACAACAAACCCCTCTATTTATTCATTATATTTCTCAATTTAAATTCAGGGATGTTCTATTACAAAAAGTAGAACTAATCGCAAGTAAAAATCCAGATGAAAATAAAGAAGATATTGTTAAAACATTTGTTATCTTTGAACTATTTAGACTGTTTAAGGTTAGTCTTGAAAATGATGATACATCAATCACACCCACAAGTTTCAAAACTATTATTGGTAAAAAGAATGATATGTGGGATGAAATGAATCATCAGGATTCTCAAGAGTTTCTTAATTTCCTAATTTCTCAATTGGAAGAAGAAGTTGGAGAAAAAGTTACTTTTATTCCTGGATGCTTTTCATCAGAGATGCTCTCATCAGAAGCACCTTCGTCGGAAAAGTTAGATTTTAATGCAATAATCGCTATGAAAGCTTGGGAAACATTTCAATCAAAAGAATATTCTCCATTAAAAAATATGTTTAATGGTATGATTGAGAGTAATCGAAGATGTTCTTATTGTAATTCAAATAATTATTTATTCGAACCATTTGTTACTCTCGCCTTATCCATTCCAATTAAAAATAATAGTGATATGAAAAAAGAGTTTAGTATTTATGAATGTTTGGACCATATGATTCAGGAACAACAATTAGACAGTAGTAATATGGTTACTTGTGATATGTGTGGAATTAAAAATCAAGGTTATAATAAAACATTATTGTGGCAAACACCTAAAATATTAGTTGTTCATATTAAACGTTTTATGACTAATTCATTTGGTATTCCAACCCAAAAATTAAATAATAATATTGAATATCCTATTCAAAATCTAGATTTATCAAAATATTTTAATCCACATAGTCCTCATAAAGAAAGTTCTAAATATGATTTACTCGGTGTTAACTTACATCAAGCTTTTGGCTATGGAATGAATATTAATCAAGGACATTATACTTCCTTCGTTAAAAATATGATGGATAATAATTGGTATTATTATAATGATGCAAATCCCGTTGAGAGAGTACCTAATAGTAAAAGTTTACAACATCAGAATGCATATCTTCTATTTTACTATCGACATGATTAGAATTAAATTACTACTAATAAATAATTCTTTATTTTAATTACACGATAATTATAATTCTGAAATTCATCCAAATCATAATTATTAGGTAATTTAAAAATATTTAATTTATTTAGGTGTATGATTTCTACTAAATTTTTCCCATCAAATTTAATACGTAAGTTTGATATTGTTTTATAATCTGGACCACCCCATGGGGGATCATAGAAATAAACATCTGCCTCTTTATCCAAATAATCAATACAATTTCCTTGTATTAATTCAACATTCATTTTATCATATATTGTCAAATTATGTTTTATTATATCATATCTATTTTTATTTAATTCAATACAAATAACTTTATCAAATTGATTTGCAAATGCAATTGTATTGCCACCAATTCCACCAGTTCCATCAAATATTGTTAAATTGTTTGTATTCATCTCTCTTAATATAATATCACATATCATATCAGCTTCTTTTGGTAATGTGATTGACCATAACCCTTCGTTATCATATTTCAATAAATAACCTTTATCATTATACGGAAAAATTTTATTTATTATGTTATTGTCCATAATTATATAATAAATAAAATTTTGTTTTTATATTACTTGCATGTTAAAATTGTTGATATTATATCTATCTCATCATTTGAAAGATTTTCGAATAATTTGTTGTTTTCAATCGTAGCATTAAGAGGAATACCAATATCATAAAAACATAAATTAATATCTAATACAACCCAATAATTATTACTCTCATCATTATCATAATTTACAGCTTGTAATATATTATTATTATTAGTAATATATTGTCTAGTCGTACTATTTTTTTTAACAACATCAATAAAAGTCGCCAAATTAGTTAATTGTGTGGTATCCAAATCAAATTCTTGGTCAACTAATGTACCAAATGATGCTACTTCTGTAGTTGTTAGTTTAATATTTAGTCTCATTATGGTATGATAATAATAATATTTTAAATCATTTCATATTATTGGGTCGCACGAAACTTGGGAAATTATAAAATTGGGTCAAGCAAATTATAAAATTTGAAACAATAATATATAAAATAATATATACATTGCTATATAATGACATCTATTAATAGTACGATTGTTAATGAATTTAATATTATGGTTGAAATGATAAGAATGGATATTGATAATGCGAAACAAAATAAGGATATGAAACTCGCAACTGCAAATGGTTTTAGGTTAAGACAATTTAATAATGCAATTGCAACTATTAAAAATTATCCAGAGAAAATTACTCTTGATAATATAGATGAATTTAAAGAGTTACCTGGTATAGGCAAAGGAACTATTGATAGAATTATTGAAATTATTAAAACCAACAAATTGTCTGAATTAGATGAATATAAGAAAACTCAAAAAAATAAATCACCTGCAGAAAAAAAACAAGATGAATTGGAAGCTAAAACGCTTGAAGAATTAGAATCTATTGTAGGAGTTGGTCGTTCTCATGCACTAGAATTAATACGTATGGGAGTTACATCAGTTGATGATTTAAGAAAGAAAATTGCTAAAGGAGAGATTGAAGTGAATGAAAAGATTATGTTAGGTATTAAATATTTTGGTAAATTTCAAGGAAATATTCCAAGAGAAGAAATCACAAAAATCAATAAGATTATTTCTAAGATTATTGATAAACTAAATAAGAAATTTAAATTAGATGATATGAATAAATATGTTTATGAAATTTGTGGTTCTTATCGTCGTGAGAAACCAACTAGTGGTGATATTGATGTATTAGTTAGTAAAATGACACCTACAAGTGGTACTCATCTTGATAATGTTATTCAAGAATTAAAAAAACCTATTAAAGAAAATAATATGAAACCTCTTATTATTGATGATATAACTTCTAATTATGAAACAAAATATATGGGATTTGCACAATATAAAGATAATCCTCCTCGTCGTATTGATATTCGTTATATTGAATGGCCTTCATATTATTCAGCACTATTATATTTCACTGGTTCTGCAGAACTTAATAAGAAAATGAGAGTAATAGCAAAAAAGATGGGTTATAAATTATCTGAATATGGATTAACTTCTCTTAAAGATAATACGATAGTACCAATTCAATCAGAATATGATGTGTTTAAAATTCTTAAAATTGAATATTTACCTCCTAGATTACGATAAAAATTAATATGCACAAAACCACATTTAATTCATTAAATTATGGTAAAGCCATAAAAATTGATTTTTTTTATTACTAATACCACTAATAATGTCTTATTATGTACAATCGTACTCCTTATGTTTTCACTTCTTACGACCCTAGTAATAGGGAACCTATCTCAACTGTCGCAGTTGGATATACATTTACACTTGACAAGTCAGATAAAAGTAATTGGATACCTGTCTCAAAAACTATCCGAAAACACATGACTAAAAATGAAGCCAATCCTTGGTTGGCTCTTATAGAACAAACCGGTACAGGGTTCATTACAAATTTAATCAAGAATTTGACATTATCTGATATCATTGAACTGATGATAACATCTCGTCGTCTTGAAGAAATCCTTCGTCATTATATCTATTATAATGATGTCACTGAATTATCAACACGAATTACAGACATTAAAAAGTTCTTCAAGAAAATGCCTCGTGCAAAATATTGTAACTATAGCGGGTTATATTACAAAACTCGTTATAATAGAATTCTTGAAAGAATACCATCACGTATTTTTGAAGGAAGGAATCTTATATCACTTGATCTATCTGATCGTGATTTATATGGATTCAATCCGGAAAATTTAAGAGGAATCAAACATTTATATTTGAATCGTTGTACTAACGTCACAAATGATTTGTTCTGTTGTCTTCAAGGTATTAAAACTTTAGAATTCAAAGAAGTTAAATATCCTAATATTAACAGTGAAGCATTCGCATACCTTGTAGGAATTGAACATTTAAGTTTGGCCAATACATTTCTTGGTTGTAACGATGAAAACTTTAATACTACTCGCAATATAGCATTTTCTTTTTTACAAGGAATTAAGAGTCTCGATGTTACAGATATTGAAGTTGATGATAATTGTCTTAGATATCTTGATGGAATCGAAAAACTCAATATATCTGATTGCACAGAAATCACTGATATTGGAATTGAATATATCACTCGCAGCGGTTGTCTTAAAGAATTGATTATGATTAATTGTTCACAAGACACTATTACAGCGGCTTCTCACGAAAGACTTAAGAACATCCCAGTTTTGGATATGGAATGCTGTATTAACAATACTGAAGTTTGTACAATTTGTCAACGTATACGTCGCATAGATAAAATTCAGGAACACCTTGAAACTGAGTGTAATGAGATTTGTACTTTCTGTGACGAAAGTTACGATGTTAGACAAAAAGATATTCATTTGAATTATTATTGTACAATGAACTTTTTAAAATGCAATGATTGTCACGTCACCATTTTACAAAAGAATCAAAAACGTCATAATCGACGCTGTTCAATGAAAATGATTACTTGTACTTGGTGTTCTGATACTACCAAATTTGCCAAGAAAGACTGGAAAATTCATGTTAATATGAATTATGAAGATCATGAACTTAATATGAGTCTGTTTATTAAATCGTTTCCGTTCATAATAATTGACCTTCAGCATACAAATGAAATGAATAAAAAACAACTCCTCGAATATGTAAATTGTTCGGAACATAAATACATAAATGATAAATATAATTTTGAGATTATGCGACAAGAACAACATAGAACATTAATGTGTTATATTATCTCTATTAACCGAGGTAATAACATAAGAAAATTATTAATTCAGTGCACTATGATGAAGGAGTTGCATAAAATGTGTCTTAAACAAAAACACAAACTGAAAGATATGCTTGAAATGAATGAGTACGAAAATGCATATCAACGCGATGAATATGAATCTCAACTTGATGAATATGAATCTTATCGTGATGAATTTCGTCGTGATATGAGAAATGATATGTAAAATTACTTATTTTTTACCACGTTTTTGTTTTCAAACAAAAAGGATGCTAAGAAATAAGCAAAGCTTTAATTACTTATTTTTTACCACGTGACATTGTTCCCATTCATTTTCTGGTATGTAGAGACATTTGGTACGTAGTTCAGTTTCCATATGACCAATCACAAAACTTAATGTATTGATTGTTTTAAGGATTTCTTTATTATGTGATATCCATTTATCATTTTCATTCTTTTGTGTTATGTATTCTAATAAAATTTTTAAATCTGCAGATACCATATTATGAACATAATGGTCTTGATAACATAAATTTTTAGTTTTAAAATTATAATTATAGGTGCAATTATCTTGATAAGAACAAAATTTATAAGAACATCTTACAATTGGAACATTTTCAGTATATTGAACCTTATCATGTTGAATTTCTTTTTGACTAATTCGTACTCGTAATGTTTCACTCAAGGATAATAATAAATGGAGACAATCTACAAAAAATTTATATTCTAAATTCTTATTTTGTAATGTATATTTTGTAATCAATTTAATAATATCTAACTCTTTTTGAATTATATATAAACTGGATTTCATTTTAATATCATCAATCATCATATTATTTGAACATAAATCTTGTATCTCCTTTAGTTTATTTTTATAATCATTCTCAATTTGATTAATTTTATTTTCAACATTCTTATCATCTATCTTATTTGATAACTTATTAACAAATTCTTTTATATTTGGTTGTTTACAATTTAATTGTAAACCATATGTTTTATACCAGTTTAATTCTTCCATTAATATGATAAATTATAAATTGTCTTTATATAAAGATTTTTCTCATTATATATAATTAATGGATACTAAAAGTAAAAAAATCACTCGTGATAATTATAATAGACCTAAAAAAACTTATCAAGAAACATTAAGTAATACAGAAATCAAAGAAAAATTAAAAGACTATAAGAGAGTATCTAATATTAGAAATGTCTCTATTGGGTCCCATATTCGTTATTTTACTATAGACCCTCAAACAGGTGGTAAACAATTTAGATTAGGAGGTAATTTAAACAAGGTTGACCCAGAAGGTAGATATGTAATATTATCAAATGGAACTATTAATTGGTCAGTTCAAATACCAGATACAATTTTCTTTCAAAAGATGACTGAAGATGAATATAAGGAAGAACTAAAGAAAGAATTGAAGAAAGAAATACAGACTGAGTCTAATGTTGATGAAGATGATTTTAATAAATTAAAAAAAATGTTTACAAATTTATCAAAGAAATATGAAGATTTAGAATCAGACTATAAAGATGTGATGAAAAAAAATACTGCTCTAACTTCTCAATTAAAAAGTATAGAAAAAGAAATTATCAAACAAAAAAGTAAAAAATAAATACTATAATTATAAAATTTTTTCTTAAATAGGTTATATATGCCAAAACAAAACCATTTAATTGGAGGAAAGAAATCTTCAAATAAATCTTCTAAAAAAAATTCTAGTTTTACAGGTAAAAGATATATTAGTAATGAAAAAACTAAAAAAGAATCTAAATATGAAAGTGAAACAGAAGGTAATACTACATCTGAAATGAAGAAAATATTAGATATCAATGATAATAACTCTTTCCGTGGTAGTGATCGTTCACACATGCAACCTCAAATGCAGCAACAAATGCCAATGCAACAACAAATGCCAATGCCAATGATGGATATGCCAATGCAACAGCAAATGCCAATGATGCAACAACAAATGCCAATGATGCAACAACAAATGCCAATGATGGGTATGAATGATATGGATACTTTAATGGCTAATACAATGGCTCCAGTTAATAATATGGGTGCCCTTGGTAATTTAAGTAAATTAAATCAAATGAGTGGATTCAATCCAATGGCTGGTTTATCACAATTACCTCAATATTCTGAATTAGAACCTTACAATACACCAGCCCAAGGTATGATGGGTATGCCAGCACAACAACAAATGGGTGCACCTATGAATGGATTAAAGAACTTATCTCAATTAGGAAGAATGTTCTAAAAAATTAATAAAAATTGATTATTAGTAATTATATTATTATATGATTACTATTAATGTCTATTACAACAAATCGCTTGATGAAAGAATTAAATAAATTATCTTCTGCTAAGGATGATGTTATTGAAGTGGTGGAAGATATAAGTACTAATAATTTTAAAGCAACTTCGCAGATTATTATTGAGATACCCACTGATATTATGGAGTGGAAACTTAAAATTAAAGGACCCTCTGATTCACCCTACGATAAAGGTGTATTTGATATGTTATTACGATTTAATTCCGACTATCCATTTAAACCACCGTCATTAAAATTTATGAAAGCAATCTATCATCCAAATATTTATCGTGATGGTAAAATTTGTATTGATATTCTTCAACCGAATGATTGGGTCTCTACACAAACAGTTAGAACAATTATGCTTTCTATTATTTCTCTTTTATGTGACCCTAATCCTGCTTCTCCTGCAAATCGCGAAGCAGCAGAATTATATGTGAAAGATAGGGATGCATATAATAAGAAGGTTATTGAATCGATTGCGAACCTAATCATTTAACAAGTGTGATTTAATTATTTTAATTTCATCCTTATTATTATAAATAACAATCTTTAAGTCTTTCTTCTTTTTATCTTCATATGATTCTGAATCCATTTTTGTAATAAATGATTGAATAGCACTTTGCATTCTACCACTTATCATATCACCATATTTATCAAAAAATTCATTTATATCATACATTCTCTCAGATATTATTTCAGTTAATAATTCTTCTTTTGTAATTGCCTCAAACTTTTTTAAAGAATCATTATATCGATATGCGATATCATTTTGAAGATTAGTAATAACTATATTTTTAAACTGCGGATATTTAGGATTAAAATGCGCATATTTAACAAGATAATCTAAACAGTGATATCCATTATTAAGAATATTAATTTGTTCTTGTTTACTAAAAACATCATATAATTTCTCTTTACCTAACTGTATTATCATATTATTATTTATTGTTGTATTATTACTGTTTATATTACTAATATTATTATTTAATTGTTTATTTATTTTATGTAGTGTCTTTGGATGAATTTTACAACTTTTATTTATAATATCAACCATTTGTTTCTTAAATTCTTCAAACTTATTTTCTAATATCTTGTTATCAAGTTCTTTTTTCTTTAGTTCATCTTTTAATTGTGTGATATCTTCTTCTTTACATAATTTTTCGTGGGACCATTTTGTTTTTCTATTATTAAAAATTTTATTACATTTTTTACAAATATATTTTTTATCAAACATTTTTGTACATTTTACTACATTTTTATCAGACGTTTTCAGACTATTATCAGACATTTTTGTACATTTTAATACATTAGTCTCAGACTTTTTCAGACAATTGTCTTGTTCAAGTTTATGATATTTATTATTGTGATTCCATAGAGATTGGCGTGAACTATATGTTTTGTTGCATAAATCACATCGATGGCCTTTTATATATGTACACTCCATTATACTATTAGATATTTTATTCTTTAATTATATTATTTTTATGTACACTTTTTTACTGTACACTTTATACATATGCGAGAGAGAGAGGAGGAAATAATTTTTTCTTAGAAAAATTTATAAACATTATTATTACTATTATAGTATCATATTATTAATGGAACAATACAATGTAATTAATAATATGGATGAAGTTTTAGAATTCTATAATAATATTGGTAATAAGAAGCAATTTAATGTTTTGTATACTATGTATCTAAATTTATTGGAATCTCATAAATTAAAAAACTATCATAGTAATATAATTTATGATACAGAATTATATAGTACCCTTACAATGTCTCTTATTGCTTGTCTTAAAACATTTTCATATACGAATAATAAAAAAATATTAGTACGTATTATCAAGTATCATGAAACTCATTCTGTGTTTGATGAACCTGAGCGAGCAAATTTGGAATTTGATTTCACTCGTAGTGATTAACTAGTAGTTACTAACTTTTATTTAAAAAAATTGATATTATTAATGGCAGGCTACTCAGTGATTAAGAATCTTGAAAATATTCAAGAGTTGGTTGATAATATTGGCTCTTCTAAACATTTCAATACATTATATAGTATGTATATGAATGTATTAAAGGGTAACAAATTATCTAACTATTATAGTTTTATGGTTGAGCAGACAGAGCTATGTGGGACTCTTACAATTGGACTCGTTGCGTGTATTAAAACATTTCCTAATACTACTGATAGAAATATAATGGTTCAACAATATGTTGAGAATGTCCTTGATACGATTAATAAAACAAAATTTGAATACCGTAATTATACAAAATGGAGTGATTATATTGATATGTTTGTAAATTTCTTCAAAAATGAGGAGATACCTGTAAATTATGAGATAGATATGATTAATACTTTTTCAGACGATGATACATATTATGGGGCACAAGAAAAAATGGATAAACTATTGAATCCTCACTGTTTTACTGGGTATCACTTGGAATATGTTAATTTGATGACATTATGTTATTATCCTTTTCTAAAGCTTGTGCAAACAATGTCAAATCCCCAATCACGAAAGCAACTAATTGTTAGATTTCTTACTAACCTGATTAAGATTCATAAAGATGGTAATATTCATAAGATGTATGATAGGCCATATGATGCAACTATTGTATATGATTTTACTAAATCTGATTAATTTATATACAAATGCGTATTAATTAGTTTGTTGTTATGTAATAATTCTTTACTAATTAAAAAATTAATCGCAGCAATTAATTCGTAAGATACGTGCCAGTGCACGCCGTGCCAGTACACGCAAAAAATTGAAATATTATACATTTATCTACTTATAATATTTCAATTTTTATGTCTACTACTAAAGTTGAACCCTGTTTTTTTTGCTCGACCCAAATCAATGGGTCGCCGACGAATCTTCGCATTTCTTTGGTGAAACATATGATTTACAAAAAGATGTATAAGGAAAACAAGAATATACAAACTGAAATTCTTAACAATAACCATATTTTCAATGAAGATAAATACTTTACTGAGAAATGGAAGAAACTCTCTTACTAGGGACTCGCATCAAATTCTTGTTTTAATCATATAATTTGAATTCTGGAATATTAATTACGTCGCCAATAATATAAATCTCATTATCTAATTTAATGAAATTATCATTTGCATCTTTTTCTACTCTTCCTACTGGGAAATTCAACTCTAAATCATATACTACACCTGAATCCTCATTAAACCAATAATAATGTTCTTGTGAATATGAATTTTCATCAACTTTCTTTACTGCTTTTATCTTTAATACCTTGATCTTAATTCTATTGGATTCTTTTGAATTCATACCATTATCTATCTTCATATCATTATCTATATTATTCATAAAAGCAGGTCCAATCGGTTCCTCAAATAATGCATCCTCATTGAATTGAAAACATTTATATTTACTACCCATCATATTATGCGCCTTGAATAATTCACAATCAACTGCCGCCTCTTTAACTGCATCAATAAATGAAAGCAACAAGTTGTTCTTCTTACGCGATATATCTTCCATCTTTTCATCAGTAGTTATCTTTTTATTATTACGAACCATCTTATATCTAAATACATCTACCTTACGTTCTTCTTGTGGCAAATCTTTATGTTGACAGAAACGTAGCGCTCGACCAATAACTTGTTCAATACGAACTTCGTTCCAATAAGGTTCAACGATATGAACTTGTCTAACATTATTCAAGTTAATACCTTCTGTTCCTGCTGGAGAAATCATAATAATCTTACAATATTTACCATATTTATTATCACTCTTGTTAAAAATTTCTTTATTAATCTTACGGATATCTCTCTCTACTCCACCATGAAATTCACAATATCTTAAACCATCTTTTTCTAATTTCTTCTCAGGTTGGAGGTCATCTTTATTAAATTCTTTATCATCATCAATACTAAGAAAACCAAAGAAACTTAAATAAACCTTTAATAATTGTAATCCCTCCATTTCTACATAGTTGGAATAAATCATAACTGTACCCTTTGTTTTTAATATATTAAAGATAATTCTAATAAATTTGGGACTGCACATATTCATATTAGTTAATAAGGTACTCTTCTTTTTTTCTTTTTCCATAAAATCACTAAAACTACCATCATAATCTGTTCTAAACTTTTTAACATCATCCATAATTGTATATTTATTTTCTTTATCAACTCGCAATGCCTCTTTGAGATAATCAATGAATGCGTTTACAAAAGTACGAGTAGTTTTCACATATTCCATTATTTCTGCTTTACTTTTAGTTAATTCTTTCTTCTTTTCTAAATTCTTACCTTCTGTAATAACAACTGCATCAGTTTCTTTGATTCTGAAATGACTTGGACGTGGACGTTTCTCACCATTTATTTTTTCATCAATATTAGGGAAAACAAAATTACATGATTGTCTGGTATATGATGCATAGGTTGACATTTGGTCGCCTACTTTACCACGAGACATTTTAAGTCTTAATTTTTCTTTTTGTTCTTCTATTTCTTCATAATATTTATAAATTTCTTCATGATATTTCTCCATAGGAATATTAACATAATGAACTGTTTTAGAAGCGAATTTATCAGGAGTCGCGCCAATGTAATATGATACTAATCCTAGAATACGACGTTGAAACATATTCTTAGCATTCTCATTTAATGATGCAAAGTTTGCAGATGAAATAAATAACTGTTGGAAAATACTTTCAGATGTGGGGAATGATCCAGGTCTCAATAAATTAAAAATAAGAGCAAACTCAAATGGCTTATTGACAGCAGGGGTAGCTGATAATAAGACGATACGTGTATTAGAATTATCTTTCTTTTCTTGTTGAATGTAATCATATATGGTTTGTGCACGTTTACCTTTCTTACCAGAAACATTGTTATACACATTATTCATAAAACGGTGCGCTTCATCAATAATAAATACTGATGTTTTATTAGAATCTGCTTTCTTTACTTTTTCTAGGAAATCACGATCTGCAATAGGCGAATCATAATGAATAAAAATTATATTCTTAAAACGTTCTTCATATTCTGTTTTTGATATAAATGCCTTGATATCTTTTAACCATGGGTCATCATGTAATGATGCAGGTATGATTAAGAATATATTCCATTTAGGGGTGTAATTAAATAATACGTTATAAATATTGATAGCAGTATATGTTTTACCGGCACCGACACCATGATAAACTAGGATATCTTTGAAAGGTGATGTATAATTTAAAAACTGTCCTACAAATTCTTGATATTTTGTAATACCAAAGTCTCTCTTTTCATTACAAGGGTCTTCTCCTTCTTTTCTAATGATTTCTGGTAATATATATTTCTTAAAATTTTTCATAATCCAAGATGGAAATATTCTACCATTTTGTTCTAAATTAATATTTGACATTATAATTAATTTAGATAAAAAAATATTGATTAAATATTAGGTTACAAAAAATGATTTCTTATTAATGCTTATTGAATTGAAGGATATGATTTTATTTGTAATTTATGATGATATTGAGGAGATTCAGGAGTTACAATCATTCGCAGATAAATATGAGGGGAAGATTAGTGGACGATATGGTCTTAATTTTCCCTTTCACGTAATTAAAACTACTAAAAAGCCAACTAAATTCATTTCCAAGATTCTTAAATACAAGGCAGAATATCTGATAGCTTATAAGAAAGGTGATGTCATTACAAAGAAACACGAAATGCAACACGCAAAATATTATATTGATAGCGAGTATCGTGAGAGTATTAAAAAAATGTGGGATTCATTTGATAGTAAATATAAATCAAATGTTATCTCAATGTTGGGGAAAATGGGTTACCCCGAACACGTTATGCTTGATGAATTCCAAGCCTATTATTATACTGAGAAAACTAATTTTTTTGGGAAACAATAGGCTGATTAGTTGGTATAATAACACGTCTTAATTCAGATTCTGAATATATTGTAGTTATTTTATTGGTTGAATCTGTTTCAACAATATCTACTATCTCCCATATATAGCACAATTCATATCGCCCCATAATATTTATGTAAATATTATGTATATTGCTTGTATGAGCCTGATTTTTTGGAAGACATTTAAGATATATTGCATATACAATTCCAACATTTTTATTTAATTGAGAATAAATACTATTTAATATAGTATGCATATTACCACTATCATCTCTCTTCACTAAAGGGAATGTATTAAAAATGAAACTAAAAAAGTTATCTAAATGGGGAATAATTTCATTCATAGAATTGTTTTTCTTATATGTAAAAAAGTTTTTATAAGACAAGAGGGCGACCCATTGTTCTATAAGAGCTATTCCAATTGATGTTTTATAAAAATTAGCATCTTTCATAACCCCGGGATTTTCATAAAAGAAATCTTTTATCATATTACACCAATCACTATTATCCATATATTGATGTAATCTATTATGTTGCATTGTATTATCCTCACTAAATAAAATATGTATGATTCTTAATAAACAAACTTCAAAACTATTGTTCATATATATTATTGGTTCTAATAAAAGGTTCTCTTTTGCTTCAATAATATGATCGTTATCTTTATCACTGGTTGATATTGAACTGGTTGACGAATCAGTTTCAGACATTTACTTTGATAAATATATATCTCTTTATATATAATGCCTGAAATAGTTGAAGTGAGAAAATATGTTGCTTTTATTAGGAAACATACACATAATAATATGGTAAAAGAAATTAATATAATTAATGGTCGTTATAAGAAACACGGTCCTTTTGAGGGATATAAAAAATATGTAAAAGAGTTGCCCTTGAAGATTAAGGAGGTAAATTCAAAAGGTAAGTTCATTTATTTTATTTTTGAGAATGATATGGTTCTATTTAATACTCTTGGATTATCAGGAGGTTGGGTTTATTCTAAATCATCAATTAATTCGCATCCTAGTTTTGTTCATCCAAAAATAGGAGAATTTCTAAACACTAATGATGTTGAAAAATATCACGCTACTTCTCTTAAACATTGTAATGTTGAATTTAAATTGAATGAGGGTTATTTATATTTCTTCGATACATTATCATATGGTACTATGAAATTAACTACAATTGAAGATTTAGAAAAGAAGCTAAAAAAAATAGGCCCTGATTTGCTACATTTAGATACCACGCTAGAAATTTTCAGCCAACAATTAAAAACTAAAAAAAATTTAGGAAAGAAAATTGGAATAGTTTTAATGGACCAAAAAACAATCTCAGGGATTGGCAATTATCTACGAGCCGATTGTCTATGGTTAGCTAAAATATCACCTCATCGCCTGATTAAAAATATGGATGACACAAAAATAAAAGAACTATATCATAGTATTCAAAAATTAATATGGTCAGATTATGATTATAAATATGCAGTAAAGCATAAAATAATTGGTAAGAAATTCAAACGTCCGTCTGATTACGGTAGAGATTTTTATATTTATTGGGAAGAAGAAGATATACATGGTAATAAGGTTAAAACTGAAGAACTGTACGAGGGGTCACAAAAGAGAACTATCTTTTGGGTTCCAAGTTATCAGAAATAACTTTTTATAAAAAAATTATAAAACAAGAATTTTAATGAAATTTTGACAAGTTAAAAAAAAGTTGGTTGAAAATACTCCTCTCTCTCTCCCATCAAAATAAAAGTTATATAACTTATATAACTTTTATATAAATCATTTAAGAATATAATTTCTAAAAGTTATATATAACTAAAAAAGTTTTATGGAGTATAGATGCAAAATATGCAATAAAGAGTATTCATCGTATCAGAGCCTATGGATACACAACAAGAGATATCATACAACTGATGACACTCGATGTCATCCTAATAGCACAAATTCAGCACCCGATAGCACAAATTCAGCACCCGATAGCACAATTTTAGCACATAATAGCACAAATTTAGTGCAAAATACTATATTATCTTGTAATTATTGTGGTAAAATATTTTCTAGAAAATATTCTATAAAACGTCATTATAACAGTTGTAAGGAGAAACCAATTAAGGATAATAAAGATCAAGAGATAATATTATTAACAAATGCTCTTACGAAGAAAGAGTCTGAGAATAAACATATTCAAGAACAATTAGATGAAATGAAAAAACAATTATTACAATTACTTGAGAAACAATGTAAAGTGCATCCAAAGACATTTAATAAAATTAATAAACAACTAAATAATAATAACACGCAAATAAATGATAATAAAGTGATTAATAATAATATTATCATCCAATTAGGAAAAGAGAAATTACATGAAGTGTTTTCAAAAGAAGAGCAACTTAAAGTGCTTAATCAGGGATATATGTGTTTAGATTATCTCGTTCAATATGCTCATTTTAATCCTAAATACCCCCAATTTAAAAATATTCTTATTACTAATTTACAAAATAATATTGCATATAAATATAATCTCGTAACAAATAATTTTGATGTAGTTAGGAAGGAAGAATTATTAAATGAAATAATATCAGAAAGAATGTATGATATAAATGAATTCTTTGAAAATTATAAAGACGAAATTACAATCAGAATGCAAAAAGTTATAAATGATTTTATTGCAAAAATGGAATGTGAATCATATGAACAAGACAAGATGAAAGATATTAAAATTATTTTATATAATAACAAAGATAAAATAGTTATAAATAAACATAAAGAAATTGATATATAATTTTTTTTAATTAAAATATATAGTATTATAATGCTTAAATACGCTGTTGAATTTATCGGAACTTTTGTTTTCCTCTCTGCTATCCTTATGTCAACTGCTAAGGGTTCATCAATGGGCTCTATAGCTCCTCTTATTATTGGTATTGCATTGGTTGGCTGCATCGGTGCATTTGGTTCCGTAAGTGGCGGACATTTCAATCCTAGTGTTACTGCAATGTTTTTTGCCAAAGGTGATATAAAACAGGATGATGCAATTGCATACGTTGGTGCTCAAATTGCAGGTGGTTTAGCTGCTTGGAAATTTTTCACCTTAAGTCAAAACAAATCACAAACTGAATAAATTATTTCTAAATAATATATATATATGAACAATTATCAAGACAAATATTTAAAATATAAAAATAAATATTTAAAATTAAAAAACCAAATAGGTGGTGAGGAATTTAATTCAACTGCAGAAGTACTAGCAAAATATCCAGATATAGATAAGTGGGCAAAACAAGAATCAAAAGGCTCAGGTCAATATGAGGTGTGTTATCATAAAAATGATGGTACATATTTACATTGTTGTAGAGTAAGGGGTACTGATAGATGGCATTGTAGCAATAATCCACATGCTTCTCCAAGAAAACAAGAACAAAATAAAATGGTTAATAAGATTGATGAAAATGCACAAAAATGGAAACAGTTTCAAAAGTCTCAAAAACAATAAATTTTACTAAATTAAATGTCCATTCATGGGCTCTATTGCTCCTCTCATCACAATCATAAGATATAAGCAAAGTTTCAAAATTTGACCTTAAGTTTTCGGTTCAAAAGTATTTATATTTCTAGAGGCTAAATTAACATTAGTTGATATAACCACATTTTATATGGTAGATGTTATGATTATTTTTGATATAAATCGTGACAAATTCTAACAAAATAGTCCCTGTTGTAAAATAATTATAGCAATATATTTTATATTGAAAATAAAAAAATTGAATTTATTAATTTTTTTATTTATGTAAATATAATGTATGCAATATCTCAAATCATATAAAATGTCATTTGAAAAACATCCAGACCCAAATCTAATTGATATTTATATTCCATCTAATATCAATAAGGTATTATCTTCAGATGGTAGTAATTATTATTTCAGAGAAAATAATAAGGGAAAATGGATGTTAACTAAAGGTTGGTCTCTTGCAATGAACGAGGTATTATATGGTAATCCAACTTTTGCTAAATATTATATTATCAGCAGAGATGAATATATAAAAAATCATTGTGTATATAAGAAAACACCTATTGGTGAAATACCTATTTATGTGACATATAAATCAAAGTTATAAAATTAGTTCGCTCGCTAAATAAATATATTTAATGAAACTCCTCCAGATTATTATTATTGCGGTGATTGTGGCAATTATTGGTTCTTTTGGGAATATGCAAAATATATTATCGCTGATGCTCTGTGTTCTTACGATTTATATTATCACAATATTTCTTACTATGATGGACATAACATCATATGATGATGACAACATTTATACACGAGACCGTTATCGATGATTTTAAATATATTTTCTTTATTATAATATATGGATGAACAAAAAATAGAAACTTCAAAAATTAATTTAGATATGATTTTCCCAGCTTCATGGACATTTATTAGATGGAATGATATTCCTCAAGGTGATGAAAAAAATAAATATATGATTCAATTATATTATAGAACAAATACAAGAGATAAATGTCTTATATTTAGGAAAAAAACTTTTGATGAATTTAAAGCTCTCATGGAATCTAAAGAAGAGTTATATTTTATAGCAATTGATAAAATACATGGTGTAATAGGTATTATTGAGTGTGAAGCAATAAATGAAGATATAGAAAACCATTTATATATAAATACTATTAAAGATGATAATATTTATTTTATTATGTATACAATATGGTCGTGTGCTTTAACAAGTTCATATGTTAAAGATAATAACATTATAATTAAGTTAAAAGCATCAAAAGAAAATAAAGAATTACATAATTATATTGATATGCAAGATAAACAATATAGTGAATTGATAGACTATTATGAATTATATAAAAATAAAATAAAATCAGGAGTATGTACTGATGTATTAAGTATTGGTAAATTTCTTAAAATTAATTTATTTAGGTGGTTAAATATAAATATAACTGACCCAAGAATAACTAATTTTATGACCTTAGGCTGGTCTATAAATGAGAGAAATCAACTTAATAATGATGGAGTAATGAATACATATGAACAACTTGATAATTTAATAAATATTAAAACTAGGATATCGGCTCAAGAAATATATCCTGATTCTTGGGATAAGACAGCATATGTATTTTGGAATATACCAAGAAAGCAATTAGAAATGCTACTTAACAATTGGGGCAAAGCCCAAACTAATAATGAACCTTATTTACAAAAATATCTAAAATACAAACAAAAATATATTAATCTTAAAAAAAATTATAAGGACGATTCGTCTTCTCTATGATTATTACATACCTAATTGAAATAAGTACTTTTTGTAGATTATATATCTTCAAGAGTGTTAAACTATATTAATTTATTTGTTTGTTCTGCATTTAAGGGGTCCCCTTCATTAATTCTTCCATTTGTTCTTCAGTAAAGGAACTCATCATCACACAATCTAATTGATTCATAAAATCATCAATTGTATATACAGCATTAAAAGTACTAGTTTTTTTAAAATAAGTTTCATTAATATATTCAAACAATGTATTAGGTATTTTATAATTATAAATTCTTTGTAAAAATTTTTGAACTTCTTTTGGAAGCTTCTGTTTACTACCCTTAAGGTTCTTTCTAGCATTAAAGTCCTTAACAATGGTTTTCAATAATCCAGATTTTATAATAATATTTATAATATCTTGCTCATCCATTTGGATAATATATTTTAATATAGCATTATTCTTATATACAATAAGATTAAAATCATTTCCTATAACATTATCTTCATCCCAATTTCCATCTCCTATAAAATATATTTTTTCACTTAACATTAAAAAATTTAAATATTTAGGTATAACTAATATATTTTTATCAATATAACTTTTTAGAAATGTATTATATATATTAAAATGTAACTCATCATAAATATAATATTTATTAGTCAATAATAGTACAAGATTTTTATATTTATACATTTCTATAGATTTATTTAAATATCCAATACTTGCATGACCTAGTGAAAATTTTAAAATGAGTTTTCGATTGTTTATATAGTTTATAGTTATTGTATCAACATCATCAAAATCTATCTTCACTATTCCTGTGGTGGCAGTACTTTGGATAACCCCTTTTACATTTTCTTCAGAATTAAATAGATAATCTAATATAATCAAAACATTTTCAAGAGATGACATTACTTCATAATTCACATGAATATATTTCACTTTTGGTATATTAGAAACAATTGAAGAAAACATATTCTTAATATATTCAGAGTTTTCATTTTCAGATGTTAATTTCATAATTATACATTTTAATTCTAAATTAATGGTAGGATATAAGTTTAATAAGGACATATCATATCCTTTAATAGCAATATTATAAAATAAACATCGTACAAATAATAATAAGGCTGTTTCAACACAATCGGGATAATTATTTCCCTTATAATTACTTGAACCCATATAATAAACAATAGGTAAAGTTGAATTTGAAAAATATTTTTTTAGGGTTTTTAATTCTCGTGTATCATTATAAACCAATTGTGTGGTAATAGGTACTCGTAATAAATTACAAGTTAAATTATACAAATTGATGGGAAATAATTTATTAGATAAACCACCTCTAAAAAGTATTGGGTTATTAATACGTTCTCCAATATAGGATGCAAAAAATAATAAAGATGGTTTTATACCAAGAAATGTATTTAATTCAATATCACGATCAATTATTTTAATAAAAGCTTTTAATTTACTAATTTTATCAAAATCATCATCTAGAATGTTTCTATAGTTTTTAATATCTTGTTGAGATGCTCCTTCTATTTGTATTTGCGTCTTTCTTGCAATAACATTATCGTATAAATTAACTAAATCAGCCATATCTACCGTATCTTGTTTGTTAATATATAACTCCTTAAGTTTCAATTTTATATAGGCATCAGGATAATCATCATATAATATATTAAGAAATTCTACAAGCTTATTTATAAGTATAAATTTTGTTAATATATTTGAATTAGATGACACTCCAATATATTCATCAGTTTCACTAAATACAAAAAAGTGTTTAAATTCAAGATCTATTATTTCACTCTCTTTCTTTCTCTTTTTATCTTTACATATCTCTAAAGTGAAATAATATTTTAATAATTTTCTTAGACTCTCCAATATACCAAAACTATCTTGCATAAATAATATTTCAAATGGAATTGTATTTGTATCATTTATTACTATTGTCTTATCAAGATAATTAAACATATCTATTTTTGAGAATACTTTATCAGTTATTTCATAAGTATGTGTATCTGGATTTAAAATAATATTATCTTGTGTATGATCATATGGTAATATATGCTTAATTGTAATAGGTTCTCCTCGTGGATTATATACTGGTACTTTTCCTCCTTTCAATTCTAAATATTTATTTTTATACTTATAGTATTTTAATTTATAATTAGTATTCATATAATATAAATTATAAAAAATATATTATTATACATATATGTCCTTCTTATCACGATAAGTTGATGCTCTAACTCGCAACATCTCTTTATATTTCTCTTCACCTAATTCTTCTCGTTTCTTCATATTATAATTATTCGCACGTTCTCTAGAAGCTAGTTTCTCAGGAGTATCATCGTGGCATATAATATTATTAGTAGTACGCCATCCGTTTGTTGTTACGACGTCATGAGTTAAAACAGTTGTAAATTTATAAGTCTCATTCAGATAATCTACAAATCGATTTAATTCAGATTGTAAGTCGTAAGAATTAATCCTTGTTTTGTATTGATGTTTCTTGTCATCAATCTTCTTACAAAATTGAATATAATCAGTACCATTTACGTTACATATTGAAAAGTTATTTGGCATATCTGGTTTAGTATCGTTCTCTATTTTAATTAGTTGTTTTATAATATCATTATTATTCCATAATTCTGGATTTTCTATAGTATAATTATTTAAATGTTGTTCAGGGAATTTTTTATTAACAGTTGTTACTAATTTATTTAATTCTTTTTGAATATCCGGAGATGTAATTTTATGTTTGGTTATATTTCTTTTACCATCAGTTGTTTTACTATATTGAATATAAAAATTATCATCTTTCTCTTTATAAATTGAAATATTATTAGGTAAATATGGTTTTTCAATATTTTGCTCGTTTATTTTAATATATTCTTTCACTTTATTATTTTGATGTTTCTCTTTTGTTTTCTCATAATATGTATGATTTTGCTCTTTAATCATAGTTTTATATTGTTTAATTCCTATAGTTTCTTTCATTTTATTTCTATGTTTACTAACTCGTTCTGATGATATATTGTAATGAAAATCTTTAAAATTCTTAATTTTATTTAAATGATTGTATCTTTGTACAGCCCATCTATTATACCAATTGTTAAAAATATCTACACAAGACATAGCTATATCAGGTAGTTTAGTTTTTATTTTATTACATAATACTTCTTTTGATTTAGGATGTGTATACCCAAAATAGACTCCTTTAGGATTATCACTCATAAATAACTCACGAGATAAACCTAATTTTTGTAATGTATTTGAAATGACATGTAATTTATCCATATTACTACAATTTTTATTATGGTATGTTAATAAATATTCACGACATAATTTTGTTATATGCGGGGGTATTTTATAAACGGAATTACCAGATGTATAACCAATAAATTTAAGTTCTTTCAATCTATCGTATTGAATAGATTTTCCATATAAACCTGTTGTAATTATTCCTAATAATTGTTCATTATATTTTTCATAAAATTTGTCCATCACTTCTTTACTAAAAGCTAATTTTACTAATAATTTACCTCCATTATAATTAAATGCAAAAGGTTGTAATCCAACACATGTTGAAAGATTCATAACTTGATTTAATCTATGATTATCAAACCTATCAAATGATGTCCAACCAATATAATTATCACGCGCTTGTAAATTTGCAATATCAGAACTTAAACTCATAATACCAAGATACTTGGATGTATTTAAATCTTTAACTAGAATACATAATGTTCTACCAACCAGACCTTTCTTTGTAAATATATTTAATGATGATACAGTATATCTGTAATAATTCCATATATCATGTTGTTCTTTATTTTCAACAAATTCTAATGCTATCTTAATTTTTTTTAAGTCTTCTATACTTCCCGACCATATTCTTTTATCATAATAATCTTTACTGTGAAGAAATATTGGTTTAATTCTTTTTGGTTCATAATTTATTAAATCATAAAATTCATCTAAAAGTTTCTCTTCTAAATTCTCATCTATATTATTAATATGTACTTTCGCAATATTACTACAATGTTTTAAAAATATATTATCATTTAACACACCTTTCATAAAATTACATGTTGTACAACACGCTACACAATTATCTATAGTATAATCCAACTTAGAATTTTTCCTATCAATACCACCTGCACATTTACCAAGTTTCGTCTTATTTGAAACACCACAATAGAAACATTCTTGTAATATAATGTTATAAAAATCTTTTTCTGATAATATGAATTTTATATTTCGGTCTATTGCTCCATTTTTATAAGTTTCATATTTTGGATTTTTATTAGAACTAAATAATTCATAATTTAGTTTACCATCTATTGATTTATTATAAGTTGCAATATGTTCACATAATTTAATAAAAGTATTTGAATCTAATGTTCCTTTCATAAAATTACATTTCGTGCAACAAGCAACACAATTTGATTTTACATAATCAATATTATTATTCATTCTATCAATTCCATTAACATCATTTTTAACATTACAATAGAAACATTTCTTACTAAATAATTTGATAGCTTCTATCTTAGTAAGATTAAATTTTAATTTTCGTTGTTCAGCATTATAAATATATGTTTTATATTGTTTATCAAATAAATCTTTTTCTTTGTAATTATCAACATTAACTTTAGATAATTTGTTACAATTTTTACACATATCATTTATATTAAAAATATTAATATCAACAACAACTCCACAATTAATGCACATTTTATATTCAGTATTTTCAATATTAAATTCTGTAGCTTTTACTATCAAATCTTCTTTAGTAATTATTTTATCTTTTTCTGTACAATGAGAGCAAATACATTGAATAGTAACATTATTCCAACAACCTCTAATCCAATTATTACAAATAATTTTACCACTATCAACTAATGTTTTCCATTTATAATAACTTTGATGTTTGTCACAATAATCATTTAATTCAGAAGCCATATATTTACAATTTTTATTATCTTGAGTGATTCCTTTACATTTTTTTATATTATAACAATTTTCACATATTTTACTATTTATTGATTTTCGAATAATAATTTTTTTACAGGAATCACAAAAAGATATATTTTGTGGATCAACTTTGTCTTCATATATATAATGAATTCCACAATAATTTTTATTTGTATGATTTTTACATTTTACATCTTCAATATTATAATATCCGCAAATATTTTTTAATGTAATACTTGGTTTATCTATTTTAATATTTTCAACCTTTGATTTAATTTTATCAATAAAGTTATTTAATTCCAATGGATAATCTTTAGATTTTAGTTTATATTTAATATTAATACGTTTTCCATCTTTTATTTTATTATATTCAAATTGTTCTCCATCTTTATTAGTATAATAAGTTACATTATCTGGTAAATCTATCATTAATATACTATAGAGATATATGTTTAGATGTTTTTTGAGCAATTTTTCAGGAAACTTTTTGTATTATAGATATGTAAATTGATAAAATTTACATATATGTAAATATGATGATATATACCATCGAAAAATGGTAAACAATTTAATTTGAGTAAGCAGTTCCTGCCATACCGCTCATCACGCGAAGTACGTTATAATTGACTGTGTAGATATTGAGTAATGAGTTGGATGAAGCACCGAGGTAGTTGGCAGCATAACCAGCAGCAGGGGCGTTGCGAACACCGAGGTCAACTTGTAAAGTAGCATTGTCGATACGAGAAAAGTTGCAAGTGCCAGTGGGTTGGTGGTCTTCAGCCTTGAGAGCAAAGCTGTATACGTTGACACCATCAGATGGAGTGTTGCTAAAGTGTTGGTAGGGTTGAACGTAGTTGAAGTAAGCACCGTCTAAAGCTTGGAAGCGGTCGTGGCCGTTTAATTGGATCTTGGCGTTGTAGATGGGGTTGTCAGAGCCGTCAACAAAGTTACCATAGTTAAAGGCATCAACAACAGATACAGCTAAGGCGTTTAAGACGGCAAGACCGTTGGCTGAGGCACCAGCAGATAATTGGGCAAGAGTTTGAGATAAATCTTCCATGGTTAATTCGTTACGTAAGACAACTGAGTTGCTCATGACGGCTTCAACGGCAGCATTTTGGTTAGCACCTTGGCCAAGAGTTAAGAGGGTAGCTGGGACAGCATCAACTTGAACAACTACGTTTCTAACATCAAACTTGGCAAGTAAACCGGCGGGAACACCAGCGGTAGCGGTGTTGACAAGGTCAACAACGTTTAAGGCAGCGGCGGCATTGACGCAGTTAGCAGGGGTTACGGTAACACTGTTGGCACCGAGGGTGACGTTGGCAGTGACTAAGTTGAGAACCTTGGCAAAGCGGTCAGCGGCAGCTTTCCAGGAGCCAGCTTGAGAGGCATGGGCAACCCAAGAGTTACGGGATTGGTAACGGTCCAAGTGAGGAACCCAGATTAAGTATTTGCTGGGGTGGTTAAAGTTGAGACGGTACTTGTTGTTGACTGAGGTTAATGATTCAGAGCCAGTGAATTGGAGTTGTTCGATCAAGTACTCGTGAGAGGCTTGGGCGAATCTCTTGCGTTCTTCGGAATCAAGGTAGACGTAGTCAATTAATAAATAGCAGTCCTTCATTTGTTGAGCAGCTGGGGCAGAGCCGACCCAGTTGGTAACATTGGCGAAGCTGTTTAATTGAACAGTGATGCGAACATCGTGGTATTGTAAAGCAATTAAAGGTAAAGCAAGACCGTTGTTGCGGTTGAACCAGTATTGTAATGGGACATATAAAACAGTGGCGGGTTTAGCGGCAGTGTTGACTTGGTTGAGTTCAGCAACATCACCAATCATCTTGGCATAGCCGCGTTCTTGGCCAACCTTGTGGGATAATTCGTACCATACATTGAGCCAGTCACCGTATTGTTCATCAATCTTGGAACCACCGATTTCGATCTTGGTTTCAGAGACTAAAGCGTGACCGAGGCGTCTAACATAACCCCAAGCGTTGGCAGAGGCAGCGGAAGCTGGGATGTCAACGACTAAGTACATGTTAGTAATAAGGTCACCGTTGCGGTTGATGTTGCAAGTGACTGTGCGACCGAAATCAGCAGCACCATTCCAGGTTTGGGGAATTGGTTCTACTGAAAAGTTAGTGTGTCTACGGTAGACAACTTTGAAAACGTGATGTTACAAAACAAAATTATTACTAATCTTGTATTGCCTTGATTTCTCAAGCCCTAAGGTTTCCCTTAGGGACCAGACTATACCTTAAGCAAAAAATTAGTGTTACCTAACTTTTCACCCACAAACATCTAGTCGTTGAACTGCATTCATATTATAAATATATTGTGTGCACTGACACTGACATTATCTATAACTTAGAACTTGGCTGCTGATTGCCCATTTAAGTTTAAATTAAACTACATCTTCTAAATTTTTACTGCATAAAATGACGTGAGTCATAATATGAAGCCAAAAATAGAGATTTTATCTCTATTTTAGCTATACCTAAGTTTTTATTCTTAGCCATTAGTTGTATTTCTACACTAACTTAGTATTAGAAGCTTTAGGGGTTTCCAGCAATTTGATTGTGTTGCTGCGTAAAAAGCGTGCCTGTGCACGGATTACATCTTTTTAAACAACTAGTAACTGTATTTACAGAAGGGGGTAATTCTGTAAGTGAAATACTAAACGATTTTCCTTTGAATATATTCACATAATTCAAAGCGTGTTACTTTTCAACTCTTTATTCAAAAGTGATTTGAGGGTTACCAGAAAGGTAAACATCTTGAGCGCCATAAGCGACGAGTTGCATTAAGCCACCACCCATATTAGATATATAACATACAATAGAAAATTATTTCTAAATTATTTTTATTAAAAACCCATTTTACGCATAAAAAATCATATTTTCTAAAATATTTTTTTTATATTATTTGCTTAAAATATTTTTTCTATATATTTTTCTAGTTATTTGAAATAATTTATTCGAAATCTTTTATTTGAAATGGTTTTAAAGTTATCTTAATACTAATTATTAATAAGCTGGATGTCAACTGGTACAGGTGGTAAAGGCACATCTAAATATAAGGAAAATAAACAAGCATTAACTAAAGAAACCAATACTTTAGATAACAAACACCGTGAGATGGTAAGACATTTTTCTCAACAACGGAATGACAAACAAGCTATTCATGATAAAATTAATCAATTAGAAGAAGATATTACTAATACGACTGATATGAACAAAAGAGCTGAGTTATTAGATATGAAAGATAAATTAGAAACAGAATACAAGTTAATCCTATCTAATTATGAAGAAATGGATTATTATGATAATGCAGGAGATCTTATTACAGATTATTACGAATTAAGAGATAAAAGTTCAGAAGAAACAAAAGAAAAGAAAAATATAATGGAATTTCTATCAAATAAAAAAGATAAACAAGTACAATCTGAACAAAAATTATCTAATAGAGCTAACCTATTTGAAAAATATTGTCAACGTGTTGATGGTATACGAATCAAACATGACGATGGTTCAAATAGAGTAAAATATTGTATTGAATGTAAAATAGAAAAAATATTAGATATGGCGGAAAGTGCCTATATATGTCCTTTCTGTGGTGATAGTGAAATTATTATTTTAGATGAAGATAGGCAAATTAAAGATTATTCACCATATAGGCGTTTGAATCATTTCAGAGAATGGCTAAATCAATTTCAAGCTAAACAGAGTCCTGATATTCCTGAACAAGTTTTTATTGATATTGTGAGAGAACTTAATAAAAATCGTATTACAGATCTTTCTATTTTAAATAAGAAAAATATGAAAGCTATTTTGAAGAAATTAGGATATAATATTTATTATGAACACGTGGCGTATATAATAAATAAACTTAATAATTTACCTCCACCAAAAATTACTCGAGATATGGAAAAACTATTTATTAGTATGTTTTTCCAGATTCAAGATCCTTGGGAACAATATAAACAACCAGAACGTAAAAATTTCTTATCATATTCCTATGTATTGAATAAATTTTGCGAACTATTAGAACTTGACCATTTATTAGATTGCTTTCCATTACATAAAGACCCAGATAAGATTATGGAGAATGACCAAATCTGGGAGAAAATATGTAAACAATTAAATTGGGAGTATATAAGTAGTTTCAAGTGAAGCGTTCTTTTAAGTAAAAAAGAGCAAAGCTCTAATCTAAAATAAAAATTGATAATAATATTATATGTTTCTATATAATATTATTAATAATGACTTCTAAAATTTTTCACTTTATATCTCCTAGTAATCAACATATTGTGATTGATGATAAGTATACATACTGCGATATTGTTACAATTGAAGACCTTAAATATCTGTTTATCCTAAAAAATCGGCTCTATACAACTGATATGTTTGAGATAGCTCTTAATAATAATATCTTAGAATTAACTACAAAATTAGTTGACTTACCTAGTAATAAATTTGATATTATTCATATTTATAAATCAAATCATGTAGAAGAGGAGATTAAATCATTTGATGATTGCAAAGTAGAAACACAAGAAGTAGAAGTTAAATCATCTAGTTCAAGATGTATTATTATGTAAAATATATTATTATAATAGATTGATGCCATTTGAAATAAATAATCAGAAATTTTTAGAGAAACCTATCATACAATTATTTTATAATAAAAAAAGTTATCTAGATTAAAAATTATTTTTAAGTTCTAAATATTTTTGTTTATATTTAAGATATTTATTTCTATATTTTTGATGTAAAGGTTTACTAGGTTGATTTATAATTTCAATTACGTTTTTTATTATGATTAAGTAAATATCGTTATCATTCTCTCTTAATTTTAAAATCAATTGTAATAACTTTTTTTTATCTTCATTTTGTACACCCATTCCACCTGGTGGAGGAGGTGGAGGTGGAGGTGGTCCTCCTGCTGCTACTTCCCACTCTTTATGAAGCTGATCAATTGATTCTTGTTCTAATTCTCTTTCGAGTTGTTCAATAATTGTAAAATATTTTTTAATTTCTTGAGTTATAAAAGCAACTAGCTTTGAAGAGTATGTAGGAGGCATTGTTTGTTTATTTTTTAATTGTTCTAAATATAAAAAATATACATTATTTATATTAGAGTTTGTTTTTTCTAATTCTTTATTAATATTATTTTCTAACGACATTGTATATATATGTACTTATATAAAAAATTAAATATATTTATATTAATTTTATTTATATTAATTTTATTTATTAAAGTAGATTTTATTCATAACAAGTAACTTTAATAAATAAAATCTAATTTAACATAATAAATGAATCATATTATACACAATATATCAATAATAATATTAACAGTTGGTATTATTATGATGGTTGTTTATGTGACAAAAGCATCTAATAATAATTTTCTTACAAGTGAACAAATGTTAATGCGCAGAAGAGCAATGCATCCAAAAGAATCAGGGGAAACTATATATGATTATAAGGTATCAAAAGCATATAAGAAAATGTTTTCAGAACCTTCTGTATTATTTGGTTATCAAACATTAGACCCTGAAAATATGCCTGAAAAATTATATGTTAAATAATCAAATCTTTTTTATTTATTTTATGTGTTATATCACTATTATTATATATAATAATTTTGATATCATTTTTCTTATCTGCTTCATAATTTTCATTATCCATTTTCTCTATAAATGCTTCTATTATATTTTGCATTCTTATGGTTATTTCATCTTTATATTGGTCAAAAAATTCCTGAATATTGTACGTGGGAAATTCTTTTAGAATTTCCCAACTTAGGTCGAGAGTTTCACTCTCAACGTACATTCTCTCTGATATTATTTCATTTAATAATTCTTCCTTCTTTACTACATCAAAATTATTAGTTTCATTATCAGAAAATGCATAGCATTTTCTGATAAGGTAAGGTTGCCTAATTAAAATTGCAAATCAATTTTAATTGGGCACGTTTCAGGGTTAAATTTATATGCAATGTTATTTTGTAAATTGGTAATCAGAATATTTTTGAATTGTGGATACGTTCTAAATAAAAATTAAAAATTTTTATTTGGAAGCCTAAGAATATGAAATAAAAATCATAGATTTTTTATTTCATATTGATACTTAGGATTAAAATGCGTGTATTGCACTAAATAGGCTAATGATTGATATCCTTGTTCTAGTACTTTAATTTGTTCTTTCTTACTAAATACATCACTTAATTTCTCTTTCCCCAACTGGATGATAATATTATTATTAATAACCTTATTATCATTTAATGTATTATTTGTAACATTTAATTGTTTGTTTATTTTATTAAGGGTCTTTGGGTGAACCTTACAAGTTTTATTTAATAATTCTAATGTTTCTTTTTTCATAGCATTAAGTTGTTCTGTGAATAATTTTTCAAGTTGTTCCTTCTCTTTCTCATAATTAGAAATTTTTTCTTGTAATAATAGTAATTCCTTATTTTTATCATAATTACAATGTTGTTCGTGTTTCCATTTACCTTGACGATATTTAAATATACGTTCACATTTACTACATTTAATTATAGGTTGAATCACTTTTGGTTGACATGGAGTATCCATCTGGATGACATTTGGATGACCATTTGAGTTAACTTGGATGACATTTGGATGACCAGGAAAGTGAACTGGGATGACATTTGGATTACTTTGGTTGACATCATTATTGTGATATTTTTTAATGTGATTACTTCGAGAGCTATAACTAGCGTATTCTTTATTGCAATATTTGCATATAATTGCCATCCACTTTTTAGTGTATATACATTTAACTAGATTTTATTTCCTTATATAATTTATATTATTTTTAGGAAAGTGAAGTTCACTTAGTGAGTTCACTTTTTTATCATGGGAGAGAGAGAGGAATATTTTCAACCATAAATTTTTTGCGCCCAAAAATTTCAGAAAACTTTCTAGATTACAGATTTTTTTGTAAAATTGATGCGCAGCAATATTTAGAACTTTGTTCCAATTTAATTCATAAATTCGTTAAATATGAAAATTGATATAAAGATTACCCATTATATAGAATTAATGTCAAAGACCGATTATTTAACTGAAGATACTCTATTACCTGCTGAACAAAAGTTTGTATGTCTTTCCTTCCTAACCGACAAGGAAAATAAAACCACCCTATCAGGTATTAAGATTCGTGGTGTTTTCGCAACTTATGAACTTGCTTGCGAACATGCAAAGAAGGTTCAAGCAGTTGATCCATATTTTAATGTATTTGTTGGTGAATTGGGCAAATGGTTACCATTTGATCCCAATCCCGAATCTGAAGCTGTTAAGGATTCAGAGTATGCCAATGAGGAATTAAATAAGATGATGAAGGCTTATCTTGAGAACCAAGAAAAGGCAAAGATTTATCATGAACAAAGAAAAACAGAGATGGTTCGTAAGAATATTATGGATAATCTTACAACTCGTCAAGATAATTTAGCTGAATTAGAGAAAAAGCACAAGAAAGCTAAGGATAATAGTGAACGGGAGAGTTTAGAATTTAGTATGAAATCTATTGAAGAACAAATTAAAAAGATGGAAGAGAAACGTGTTGAACTAGATACACAATTAGAATCATATACAACTCAAGTTCAATCATTTGCGCAAAAAGAATTTACTGGACCTAAACTCATCAATACTGATGAGAAAGAATAATATATATAATTTTACGCGTTGAGAAGAACTTTGTTCTTCCAAGAACCTAAAATTATCAACACTGATAAAAAAGAATAATATATATAATTTTACGCGTTGAGAAGAACTTTGTTCTTCCAAGAACCTAAAATTATCAACACTGATAAAAAGAATAATATATATAATTTTACGCGTTGAGAAGAACTTTGTTCTTCCAAGAACCTAAACTCATCAATACTGATGAGAAAGAATAATTTTATTTAACTTTTTCAACGAGAACCCTTAGGTTATTTCGTTTTTTAACAATTAAATCAGCCGGATTGAATACTTCTAGTCTTCTATTCCAGTTCGAATCATAAGAATCTTGATGAAACTTGTGAAATTTTCTACATCCTACTTTAAAAGATGGTGCTTTTTTAGCCTTATACCAGAATACTTTATCAGTAATATTTTTACTATGAATACGATTATTAATAACCATCATACCATAATCTTCAGTAACATCGGTAAATACTTGTTGAAAGATATCAAATGTAGGAAACATACCAGCATAATGTTCATAGAGACGTTTTCTATTAGAAATAGTATCTTCAGCTAATAAAAATATATAATCAAAGTTACTTCGCATTTCAGGAGGAATACCAACTGAATATTGCATAGTAAGAATAAAAGAGAGATGATGGTGACGACCATTAAAAAACAATTCAAGAATATTAGGATCTTTTAGCCAAGTACCTTTGCTACTCATACAATCATCCATAATAAGCATAAGAGAATCATCTTTTGGTTTTTTACCCTCTTTAATTCTTATTTTATTATCTTCATTCATTTGAGCTTGTCTTTCATATATCCTACTCAGTATATCACTCCCATATTCTGAATATATATAACTATCAGGAATAAATTCAGAATAGAACGAGTTTAATTTTTCAGTTCTACTAATAGCAATTGCAGATGATATATTTCTTTTTTGATACATAATTTCTTTTGTTAAGAAAGATTTACCAGTTGCACGTTTAGCAATCATAGCAATCGTACAATGGTCTACCATACTATGTATATCAAATTTCTTAATAGGTAGTTTTGTTGCTCCAAACCCCACATGTTTTACTGACATTATATAGTACTAGAAATTAAAAATTGGGGGGGCTAAGGTCAATTTCTTGGTCAAAATCTGATAAACCATTTCTAGAAAAATTAGCTCTATCAATACGACCCACTTCAGATATACTTTCTAATGTTTTTTTCATAGGCATAAACTCTTTTGGCATTTCAACCTCAACTGGTGATATTATTGTAATTTCATTCATCATATTAGTATGAATAAATTCTTTCATAGTAAATAATAATCCAATCATTGAAGAAACTAATAAGGGAAATTTAAATCTTTCATATGGTGTATTTCTAACCTTATTATTACGTTTATCTTCCTTTGATTGTAACCAGAATATTATGAAAAAAGAAGAAACTACAATTAGAATTTGTTTCATTATTAATTTCATTAAAATAATAAAGAAAATAATTAAATAAATTATTTATAACCAATATTTTTTTCTAGTTATAAATAATATATGGCAGATACTCTTCAAAACAATATACCAAAAATAGAAAAAATAACTAAATACATTTTAATGGGTTTAATCGTAATATTTTCTATACGATATATACCAAATATAAATTTAAAAAATGAAGAAATAATGATGATTGGTGCTATATCTTCAATTACATATGCGATATTAGATATGATAGCACCTACCATTAAAATCAAAGCTACCCCTAAAAATAATTCTGTAGTTGAAGCTAATATATAAAACCTTATTTAGATAAAGACTAAATTTTTAAAATTGCATGTACTTGTTAAAAAACTTTTTCTTATCAAGTGATTCATTTTTTGGGGCAGTTGGTCCAGTAGCAGAATTACTAAATATCTCTTGATAATTATTCTTATCCTTCTCTTGACTATAACTGATACTAGTCTCCATATCAGAATCATTTACATTCAAATCTTTTGATAAAATATTTTTAAGTTTATCATCTAAGGTTGCTGTACCTTGCGGGATATTACGTGATTGTATAGTTGCAGGCATTGGTGCATTTAATGGGGAACTATCAGACATACCAATATTCAAAGGAGTATCGGTTTCATTCATTTTAACAGGTGATTTATTGATGATACCAAGTATCTTTGAACCAATTGTTTTCTCTTCAGTATTGGTTTGTTTAGGTGATTCTTTATAAGCTAATTCTTTTGGCGGAGAATCGTTAGAAAGGTCCTTATTAATGAGATTCTTTAAATTTTTCTCCTCAGCTTCGCTAATAACACGTTCAAATTGGTCATCCATTCTATCTGGTTCCATCGATTCACCTAAATAAATTTGTAATATGTGTTTAACCGGTAATAGCTTACGGATTGCCTCTTTTATACAATCTTTAATAATATTCATACAATCGCGTTGATTACGTTTAATTTCAATTGGGGGGTAATTGTGATATAATAAATAAGGATTATTATATAATTCTCTTGCACATTCAATATATATTTTATGAATAAAATCAGTTGTTTTAATATCCTGATAAAATCCAGGATTAATTTTAGTTTGAACTTTACTTGTTGGATTATACATCAACACAATCAAGTTTGCTTTTAATGTTGCCTTTATTAGGTCATTAATCCATCCATAACTATGTGATGAATTAATAATTCTATTAGTCTCTTCTTCTATCATTGTTTGATTCCATTTTGGAACGCGTTTAAGGAATGTTTGGAATCTCTTGAGAATATCATTTGTACCAGCTAATTGCATTGCTTCACGATAAATTGATTGTAATCCTTCAAAGATGAAAGGAGTTATAATATTATTAAGATGAGTTGTATATTCATTCTTTGTTTCTACTAAAAAATTTGACATTTATTATAAAAGATTAGATTTTTTTTATTTATTTACACATTGATGAGGCTGAATTACCACCGCGATTAATTACTGGTTCAAGGTCCTCTTTAGATACACATAAGCAACCACTACCAGAACCAAAATTGCAGGAATAATTAGAGCCAATGTATTTATCTAATTGTTCTTTTGGAATAGGACCATTCATAGCATCACCGGGTATAGGCCATTGAGTGAATTTGCAACATTGTTTAGAGCACATATTCATGTCTAATTTCTCAGAGTCTTTTAATTTTTTATCCATTGCAATGTTTTCTAATTTTTCTTTCACTCTAGTATGGATATCTTTATGCTTTTTATCTACATTTGGCATAACAAATGTAAAAAATAAATATGCCCCAATTATAACATATAATAACACTTTATTATCACTATTCATATATATTGTATCATAGAAAAGAAAATTATATTTTATATATTAATTTTCTATCATAATATAATGAAATTAATAGATAAAATTAAAGAATATAATAGTAAACAAACTAAAGAAATAGAAACAATTTTAAATCCAAAAGATAAATATAAAATTAATTTTATTAAAAAAGGGAAAACTAAACAGATGGCCGTATTAAAAGATAATATGCCTGTTATTATTGGAGATTATAATTTTTATGGTATCTATCAACCTGATACACACCTCTGGGTTTGGGCATCTTCTATTCCAGGAGTCGATAGGAAACACCTGAAGAATATTAGAAAAATGAAGAAATCAGACCACCTTTTTGAATCTGATAATGATATGAATTTTTATTATACCCTATTAACCCAAGATGTTATCTTAATTGATGATGATACAATGTTAGATAAATTAAATCATATATTATTATATTTATCAGGAGATATGTTTTATTTTAATCCTGTGAATTCAGATGAAAATATACAATTCATTACATTAGCACGAATAAATGAAAAATATAAATAATTTATAATACAGCAGTACGTCGTATTTCTACCGTAATACCATCTTCAGTCGTATATTCAAAATTATTACTATCAATTGTTTTAAATATAGCCTTAAAATCACCACCATTTATATGAGGTACACAAACGTTAGGGTTTCCTGTCATAACATATTTAATCAGGGCATTTCTTTGGTGTTCTCGTGCTACTACATATTTACTATTTATTTTAACTTCCACCATATAATAATAATCAGTTAATCTATTAATATAAGCAATATAATTGGGTGTTGCATGTAAAACTCTATATTTGTTTCCAACAAACTCAAAATCATAAATATTATAATCTTTAATTGTATTAGTAGGTTTCATATTAGTAGAAGTAATATACTTCACAATATCATTATTAGCGGCAATCCATTGTGAATCCCAAGATGACTCAATATAATAAGAATTATTCATTAATAGTATATAAATATATTTATTTAAATAATATTTTTTCAATTTTTTGCGTGCACGTATCTTACGTAGTTTCGAGTGCATCAATTTTTATAGTTTCATTTGCTTTGTAATTCTCTTTTTATCTTTGGAAGCCAAAGTGTTAAACTCGGTTGTTTTATCTATTTTTAAACATAATTCAACCTCTTTGATTGTTATATCTTTATTGTAACCATTTAATATTTTAATGAGTTCATCTTCTTTATTATTTTGTATCAGATGATTACAAATCTTATTTAACATTAATATTTCTACATTTGTTTTATTATTAACTATTTTTGATAAATTAATGATATTTTTACGATTTATATTTTTAAGGGATGTTTTATTTAAATCAGAACTAAACTTAATATTTTCAGGTTCAATTTTATAATTAGAATGATTATTTGTTTTTTTATTTATCCAATATGATGTATTAAGACAAGTATAGAATCCGTGAATATTTTGTAAATACCAATTTTGGTCTGTATAAATACTAGTTTCTATATTATCTCCTCTTGATAATGAATCTGATATCTTAACTATATTTCCTATAATGTTGGGCCAACTATCTTTTGTTTTATTTAATATTTTCTTAAGATAATTTTCGTGAATCATTAGTGGTAATAATACTTTCTCAGATTCGTATAATTTCATAATGGTGTCATAATCAAGATAATTATTGAGTATTCTACCGGTAGAATCAAATAGACCAATGTCTATATTCTTTTCTCTAGATTTATTAATAAATTCATTAATAATACTTTCAGTGATAAACCATTTATTATTATTATGTATCATATGATATGATAATTCCTGAAATATATTAATTAATCGACGAATATCATTCTGTGATAAATCAATTAATTTGTTAATATGTTTATCATTTTCCCAGACTATATTTTCTTTAGCTGATATTTTTTTTATTAATTCTCTTAATTCATCATTAGATGGACTATTAAAATTTATTTCCATACATCCTTTTTTAAGGTCATTTAATAATTTTGAATGTTGGTTATTAGATATAAAAATAAGAGGAAAACTTTTATTTTTATTGTTTTCTTTATAAATATCCATAATATATTTCTTCTCACTGGTTAATGTAATATTTTCTGTTTCATCAAAGATTAATACTATTTTCTTACTTTTCATATCATTGAATTGAATTTTAGAATAAATAGAGTTAACAAAATTATAATAATCATAAAAATCATCTAAAATTCTATGGTCTTTAATTTCATTGGGGTTAATAATCCGAACAATATAGTTTAATTGTTCTAAAATTAATTTAATAGTTAATGTTTTACCGAGACCTTGATTACCAGAAATAATAATTCCTTGAGATTTGTTTTGGGATAAATTCATTAACCATTCTTTAAATTTTTTAATTTGTTCACTATTACCTATAATCTGACTTATATCATGTGGTTTGTATTTATTAATCCATAATTCTGTATTCATAACCTTATTAATAAAATTATCGATCATATCTTTAGATAATTAGATTTAATCCTGAGATAAATAGTTTATAAATTATAAAAATGTTTAAAAAATATAAATCTAAAAAAATTTTCTATAACAATATATATACAAGTTATGGAAAGTTCAGATGCTATGAATAATCAAAGAAATCGTCCTAGTCGTGATGGTTCAGTAGATGAAGAAGTACAAAAATTATTACGTAAATCAAATGGACAAATTAGCTCCAATGATTTTATGAAATTAAGACAAAAGTACGATGATGTTAACTTAGTTGAGAAGATTCAAAGAGCTTACTTAGAGAAACACCACCACATTAGCAAAAAAGCTAAAAAGTTTGCTCAATTAATTCGTGAAAAGTATTCAAATCAACAATACCCATTCCACGTCTTATTAGATAAGGCTCGTTTATACAAACAAAAGTATAACTTAACAGAAGACGAATTCACTGAATTCCAACGTATCTATGAACAAGAATTAGTTGGTGTTGGCAGCAATGAAGTCATGTTACCAATGACCAACATGATGAAGATGTTAGGTTCTGTTTCAGTCGATTACCAAGGCTTTAACAGCAAATTAAATGACAATGATTATAAATATTTACAAGAACTCTTAAAGTTATTTGCTTCATCAAGACCTTTACACGCTCAAGTTGTTTTACAATCACTCCAATACACTGACTGCTCTATAGAAGCTATCAGTGGTCAATTTAGACCTGAACTTGGTCACAAACCAGGTGACTCTGTTCACCCAGTTATTGCCGCCCTTTTCTTTCCCAAGATTGATCTCTTAGAAAGACACTTTCTACAATCCAACATTGCTGGTATTGTCAAGGCTCGTTACAGCGGTGAGAACTTAACCAACCAACCTGATTATGAATTATTCTATGCTTTAACTAATGACCCCAACGATGTTGTTTGCGATAATCGTTCCACTGTTGTAGATTTATTGAACCGCGCTCAAGTACAACAACAATTATGGAATTCAGTCTTAAATTTACGTAATGGTCAATACTACAATGCATCATTTCGTGATTTTGTAGGTGCTGTTGATATGTGCAGACTTAACAAGAATGACAATCCTGATTTAATTTATGGTCGTTATGATGGCACTATCTTAAAGAGACTCCTTTCAACCTTCTCTTTTCGCCCAACTGTTGTAGCTGTTGCCCCAGTTTACAATCCCTCAGTGCTCAACCCATACCAACAAAATGTTCGTCCAGTTGTAACTGCCATTCCTATGTTTAATGTTAGATTACCATCTAACCAAGAAGTTAATTTCGATTTAAGTACTATCACTCGTATTGAGCAACCTTTCTTAGAGAACGGTGCAATTATTACTCGTACAACTGAAATGATCTATTCAAGAGGCGTATTATTCTTCTTCGTAGATCGTCGTTCCAATTTAATGAAATTTGAGCAAGCTCCTATGTTTAACCTTGGTAGATTACCCCTTGCTGTATCTGGTTTTGAGCGCATCAATAATTCTCGTGTTCTATGGACTCCTGAAATTCAAGTCCGTACCCAAGTCTACAAATTATGTTCAGTTGTTACCGCAGAAGTAAACAACTTGAATACAAATGACAATTATGTTATTGGTTCATCAACCTTAATTAGAAGTTTTGCAGATATGGAAAACCAAATTAATCCTTCACATTTTGCTTATAATCCAATGAGACTTCTTACTACTGATGGAGGTGCTAAAGTACCTACTATGTCAGTAAATGAACCTGAATTTATAGAAGCAGCATGTACAAATGGTACTATTTTTATGTACCGATCAGAATCTGATGCTGCTAACTATCAATTTGGTTGGTAAAATGGTATAAAAATAAGAATATAAAAATTTTAAATAATATTTGTTAAATATTATTTATAAATACATTTTATTTGGAAAATAAAATAGAAGATGCAGATGCTAAAGTCCTATTATTTTTACTACTAACATTTTTTGGTAATTCTAATATTTTTCTAGGATTTTCTATTTCTTTCAAATAATCAATTCTTTGATTTACATTTGTAATAATATTGGGTAATATTTCACTCACTACTATACAATTTAACTCTTTTATTTGTCCTTCTACATCATAAGGTAAATGTCTTGCAAATTCTAAGAATACATATCTCATTACTATTATTAAACTTGCACTAGATTGTGGGGGAATTTTAATCTTGCCATCTGTTTTCTTAAAAACCCCTAATATTAATTGTTTATTTACCAATTCCATATTCTCATCTGAAAAAAATGTAGTCTCCAAGTTTCCTTGTTCACATTCACTTATTCTAACCTGATTTTTTATCATCTCATTTCTCATAGCACTAGCTTTAGAATTATCACAAAAATAAGCTGCTGGTAATTCGTGGAGGCCATACTTTGGTTTTTTATCCATTTATATAAGCTAGATATTTTTTCTATTTTTCTAAAATATACGTTTCATATATATGATTATCATCATATTTAAATTGTTTACTACTATCAGGTAATATTCTCTCACTTTCTGGATAACCAAATAATGAACTATTAAATACTTCTATGATTATGTTATTATTGTTATCATTTTTTGTAATTATTCGCTTTTTAAAAGAAGATACTGCATCTCCAACACATACAACCCATTTATATTCTTGATTACGTGTTTCACATACCATTAATTTACCTTTATTAAAATTTGGACGTGTCATATTATTAATATTTTCCTTCTCTGATTTTAATAATAATGTTCCTACACGATTATGAACAAAATCAATAAACAGTTCTGAAAATACATCACTAATATTAGTAACAGTTGAATCTCTAATTTTTTTAATTAACTCAAAAGTACTTTCTGATATTTTCGCATTATTTGATACAGCGCTCATAAAATTAGATACAACCATAAATGATTTAAATTGTTCTAATATATCTGTATTTATTTTATTGGTATTATCTCCAAACATACTACTAAATATTTTATGTTCATTTTTAGGTTTCTCTTCATCAGTTGGGTCTCCATACGATGAATCAAATTGTAATATATACCCATAATTTGGAATATAATAATCAACATTCTTGATTCTATATATCCAACTACCCATTGCATTAGAATCTGAAAATATATCTTTAATGAAAAAGTTCCTTTCTAATGAAATATTAGGTATATAAAATTTATTTTCTTGTAAAACAGAAAAGATATAAACCATCTGAAATAATATAGACTTCCATACATTATCACTGTGATAACCAGTTGCAACCATAACTCTCTTTGTACCAAATGCTTCATAATCAGATGAAGCCCATTTTAGAATACCAGTTGTAGGGGCTTCAGTTAATAAGATTAATGTTTTCTTACTATCATTTGTTAAATCGGCACCTTTTTCAACAACATCATCTGCTTTTACAATTGCACGGGGTCCAAAGGAATAAATTAATTTATCGTTAATTTTCTTTTCTTTCTTTACCATATCATTAAAATTAATAGTTGATTTATTATTTAATTTTATTTTTTCTAATCTTTCCCAATCAATATTTGATTTTGTATCCACTTTATATAATATAGGGGCTATAAAATTAGGAGCTATCTTTTTATTTAAAAGTTCTGATTTCACCCAATAATAATAATCAATTTCTCTCCATACATCAAAATCGTATTTATTTATTGATTGATTTATTGTATCTCCTTGTAAAGCACCTACACTTAATTTATACATACGAACATTCATACCCATTGTATTCTTGGCAAGAGCTACCATTTTCGTTTTCTCATCTAATCTAATTGGATAGGCTGCGCGATATAATATAAAATCTTTGGCCAATTTAGTAATTGGATTACCACGATTATAAGGATTTAAATCTAATACTTTCAGATAAGATAATAGAGAATTATCACCACCTGTTATATTCATTTCTTCACCATCAGTCTTATTTATTATAGTATTTCTTAAATAATTAATTAATTGTAAACGTTCATAAGTTGTCAATGCTGTAAATGCACGAGGGTCCCCTGGTAATATATCTTCATTCACACGATTAAGAGTTGTATAATTACCTAATGGGTTTGCAAGTGTTACATTGTAAACTTTTTGAATAGGAGGTTGATTTGCAATGTTATTGTATGGTAAAAGATTACTTATCATACCACTAGTATTATCATATAATGGAACAAATGGTTGAGGGAATTGACTTTTAGGAGGTTGTTTTTGTGAAGTATCATATATTTTTTGTTCTAATAAAACAGCAGGTTCTCTAATTGGATTTTCATCGTAACGTTGTCTATTTATTTCACGTCTCTCATTAGTTACAAATGGACTATATTTCTCACCCTTAAATGGTGGAAGAGCGGGTTTACTATCATTTATATCTCTAACAGATATTGGGTTTGGTTTCTCAAACCGAGGTTTATCAGATCGAGTATCATCAAACCGAGGTTTATCAGATCGAGTATCATCAAACCGAGGTCTATCGGAGCGAGTATTATCAAAACGAGGTCTATCGGAACGAGTATCGGGGCGTGTATCGGGACGAGTATTATCAAAACGAGGTCTATCGGAACGAGTATCGGGGCGAGTATTATCAAACCGAGGTCTATCGGTACGATTATCGGTACGAGACTCTTGACTTTGTATTTCTGAATTATCACCACCTTTCTGTTTACGAATTATTCTATTTTCGTTCGACTCTTCTTCCGTTCGAATAGTTCGTGCAGAAATTATAGCTTTCTCACCTAATTTAGAATCACTACGTGAATTTGAAACTTTTTTCATTATATTAGTATTAGATATTATTTTATCCTGATTTCCTAATGTTGAAAAATTATCAGAATCCATATATGTTTCTATTCTACCAGTAAGATACATATGACTTGTAATATTTGGTTCTGTGTCAGTATTATTTTTAGATTGTTTATTTTTATATTCCTCAAAATATTTATCATGTAATAAATCAGCTGGATTAGTTATTTTAATGTTTGGTTTAGTTTTGTTGAGTCCTCTATATTTTTTGGGTATAATTCGCTCTAAGAAATCAATAGTATCTTTATCACATTTATTAGAATAAGATGACATTTTTGTAGTACCTTCTAATAAATCATTTAAGAATGTAAATAAATCATTTCCTTCTGTTTCTTTGCCATAATGTTTAGGGATAAATGAATATTCAAAGTTACTTATCTTGATATCAAACCCGGGATTTGGTACATAAAAAGTACCATTGGTATCATTATATTCAGTATAATTATCAGCACCACCTTTCAAATATAAAATAATATTTTTTAATATAAGATTATTATGTTTGAAACCATTGTATTCATTTTGAATTATTGCTAATGTATGAATCACCTGAAATAATAATGGTTTATATTTACAAGTGTTTTCTTTAAAATATTCTTCCATTGATATAGTTCTAAAAAAATGTTCACGTACTTGTAAACAACATTCCTCTACTATAATATTATTATTAATACTATCTTTAATCTTTTTATAACATTTATCTTCTTTAATATATTTTTCGATATCTTTCAAATTAGCATCAATATTAACAATAGGTAGTAATATATGTCTTGTCTTGCGATTTAATACTAATGTACTTAATAGATATGAAAATAATGAATCACAATTTACAGGATTATCAAGTTTATTAATATCCACGGCTTTGCCATTGTTATTATAAAAACTAACTTTAACAGTAACAGGCATAGTATTTGAATATTTTTTAAATATAATTTGATACATTTCTTCGTTATATTCTATTAATTTAAAACGTCCTGATAATACATCTTCTTTCATACTATTATCACCGGCTTTAATTTTAATATCATCTATTCCTATTTGTCCTAATGTTATTGGAATTATTGTGTATTCTTCTACATTATTTAAATTATATAAATTATATAATATATTTATTCTCTTATCTAAATCATAATCTTCGGAAGATTTATAATCTTTTTTTTCCATTTATTATATATAATGATAAATTATATTTCCATTGTGTCAAAATGCTTGCGACCGGATATTTTATTATTATCATTTGTAAATAATTCAATCAATCTAGAAATATATGCTTCAATATGAATAATATGTCGCGTACCCTGACTTAATCTTTGTTCAAAGATAGAAGTTATATCAATAATCTTATATTTTATTTCAATATTATTAATAACATTCAATAATTTAAGCATAATATTTCTTATTATTATTTGTGTTGATATATTGGTTATGAATAATATATAATATTTCTCTCTTATTCTTTTAATTGTACTATATAACTTTTTATTATTTTTAATCGTATCATCTGTTATCATTTCTACTATTTCATCTATCACTTGCATCCAATTATTATCATACATTATATTATATCGATGCATATCTAGTAACCATAATGCGTGATTAACTTTATTATCCGAATTTCGTATAATATCATTAATTATATCATAACTAATAGTAATATTTTCTTTTTCTGATATATACAAGATTGTTTCTAATATTTGTTCATTAGTTGGTAGAGGAACTCTTATCATTAAACATCGTGAACGCAATGGTTCTATAATTTTAGATAATTGATCACTAATTAATATAAATTTACAAGTATTTGAATATTTTTCCATAGTTCTTCTTAATGATGCTTGTGCATAATAAGACAAATTATCTATTTTATTAATTACCACAATTTTAAACAGTTTCCTATTTTTTAATATATTTAATAGTTCTGATTTTGCATAATCTTGAATAATCTCTTGAATCAAATATTTGTCAAAACCATTAGAATTAGGTTCTATAATAATGTGATGTTTTGATTGTTTTATCATTATTTTTGTTTTTGTATTTGAATAACCTGATACTGTATATTCAACATCCTTAATCTCAACACTTGCTTTCCCAAATATTTTCTCTAATAATTTATTTACCAAATATTCTTTTCCACTTCCACAAGCACCATATACTATTAGATGTTGAAAATTAGCATAACGCCAAGTACCATATTCTAATTCATTTATCACTCGTTTTAATTCAGTATTAGATAATTTCATTATATTATCCATATTTGAATATAATTGTGAACGACTGTCAAATGTTTCTATTATTTTATTTATAATACCCTGATGGTATGTTATATAATTTGAATCATTATAATATTTATCTACTAAAAACATTACTAATATTAGTATGATAATCTTTAAATATTGGTTTTTTCTTACCGAAAAAATTGATCGTAGCAATTAATTTGTTTCACTCGTAAAATACGTGCACTGGCACGCCGTGCACTGGCACGCCGTGCACACAAAAAATTGAAAATATAATTATATAAGTGTTATTAAAAGTCAAGACATCTAAGTCCGATGAGACATTACGATGATTCAGTTTTACTACTTATCCACTTTTGAAGATCATACGAAACCGATAGCGATGAGTACTGAGGTTAAACTCGGTATTTATCCACTGACTGGGACCTCCTTGTTCAGTAAGATTTGCACTTCGAGATTTAACTTGACCTTCAGGGGTCCAACCTTTCGGGGTTAAAGTTATTTCGTTCCCTTAGGGGTGAAGATTTTGCAGGTCCTTAGGGATTAGATGTGTGAGACGATTTTGTGCAGCGAGCTCCGTGGTATCGGGCTAGGTAAGTGGTATACTATCTTGTTGTGATGTTTTGTATTGTGTGCCTTGGAATTGGTGACGAAAAGAGTAGGGTTTAGGACCTGCTTGCCAATATATTCCTTGGATAAACACACGTTCATAGCTGATATACCTATGCGGCACCCCCTGAACTATTGTTCAGGAAGATGTAAATGCTTTAAAAGGCGTTATACATCAATGTCACTGTATATTCTCTCTACCCCGATGATGGAGAGGTTGAGGTCTGCGGCCGGTTTTTCAGCCAAACGGTTACTCAACAAAATTCTAAAATAAGTCGTTTTACAAATTCACTCTGGTAGGAGTCGAATCTTTCGGTCGCAAGACTGGAAGTTCCTTTTCTACTGCTGACAACTTTTCAATGTTGGATGACAAGACCACTAATTCTTGTCAAAGGGCCAGTGCTTCAACTCCTCCTTTAGTAGGTCGGTTGCAAGCTGTTCACCCAGCAGCAGACGCTGCATCGAGCGACCGATTCAGCCGAAAGCCCCCCTCTCTACCCCCAGCTGCATCGAGTGATCGATTCAGCCGGATGTCTCCATCCCTACCCCCGACTGCATCGAGTGATCGATTCAACCGAAAGCCCCCCTCTCTACCCCCAGCTGCATCGAGTGATCGATTCAGCCGGATGTCTTCCCTACCCCCAGCTGCAT
>Ga0214919_10000460_pt1 | contig 69326 bp, 77 predicted proteins | sample LL1503_MetaG_FD_177994 | JGI IMG/M metagenome (GOLD analysis project Ga0214919, IMG submission 177994) | Freshwater microbial communities from Lake Lanier, Atlanta, Georgia, United States - LL-1503 | ecosystem: Environmental > Aquatic > Freshwater > Lake | place: USA: Georgia | collected... | reverse complement strand
AGCGTTTGTGTGTATATTTTTAAAATTCCAAAAGTAAGTTATTGTAGTAGTCCTTTGTTAAAGTATCCTTTAGGTGAATTTTATAGTTGCACAGAAATTAATAAAGTTACAGAAGAAGTATGGTGTTCTCTTAATGTTGAAAATTTAAAAAATAAAGAAAAAGATTTTTCAGAATATATTGAATTAAAATCGTCATATAATGAAGTGTATAAAGAATATGAGATACATATAGTATATCATCAAATTTAAAAAATTGAAAATTTAAATAAATTTTATATTTGATTTAAAAAATAAATGTTTATATAATAATATGACAGATTATAATATAAAAAGCGATTTCAGGTCGTTATACTTTACACATGTTCATATATTTGATATCAATTATATTGTTAATCATAATTTGCGTGGTAGTTGGAATATAAAACCAAACTTGTTTGTAAAATATAATGAAAAACCTATAAATTATACTATTTGTGTTTATGATGAATATAAAAATGAATATTGGATTTATGATGAAGAAAAAAGTGAAACTCAAATAAACTTGATTGAGTTAAATAATTGTATAAAAAAATATGAAACAGAAAATTATAAAATCTTTAATACTTGTTTACATCAAAATAAGTTAGAATTTTTAACACGATTAAATTGTTATGATATTAAATTATTTAAAGATATATATGAAATTTATAGTATAAATTTAAATATAAATGATGAATTGTCAAATAAATTTATAAATATTCTTGATGAAATGATAGAAAAAAATATTGATAAAAATATAGGGACTTTTATAAATACAAATTATAGTAATTGGATAGATAAATTATTACAAAGTTATATGTTACATAATTCAAATGAATATGAATTTATCAATATAATTGATTCTCTTTTATTAAAACCTTAACTAATCCTAATTGATACATTTTCATTGTAACCTTGAAAATTAAATCTTACACTATATTGTTTTAACGTTTCTTTCAAATAAGTAAATAATTCAAGTAATGTTTTTTTTATTTCTCCATCAGGAATATCAGCATTTGGTCTAACAATTTCTCCATAAACTCTTATTGATGGTTCTTCAACAACATTTTCTTCATAACAATACATTAAAGTTTCTACATTTGATAACAAAACACATAAATTTGTTTTTTTATCTACCATCCTTTGTCTTATCCATTTTTTAACTAATTCTTTTACATCTTCATAAGTCCATAATTTAGTCATTAGATTACATTCTTCATCTTCAATTGTATATTCAAGACCAATTATACCGCTAAATTGTCTTAGTTTTGTAGCCGTTATTGTTATATCAGGATTTCTTATGTCTATTTGTTTACACCTTTTAACATTTCAAATGCCGATTTTAAATGTTAATTTTTATAATTTTTATATTTTTTAGTTTTAGATGTTTTTTTAATATAAAAATCTTGTCTTTCATAAGCACCTTTTAATATATTTTTATAGTTTTCTTTAGGTATATTCTTTATTCAAATTTTTATACCCATTTAACCGTATAATTTTTAATTAGTAAATCGGCATTTTAAATGTTAAAAGGTGTAAAAACATTTGTTGGTTTTCTTATATCGGTAACAATTTTATCATTTTGAACAATGTTGTATTCATCACTTTGTAAATATTGTTCTTGTAGTATTTTAATTTGTCTTTTATATTCTGGTGTATTCATATATTCCCATGCTTCTTTTGAACCTTCTTGTGGATCTGGAATATAATCATCTTTTTGAACTTTACCGATAGTAGACGCATCATCTATCATTTTAATTTTTTGTTTTAGTTCTTCAATTGGTTTTTTAAATTCAAATGGTAATGTGTCAAAATCGCAAAATTCTGTTTGTTCATCATATCCATAAAATTGAGGGTTGTTAAAGTCATAACTTTCTACATCATTTACACCATATCTCCCAATAATATACTTATCATCAATCATTTCAATTATTAAATAATTATACTCATATTCATCCCTTAATATAGGCAATTCTAATTCTGGATAACTTACTATTACTATACAGACATATTTTATCCACTACATAATACATTTTTTTTTCTAATTCAGTAATGTTTATATTTAATTTATGTCTAAAACCATATAATATATCTTCATTTCTATTTAGCAAATTATTCCAATTGTTATCTTTGTTAAATACAGCATAAACTTGTCTAATTTCTCTTTGTGATTTTTTTGCATATGTTTCCACAATACCAAGAACTTCATTCCATAAATAATGATGAGTATTAGGATGATGAGTATGATGATAAGTTTTACGATGAAGAGAGTGATATTCACGAAGATTTTTATGATGTTGTTCATCAATAATACATATTGATAACTTCAAAGAATTATATTCAAAATCGTGTTTAATATCTGTCATTTTATTATATTTTAATTATATTTTAATAATTATTTATCTAATATCTTTTTTAAATCAATTTTTTTTTCACCTTAGACATTAAAAAAAATTACATTAGAAAAAGTGGATTAACTATATAAATGTTTAGGTAAATATAAAAAAAAATTGAAATAAAATTCAAAATAATGTAAAGCAATTGAATACTTATCGTCAAATAGTTAATTACACAAAATGATTTAAAAACAATATAATAATTATATTAAATTAAATGATTTAAAAATAATATAATAATTATATTAAATGAATTATTTTCAAAAAGTAATTATAAAATCAAATGAAAATTTATCAAGAATTTTATGGACACAAAATGGCGAAGAGATTTGGATAGATACTGACAATTCTAATAAAGAAATTTTTTTATATAGAAAATTTAATTCATATACTAATGATAATATTGATTTATATTTTGCAACAGATATTGATACTTTTAATAAATCTTTTCAAATTAGTCATATCTACAAACCTGTAATTAAAATTGACTTAATAATAGAACCGAATCAAAACAAATTTACTTTATATATAGATGATAAAATAAAATAATTTAAAAATTGAAAAAAAAAAAATTGATATAAAATTTATTTAATACAAATTATTATTAATGAAACAAAATAATATATATCTTTGTATCTAAAATGGAAGAAGTAAAAAATACCCTTATATCGATAAGAGATAAATATTCTAAGGAAACTAACTACACATCTTTGCGTGATTTAAGAAAACAAATTTATTGTTTAGAATGTGATTTAGTAAAGTTATGTATTACTCATAATGAATTTAAAATAAATATAGATGGATTTTTAGATTACGTAAATGAAGATGATAATGGTAATTGTAAAATATGTGGTCTTTCAACAAAATTTAAACTAAAAAAATTGAAATAAAATTTATATAAAATACAAATAATATAAAAATTATAAAAATATAAATAATATATAAACTAAAATGGATGAATATTTTAGTTTAACGTGGAAAATAATTAACAATATGATTTTATATGAAAATTTTCATTTAATAAACAAATATGAATCAGAAAAAAATTGTTTAAACACGTATTATTTATATAATGACTATATATGTACTTTTGAAAATAATGTAGTAATTTTACAAAATAAAAATTATATAATACAAATAATGAAAAATATGGGTCGTTATACTTGTAGTTACAATCCGCCTGTTAAATATTTAATAAAAAATTTAACAACAAACGAAGATATTACAATAAATAAAAAATTTGCACATTCGGAGAAAATAATTATTGATGAATTATATAATTGTATATATAATGTATTGAGTGAAAAAAATATACGTGGATATAAATGTTATCTTGAATAATAAATGTTATATTGAATAATAAATGTTATCTTGAATAATAAAAATACTTATAATATATTTTTTTTATATTTTTATATAATGATTTAATTGTATTTTAAAAAAATTGATTTAAAAATTATATATTATATTTTAATATAATAATAAAAAAAAATCAAAATCATAATGTCAAACACAGATTCGGCATATTTTATTCCTTTATATAAATATATTATTCAAAACAATATTTATATTCCAAAATTAAATGATGTGTCAGAAGGTTGGAATTATTTATATAAAATGGAAGATTTACAAAATGATGGAGAATTATCAATTGAAAATAAATATTTAGAATATACAAAAGATTATGATAAAAAAATATATATATTACAAATAGATAACGATTGGATATATTACTATATTTATATTATTCTGTATATTGATGAAAACTTAGGTTTATACAATTCAATTATAGTAAAAATAATAAATTATAGTGATTTCTTAGATGAAGATAAAAAAGAAAAAATCAAAATAATAATGCAGAAATGTGGCAAAACACCTGATGTATTAAATGGTTGGATGGAAGGACATATTATTGAGTTAATGGAACGTATGATTGACCTTGATATGGAAGAAGAATTTGAAATAATTACAACCGATTTATCAAAAAGTCCATTAAAATCGTATAGAGGTATAATAAACTATTTATTCGGTTATATTGGTGCAAATGTTAAAGACACCAAATTAGAGAAATATATTGATATTTTAAATGAAGCAAAACTAATAGAGTAAATGTGTAGTCCTTCAACCAACTAAATTAAAATATAAAACTTTGTTAAACAAAATTAAAAATACTTATAATGTGTTTATTTAATATTTTATCAAATATTAAATAAAAAATATTTAACTTTAAAAATTACTTTTGGAATTATTATATTTATATTATCTGAGAAACAATTAAATATTTTTTTCCGTTATATTTGTCACATACAATATTATCATAACAATTTTCTATTAAATTTAATGTTGGATATTTTTTCATAATCTGTGTTTCTAAACTATTAGTTTCATCATTTAATTCTATAAATCTATCTATTGTTTCATAAGTTATTTTTACGGTATAATAGTTATCTATTATTTCAATTAAAAATCCAATACGCATATTATATATATATTTTTTTAATCTTTAAATATTATTTATAAATATTATTTTTAAATATAAAAAAAAATTGATTTAAATTTATTTTAAAAATTGATATAAAATAATATTAATTAATATAAATATACTAACAAATATAATATGTCACAAACAATTTATCAAGAGCATTTATCTGAACCTTGGTTCAGTTTGATTTTAATTGGACTAAAAACTTGTGAAGGAAGATTACATAAACATCGTTTCCAAACTTACAAAGAAGGAGATATTATTATGTGGTTTAATGATGATTTTGGCAAAACCAGATTTGTTATGACTGAAATAACTTATGTTAAAGTTTATCCAACTTTTAAAGATTTTCTAAAAAATGACTTCTGTAGCGGATTAAAGGATAGTTTACCAGGAATGCCGAGTTTAAGTCATGGTCTTCAAGTTTATCAAAAATATTTTACAAAAGAAGATGAAATTAGATATGGTGTTGTTTCATTTGATTTGAAAGTTTTAAAATATAAAGTGATTGTTGAACGAAAAAATTATTTAGAAAAAGAAGTATTAGGATATTTTAGTTCTGTTGAAGAGTGTTTTGATAGTTGCTATGAAAAATTTAAAGATTTGATTGAAGAAAATGAATGGACTATTTATTACAATGAATTAAAAGAAATGATAAAACAAAAAGGCATTGAATATTTAGACAATGGTAGATATTTATTATGGGACAAAAAATTCAATCTATTAAAGTCAAAAGAAGATGATCCAGATTTTAATTGTATAATGATTGATTTGACTGATGCTGAAACAAGTGATTATTATCATCATTTACTAGAACATAATTTTCAAATAGATGAAGATGATTTAGCAAAGGATACAGATAATTTTATTGATAAAATGATAGATGAATATGAGTTAAGAAGAGAAGAGATTGAAGAATGTGAAAGAATGGAACGCAAAAGATTAAATGATATTGCTTGGGAAATATTAAAACATTTACCTGAAGAATTAGAAAAGGATGAGATTAAAGATGATAAAACTTCAGATGAAATACAAATGATGTTAAATGTTAATAAAAATAAAAATCCAGCTTTGTTTACAAGTTTTGGTAGATTGTAAAAATAAAATATATATAAAAACAAATTTATATATTTAATTATAAGATGGAAAATTATATTATTAATACAATATTAACACTTTTTTTTATTGGATTTATATTATGTAGATATTTTTATTATGTTGACTTTACTAAACCTATTTTGCGTGATTTATTAAAAATAAAATTATAACCATAAATTATATAGATATAATGGAGATAAATTTTTTATATTTTAAGTTTTTTATTTTTATTATACTTTTTATTATACTTTTTATCAGTTTTATATTATATAAATATTTTTACGCAAAATGGTTAATTGATCATAACTTATATCCATACGCTAATTTAATAAGAGACAATCGTGTAAAATAAAATTATTTTTCACAAGCAATATCTGCTTGTTTTTGAGCAGTTAAACAAGACAACCCTTGACCTAATGCTTCCCCACCATATCTTACAAGTTTTTCTAATATTATCATTATTTGAAAGATAATATTTAACCGCATAAATCTTATAATCTTCTGTCTTTTGTTTCATATATAATTTTAACAAAATAACTCAAAATTTGTCCCATTTTAAATGTTCAAGGTATATATAAAAACATAATAATAGTATAAAAATATAATGATATATAACAAAAATTCGTTTTTATTTACTAAAAAACTTCGTACGTTAAGTACATTACCACCATATAAATTAACTATAAAAGTAGAAAATTATGATGACGATAAATTTATTGAAAAAATAATCCAAGAAAATTTAACTATTTTATTACCTACTGATCTAATAGATTTTATATATAAAAATAATAATTTTAAAGAATATGTATTTGAATACCCTGATGATTTTAATTTACATTTTACAATAAAATTAGAGTCTATAAGTAATGCTGAAAAAAATGAATTATAAATCAGTTTATAATGATAAATGTAAAAAAACTAAAAAAATTACTACTAAAAAAATTACTTTATTATAGAGGTTTTACACTTTTATATAAAGTGTAATAAATAAAGATTAAAAACTTAATTAAAATTAATTAAATTACATAAACATAAATATTTCTTTGATTTTTTTATTAAATTATCTCTTTAAGTTGCATTTATTTTTTTTACAGCAATACTTTTTTTAATTGGTTTAATTTTATGTAGATATTTTTATTATATTCACTTTACTAAACCTATTTTGTGTGATTTATAAAAAATAAAATTATAACCATAAATTATATTGTTATAATTAAAATATAAAAATAATTAATTAATATTTATAGACATAATAATAGTATAAAATATAATGATAGAAAAATATTCGTTTTTATTTACTGACCAAATTCGTATGTTAAATATATTACCACCATATAAATTAACTATAAAAGTAGAAAATTATGATGATAACAAATTTATTGAAAAAATAATCCAAGAAAATTTATCTATTTTATTACCTACTGATCTAATAGATTTTATATATAAAAATAATGATTTTAAAGCATATGTATATGAATACCCTGATGATTTTAATTTACATTTTACAATAAAATTAGAGTTTATAAGTAATGTTGTTATAAATGATAAAAAAAATGAATTAGATTGTATAAATGAGTTTATAATGATAAATGTAAAAAAACTAAAAACATTACTTTATTATAGGGGTTTTGAATAGCTATTATAATGTTGTAAAAACATAATGTTTCATATACTAAATTTCACACAGGTGTTTCTAAACAAACTTTATTTGAAAAATGAAGACATAAATAGTGTAAGAAGACAATATATTTACTTATTTTATAAATAAATATTTTATTTTTTTTATATTTTTATAATAATATCTTTAATAATTATAATAAAATGAATAATCAAGAACATAGATGTTATGCTTATTTATTACAAGATGTAATGAAAAATAATTTCAAATATGGATATGATCAAGAAGAATTATGGAAATATGTTGAAAATCAAAAAACTAAAACATATAAAATACATGATGTTAAACATTGGGTTTATAATCCATGTTGGTCATATAATTTAGATAATAAACATGTTTTATTCTATTTTTCAAGTGTTACTTTAAAAAAATAAATTTAAAGATGATATGAAACGAATTAAAAAAGCAGATATTTCATATCCTATTATTGTTATTGAAAATGATTTTGATAAATATGGTACTATATTAGATGGTAATCATAGCTTTGCTAAACTTATTATGAATAATGCTAAAGTTGTTAAATATAAGTTTATTTCAAAAAAAGATTTAGAACAGTTTAGAATTAAATTGTGAAAAAAATGATTTAAAATTTTTATAAATAATATATGTTAATATATGATAATATATTAATAATTAACTATAAATATAATCATGGAAGAAACAAAAAAGTACTTTAAAATTGAATTATATGTTATCGAAAAAAGTAAAAGAAAATAAAATATTGGACTTTTCAAATAAACAAATTACATTAGATGAATTTATACCAAATAATGAATGGTCAGATGATAGTTATATAAAAGAATTAATTCCTGTATCTTCTATTATAAAACAAATTACAGAATTAGGTGATACTTTTTCTAAACTTGACATATCTCATAATAGATTTTGTGATAAAGGATTAAATATATTATTAGATACATTATGTAAGCATGAAAAATTAAAATTTTTATCTATTGCATATAATGCTGCATCTAATAAAGGAATATTTAATTTTTTGATTAAAATTTAAAATTTTAATTCAGTTCCATATATTGATATTAGAGGAAATTATGGTTCAGATTTTAGTTGTATTAAGAAAGTTTTAGATATGATTGATGAAGATAAAAAAATAATATTTAAAGAAAAAATAATATGGTATGGATTAGAACCATTTAGAATGAAATAAGTTATTTTTGAATAGTTTTTACAAATGGATTTATTAGGGTTAAGAAATATATAGATTATTGATTTAAGTTATTCTATATAATAATTTAGGTAAGTTCATTAAATATTTTATATAATCTTAATCTAAAATATAATATTTACATAAAAAAATATAAATTTATAAGTAATGTTTATAGGTAATGTTTATAATATTGCTAATAAGATGGTAGAATAAATTTTCTTCTGAAAATAACGAAAAAAAAACTACATTATTATTTCGGTTTTTATCTGTAATAACTGATATATCTACATTAAATAATGTTCATAAGAATAATTTAACTGATTGTGATTAAATAAATAATATAAAATAATTTACAATAATGTTGATATATTATAAAATATATATTAAATTTATATATAAAAATAACAATATTTATTCAAATAAAATTTTTAATTAATATTTGTTTATAATATGGAATAAAATTAAATAAAATATATTTTGGAATAAAATATATAATAATATATATATATTGGAATAAACTTAATAATTTATTATTATTGAATATATACTATATATTTAATAATATTATATAAGTATTATTGATATTAAAAAATAATAAAGGAATAAAATTTAATAAAAAATTTAATAAAAAATTTAATAAAGTGAAAAAATCGATTTCAAAAAGTTTTTTTGAAAAAAAAAAGTGTATTTTTTTAAAAATAAAATTTATAATTTTTAACACTTTTTTTTTTTAAAAAAACTTTTTGAAATCGATTTTTTCACTTTATTAAATTTTTTATTAATTTTTTTATTAAATTTTATTCCTTTATTATTTTTTAATATCAATAATACTTATATAATATTATATATTTTTCAATATAATAATAATAAACTATTTATTAATTTTATTCCATTGTAATATTAAACATATATCAATAATATTAATATAATAAATATATAATATTAATAAATGTACAATATAGTAATAATAATAAATATTTATTGTTATTTTATTAAAATATTCCATTAAATATATTTATTCCAATCATTTAATTTTAGTATATAAAAATATATTTTTATTATATATTAAGATAAAATGCCGTTTCAATGTTATATATGTGACTACAAAACAGAATTCAAATGTTCTTTTATTAATCATATTAATCGAAAATTAAAATGTAAAAGATATAAAAATAATAAATATCTAGATGAAGAAATAAAAGAAAAACATGAACAACAACTTAAAAAAAATAAAAATGAGAACATAGAATATGATGAAAAAAATAATAAATATGTATGTCCAATATGTTCAAATATATTTGAGTATAAATATAATTTATCAAAACATATTAAGATTAAGCATCAAAAAGATTCATTAATAAATGATTTACAAGATAATAAAGAAATATTTACTGAAATTCATACAAATGAAATAATTAATTCTAATAACTCAAATGACATTATAAATTCAAATAATACTATAAATAATATAAATAATATTAGTAATGTACATAATATAATAATAAATTTAAAAGATGAATTAAAACCATTTAATGATGATTGGTGTTTATCAAATATAAGTGAAGATAAAAAAAATTTATTATTATTTTCAAAATATATGTATACACAATTATTACAAGAAATATTAAAAAATGATATAAATAAAAATGTAATAATTAATAAAGATACAAATAGTGGATTGATTTATTCAATAAATAATACTGAAAAAATATATGAAAGTATGGATTTAACATCAATTGCAGAAAAATCCATGGAAAAATTAAAAAAACATTTGAAAATTTTACAAAAAGAAGCTGAAGAAAAAGATTTTTTAGAACCTGAACATTTAAGAAGAGCAAAACAAATTATCTATAAAAAATATGATGTTTTTAATGAAAATATTGAAATTAAAAAAAAAGTAGAATGTCTTATTTCAAATATTTATCAAGAAAATAGAGAAGAATCTATAAATATTATGAAATCTATAATACCTGTTCTTAATCTAAATAAAGGATTCTAAACATTTATATAAAAAAACTAACTTAAAATAATATTTATTAATAAAATTAAAAATACTATGAAAACTATTTTTGATTTATATAAATATTCTGTATATAAATATTATTCTAAACTATTATTCAAAACAAATAATGAACAATATACTTATAAAAATTTGGAAAGTTTCGTCAATAAATATAAATATTTAATGAAAGAACATAATGTTAAAAAAGGTGATAATATAATATATATTGGTAATAATTCTATTGATTGGAGTGCCGTATATTTTGCATGCTATCCACTTGGGTTAAAATTTATACCAATATATAAAAATCAGCATCAAAATGTTATTGATTATATTATTAATGAAACATGTCCTAAATTAATTTTTTCAGATTCCGAAAAAAAAAATAATTTAGATTTTAATAAAAATTACATTATAGATTATAATATATTAAATAAAAATGAATTAAAAGAATATTGGTATGATGATGTGTCTGTACATGAAAAAGATAGTAATTTAATTTTATACACTTCGGGCACAACTGGATTATCCAAAGGTGTATTACTCACTAATGAAAATTTAATGTCAAATATTCAATCTATCGATAGATTAATAGGTCATGATTTTATAACATACAATGATCATTATCTAAATTTTCTTCCATGGTCTCATATATATGGTATGAATTGTGAATTATTATATGGTATGTCAAAAGGTGCTTCTTTTTTTATCAATGAAAATCTTGAAAATTTAATAAATGATATACAAAAAGAAAATCCTACTATTATTTGTTCTGTTCCTAGATTATTGTATACAATTCATAATAAATTATTAGATAATAACTCTAGTGTATTAACAAAATTATTGTTGTCAGATTATTTAATAAAATATAGTAAATCATTGTTGAAGAAAAAAATATTTGGTAAAAATCTAAGAATGATAAATACAGGAGGTTCAGCAATATCAGAAGATATATTGAAGTTTTATGAAAAATTAGGTATTGATGTTTATCAAGGATATGGTTTAAGTGAAACAAGTCCAATTATAAGTTTAAATCATTCAAAATTAAATAAATTAGGTTCAGTTGGAAAAATATTAGATTGCAATGAAGTTATTATTGAAGAAAATGAAATTTTAGTAAAAGGAACTAATGTTTTTCAATATTATTACAAAAATGATGAAGAAACAAAAAAAGCATTTAAAAATGAATATTTCATGACGGGTGATACAGGTTATATTGATAAAGATAATTATTTATATATAAATGGTAGAAAAAAAGAATTATATAAATTAGATAATGGAAAATATATAAATCCATCTTATATTGAAATGGTATTATTAGATATTCCAAAAATAAAACAGATTTATGTATATGGTGATAATAAAGCGTTTAATATTGCTTTAATTGTTCCAAATGATGCAAAAGATGCAAAAGATAATAATTTCATTAAAACCATATTAGAAGAAATTGAATTATACAGTGCTAATAAATTAAAAAAATATGAAATCCCAAAGAAAATAGTTATTGTTGAACCTTTTAGCGTTGAAAATAAATTGTTAACTCCTAAAATGTCAATGATACGAAAGAATATATATGAATTATATAAAACTGAAATTGAACAATTGTATAATGATAATAACTAAAGAAAATTTATTTTTTTGGAAAAAATAAAGAATTATATTAATAGAATATATTAATGAATATATTCTATTATTTACAATATTACTTTGTATTAAATAATATAATTACAAATTTTAATGTATTTTCTTTTAAATTATTTTCAAATAGTTTAAAACAAAATATAAATAAAATGGCAGTATTATCGAAAATAGTGTATGATTATAATTTTGATAACAATAAACTATGTAATCATAAAAAAAAGAAATTTAATATTAAATCAGAATTAGATATAAAAACAAATTTAACAATAGATTTTATTAAAAATAATGATATATATTTTGATTCATATCAATACACATCTTTGTTAACTTATAATGATTTTACTAAAACATCTGAGAAATACTTGGATTTTATAAATAGTAAATATCCAGATACTGATATATATGGTTATTTCAATAATAAAAATAGATTACATTTAATTATATTAATAAACCATAAATTGAGTGAAATTAATGTTGTTTACAGGGGGTCATTATATTTTGATGAATGGTATAAAAATTTAAAACTAAATGAAGTACCACTATCTTTTAATGATAATTTTAAAATACATAAAGGTTTATATCAAATTTATACAAATTATAATATTGATAATAATATTATATATATACTTAAAAATTTATTTGATTATTTCCCGAAATATAGAAAAATATTTACAGGTCATTCAAGGGGAACAATATTTTGTTTTTTAACTGTTATTGAACTATTATCTAAACTAAAAGAAGAATATAAATATGAAATTATATGTTTTGGAAGTCCACAAATATTAAACAAAAAAATAGCTGATTTTTTACATCAAAATAAAAATATTGATATATATAACATTATAAATGAAAATGATATAGTATCTTATTTACCATTTTTTAATAAATATCATGTTGGAAAAGAAATATTATTAAAAGAAAATGACATATCAATGATAGAACATAAAAATCCTTATCAAAAAAAATACGATGTTTTGGAATTTTTTAAATATATAAAAAATCATGATTTGCAAATTTATATTGAAAAATTGAATAAGTTTTTGTGAGGAAACCTAGGTTTCCTACACATACCTTCCTAGTGAGGAAACCTAGGTTTCCTACACATACCTTCCTAATTTTTATTAAAATATATTTATTAGAAAATTTATTAGAAGAATATATACATTATCTATTGATAAATTCATTATCTATTAATAAATTCATTATCTATTGATAAATTCATTATAATGATATTCTAAATATTTTTTAGAATTAGAATTCAATATCAACTTTTTACCATCATATTGATTTATCAATGATTTTTTATTTTTAATATTTTCTGATACTATTATTTCAAATGTATTTGGTTCAATTGTAAATAAATATTTATCATACAATCTATGCAAACTTTCACTTAATATTAATCCATTATTATAATCATACTTTTCATCATTATTTGATTGAGATAATGGTTTAATATGTGCAACTGAACATTCATACATTTCAGCATCTGTTATAACACATTTTGAATTATATATTTTTTTTACATTTTGTTTGAAGTGATAATCTTTTCGCATTTCATTAAATTTTAATTTTATATCTTCTTTGTTCACGATGTTGATATCATTGTTTTCTAAATAATTGAGATAAGAAAAATATCCTAATTGTATATCAAAATAATAATATTTATCCAATAATTGATTAAATATTTCTTCTAAATTTTTATAAGAATCAATATTGTTTTTTATAAATGTAAATATATCATAAATTGTAGTCATTTTATATATTTAATAATAAATATTGTTTATATTGATTTTTTTATTAAAAAAATCATACAACTTCAATTTGTTCAATTTGTTTCTTTTTAGAAGATTTTTTTTTATCTTTCTCTTCAGGCAATAAACATTGTTTAACATATTCTTTATGAATATCTGTTTTACGATGTTCATCCCAACGATTTGATTGAAATAATATATCGTTATTACAAGGACATCTTATTTTTGTTTCATGTCCGTTGTTTAAACGCTTTTTAATTTCAGCAAATGTTTCAACAGTTATTTTTACAGGAATGTATTCAAATTCTTCTAATAATTCAGATTTAGATTCTTTTGTTTTAGATGATTTAGACTTTGTACTCTTACTCGAAGTTGTTGAAATTATTGATTTAGTATCACATGTTTCTTCAATTTCATTGTTTAAGTCATTGTTTAAATCATAATCTTCAAATGATTCTGTTTCACAATCACTAATTGCTTCATTTCGGAGTTGAAGAGTTAGTGAATCAAACATAGATTTAGCATTACTGTTAATATTATGAAGTTCTTCTAATCTGTCAAAATCTGGTTGAAGATTGTCGATTAATTGAGTGTTTTTAGGGAGTTTTATTTTTAATACTTCAATATCATTGCTTGATACAGATGGATATGTTGTGCCCTTTGCTTTTGTCACAAGTATATTGGTATTTTCATCAGATATTAATGAATAATAAATATAATAAATATTAATATTTGATTTATTCCTTAGTAACGTAAAACCAGTAGATGATATACAATTATTAATATTTTCTTTAATTATTGTATATCCTTTTAAATTTGGCCTTACAGTTGAATATAAAATATCATTTTTACAAGTTATTCTTTTTGCTCTTGAAGGATAAATATCATTTTTTTTAATATTTTTATATCCTAATAAATTTCCTTTTTCTACTGAACTAATATCAATATAATTTATATATTCATAATTACTATTAGTTTTCATATTTTCAGGATTTATTAAACATAAATCTTTAAATTTAACTTCTTTACAATCTTCATAATCACATATTCTTTTAATCTCAGTCATAATTTTATTTTCAATTTCATCAATCTCTTTTTTACTAGAATTGATTAAATCAAATTGTGTGCCAATTGTATTTGACCAATATTCGATTCTTGAAGGGTCATTTGGGATTGGAATATTTATATTATTTAGTAATTCTTTTGTAATCATTTTAATTACACTTCCATTCATATGTATTAAATTATTCCACAATCCTTTAAAAATAAAATATAAATATTTATTAAAGTTTGATTTAAATATAATTACATTTGATGAAAAATTAAAATTTGAAGATATATGTATACTACCATTTCCTCTTGAACCAAAAATAATATATTCTTCTTCACACTTTAGTACATCACATTTTTTAATTATATTAGATGATGTAAAAAAATTATATTCTCCCGTATCTTTTCCATGTGATGCGTCTAATTTACTAGAAGGTCCATAAATAATCTTTTTACTTTTAATTAAATCACCAATATTTTCAAAATGATAACCTTCATTACATTTAATCTTTGGTTTTTCATAAACCTTAAAATTTAATATATAATCTTTATTTCTAATACTTTCAATAGATGCAACAGCAGTTTGAGTATCAGTGACTTCAATAATATCATCTTTACTTTTTGTTAAAATAATATATCCATTTTCATCTTCTCCATAAACATCCTCTTTTTCTTTATTAACAACTAAATTAAAAAATTCAACTTTACTTGTTTTCTCTTCAGTGTTATGAAAAACAATAATAGATGTTTTTGTAGTAGTGTTTTCAAATGCTTTTGCATCTACTGATATAATTTTAGTAACATTATAGTTTTCAAGTAATACTTTTCTGATATCTTTGTAAGAACCATCAAAGAAAACACCTTCTTTTAAAACACCAATTGATGTTCCATTAGGTGCTAACATTTCCATTAACATAACAAATGAACAACCTTCTTTATCATTTGGATTTAATCCAAACTTTTTACAAAAATCTTTTACTCTATGAGAACAACCTGATAGCGATACTTTTGTTTTTTCCCACAATTCTTTTTCTCTTTTTTCTTCAAGATTTATTTGTGTTAATTGTTGATTGCGTTTTAATTCTGTTTCATGACTAATATTTACATCTTTTAATGATTCTTTAATATATTCTTTAATTTTATCTCTTCTCAATTGTTCCTCTGTTTTATTATTTTTATCTCCTCCATAAGGTGGATTTGTAACAATATAATCAAAATAAGTTTTATTGATATCTGAATTAAATGAATTATCTTTTCTAAAATGATCATCGTCTGGAATTACTCCAGTTAAACACATCATTTCTAAAGATGCTGATTTAACAACATCTTCATTCATATCATAGTGAAAAATACTATTTATATTTGTTTCCCAGTTAATATTATGATATTCATCCATTAAATATTGAGTGTATCCTAAAGTAAAACCTCCAGAACCACCAAACATATCAATCATTTTTTTTACAGTTCCATTTTTATTTAATTTGGGATTTAATAATTTTTGATAAATATAATTAATAATATATCGATCCGTAAAATAAGCACCCATTTCTGATATTGCAGATTTATCACGACCAACAAAATATTCATATATTTTCCCATTTAATTGAAAATGCGTATCATCAATATTGTTTAAATTATCATGTTTTCTAAGAACTGCTATTTTTTTAACCAATGCACAATATATTTCATTTCTTAATACTGGAATTTCATAAAATAAAAAATTTCTTAAATTTCCAATTGATAACCTATCTAATATTGGTCCATTTACAATTTGATATAAATCTTCGCGATTTTGATCCATTGGATTTGTATAATTTAATAAATTTGTAAAACGATAAACTTTACGAAAACCATCAATTAATATTTGATAATCTTTGTCATTTTCAATATTACTATTTTCAACAAATAGTTTTGTAAACTTTTCTTTATATTGTATATCTAATAAACTGTATTTAAATATTATATTTATTTTATCTTTATCAATATCCTTAACAGGATTAATTAATTTATTAAATAATTCTTCATTTTCTTCAATTTTTAACAAACCATAAAATATATTAAATATTTTTAATGCATTCATTCCATATCCTGCACCATTATTTCTTAAAAAATCATGAATACTATGTATATAATTACGTAAGCTATCTTTATTTGTGATTGACATTTTTATCATTTATAAATTACTTATATAATTTTAATCTTATATTGAAATAAAATCATTTTTTTTATCTATCGTCTTATTTTTACAATTTTATCATTAAAATATTCTGTTATCGATGCCATATTTTTATATAATTCTTTTGGCATAATTGGTAAAAAATCATAAATTTTACATGATTCATAGTATTCTTCAATACTATTAATATTGAGTTCTTTAACTTTTTTCTTCCAATCATAAAAATCAGATATAAAAATTGTAGTATCAATACTAAAAAAATCATACCATCCTTTCCAATAAGGTTCATATATAATTTCAGGGTCTATTGGTAATTCCAATTCTAATGCTTTTTCTTTATATTCAATATCTGATTGAAAATTATATTTTTTAATATCATTTTTAAATTTAATAAATTTATCATATTCATCAAACTCCATTTCTTCTCTCAATATTTCATGAAAATGTTTTATTAAATCTTTCCATTCTAATGTATTGATATCCAATTTTTTTAAATCAATTGTAATCTTTTTATCATTATTTAACATAATAGAAATACTTTTTTTTTCAGGTTCAATTTTGATATTACTCATAATTTGATTAAACATTTGAAGTTTATTCAACTGATTTTGTGTTGCATCATTTTTAAACGATATATCAAATAATTCTAAATAATATTTCAATACTTTCATAATGATATTTTTAGCTTTTACATTGTTATTATCTGTAGATATTGAATCAATAATATGACCATTACTTTTAATAATACCTTTTTCTTTATGTATAGAACGTCTTAATACTCTTCCAATAGATTGAATATAAACAATTTCTGTTCTATCCTTAACTTTGTCTAGTAATAATTCGCAATTCAAAAATGGTATGTCTGAACCTTCACGATATTTACATGCACAAAATAATATGGTGTTATCATCTGATTTGTAAAATTCATCATAGTTTTTGCAATATTTCACATTATCAACTCCATTATCCGTACGTGAGTAATCAATATACGCTTTCATATTTTTTAAAATATCATATGAACCTTGATATTTTTTAAAATTATCAAAAGATTCTTTTGTTAAATCTATCATTCTACACCATACTATGCATTTCTTAAATTCACATAAACGTAAAGTTTCATTTAATACAGAAAATGTAGAATTAATTTCAATTTCATCATTTTTATCATTTGATTTATTCGAAATATTATACCAATGAAATATTGGTTCTAAAATATAACCTTCTTCAATTGCTTCTTTAATATTACACCAAGAAATAATATTTAATTCATTATGATTATCATGTTTATGAAAAATATTAATTAATTTTTGTAAATTAGAAATTGTATCATATTTATCAATATTTACAATTGATGATATAAGATTTTCTGAAAAACTTGTATTAGATATACCTTTTCTATATGCTGTTGCAGATAATCCATGAATTTTAGAATTCCATACATGTTTTGCATATAATAAAAACTCATATGTTTTCTCTGCCATACCTGAATGGCATTCATCAAACGCAATCAATTGTGGCATAGTATAATCAATAATTTCTTCATATTTATAGAATTTACGAACTGTTTTATCTTCATTTGTTCTAAAATCAGATTTTGAAGTTGCATATGCACGATTAATAATAATAAAATATGGTTTTCCATTTAATCTCATTGAATTTTCTAAAAATGAACCTGCTAATTTACGAGGTTTGTTATTGATAAAATCTATAATATTAAATTGACTAAAATCAAATATATCGTTATTTCTGAAAAAATCAAAATTTTCTTGATTATATACATATTTATCTGATAAATTTATTGTCGAAACTTTTGTAAAAAATAAACTTCTAGGAATATCGATTCTTTCGCAAAACCACATTAAATTATGCGTAGGATATGTTTTATGATATTCCCATAATATTTTTAATTCCATTATAGTTTTTCCACAAGCAGTTGCCTGACTATGTATACCTGTTGCAAAATTTGTTTCAATTGCTTTTTCAATACCTCTAATTTGATTTTTATGAAAAAAAAAATTATCTTTTATATTAGATATATCATCTAAATTTGTTTCTATTTTTGTATCTTCTGTTTCTTCCTCTTCATCTTCTTCATTTACTATTAAATCTAATAAAAACTTACATAATGAATGATAACCATCAAAATCATACTGAGTTAAAATTTCGTCATAACTTTTTTTATCTTTAATTAATTTTTGTTTTAATAATTGATTAAAATTATGTAAATAATCTTCTATTGATATTAAACCATTTTTTAATTCAAATCTATCAAAAAAATCAAATAAATTTGGATATATTTCATATTTTTTTTTAGGATGACTTAAATAAATATTTTTAGCTTTTTCATATGATTGAGAATCTGGAATAAGTTGTTTATATTCCTCGCAATCATTGTAAATTTTAATTAATTCATTCATTTTATATATAAATATTATTAAATAATGTTTATATATTTATTAAAAATAAATCATTTTTTTTATTAAGTATTTTCCTTTGTATACTCCGGAGTTTACAAAGAAAAATACTATATACACTGATTAGATTTTGAAAATATTTTTACAATGTTGGCATTCTTCATCATTGTCTTCATCATTGTCTTCGTCATTGTCTTCGTCATTGTCTTCGTCATTGTCTTCATCATTGTCTTCGTCATTGTCTTCATCATTGTCTTCATCATTGTCTTCGTCATTGTCTTCATCATTGTCTTCATCATTGTCTTCGTCATTGTCTTCATCATTGTCTTCATCATTGTCTTCATCATTATCTTTGTTATCATTATTAATATTTTTTTCAGATTTACACTTAACATCATCAAATAATTCTTTAGATACATCATTCAAAATTTTATCTAGTTCTTCATTTGTTTTAATATTAGAGCTTAAATCTTTATTGGTATTATTTTTTAAAACTTCTTTTATAACACAGCTTGTATGAATAAAATGACTACACGATGTAATTATATATTTATTATCACATATTAATTCATTGCAATATGAACATGGTACTACATATGTCATGTCATCATCGTCTTCATCGTTTTCTTCATCGTCATCGTCGTCATCATTGTCTTCATCTTCATCATCGTCTTCATCATCATCATCGTCTTCATCATCGTCGTCTTCATCATCGTCGTCGTCTTCATCATCGTCTTCATCATCGTCTTCATCGTCATCTTCATCATCATCGTCATCTTCATTTTCTTCATCATCATCTTCATTTTCTTTATTTTCGTCATCTTCATAAGTATTTTTTTCTATATCTTCTCCATCTAAATTTTCAATAACTACTTTATTGTCATCATCATCAACTCTATTTTTTCTTTTGGATTTACGATTTTTTTTCATCGATTTTTCTATCATATTCATATTTATCATTTCTGGATTTATATTTTCCATAAATTTTTGAAATAAAAAAAACATATTATTTTGATTTTCTTCCATATTTAATTATTAATATTAATATTTTAAAAAATATACTTACTTTTTAAATTTAATTAGCACTATGTTCCAAATAAAATGTATCATCCCAATTTATAAAATCTAAATTCTTTCGCATATTTTTTGTATTAATTTCCTTATAATTAGAATTCCAAATTTTAAAAATACAATTATTAATTTTAGGACTTATTGATATTCCATTTATTTTTTCTTCATATTTACTATCATCTGTTATAAAATCTACACATAAATAATATACAATTTTTTCCCAAAAAGAATATGATTCTTTTTTTGGAACTCTAATTGACCAATAACCACCGTTAATATTATGAGTATCTTCAAATATTGGTACAATACCTTCTTTCATTAAAAAGAACATACCAGATGATATATTTTCAATTTCGTTTAAAATAAATAAAAGATCATTATATGTTTTTATTTCAAATACTTTTGAATAACTATCAATATTCCAATTGGAATCATTTACTTTATGAAACCATAATATCCATGTATATTTTAAATTAAAATTTTCAGTACATTTTTCCATTATATTAATATTTATTTATATTATTTTAAGTTCATTTATATTAAAAAGGTGGATTATATATATTTAATTCTTTATCAATATTTATAAGTTTTTCAAGCAATTTAGCATTTAACTGATTATATTTTGTTTTAATATTATTTTTATTTATTAAAACTTCATTTCTACAAACTAAGCAAATAGAATTTTTATATGTTGAATAAATTAACCAATCTAAATAACATGGTTTATGAAATATATGTTTACATTTAAAATATATAAGTTCGTTTGATTTTTCTATTTTTTCCATACATATAAAACAACCATCTTTTAAAATTTCTTTATTAAGTGGTTGATGACTATCACAGCAAAAAAATTTATTATCATTATTACTAATTATAGCTCTACACTTTTTATTATTTTTAGTAAATCCAATACATCTGTTATTATTTATATTCATGAAAATCTACTTATAATTTTATTATAATAACTTTAAATAAATTTTAATATAAATAAATTATTATAAATATAATTAAATGGAATTATATTGTGAATTTGAAGAATTAAATAATAATATAAATAAAATAAAATATATTTACGATAAATTTGATAATTTTGAAATAAATAATAATATAAAATATTTTGATAAAAAAAATTTTATAAAAAAATATAATGTTTTTATTAAAATAGATAACAAACATTTTTCTAAAGAAATTTTATCAGAAAATTTATGCGTAGATAAAGATTTATTTTCTAAAGAAAATAAATATGAATGCCCAGTTTGTTATGAAAATATATTATCATTAAATAGTATACAATTAAATTGTAAACATAATTTATGTAAATATTGTTATGAAAAATGGAATGAAAAATGTTGTGAAAATAATAATAAAATGTCATGTCCATTATGTAGAAAAAATATTGATTATGAAAATATATAGTAAACTGAAGCGTTAGCGTAAGTTTATGGTTATTTTCCGGAGTTTACGAAGGAAAATATACAATGAATTTATCGGAACGAAGTGTAGATAAAGAACTATTTTCTGGAGTTTACGAAGGAAAATATACAATGAATTTATCGGAACGAAGTGTAGATAAAGAACTATTTTCTGGAGTTTACGAAGGAAAATACAGTAAACTGGAGCTTAGCATAAGTTTAAGGTTATACTTTGGAGTGTACGAAGGAAAATAAGTTTTAATTATATTTTATTAAAAAATATTTATTAAAAAAATTTTATTGAAAGAGTATATATATAATGTTTAATATTGAAGATATTCCATTATACTCTATTTTTATATTGTTATTAATTTTATCAGGTGGTTATGCAACAGAATTAATTCCATGTAGACTAAAATATGTATTATCAAAAAGTATTTTTTTAAGACATTTTATTTGTTTTTTGACATTAATTTTTTTTGTTTCATTATTAGAAATAGAAAATAAGGATAAAAAAATATATCAAATAATATTACGTTCATTTTTATTATATATTTTTTTTATATTTTTAATTAAGACACAATATCAGTTTTTCATTGCAATATTAATACTATTGGCAATAATTTATTTATTAAAATTAAAAAATGATGAAATTTTAAATGATAAAGAAAAAGATATAAAATTATATAATACTTTATTGAAAATTAGAGATATGTTAAAAATAATTGTATTAATTTTAATATTTATTGGATTTATTGTTTATTTAGGTCAAAAAAAATATGAATATAAAAATAAATTTAGTTATGTTGTATTTCTATTTGGAGCATTAAAATGTAAAAATACGTTTGATAAAGATATATCAATATCACAATCTCTTAAATATATACTAAATTGAAGCTTTAGTGAAAAATTATAAAGGAAAAAAATGTAGATTTGTTGCTATTTTATGGAGTTTTCGAAGGAAAATATTCGTAGATAAAGAACTATTTTCATCCGTAAACTCCAGAAAATACATTTTCACAGCTTAAAAGAGCACTATTTGTCCATCCTTGATTTTTAGCAACCATTTCTCCAACAACATATATATTATTACATGGAAATTGTGCTTTATTTATAAATTCTTCTCTATTTTTATATTTATGATTTAATGGTAAATAATAATGTGTCCCATTTTTCCAATAAAATCCTTTTAATTTTAATATTTTAATATTAATTTTATTTTTAATATTTAATGATTTTTTTATTAAATTTTCAAAGTAATGTTTATTTTTAATTTTTTTTATTAAATAATCTGCATTTTTATTATCACAATATCCAATCATATAAATACCTTTTTTTGAATTTATTGGAATTATTTTTTGTAATTTGCTATTAACTATAGTATATTTATAAACATATTTTTCCATAACTGGTATTGATTTCTTTGAAAATTTAGCATAAACTCTTAAAAAAGAGTTTGTACCAATATTAGTATATATTTTATATTTAGGTAATATCTTTTTAACAGTTTTTACAGTTGTTGCAATAATAATTTTATTTGTTTTATATATAATTTTTTTATTAGAAATAATTGAAAATAAATTATCATTATTTTTAATTATTTTTGTAACAGTTATATTTGTTTTTATTTTATTAATATTTATTTTATCAATAAGTGTTTTAACTAATAATTTCCAGTTTACTGAAAATCCTGTATAATTTGTATAATTATCATCAAACTCATAATTATATAATGTATCATATATATCTGCATTTTCATAATCAGAATAACCAGAACACGTAACAAAATTATTATATCTTGTTTTTCCTAATATTTTTATTGCAAATTGTTTAAATGTTTTATTAGATTTTACACTATTTTTTTTATATTCTATTTTTAATAAATCAAAAATATTTTTAACATCACATTTATTTAATAAATTATTTGAATATTGATGTGTAGATTGAAATTCATTGGTATTTATATCTAATTCAGTTAATAATTTATATAATAAAGTGTCTTTTTTTTTTCTACCTATACCAGCACCTTTCACAACATTAACTCCTTCAAATAAATAATTACCTACTCTTCCACCAATATTTTTTTTACTGTTTTTTTCTAATATTAATATTTTTAAATTAGGATTTTTTAATAATAATTTGTATGCACAATATAAACCACAAATTCCTGCACCAATTATGATAATATCATATATCATTTTATATATACTAAATATATTTAATTAAAATATATTTTTACACCTTTTAACAATTCAAACGCCGATTTTTATAATAAAAAAAGAATTTGAAAAATTAGAAAAAGGTACGTAAAAACAACTGATAGACTTTATTTTACCTGTATATCGGTTAAAGTCTTGATTTGTTGATTTCTGCTAAATAATACATTTCTGGATTTTGTATTTATCCATTGTTGTGTTAATTTTAGCATATTTAGACATGCATTTACATCTCTGTTCCAAAATGTTTTTATTTTGTTTTCTGAACTACAACATCCTGAACAGACCAATAAACGATGTTTATTTTTACTTTTTAATTCTTTCTTATTTTTATTTTGATAATTTATAATATCTTTTTTACTCATTTTATAATGTGTTAATTCTTTATTGCATTTTGAACATAGCTTTGAAGTACAATATTCATCTATCATTAATACTTTATATTTCTTTTCAATTAGTCTTTTTAATCCTAAGTTATACTCCGGAGTTTACGAAGGAAAATACAATGAATTTATGCGTAGATAAAGAACTATTTTCCGGAGTTTACGAAGGAAAATATGTAGTAAACTGAAGCTTTAGCGCAAGTTTAAGGATATACTCCGGAGTTTACGAAGGAAAATACAATGAATTTATGTGTAGATAAAGAACTATTTTCCGGAGTTTACGAAGGAAAATACATAAAAAAATTGATGATAAAAAGTAATTGGTATATAAAATATATAAATAAAATACTTAATTGATATTGCTATTAATTTTGAAACTTGGAATTTTACACAAAAAATGTCATACATAGATGATGAAATGCCCTGTCCATTGACAGGAAAATTCATGAAAGTCATATTCCCAGATTGTAGATACTACGTCGACCGTAAAACTGTAAAAGGTGGTACTGTTAATGTATTACACATTGAAATAGAAAAATCAATCTTAGAAATTTTTCTGTATTTCAAATGTGATATTTATGTAACCCTCAAATATAATTTTGTGGGAAAAGTATCAGATGTCTACCGAAAGTTTTACGATTCATTACTAAGCGATGTAAAATTTCTCTATGAATCGTGTGATATGAGTGAAGAATCAATCTTAAGTGACATGGGTATTGCTATTACTCCTCCAGCTCAAGTAGCTGAATTCTTTTTGGCCAATCCATATGGAATTAGGGTAAATAAGTATGTAACCAAATGCCCTGTTTGCAGAACTCGGGTAGTTATAGGGAAATTCACACTGAAGGCTGTGCCTGTTTGTACACAAGTCACTAAAGATATTTCAGAAATTTCTAAAATATATTCTATTAGGCATAATTTCGCCGAAGAATTAGTGCCATATTATGCTGATAAAGCAACACGTTTTTGTGATGCATTGGAACAATTTACACATCCAAACATTTTCAAAGAAGCTTTGAAATCAGAAACTTTGCCACTAGATCATAAATTTGTGTGTTCTCAAAGTTGTTCATCAAATTTTAATTATTATGATGACGATATTGATGATGACGAATTTTAATTTTTGTTTAGTGTCTTTATAAATATTAAAAAAAAAAATGATGGTTAAAAAATTATGGTATAAAAAATTGTATTGTAAAATATTTAATTAAACTTTTATTCGACTTTATTCACCTTTATTCACTTATTTCTACAATGTATTTTTATTCAATTATCCTGATATTTCTTACATTTTTGTTCTTTAACCCAGAACAAAAATACGTTTCTGGAGATAATGCAATTGTGAAAGCAATGTGCATTATCATCAGAAAGAATAAATTCCTTTCCGATATGAAAGAAGGCATCTATGAGATGTATCCGATATTGGTTCGGTTATTCTCAGACCATGCAGACACCGCAGTATTTGTTTGGTTATCAACAATCTTCTTAAGAAAATTGAGCCTAACTGATATGGCTATATCAGCTATGACAATTTTCGTAAGTCGGTGTGTTTTCGACAAACTTCGTCATGATTCAGTTTCCAAAAAAACTGTAATAAATGATAGACTGCTAATCGTAGTGACATCGTTGTTGTACTTTGATAGCGAGCTATTTCTTACTGCGCTAAGAATGAGGAATCCCATTCACGTTATAGAAACAGATAAACCAGTTGCTGAAGAACTGGTTAATAGATTGTTGTTATTAAACATTGCAATCTTATATCTGAGAGGTCTCGATGTTCTGGGATTGCTAATCATGATAATGGGTGTGTTATTATTACTCTCATTTGGAGTAAGATATAAAACCAGAATTATGAAAAACCTTTACTCAAAGTTTGAAATATAATAATGCAGTGAATCTACTTTATAAATTACTGAACATATAATGAATTATTACTAGTAATATCTCTAATTAATTTTTGTGTAGATCCTTCTAACTTAGCGCATATATCATAACGTTCAATGTTTTTACAAATTTCCATTAAATTATCACATATATTATTTATACGCATTATTGCTTTTACAAAATTACCATCATATATTTGTGTATAACGATATACATCAGCAATTGATTTTCCACTTGCCCATATATATGCAGGTTCAATAAAATCTAAATATAGTGTATAATCAGTATTAATATAAATTTGATGTTCATCTTCTAATTTTTGAAAATATATTCCTATTTTTGTTATTTCTTTCAGTACTTTAATTACATTTTTAGAAATATCTAAATCATCAATATATCTTTCATTATTATTTTGGTCTTTTTCATTTATAAAAGATGCTAAAATAGAAATAATTTCAGGAAAATCTAAATTATCTAATAATCCTTTAGTAATCATTTCAGTAAAAATTAATTCATTACATTCATTTATATTCATTGCTATTATTCCTTTTTTACTATTAACATAATTTTCTTTTTCAAGTAATTGTATCATTTTATTTATATCATCTTTTAATGAATTATTACATGCACTAATTTCTCTTTCAACTTTAGTAAGAGTATTATTTAATTCTTTTTGTTGTATAAATTTTTCATAATTTTCTTTAAAGTTAGGTATATTATCAATAGTTTTCTTTTCTTTTTCAAACTTATCTTTATCTTTCTTTTTTAGTGTAAATAATGTGTCAGTTAATCTATTTTGAATTTTTTCATATTTTTTTATATTTTCAATATGTATTTCATCAAAATTTATTTCTTTTATTTTGTTTTGAATAATATTTTTTTCATTATACATTTCAATTACAATTTTATCATTCTCATTCATAATTAATGTTTTCGATAAAAAAAGTGATACATTATTTTCATCATTTTTCATTATAGTTCTTAAAACAAATTGATAAGATAATTTAAATTTTGAACTTAATGCTGGTTTATTTCCAGTTAACATAGTTTTAAAACATAATTCTGAAGGTAAATCCATACAAGGTAGTATTATAACAGAACCAAATTTATCAAGTCCTCTTCTTCCTGCTCTACCACTCATTTGTGAATATTCATCTGTTCTTAATGTTCTTAAACCATTATTATCATATTTTTGAATATCTGTAAATAATACCGTTTTAGTTGGCATATTAACACCTATTGCAAATGTTTCTGTTGCAAATAATATTTTTACTAATCCTTTACTATATAAAATTTCAATTATTTCTTTTAAAATTGGAATTAAACCAGAATGATGATAAACTACACCTTTTTTTAATTGTTGATAAACATCTTGATATTGAGGTAAAATTTCATATATTTTTTTATAATGTCTCATTTGAAAATTAAATATATTTTCAACTGTTGCTATTTCCTCAAAACTTAATAAATTTCTTCTGACAGTTTTACATATTGTTTCACACTTTTTACGAGAAAACTTAAAAAATAGTGCAGGAATAAAATTATTATCAACTAAATTATCTACTAATTTATCCATTATTTTATTTATGTCAAAAACTCGATAATTCTTTCTAATTAAATCATAGTTTTTAAATTTATTATTTTCATCCATTATTTCACACATTTCCCATCTAATTTCATCCTTACCATTATTGTCAAAAATATAATATTTCCAAAAATAATGTTTTAATGGAACAACTCTGTGTGTCGTTGGAATCAAACTTATTGGTACTGTTTTAATATTTCCAATCCAAGAAGCAAATTGTTCAGGTTTATCAATAGTTGCAGATAACATTACAAGATTAGTCTCTTTTGGTAATAATACAATAGATTCTTCCCAAACTTTTCCTCTATCTGGATCATTTATATAATGTACTTCATCAAATATGACTATTCCAACTTCATCTATATTTATTGATTCATTCTTTTTATAAAGTAAATTTCTTAATATTTCAGTTGTCATAATTATACATGGTGCATCTGGATTCATTTTAATATCTCCTGTCATTATACCAACAGATTCTTTTCCAAATATTTCAACAAATTCTGCATATTTTTGATTTGATAATGATTTAATGGGTGATGTATAAATAACTTTTTTATTTTGTTTAAAACAATGAAAAATAGCATAAATGGCTAATACTGTTTTACCTGAACCTGTATGTGCTGTTATTAATATATTTTCATTTTTATATATTCTATATATTCCTTCTTCTTGAAATGCATCTAATTTATATGGAAATGTATATGCTAACTCGTTTTCTGGTATTTTATTATTACATACTTTATCAGTAAATATATTTAAATAAGGACTTAATTTATAATGTTGCATGTTATAATATTTATAAGTGTTTACTTTTTAAATTTAAATTTTTTTAATAAATTAAAATCTTGGATATTTCATATCTTCAAACGAACATATAGAAACAGATGGAGGTATTCCTTTTGGTTCAGCATTTAAATATCCTGCATTAGCTAAACAATTAAAAGGTGTTTCCCATGGTTTTAATGTTTTTTGTAACATTTTTTGATCCATTGTTTTTTCATATACAAATGGATATGATTCATTACCTTGATATGGTGAGAAATCACCAAAACTTTCATTTAGATCATCATCGTTAAAATATAATATATTAATAATTATAATAATAATTATAACTAAAAAAATTATTAATAAAAATTCTATCATTTATATATATACTAAATAAAATTTTAATTTCTATATATAGTAAATTTAAGATTATTTATTCCAAAATGGTTTAATGAAATTAAGATTACTTTACTAAATATTTATACCATTTATTACAAGTATTTATATAAAGACATAATGAAATAAAAACTAAAATTGATCCATAATAAACATAATTTAATATATAACTCAAAAATAATATAATTAATGATAAATAAAATGTATTTCTTTTATAATAAATATCTAACCACACGCCATTTAAAGCCATATTTCCTGTACAACAAGTTTGGCGTAAATATACTTCGACAATATATGGTACTAACATAGATCCAATAAATAATAATTTGCTCATTTTTATATAAATATATTTTTATATCTTTATATTAAAAATATTATCTAATAAATATTATTATATGAAAACAGAAATAATAATTGCAAGATATAATGAAGATTTATCGTGGTTAAAAAAAATTCCTAAAACTATAAAAATTACAATATATAATAAAGGACTAGATGATATAAAAATAGCTGGTGTAAAATATGATATTATAAAATTACCTAATATTGGTAGAGAAAGTCATACTTATTTATATCATATTATTAATAATTATGATAACTTGGCACATAAGACAATATTTTGTCAAGGCGATTCTATTTTTCATAGTCCTGGATTTTTAGATTTATTAAAAAATGTAATATTGTTTGAACCTGTTCAACCATTATCTGCGTTTTATTGGCCTGAAGGAGAACCTCCACATTATTTTTATAATCCACCTAAACCATTATTAGATGAAACAAAATATTTATGGATTAAAAAAAATCCTATACATGTAGAATATATGGATAATAATTTTGTTACAAAATATCCATATTTCTATTATGAACAATATTATATTAAATTAGTAGAATTTGTTAAAGAAACATATAATGTAGATAATATTTTTAAGTTTTTTGTTGAAAGATTTCGTTTAAAAAATGTAGATATAAACGACTTATTTCCAGTATGTTATGCAGGTTTATTTTGTGTCAATAAAGAAGTTATATTAGAAAATTCTATTGATTTTTATAATAATATTTTGTCAATGTTATTGTATGATTATAGAAAAGGTTTTGTATTGAATAATATGAATATGAAATTTATTGATTGGGGTTTATTTTTAGAGAAATTATGGTTAGTTATCTTTAATTATAAAAAACATAATAAAAATTATATTAAATTAAAAATAAAAGATTATCCAATATATAATTATAATTTAACTAATACTGAAAGTTTTTGTAGTTTTAAATTATTTAACATAATATCACGATTATATATGAATATAACAATTGATAACAAAAAGTATACAATAATTATAATGAAACATGTAATATATTTAAAATATTTTGGAAAAATAATACATAAAAATAGTGTTTTTTTTTATAAAAAATTTCAAGATATTTTTAAACATATGAATTATATTACAGTAAATATAAAATTATATAATAATACTTTAAATATATCAATTAATGATTTAACTGTTATTAATTATACATTTAAATATATTGTCAATAAAATAAATAATGTTAAATTATTATCAATAATGCCTAATAATAAAGTTATCGATTTATTAAATCCACATTTAAATATAGAATCTAAATACACTAAAGGAGAATATAGTAATATTGTCGATGTCTTCCAGTAAAGACTAATATAAATTTTATTAGATAAAAATTATTATTTACATGAAATAATAATTTTTATCTAATAAAATAATATAAATGAAAATTGAAATTGTAATTGCGAGATATAATGAAGATTTAACTTGGTTAAAAAAAATTCCTAAAACTATAAAAATTACAATATATAATAAAGGACTAGATGATATAAAAATAACTGGTGTAAAATATGATATTATAAAATTACCTAATATTGGTAGAGAATCTCATACTTATTTATATCATATTATTGAAAACTATGATAACTTGGCACATAAGACAATATTTTGTCAAGGCGATTCTATTTTTCATAGTCCTGGATTTTTAGATTTATTAAAAAATGTAAAATTGTTTGAACCTGTTCAACCATTATCTGCATTTTATTGGCCTGAAGGAGAAAAACCTTATTATTTATCTAATCCTCCTATACCAGTATTAGAAAAAACAAAAAATTTATGGATTAAAAAAAGCCCAGTACATGTAGAATATATGGATAACAATTTTTGCACAAGATATCCATATATATATCAACAGCATCATTTTATTAAATTGGTTGAATTAGTTAAAAAAATTTATAATATAAATAATGTTTTACAATATTTTGTTGAAAGATTTCTTTTAAAAAATGTAGATTTAGATGACTTATTTCCAGTATGTTATGCTGGTTTGTTTTGTGTTAATAAAGAAATTATATTGGAAAATTCAATTGATTTTTATAATAATATATTATCAATGTTAATTTATGACATAAGATATGATACAAGATTTTTTAAAAATGGTAATGTTATTAGTAAAAATACAAAATCAGTTGATTGGGGTCTTTTTTTAGAAAAATTATGGTTAGTTATTTTTAATTATAAAAAACACAATAAAAATTATATTAATTTAAAGGTTAAAGATTATCCAATATATAATTATAATTTAACTGTTAAAGAAAATAATATTAAGATTAAATTATTTGTAATAACATGTGAATTATATTTTAATTTAATAATTGATAATCAAATTTATTCAGTAAGTATTTCAAAAAATGTTATATTTTTAAAACATTACAATAAAACTTTATATAAATATGATACTACTATTAATAGAAATATTCAAGAATTATTTAAAGATATGAATTATATTATTATAGATATTAAATTGCATAATAATACTTTAATTATATCTATTAATAATATTGTTATACTAAATTATATATTTAAAAATAAAATCAATAAAATAAATAATGGAAAAATATTTTCATTAACTGAAGATAATAAATTTACTGATTTATTAAATCCTAATTCTAAAAATAGAGAATTAGAAAAATATTTATAGAAACATTATCATTTCATAATATTATTCCTCATAAAGTAAATAATTTTATTTTCTAATTAAATTATATAAATGGAAATAGTAATAGCAAGATATAATGAAGATTTATCATGGTTAAAAAAAATTCCTAAAAGTATTAAAATTACAATATATAATAAAGGATTAGATAATATAGAAATATCTGATATAAAATACAATATTATAAAATTACCTAATATTGGCAGAGAATCTCATACTTATTTATATCATATTATTAATAATTATGATAACTTGGCGCATAAAACAATATTTTGCCAAGGTGATTCTATTTTTCATAGTCCTGGATTTTTAGATTTATTAAAAAATGTAAAATTATTTGAACCAGTACAACCATTATCAGCATATTATTGGCCAGAAGGAGAAAAACCTTTATATTTTTATGATCCTCCTAAACCAGTATTAGATAAAACAACAAATTTGTGGATTAAAAAAAGTCCAATACATGTAGAATATTTAGATAATAATTTTGTTACTAGATATCCATATTATTATCAACAAATTCATTTTGAAAAATTAGTAAATTTAACAAAAAAATTATATAATGTAGATAATGTATTTAAATTTTTTGTTGAAAGATTTCGTTTAAAAAATGTAGATTTAGATGATCTATTTCCAGTATGTTATGCAGGTTTATTTTGTATTGATAAAAAAGTTATATTAGATAATTCAGTTGATTTTTATAATAATATGTTATCAATGATATTATATGATTTTAGATATAATACTAGGTATTATCATAATTATATGGCATATAATAAAAATACAATACATGTTGATTGGGGACTTTTTATGGAAAAGTTATGGTTAGTTATTTTTAATTATAAAAAATATAATAAAAATTATATTAAATTAAAAGTTAATAATTATCCAATATATAATTATAATTTAACAGTAAAAAAAAATAGTATTAGCTTTAAATTGTTTAATATAACATGTAATATATATTTAAATTTAATAATCGATAATAATAAATATATTATAACTATTAATAAAAATACAATACATTTTAAACATAAAAAAACATTATTTAAAAAAGTAATTACATTTGATAAACTTATCCAAACTATAATAAAAGACATGAATTATATTAAAGTTGAAATAAAACTATCAAATAATAATTTAATAGTTTTATTTAATAATTTTGAAATGATAAATTATAAATTTATGTATAAAGTTAATGAAATAAATAGTGCAAAAATATTATTATTAACAAATGATAATGAATTAATTGATTTATTAAATCCTAATTTAATAAATAGAGAATCTGAAAAATATATTTAATAATATTAAATGAAATTAAAAATAGAAATAGTAATAGCAAGATATAATGAAGATTTATCATGGTTAAAAAAAATTCCTAAAAGTATTAAAATTACAATATATAATAAAGGATTAGATGATATAGAAAAAATAGATGGTGTAAAATATGATATTATAAAATTACCTAATATTGGTAGAGAAAGTCATACTTATTTATATCATATTATTAATAATTATGATAACTTGGCACATAAGACAATATTTTGCCAAGGCGATTCTATTTTTCATAGTCCTGGATTTTTAGATTTATTAAAAAATGTAAAATTATTTGAACATGTACAACCTTTATCTGCATATTATTGTGATGATAGTAATACATTACATCCTTTTTATGCTCCACCTAAACCATTATTGGATGAAACAAAAAATTTATGGATAAAAGGAAATCCGATATATGTAGAATATATAGATAATAATTTTATTACAAGATATCCATATACATTTAATGATGAAATTTTTATGAAATTAGTAAAATTAATTAAAAAATATTATAATACAGATAATGTTTTTAAATTTTTTATTGAAAGGTTACGATTAAAAAATGTAGATTTAGATGATTTATTTCCAATATGTTATGCAGGTTTATTTAGTCTTAACAAAGAAGTCATATTAGAAAATTCAGTTGATTATTATAATAATATAATGTCAATGTTATTATATGATATTAGAATAGATAAAAGATATAATAATAAAAAATTATTGGATTTTGGTCTTTTTTTGGAAAGATTGTGGTTAGTAATTTTTAATTATAAAAAACATAATAAAAATTATATTAATATGAAAATAAAAGATTTCCCATTATATACATATAATTTATCAATTAAATCTAATAAATTTAAAAGTATTGTTAATTTCAAAATATTTAATATAGTTTCTGAATTATTTATAAATATAACTATTGATGATTTTTTGTATTATATTAATATTACAAAATATTTAATATATTTTAAATATTCCAAAAAAATAAAATTTTATAAAAATAATATTTTTGATAAAAAATTTCAAAATATATTTCAATATATGACTAATATTGAAATAAAAATTGAATTATATAACAATACTTTAAATATATTAATAAATAATTTTAATATTTTAAGTTACAAACCTAAATATAATATTAATAAAATTAACGACATAAAAATATTATCAATCACAAATGATAATAAACTAATTGATTTATTAAATCCTAAAATTATTGATAGGAAAGAATTAAATTATAATGATATTTTCAAATGTTTATTATCAGATCTTAATCCATTTTGGTTAAATTAAATAGACTTCAAATTTGATTTTGAAAAATATATTTAATAATATTAAATGAAATTAAAAATAGAAATAGTAATAGCAAGATATAATGAAGATTTATCATGGTTAAAAAAAATTCCTAAGAGTATTAAAATTACAATATATAATAAAGGATTAGATGATATAGAAAAAATAAATAGCGTAAAATATGATATTATAAAATTACCTAATATTGGCAGAGAAAGTCATACTTATTTATATCATATTATTAATAATTATGATAACTTGGCGCATAAAACAATATTTTGCCAAGGCGATTCTATTTTTCATAGTCCTGGATTTATAGATTTATTAAAAAATGTAAAATTATTTGAACATGTACAACCTTTATCTGCATATTATTGGCCTGAAGGAGAAAAACCTTTTTATTTTTATAATCCGCCAAAACCATTATTAGATAAAACAACAAATTTGTGGATTAAAAAAAATCCAATACATGTAGAATATATGGATAATAATTTTATTACAAGATATCCATATTTATATTATCAAGAACATTTTATGAAATTAGTTGAATTAATAAAAAAATATTATAATGTAGATAATGTATTTAAATTTTTTATTGAAAGATTGCGATTAAAAAACGTAGATATAAATGATCTATTTCCAGTATGTTATGCAGGTTTATTTAGTGTTAATAAAGAAGTTATATTAGATAATTCAATTGATTTTTATAATAATATAATGTCAATGTTGTTGTATGATATTAGAATAAATGTTATAACTAATAAATTTATAGATTTTGGTCTTTTTTTGGAAAAATTATGGTTAGTTATTTTTAACTACAAAAAATATAATAAACATAATATTATTTTAAGTATAAAAGATTATCCAATATATACATATAATTTAAAAATAAATAATAATAAATTAAAAAGTATTATTAATTTCAAATTATTTAATATGATATCTCAATTATTTATAAATATAAGTATTGATAATTTTTTATATTATATTAATATTACAAAACATTTAATATATTTAAAACATTCCAAAAAAATAAAATTTTATAAAGATAATATTTTTGATACAGAATTTCAAAAAGTATTTCAATATATGACTAATATTGAAATAAAAATTGAATTATATAACAATACTTTAAATATATTAATAAACAATTTTAATGTTTTAAATTATAAATTTAAATATAATGTTAATAAAATTGATTACATAAAAATATTATCAATAACAGATGATAATAAAATAGTTGATTTATTAAATCCTAATGTAGTTAATAAAAAAATAGAAAATTATTATGATATTTTTAAGTGTATATTATCAGATGTTCGACCATTTTGGGTTAATGAATTAAAATAGAAATGAAAATATGTAGTAAACTCCGGAGTATAGTTTTTTATCTACGTAGGAAACATAAGTTTACTCTTAAGAAATGCATCTATTGGAAAAATTGGTTTACTCTTAAGGAAGGTATGTGTAGGAAACCTGGGTTTCCTCACTCTAACATTAATAAATATATTTCATACCATTTACAATTTTTATAAAATGAATTCTTTCATTTTTATTTTTTTTCTTTCCAAAAGCTTCAGACATTCCAGTATCAACACAAAAAACTTTTCCATTAAATCTAGATTTAATACCATTATCTTGAGGAGTATGACCAATAATTAAATGTTTAGCATCATATTTTTCTAATATTTTTTGAATTATACTATTTTGATGATATTCTTTATTGGGATTTAGATTAACAGAAAATGTTCTATTCCATAAAATACTTTGTTCATTTAAAAATAATTCATTAAAATAATTTTTATTAAGATGTTTAGAGTTTCCATACAAAGTATCTCTCATAATATGATTAATTTCATCAATAGAATATTTTTTTGCAATTATTTCATTAATTCCACCATGACAAAATATACAATTACCTATTTTAATAATAGGATTCCAACCACATGCTAAATATTTACAAAAATCACTACCTATTTCAAAATACTTCTTTCTAGCTTCAATATTTTTTTCACGTGATTTATTATTAAAATGTTGTAATCCCATTGGCGAAACATAATCAAAAATTCCTAATATATTCATAATTTCATGATTTCCTATAACTGGATGAAACCCTCCACCCGCTGTATAAGATTCTAATTGAAGTTTTAATATTAAAGCTATTATTTTAAATTCTGAATCTTCATCACTGTATTCAGTATCTCTAATTTTTCTATCTAATATATCACCAACTTGAACTACATGAGATTTTCCACCGCACCAATGATTATTCTGATCTATCAATTTTGCTTTTTTTAATGTTAATACAAATGCATTATAATCACCATGAATATCACCAAATGCGTATAATGATTCAACTTCTGGATAAATAGCTTTTTGATAATATTTAAATATTTGATTATGATTTACTTTCATATTATATTCTTCAAAGAAAAAATTTTTACTAAAATATATTTTTAATAAATCTATTAAAGTAGGGAACCCAAGTTCCCAGTAGGGAACCCAGGTTCCCCTACCACCCCTCCTTTATAAAGGTATTGTTTAGATGGTATTGTTTAGATAGTATTGTTTAGATGGTATTGTTTAGATAGTATTGTTTAGATGGTATTGTTTATTTTCCTTTATAAACTTTATAAAATATCAAAGAACTTTCATATTTGTTTCAGTTCTTATTTTTAGATGGTATGTCTAAAAGGAGGGGTGGTAGGGGAACCTAGGTTCCCTACGGAGGGGTGGTAGGGGAACTTGGGTTCCCTACTTTAGTCATTAAAATTTTTAAATATATTAACATTGCTTATAAATCCTTCATTTGTTAAAATATAACACATAAATCCCAGTATATTATTACTCTTTTTTAAATATATTTTGGTAGGTTCTAAATATAATGCATCTGGTAGTCCTTCTATTGCGTATTCTTCATATATTGTATCAAAAACTAAATTTATAACAAACCATAAATCATATCCCATTCTTTTTAAGTTTAGAATAAATTGTGATATGTTATGAATATTTTTAGGTATAATTTTATCATCTATTTCTGATACCTTCATTTTATGTTTATGATATTTTTCACATAGTTTTATATATATATTTTTTTTAGAACATTTTTTCTTTACAATAAATTTTATATTTAATTTTTTTAAAGGATCTTTAAAATATTTTTTTATTATAATTAATGTTTCACACATTGCATATGCACTTGCATAACTATTAGAACCCCATGGATTTTTTCCTTCTATATATGTTTTACTAATAATTTGTGTTAATGTATTAATATTATCTTTAAAATTATTAATAACTTTTTCTATTATTTCGTTCTTAGTGTTATAAAAATTTATTGATGGAGTTAAAAAATATATACATGCTCTATAATCAGAAAATATATAAAAACATTCTTTTAATACTTCTAAACATCTTTCATAACTAATTAATATATAAAATAATTCAAAAAAATATTGTGTTAATTCCTTAGTATTTTTTTTGTTTATTGATTTTCTATATGTTTCATAAAAATTAAAAAATTTACCTATTTCTGATTTATTTATTAAATTATTTTGTTTATAAAATGATATAATAATATCTATTTTATTTAATCTATCAATAATATAATTATGATTATTATTAATTAAATTTAATATATATGTTTTCATGTGTTCTGTTTTTAATTGATAATAATAATAATAAATTATTGGTAAATACAATGGATTATTTAAATAATTATAATAAACTTTAAACTCTGAACCATTTATTTGACAAAAATTTTCAATTTTAAAATTAGACATATATTATTATAATAAAATATATTTTATTATAATAAAAATGAAAGATACATTTTTATTATTTTTATTTTTAAAATTAAAAAATAAAAAATTTGAAATAAAAAAAAATATTCCAATAAAATTTAATTTTTATAAAAATAATAACTTAAAATTTATTGAAACTAGGTTTAGGATAAAGAACTATTTTTCTTCTGTATATTACCATCTAAATACAAGAACTGAAACGAATGCGAAAGTTCTTCGATATTTTGCGGAGTTTACGAAGGATTTAATTAAATAGAAGTGAAACGAATATGTATTTTTCTTCGTATTTTCCTTCGTAAAATCTGAAAATAACACGTGACACTTAAGAAATTAAGTAAATAAATATTTATAACTGGAGCTTTATCATAAGTTTAAAATTATTTTTGAAAGTTTACGAAGAAAAATACATTGTTTGGATTAATATTTTTTATTAAATTTATAATTTTTTTCTTTGAAATTATATTATGGATATAAACAATATATTATTTGAAAAATGTAATAATCACATAAAAATAATAAATACAGATAATTATTTTGATATAAATATTGATTATAATATACCAATAAAATATATAGTAAATGAAAAAATAGATAAAAAATGTTTACAAAATAATTTATTAAATTATAAATTAGATTGGTCTTTATATGGAAAATCAGATATAATAAGTGGAAATATATTATATAAAGATTTTTTAGAAAATACAGAAAATAACCAAAATGCAATGAAGGTTCATCGCTATACTCCGGAGTTTACGAAGGAAAATATAAATAGTGAAAAATATATTTTTCACAATATACTTAATAATAGTCAATTATTTAATTTAATTCAAAAATATATACCATTACCTAATAATATATTAAATAAAAAAATAAGAATAAGTAGATTTTATTCTGGATATAAATATTCAGGTTCTAATATTCATAATCATACAAAAGCATTAAATTATTTAATTGATGGAATAAAATTATGGATACTTTTTCCTAATACATCAAATAATATAAAATTCTTAAATGAAAATTTATTAAATTATGTGTCTAATAACAATACTCCATTGAAATGTTTTTTAGAATATTATAATATGTTTAATAAAAATATAGAAAATATTTCTATTATAATTCAAAAAGAAAATGAAGTAATTTATATTCCAGATTATTATTTTCATAGTGTAATAAATTTAGAAGATTCATATGGTATCATATATAGTTGGTAAAATAAATTATTGTTGATTAATAATAAATTGAAAAGTGTATTTAGAATAATATGTTAAAAAATATTGTGATAAATTAGCTCCAAAATAATTTAATATACTTAAAACATCTTGATTTGTTAAATCAAAATTAATTCCATTTGCTTCAAATGATGTAAAGTTTGCTGATACATCTTTTGCACCAATATCGTACATGTAAAAAACACTACTTGGTTCTCCTGTAATTGTTAAATAAACTGGATATAATGTATTACCCTCAATATCTGGATTAACTACAGATAAAGTATATGTTATTGTTCCTGAACCAGTAACACCATTAATTACTAATGAATAATTAATTGATTCGCTTATCAATAAAGCATCACTGTATGTTGACGGAACGGTAATAGTCGATTTTTCATCACATTGCCATCCACATGGATACGGAGTACAATATTTAGTTCCAAATGGACTTTTCCAACAACTTTGACACCAAGATGGACCCCATAAAACACAACCATCATATGTGTATGAAGGAATATAAACTTCACCAGAACCACTTGCAGTTCCATTGAATGTTATTGATTCAACATATGCAAATGTAAAATTAGAAGTAACTATTTCTGTTGTTTCACTTGTTGGAGTTTTTGAAAAAAGTTGAGATGTTATTTGTAAATTTAATGCATTAATAACTTGTTTTAATAATATTGTATATGTTGCATAATATCCATCTGTTGTTGTATTTCCATATGTACCTGAATATGATATAGGACAATCAGTAAAATTAATATTTGAAACAATACCACTTGGACATGATGTTGTTAATGTATTATCTTGAACGTCTGTTAACAAAGTATTTATTGCAGTTGTTATAGTTGAATTTGATGTCATTTTTTATATAAATTAATATTATATAAAAAAATAAATTTCTAAAAAATAAATTTATTTAATATTAGTTATGAAATCATGTTTCCTACACATACAATAAATTTATCGGAGCATTTATGAATTGCAATTACAATTTAATTTATTCTTATTTGAATTGGTTTTTGTTGAATTTTGAAAATTCCAATAATTTGAATTATATAATATTTTCATTGCTTTTGGTATAGATCTATTATTTAATATTAAACCCATATTTCCAACTGATTTAAAAATCGTATTGTCAATTCTAAAAATATTATAACTATCCATATCATTATCAGATGCAATTAAACTAAAATTTAATCCAGAAATAGAAGGATCTATTCCATTTAAATAATTTTTATTACTAATATAAATATTTAATACATTTCTTAAAAAAGTTAAACTCCATGATAAATGATTACTATTTTTACTTGATATAAATTTCAATTCATTTTTATTAAATTCATAATATGAATCAGAATCAGATTTATCTTCAATGATCTTTAAAATTTGATTATCATTACTTTCTATATTTCCATTTAATCCATATTTTTGAATAACTTTATATTGTTCATAATTACCAACAAATATATAAATATAACCTTCTTCACTAAAAAAAACTCTTACTGTTGGATAAATTGAAATATTTATATTACTATTTTTTGTTGAAACAATATCTAAATCAATAAATGTATTTGGTAAATATATTGAACCATTTTGAAATACTAACTTTGATATAAAATTATTTGCCATTTTGTTATAAATTAAAATAATAAAAAAATTTAAAAATCTATAAAATAAATTATTTATGATAAACGCATTAAAATATTATTTTTTATATCATTTTCAATATCTTTTTTTGTAGGCCTATCACTTTTTACAATAAAAATATCAGATGATTTATTTATAACTAAACTTTCATATGGTTTTATAAAATTATATTTTTCTAAAATTTTTTTATTTTCTTCAATAATATCTTTTTTTTCTTTTGATAAATTATAGTTTTCATATGAATTAAACATAATATAATTAAAATTTTTAAAATCAGATTCAAATAAATTATTTATTAACATTATTACATCATCATTTAAATAATTTTTTTTTGATATTTCATTAGATGAATTAATTACTATATTATTTTCTATATAATATAAATGTTTCATTTCATTTACTCCTAATTTTAATAAAATAGATATCAATTCTTCATTTAAATTTTCAAATTTACCAATATAATCAAATTCAATAATATTATTATTATTTATTAAATGCTCATATTGAGATATTATTAAATGTACATATTCATAATTATTTAAAATTGATGAATTTGATAAACATTTTTCTAATGGTATATTATATAATTTTAAATATTTATATGCAGATACACATCTTTCATAAGGATTTCTAACAAACGTAAATTTTGTATATGATTTCCATTTTTCATCATCCATCTTTGATATATGATTAAAATTTTTTGAATTTATAAAATATCTATAAATTCCTTTAGTTCTTATATTTAAAAATCCTTTAAATTCACTTATATTATTTTTAACATGATTTCCATCAAAATAATCTGAATGATTATTTGCAGTAATATAATAAGTTTGAAAATTATAATATTTTTGTAAAACTTTTTCAATATATAGCCCACCATTTTTTGGAATATGAAAATAAATTGCTTTTAATTCATGATTAATTGAACACATATATTTATATAATAAGAAAGTAAAATATAATTTTTTTCTTAGAAGAGTATAATGAGTAAAGAAAAAATAAATAATATTATTATAGGAGCTGGTCCTGCCGGATTACAATTAGCATATTACTTTGAAAAATATAATATAGAATATATAATATTAGAAAAAAATTTAAATTCTGGTTCAAAATATGAAAGTTTTCCACACAGTAATCAATTATTATCTATAAATAAAAAAAAGTCAGTATTAAGATATGACCATAATTCACTATTAAATGATGAAAATTTATTATTTACAAATTATTCAAACGATTATTTTCCATGTAATTTAGATTTACATAAATATTTAAATGATTTTTCATTAAAATTTAAATTAAAAATAAAATATAATGAATATGTAAAAAAAATATATTATAACAAAGAAGTATTAAATTATGTAATAGAAACAGAATCGACAATTTATAATTGTGAAAAATTAATAATTGCTACTGGAATGTCAATACCAAATATACCAAAATGTAAAAAATATATTAAAAATAAAAATAATATTAAACATTATTCAGAATTTAGTAAAAATTATTTTTTAGATAAAAATAATCTAAATAATTTTAAAAATAAAGATATTTTACTTGTTGGATTAGGTAATGCTTCTTTAGAATTAGCAAATATTTTAAATAATTATTGTAGTAATATATTAATAACTGGAAATACAAGAGAATTTTCAATGGTTTCTCATTATGATGGAGATTTAAGTTCTAAATATGCATATTTTTATGATACATTCAATGGTATAGATAAAAAAATATTAACAGAAAATGAAGTTATAATAGAATGTAGTGATAAAAATTCTGAAAACTATGGTAAATATTATTTATTAAACAATTCTGAAGATGGAATAATGTTTTGTAATTCTATAAAGTATTTCGATTATATTATATATTGCACAGGATATAATTTTGATTTATCAATATTTGATCAAGATTTAAAAATAGAAACGCAATCTAAATATCCAAAATTAAATCTCAATTTTGAAAGTATTAATAATAATAAATTATATTTCATTGGTTCATTGATGCATGGTTTTGATTATAGAAAAAACTCTGGTAAATTTATAAAAGGTTATAGACACTTAATTAAAATATTTTTTAGAAAAAATTATATGATAACAATGGATAAAATAATTAATTTTGAATTTGATGGAACGTTAAATATATATTACCAATTATCTAATTTTATATACAATAGAATAAATAATAGTTCATCATTATTTAATTTACCTGATTATATTGTAGATATATTTTATTATGATAAAGAAACACAAAAAGTTAATTATTATAAAGATAATATTAGATTTGGAATAGGAATAAATTTTATTGATCATAATGAAACTGATAGTATATGTATTTTAAAGTTATGTTATGGTGAAAAAATAAATAATTTTAAAGACCTATGTATTTATAATAAGTTTCATCCAAAATTGTTACATCCTGAAATAGAAATATTAATTAAAAATGAAAAAAATATTTTTGTATTAAGAGATAAAATTATATTTGAAGAAAATTTACTGTGTAATTTTAAAGATAAAGAAATTTATTATGATAAAATTTTGAGATCATTAAAAATGTGTTTGACTATAATTTAGTATATTTTTTCGTATTCACTCCAGAATATAGTTCTTTATATACACTTTATTTTGATAAATTCATTGTATTTTTCTAAGTTTACAGAAAAGAACCAAAATGAAATGAAGATTCATCGCTATTTTTAGAAGTTTACAATGAATTTATCGGAGTATTTATGCGTATTTTCCTTCGTAAACTCCGGAAAATAGCGATGAATCTACGCTAAAGCTCCAATTCTTTTCTGTAGATAAAGAACTGTTTTCCGAAGGAAAATGCATTTGCGGATAAATTATTCAATAAATTCATTAAAATATAATAAATGAATATATTTTCTGAAATAAATTATGATAATTTAATAATGTCAAGAAAAAATATTGTTAAAGAAATTAAAAACAATAATCCAAAATATAATTATGTAAAATTTAATAATATAATAAGTAATTCATTGTGTGATTATATTATAAACGAAAGTGAAAAATATGCTTTACTAAATAAAAATGAAACAAATAAAGATGGATGGACAAGAACACGTCATAAAAATTATCCAACAACTGATTTACCAATAAGAGAAATACCTACTTTATCAGTTTTAGTTAATAATATTATAAGATATGATATATACCCTTTAATTGAAAAATCATTTGATGTAAACAAATATTTTTTAGATTGTAATGACATATTTATTGTAAAATATGAAGACACAAAACAATCTAAATTAGAACGTCATAAAGATGGTTGTGCTTTTTCATTTAATATATTATTAAATAGTGAAAATGACTTTGAAGGCGGAGGAACTATTATATGTGAAAATGAAAAAGATATTTTAGTACATAATACAAAAGGTGGTTTAATATTACATTCTGGACAAGTATTTCATTCAGGTAATATAATAACAAAAGGTATAAGATATATATTAGTTGGATTTATTGGTTATTTGAAAGGTTATGATAGTAAAAGTAATGATTATATAATAGATAATAAATATAATTGTAACTTAGAAAGTTGGCAAATTGATATGGATAAAAATGATTTATCTAATTTGAATTATTTTATTGAAAATAATAAAATAAATGGTACATATTTGCTTAATACTAATAAGATAAATTATAATATGATTGAAAAATTTATTTATGATTTAAGTTGTTATCATTTAGAAAGATTAAATTTAAAAAAAGATTTTAATAGATATAAAATTGAATTTTGGTGGAAAAATGATACAATTATTAATAATAATATTATTCATGGACTTCATTCTGATAAAGACGAAATTTTAATGCGTTCTAAAAATATACTTATTTCTCCTATTTTATCAACAATAACTTATATAAATAATTCTATATATCCAACACTTATCATGAATACGCCACAAATAATAATGAAACAAAAAAATCAAATTAATCTAAAAAATGGTATATATTTATTATTTCCGAAAGAATTAAAACATATATCTTTTGATGGTAGTTATTTACATGGTGTTTATAATATATATGAAAAAACATTTTATGAAGCAAAAATAGATAATCGTAAAACTTTAATGTTTAATATATGGGATTCTCATACACCATTGTTAAAAAAATATTATTTTAATAATGGAATAGAATCTTTATTAAATTTTAATATAAATAAAAATTTATCAAATAATTATATTAAAAAATATATGTTAAATATAAATGAAATGAAAGATTTTATTGATATTATTATAAACAATCCTATAAAAATAAATAATATATTTAATGAAAAACTAGAAGAAAAAAATAATACTTTAATTGATATAATTGAATTTGATATATAGTTAAGTTTTTTATAAACTACAATGAATTTATCGAAGGATTTATATGTAGATAAAGACTATACTCCGGAGTTTACGAAGGAAAATACACAGCAAATTTATTTACAAAAATTTTTATATTTTACAATATTATATATGTTTGATAATAATATTGTTATGACAATAGAAGAACAAAATGAAGTTATTCAATATGCTAAAAATAATTATTTAAAGTTTGATAAAAATGGATATAATAAATGGAAAAAGGCATTGGATGAATTAGATAATATACCTTATTGTATATATGAAATTAAAAAAAGAATAATTGAAAAGGAATCTTTACACAATGCACCTCAAGAACCTACATTAAAAGATCAAATTGGATATATGATAGAAGGTGGTAATTTACATTTACATGTAGATCAAAATACAGATGGTTTAATTCATACGCGTTTTAATGTATATGTACAAATTCCATATACAGGAGGAATGCCAATTTATTCAAATCATAGAATAGATGTTAAAGAACGTGAATATACAATATGTCGTTCTGGAATAGATTTTCATTATACAGAAAAAGTAAAAGGTTCAAAAGAAAGAATTATATTATCATTCGGATTTTTACTACCATATGAAAGAGTTAGTAATATTAAATATAAATTTACATCTATTGTTTAATTTTACTTAAATAAACTATTAAATAAAATTATTTTTTTGTAGGTTATTTATATGGATAAATATAGAATTATTTATAGTGGCGAATCAGAAAAAAATATATATGAATATAATTTATTAAAAAATATAATAAAAGATACTGAATTATTTGTATATAACGGTTTAAATGATAATTATAAAGAATTAAATAAAGTAAAATACAATGTTTATATAGATGCTATACCAGAAGATGCATATTTAAATATACCATGTGAGATAACAATTTTAATAGTTAATGACAAATATGTAAAAGAAAATAAAGATATATATTTAAGACGTGAATATTATAAAGATTTACCTTTTATTAAAATAATTGATGTTGTTAATTGTTACTGGTGTTTAACTTTGTATAGTTATAATATAATATCTAAAATTATAAAAAAAAATAAAAATAGTGATAAACCAATGGTAAAATATTTAGATTTATTTAATAATGTTAATTTTAAGAAGGAAAATATAAAAAAATCAAAAAAATATATATTATACAATGTTGATATATATTCAAATATACAAAATATTATTTTATTAAAAACATGGGAAAAATATTTTTTAAATAGTGATAAAATTTTAATTATTAAATATATGTATCGAAGAGAACATATTGTAAAATATTTTAGTCAAATATCTAAACAAAAAATTTCATTTTTCATTGATACATACAAGTATAAAAATATTATTTTAACAAATGATAATATTGATATTTATTATTCAGATGTAGGATGTTGCATAATAAATTCATCTTATTACAATTTAATATTTGAATTATACAATGCATTTATAAATAATAAATGTATAATTACTGAAAAAAATAAAATAAGTAAAGATTTATTAAAAAAAAATGCAATATATTTTAATAAATTTAATGAAATTGAATTGAAAAGATGTTTAGACGAATATATACAATGAATTTATCGGAGGATTTATCCGTAGATAAAGAACTATTTTCCGGAGTTTACGAAATGAAATAAATATTTATGAAAAAAATTAATTCTGGAATTTATATATTAACCTTAGTTTACGAAAGAAAATACCATATATAAATTTACTACGATTTGTATTTATATATTAATGTAACACAATAAAAATAATATAATGATAATATTTAATGATATTATATTGTAATATAATAATTTATACTACGATTTATTGTAAATCCATCTTTTATAATTGCTTTTATTGTTTTTTAATATCAATAATTTTTATTTTTATTATTAAAATATTTATTAATACAATATTTAATGATAAATTTATATCATAATTATAAATAAATTATACAATAAAAATCGTAGTATAAAATCGTAGTAAAAAGTTATAGTAAAAATCGTAGTAGAAAAAAAAAATGTTGTTTTTCAAAAAGTTTTTTTGAAAAAGGCGATTTTATTTTTTTTAAAATTTTTAAAATTTTTAATTATTTTTTTTTTTAAAAAACTTTTTGAAAACCACTTTTTTTTTTTCTACTAAGATTTTTACTATAACTTTTTACTACGATTTTATACTACGATTTTTATTGTAAGTCATATTTATACGGCATTGATAAATACACAATATAATTAAAAATAATATTTTTATTGTTAACTAAAAAAATATATAAATTTACTACGATTTTTACTACAAAATTTATTAAATAAATTTTATTTAATAATAATAAAAAATATATAAAAAAATATTGAGAATATAGTAATAATGACATATTATAAATGCAGAAGATGTGGGCATCAGTATAAAATTTTTAGAGATATAAAGAATCACTTAAATATTAAAAAATCATGTATAACAGATTTTACATGTCTAAAATTAACAAATGATGAGATAATTATTATGAGTATAATACCATATATTGATGGAGAACAAAATATAAATTACAATTATTTAAAAAAATATAAACATATATATAGTAATAAAAATTTATTATTTGATTTATTATTTAATATTGATAAAAATAAAATTAAAATATGTAAATATTGTAATAAATCATATGATAAAATACAAGATTTAAAAAAACATATTATTATAGAATGTTTTGAAAAAGAAATGTGTAAAATATGTGAAGGAAAAACACAATCTAGTATTGATAAAATAGATAATAATGAATTACATATATCTTCATCGATATGTTTAGAAGGAAATATACTAAATAATAATATTACAAATATAAATAATATAAATAATATAAGTAATGTAAACAATATTATTTTAGATGTAAATCCATCTCCTATACCATTTGATGATAATTGGGATATATCAAAAATTTCTGAATCAGAAAAATCAAAATTAATGATATCACAAATTATGTATACACATTTATTGAAAGAAATATTAAAAAACAATTCAAATCTTAATGTTATTATTGATAAAGATAAAGACTTTGGTATTGTTTATAAAAATGATTTAGAAAAATATATAAAAATGGAAATAAAAGATATTGTACATGATTCTATGGAAAAATTACAAAATAATTTACTTTCAATAAGTGATGAACTTAAAAAAAATTATTTTTATGATAAATATCAACTAGAATATAAAGATAAAGATATAAAAAATAAATATAAATGTTTTATAAATAATGATGTAACTAATAAAATGGTAAATGGATATATAACTGATATATTTAATAATAAAAAAGATGATGCAACAAATTTAATGCAAAATTTTTTGTTAACAGATAAAATAAAATTATCTGACAAAAAAAATATTGGATTTTAGAATAAAATTATAGTTATTTTTACAATGAATTTATCGGAACGAAGTGTAGATAAAGAACTATTTTCCAGAGTCTATGAAGGAAAATACGCCTTTGCAAAATTAAAATGCCAATTTTATAAGTTATGTTTTGTATTTTCTTAAACATATGTTTCATAAAATAGTTCTTTATCTACGGATAAATTCATTGTAGAAAATAAAGGATATATTGCAACAATTCATAATGAAATTTTTTCACCAGATACAGAAAACGTTATGAAAAACAAGGATGTATTTTTCTTCGTAAACTCTGGAAAATAACTTTAAACTTACGCTAAAGCTTCAGTTTACTACATAAATTCATTTTTATTATAAATGTAAAAAATTTAGTTAATTTTTTGTAATTCATCAATATTATTTATCATTTTATAATCTAATTTATTAAAATCTTCACCTAATAATATATTTACTTTATCTAAAGTTTCTTGGTCATAATAAGTATAATAAATATCATGTGTCCTAACATTCATTTTTTTATTTACTTCATGTATAATATTTTTAACTCCTATTGTATATAACACTGATTGAAATTGTTCTTCTAAATTTTCAAATTTACCAATAAAATTTACTCCAATAGCACCTTTTTCATCAATTATGTTTCTAACTTGTGGTAAAAACATATGCATATATTCAACATCATTACATACATTTGTTAAATTTAAAAAATTTTTAAATGGTATATTAAATCTATTTATATGATACCATGCTGAAACTATTTTATCATATGGATTACGTATAAAACAAAATTTATAATACGAGTCCCATTTTTGTGGTGTCATATTCATTTTTTTATTAATATATGATGATGTTTTATAATACATTAAAACACCATGTAATCTATTTTCGTAATTAATATATTTTGTTGTTTTTTTTTTATTTAAACAAAATATATCATGATCTGGGCGTCTTAAATAATAATTTTTAAAACCATAATATTTATGAAGCATATAACTTATATATGTACCACCTGTTTTATGAACATGAATAAATATTGCTTTTAAATCATGGTTAATACTACACATATATTAAAATATTATATAAAATTAAATATAAATTAAACTTGAAATAAAAAATTGATTTTTATTTTTTTTAATATAGTAATCAATATAAAAATTTTAAACTTAAATTTACCATATAAACCTAAAAACCTTTAAGACATCTGAAATGACATCTGAAGAAAGTTCGTTTAATGTGTTATTTTCTGAATTACCTTTAGAAATTCAAGAAGAAATAAAAAATGATAAAACAACATTTACTCAAATAGATGGTAAAAAATATTGTTTATGCAATGATATGAGAATTTCAGGTATTAAATGTCAAGATAAAGATTTTATTTTGACATTTCACCGTGATTTAGAAAAGTGCGAACATCCTTCACTTCAATACACTAATATAATATTAAAATTAGACAGTAACCATATTGAAATTGATTTCTCATGTCCACCTTCTGAAGGAGAAGTAATATCATTAATTAAACCTTACCATACATCTTTTTATCCAGCTATTTTAGATAGGTTTGGAGCTACTTTAGTAGTTCCAACTGGAACGCAATTGGTTGTTTGTAAAACACAATATCCTGATTATCAACCTTCTAGTAAAGACACTAAACAAAAACTTCGTGCAGAAATAGTTTTGCTAAAAGAAGGCCATGCAGGTGGTCGTAATCGATATCATATTGTACAAGATGAAACTTATTTAAAATGTCATTGTTCTGAGAGTGACAATATTAAACAAGATAATCAAAAATGTGTAATATGTTAATTAGAGATAATTATTTTTTATAAAATATATTTTATTTTCCTGCGTAAACTTTGGAAAATATTGATAAACCTTTATTATATTTCGATTATTTTCTATATTTTCCTTCACATATGTTTTGGAAAATAATCATAAACTTTTCAGTTTATTACATATTTTCCTCAGTAAAATTCAAATTAATTCATTTTATATTAAACAAATTTTAATGATATTATTTTATATGAAACCAACTTTGCGTATATTTTATTACAAAATGTGAAATAAATAATTTATATAATATGTTAAAATATCATATATTTTATAAAATATAAATATATAAGAATGGAAGAAATAAATTCAAATTCAGATAAAATAGAAAATATAATAGATATTAATATAAATTTGAAACCACATCAATTAGCAATTATAAAAAGATGTATAAATATTGAAGATGTTAACATATGCGGTTTAGGAATAATGAGTGATAAACCGGGTGCAGGTAAAACATATGCAATATTAGGATTTATATATTATACTTGTAAAAAACGAAACATTATAGTAGTTCCTCAAAATATAATTAAACAATGGTGTAATTCTATTAATTTTTTCTCAAATGGAAAATTAAAATATAAGAAATTGACTGATTATTCTGATATATTAGATTTATACAATAATAACACTACATTATTTGATTACGATATATTAATAACAACATCACTTTATTATAATGTAATAGCAACAACAATGAAAAGTAATAATATTAAAGTTGAAAGAGTATTTTTTGATGAAATAGATAGTATAAGTCAATTTGTTATAAATGAAATAGATGCAAATTTTTGCTGGTTTGTATCTGCATCATTTGATTATAATGAATTAGGAATATATACAAAAAAAATAGATATTGAATTACTTCCATATATAACATGTAAATGTAATGATAATTTTATTGATAATGCATTTATTCTACCAGAGCCACAAATTTATAAAGTGATATGTAAAAATATATATTTAGATACTATATTTAATGGTATATTTTCACATGATGAATATAAAGTCTTAAATGCTCTTGATTATTCTAAATTGAAGAAAAAGTTTTGTAATAGAATTGCTCAAAATGAAAAAGAGGCATTAGATTTTATGGTAAAAGATAAATTAGATATAATTGATATCGAAACATTACGTATAGATGATATAAATACGAAATTAAAAATATATGAAAATGACAATCAAATATATAGCGTATCTATAAATATATTGAAAAAACAATTAGAAAAAGCACAAAAATCACTTGATGAAAGTAATAATAAATTAAATTTAATTCGTGAAAGATTAATAAATAACAATTGTTGTCCATTATGTTATAGTGAATTTGAACAACTTCAAAAAAAAGTGTTATCACCATGTTGTAAAAATATGATATGTTATGATTGTACAAATAAATGGTTTAATGAAATGAAAAAAGATAATTGTATATATTGTAATAAAATAGAAGTAAAATTTGAAGATTATATTATTGTAAAACCAACAGATGATACTTTGTGTATATTATGTGACAAAGAATATGAAAATAATGATGGTAAATATTATGCATTATGTTGTAATAAAAATGCATGCTCATCATGTTTAAAAGAATGGTATCATAAATTATTAAAAGATTCGTGTTTATATTGTAATAAAGAAGAAATATTATTTGAAGATTTTAAAAATGATAAACAATACGAAGAAATGCGATTAAATGAAAAATCAGGTGTTAAATACACTAAAAAAACCAAACCTGAATTTATTGAATATTTTATTAAAACAAAAATTTATGCACAATGTAAAGTTATTTTCTGTTCTAATTATATACGTATTTTTAATGATATGATAAAAATTCTTAATAAATATAATATAAAATTTATTGAATTAGATGATGGAAATGAAGAAAATATAAATATTTCTATAAATGAGTACGTTAATGGTAATGTTAATGTATTATTATTAAATTCTAATTTATTTGGATGTGGTTTAAATTTACAATGTACAACTGATATATTATTTTTACATAAAACTGAAACAGATTTGGAAAAACAAATTATAGGAAGAGCACAAAGAATTGGAAGAAAAAATAAATTAAATATTTGGTATATAATGCATGAAAATGAAAGTATAATTACTAGTAAAAAAAATAAAGATTCAGAATTTGATATTACTATTGGAGGTTTTGTAAATAATATAGATGATAATGAAATAATTTATAATGATGGGTTTGATGTGGAATTTAATGACACGCAATTTAGTAATTTTAGTGAATTGTAATTACTGTTGCATAATAGCAATTATTCCCATAACCTTGTTGAGAAGTGCATTAGGATCGCATTTTTCGAAACACAACCCACCAGAATTACTAGAATTATTAAATTCTATTTTCACTGGATTCTGACCTATAGGAAGACTAACTGTATCTATAGAACAGTACACGCTTAAAATGAAATGTATGTCATCAATATTAAACTCGACAGTGAAATCACTTGGTACCTGAAAATGCTTTAAAATAAATTTGCCAATTAGCGCATCCAAATAATTACCTATTTGGATAGTTACTTTATGTTTCGAAAAATACATATTTAATTCATCTAAATATTTTATCATCAGCAGAAATACTATATTGTATTTCCAACATATATGCATTTCTGATGATATCCTTATGATTTCTACTACTTTCATCAATATTCATCTGTGTCAATAAATATTGTGAAAGTTCATCAATAGATTCACTTTTAATAGTTTTCATAAAAACTAATCCACAAGTTTTAATGGATTCTCTTGTGAACCTATTTAATTCAAATAGAAAGTAATCTTTTTGTTTTCCCTTCAATCTCATCATACGCCAATAAGACGGAACCTTGGTTCCCTACTTTAGATACTAAATAAATAACCCTCTGTTGCTAAAAATCCACTAACATTAACTTTATCAACAACTTTTACATTATATTTAAAATCTTTACATAATACATATTCAATACTTTCCCCTTTTTCTAATTCGGGTTTTAAATTTATTAATGTATTATAAAATAAATCTACACTATTATTATCAATTTTATAAAATATTGTACAATATGATTTTGTTGAATTATCCCAATATGTAAAAATATTATTGCTATTACAATTAAATAAATTATAATCAAACCGATTATTTAAATAGTATCTTCCTGATATCTTAAATATATTTTTATATGTTATATTCAAACTTTTTAATATACTAATACCTTTCATCATAATATTTAATTCACCCAATCCTTTTAATTCACTATTAACTAAATCTTTGATAATATCATCATTATAGAAATTATAATAATAATTAACTTTACTTTTAATATCATTTTCTATTTCATTATCTAAAGATAAATCAGAACATTCACAATATAATATTTCTACATTTGGAATATATTTTTTTATAGTTAATATTGTTTTTAACGTGTGTTTATAACGTTCTTTTAATGTAAAAACTGAACGTATATGATAGTAGGATAATGGTTTATTAATACAATTTAAGACTGATGTTATTATCACAATATTTTTTTCAAGTATATTTAAATTAATAATATTTTCTAAATCATTTATTTTATCAATAATATTATATTTTAATGATTCTTTTTTAATTATTTCTCTATTTTTTTTATTTAAAAAATAACTTTTATTAGTAAGAGATTCAATATTTTTTAAAATATCATCATCATCATTAAATAGATATCCTGTAATATTATGTTTTATTAAATATTTTAAACCATAAACATTTCTGGCAAAAACTGGAATTCCATAACAAAAACCTTCTATACAAGTAAATGATCCAGTTTCAAATTTAGATGGTATTAGTAATATATCTGTTTTTAAATATATTTCATTCATATTTAATGGATTAATAAAATTATTATAAATTATAGATGAATTTAATATTAATTCCTCAAATTGTTTAACATATTCACTATTAAATTTAATATCTTTTTCACCGTATATATTTATAAGAATACGTGGATATATTTTTTTAGATAATATGCATAATTTTTCAAAAAAAAGTAATGGTATTTTTTCTTCTGCTATTCTTCCAATTATTGATATATTTATTGATTTATTTTTTGATATATTATTAGAAATATTATTAATTTCAGCACCTAATGTTACATAATAGTTTTCTAATATATTATTCCATGAATTATTTTTTTCAAGTTCATTATATAAATGAATCGATTTTTTTATATTTAATTTCGATATATCATTTTTGTAACATATTGCTGAATGAACAAAGTACATTATATTCATTTTATTTAAATTTATATATATATCACTATTATCTTGTAAATATAATGAATAATGATCTATTATTAATTCGGGCATAATATTTATTAATAATTTATTCAATACATTATGATTCCAATCAAATGATATCATTTTTATATTATTTATTTCATATACATATGAATCATTGCTAATATATAATAAATAATAATCATACTTATCATGGTTTCCATATTTATCCAAATAATATAAATATCTTTCAATACCACCTGTAAAGAATAAACCCATTATATTAACTATTTTTTTTTTATGATTATTTTTATATTTAAAACATATTGTATTTATTAATTTAAATGTTAATTGATCAATATTTAATTTATTAATATTATCAAATGATTCAATTAAATTTTTTAAATAATAATTTAGTACAAAATATTCATTATCATCTAAATATATATTTTGATTTTTATAAGTATCTTTTGTTAAATTCCATGAATATCCCCACATATGTATTGCATAATTATTGTTTGAAATAGAATATTTTAAATTATTGTTTTTATTTTCAAATGTATATGAATAAAAATATTCTATTGGAAATGCATAATATTTATTATTTTTATCATTATGTAATTTCCACATTTTAGTAAAGAAAATAGGTCCCGTTTTAGTAGGTACATTTTCATTTTTATTAGTAATTATATTATAAGATATATCTCTAATAATATTATATAAAAAATTATTATATTTAGTAAAACCCATTAATCCAATAGCGATATATTCTTCTGACTCCCATCCACTAAATCCTTCATAATTATTTATTATTTCATCTATGTTTTTTATACAAAGAAAATCACAATCTATATATATTCCTCCAAAAAAATATAATAATTCATATCTCAATATATCTGCTTTCATTGCTAAAATATCTGTTTCATCATAATATTTTTGATTAATTAATTTTGGTATATTATTATCATTCCAAAAACAAAATATATAATCATGATGTTTTATAATCCAACTTTCGATATATTGTATATATAGTTCAGGTATTTTATTTTTACCTATCCAAATAAAATGCATTATTTTTGGTATAGTATTTTTTTCGTTTTTTAAATTTAATAAATCATAGTTTTTTATATTATTATTATTTATTTCATACCATAAATCTTTAATATATTGTTCTGTTATTATTGATTCATTAGGTGAATAATTATATTGAATATATTTATATTCTTCTTCAGTTTTGTAATAAATTATTTTTATATCATCGTGATAAATACGATTATTTTTAATATTCTTTATATCATCAAATAAAATTGGTATAAAATTAAAATTTTCATAATATTCAAATAAATCAAAATATTTATCAATAAAATATATATAGTTTTTATTTGATTCTTTTAAAAATATTGATGAATCAATATAATTTATTTCGATATCAAAATTAGTTTCTAATATCTTATAATTACATATAATATCATTATCTAGTGTTTCATCAATTATATATAGATTATTATTTAATAATAATCTGTTTTTATATTTTATATATGTGTTTTCTTTCAAACATAATATTGAATTTACGCTAAAGTTTTGATTCTTTTCTGTGTTTAAAAAAGTATTTTTTAATAAATCAACAATATTTATATAACATATATTATTATCAATTGATAATAAGTAATTTATATTATCTATTTTAACAAAATTATATTTATCTTTTATAAATCTATAATCATAATATTTAAAATTATTATAAAAAAATAGTAATTTATCATTTTTAGTATTAATAATAATATAACTATTAAAATTTTGTATATATCCCAAAAAATATAGATTTTCTTTAATATAAACCTTATTTAAATCATTATCAATAATGTATTGTTTAAAACTGTGTTCATTTTTTGATTGATTGTCATAAACATTTAAATAAATATATGAAACATGTTCTGAAACTTTATTATTATCTATAAAATAATAATTATTATTTTTTTTATAAAAATATTCTTCACCCCATTTTTCCCATTTTATTAATAATATATTATCAATTAATATATATTTACCAGTTTCATTATTATCTGATATTCTATATAATGTATTTTTCATAAAATCTAATATTATTATATCATTCCAATCTTTATGGCATATATTTATATTACTCATTTATTGAATATTAATTAAAATATATATTTTAATTAATAATTTTATACTTCTTAAATATATAATTCGTTAAAATTTAATATAAAAGAACCGGAATGAAATGATGGTTCATCGCTATACCATTTTTTATAAATTAGGTGTAATAATATCTCTTGATTTTAATGTCAAACTCTTATAAATTACAATGAATTTATGCGTAGATAAAGAACTATTTTCTGGAACGAAATGTGAAAGAAAATAGAACACCAATTAAAAAAATTGATGATAAAAAAAGTATTGGTAAATGTATTGCAATAAATAAAAAAAGTATTGGTAAATGTATTGCAATAAATAAAAAACTTATTACAATGCCGTTATTCATTACAGAAACAAATTTACCTAATTCCCCATTCTGGGATCTTATCATGACGGCATTAGAAAAAGTAGAAAAAATAAATCCCCTACTACCCTTCCTTTAATTTTGGGTAGCTTATTTTTTTTCAAGTTTAGGAAAGAAATCGGAATATAACAAAGAAAAAATGATTAATTAAATTTAATATATCAAATTTAATTAAAAGTGTAATAATAACAAAACTACATTAAACATTTAATTTTTTTTTAATTATCGATAATATGAATAATATATCCATAATATATAACTATATAAAACATCAAATAAATAAAATAATTAAATCACATCAAACATTATTTATAGATTCCGATAAAAATGTAAAAATAGGAACTAAACCAGAACCTATTTTTAAAATATATTCAGAAAATCATAAAATTTATATTATTTTAATAGATGAATATATATTAGACTATTTTTCAAAAAATCGTTCGGTTTACATGCAAGATATTGTTGCAAGAACAGATTATTATTATCAATATAATGATAATTTATTATATTGTAAACTAATACAAGTTAAAATATCAATCCTTTTTGAAATATATGAAAAAACAAATTTTGATATTAAATATTATGATAATATTATTTTAGATATTAAAAAAATATGTTCATATACTGAATGTAATATAGATAAATTTTATAGAGAACGTGAAAATTATATTAAATTATATGAAGGAACTTTTTATGAAAAACAAAATAATGAATATAATGAACATATTACACAATATATTTTTAATGAATTTATATTTAAAAAAGTATGTTCATATATACCAATAAATAATTAATTTTATATATATTTAAATTATATGTATTTTTTTTCGAAAATAGCTCTTCAGAAAATATGTAGTAAACTGGAACTTTAGTGTAAGCTTAAGTTTAAGATTTTTTTATAGAGTTTATAAAAGAAAATACACCAAAGTTTCAGTTTAATACATATTTTATATATAATGTTATAAAGTATCAAGTAATTTAAGAATATGAAAATTTTTCAGTATATAAATTAGTAAAACTAGATATGCTTATTATTTTTGAATTATGTGAAAATTCAAATTTTTATATAATTAATATTCAAATCTACCATTTTTATAATAATCTTCATTAATTTTAATTTCACCTATTTCAAAATCTTCATTTTCTGAATTGTAATCTGTATTTATTTTTAGATTGTTTGCATCATGTGCATCATCATGTGCATCATCATGTGCATCATCATGTGCATCATCATGTGCATCATCATGTGCATCATCATGTGCATCATCATGTGTATCATGTGTATCATCATGTGTATCATTTGCATCATTTGCAAGCCTATTTCTTAAAAGTTCAAGTAAACCAAATTCTTCCTGTAATTTCATTTCTAACATATTATATACTAAATATGATAGCATTGCTTTTTTATATTCAAGTTGTTTTTGTTGAATTACTTTTTTTACATTTACCAATACTTCTTCTATAACATCATTTGTCAATAAATTTAATCCAGTTAATGTTTTTCGCAGTACATTAATTATTTCTTCAAAATTATTTATATTTTTTATTTCAATACGAATATTTATATTGTTTGTTGTATCACAATTATTTATACCAGAACGTACTGTATTACATGTTATTTCTTTAATTTCAACAGAATCACTACTTCCATTTTCTTTAATACTTTTAACAATACTTTCAATAATATTAAATGGTTGTCCATTATTACCAAAACCAGGAATACAAATATTTGGAATATTATCTAAATTTATTGGGTTTCCATCTGTTGCAACTGCAGAAAAACTACTACTTTTTCCATCTGGACTAACTATATATACATTATTAGCAACGGGTTGTTTTGAAACAGTTGTGGATATATTATTAAGTAATTCATTTATATTTAATTTTGGTTCATTTTCTTCATAATTTTTGTGAAAACAATTTAAAATAATATGTTTTTTTAAATCTGTACTTTTTGAAAATTCTGTATCACACATTTTACATACTTTAATTTTTTTTTTATCAATGTCATCTAATATCTCAATTAATTTATTTTTATTATTAAAAATCGTATTAGAATCTTTTAAATATTCTATATCATTATTATTTATACAATGTACATCATCTATATATGGTAATAATGTACATACTAATAATTGATCATCAGAATAAGTAGATACATCTATATTTTTATCGCATATTTTTTTTTTATTAATATGTTTCTTAACATTACTGTAAAAATCAATTTTTGTATCACATCTTTTACATTTATATGAAGTGTGTTTTTTAGACATTATATACTTAATTATAAATAATATAATTAATATTTTCTTAAATTAAAAGTTTTAATAAAAATAAATATTAATTTTATATTAAATATAAAAATGAATGGAATAACATTTATACTTCCAACAATAGGACGCAAAACATTAACTAATTCAATACAATCTTTAATAAACCAAACAAATAAAAATTGGAAAGTTATAATAATATTTGATGGAATTAAACAAACTATTGATAAATATGACGATAAAAGAATAAAAATAATAGAAATTGAAAAAATGGGTTTAAATCAAAATAGTGCTGGAAATGTTAGAAATTATGGAATGTCATTAGCAGATACAGAATGGATTGCTTTCATAGATGATGATGATATTATATCAAATGATTACATTGATATGTTTTATAAAGAATTAAATATTAATCAACATAATAATATTGATTTAGATGTAATAATATTTAGAATGAAAATAGGTAATAGGATAATTCCAAAATTAAAAACAGATAATTTCTATATATGTGATGTTGGGATAAGTTTTATTTTAAAAAAAAGTATATATGATAATGGAATAAGATTTATTCCAGATGGTGCAGAGGATTATTTGTATTTAAATAATATAAGAAAAAATGGCTATAAAATAATGATATCGCCGCATATTAAATATTTTGTTAGACAAAATAAATATGAAGATGAAACTATAATTGGAAATCGTGTTTTTATAAATAATAATTCTAATAAAATATTATTTAATTGTTATGCTTATTTATGGATTTTAAGCGAAAATATATAGATTTTTTTTTAATTTGAAAAATTTGTATTATTAAGTGTAGGTGGATTCTCAAATGGTTTTCCTCTAATATAAACTTGATTTGTCCATGCATTACCTAATGGACCACATTGATTATTTGCACCATATTGTTTTGCTTTATTTATTTGTTGACTAATTTGATTATTATTAGTAATAGCATTAGTAGTAAAACATTGTCCACCATCTTGTACTCCAAAAATCATAGCACTATTATTATTAGCAATAGCTTGACATTGATCAACAGATGATACATTACCTTTATAATTAGGAATAGCTCTATTACCGGTATCATTATAACAACCTGCATAATTATATGATCCAGATGTCATTTGAATGTCTGGTATATTTGAATAAACTTGATTTGTCCAAGTACCTCCATTTTGAGGACAATTATATGCTTGACCATATTTTTTTGCTTCACCTAAATTATTACCTATAAAACATTGACTATAATATTGAAGTCCAAAAACAGAACTATTTGTTTGTTGCGCAACTTGTTCACATTGTTGTGGACTCATATTTCCTGCAAATATTGGAATTGCTCTATTTCCTGTATCATTCCAGCATCCTTTATAATTATAAGTTGCCATTATATTAATATATATATATATTTTTTAATAAATATATTAAAAAAATTTATAACTAAATACAATTAAGATTCATCGTATAAATTATTTTGTTGTTGCTAATTTTCTAGTAAATAAAACATAGACAACTAATATTAAAATAAATATACCAAAAATAATTGCTAAAAGAGTATAAATAATTTTTTTTTTATAACTATTTCTATCTTGTGCAATTTGTAACATTCTAGAACGTGTTAATAATAATTTTTCTTTATCTTGAATTTCTTGTAATTGTTGTATTTGAATATTTTGTTTATTAATTAATTGAGTATTCTTTTCATTAATACTACTTAAATATGAACTTTGTGCAGTAATATTAGATTCTATTTGATCAAGGTAATTATTTATTTGGTTAGTTCCTACTTCTGCTAAATTTGTTGAAAAACTCATCTTATATATGATATACTTATAAAAAAAATATATATAAAAAAAAATTATTAAATAATAAATAATGAATAATAATTTATTAATAATTAATAAATTAGAAAAATTAAAAGATAGCTATAAACAATATCCGGAAAAAAAATGGAATATGAAAGCAATTTCTAATGCAATAAATTCTTTAAAAAGTTATGATAAAGAAATTATTTCTGGAAAACAAGTTAAAGAAGATATAAAAGGAATAGGTGATAAAATATCAATTAGAATTGATGAAATATTAAATACAGGTGATTTATCAGAATTACAAGATGAACCAGATTCATCATTAAATAATCTATTAGATATAACAGGTGTTGGTAATATAAGAGCTAAAAAATGGTTATTATTAGGAATTAAAAATATAAATGATGTTAAAAAAGCTATTAATGAAAAAAAAATAACTACAACACATCATATTGATATTGGTATAAAATATTATAATGATTTAAAACAAAAAATTCCTAGATATGAAATAGATAATATAAAAATATATTTAAATAATATTTTAAAAAAAATCGATAATTTTCTTATATTTGAAATATGTGGAAGTTATCGTAGAAATTGTATTGAATCAAATGATATTGATATTTTAATTTCATCCAATAAATCTATTAAAACATTAGATAAAATAGTAGATGAATTAATACAAGATAATTTTATAATAGATAGTATTACAAATAAAGGTGGAACAAAATTTATGGGTATTTGTTTACTAAATGGTTATAAAACACCTAGAAGAATTGATATAAGAGTAGTGAATTATAAATCTTATTATTCATCATTACTATATTTTACTGGAAATAAAAATTTTAATTTATATATAAGAAATAAAGCATTACAAAAAAATTATAGTTTAAATGAATATTTTTTAACAGATTTAAATGATAATAGTACTAAATATTTAGATTCTGAGAAAGAAATATTTGATTTGCTAAATATTCCATACTTAGATCCTAATGAAAGAAATTTATAATAAGTTTCAGGTTTTTTTTCTTATTTAATTATAATATGTATTTATTATCTCCAAATAATTATCAAAAGATTGATATAATTTATACATATGTTAATAATACAGATAAAGAATGGTTAAAAAAATACCATAAATATTATAATAAAATTGACTCATCTAGATTTAATTTTAACGGTGAAATATTTTTTTCTTTAAAAACTGTTCAAAAATTTTTTAATTGGGTTAATAATATATATATAGTTCATGACAATCAAGAATTTAAGTTAGATTTTTTAGAAAAAGATTTTAGTAAAAAAATAAAATTTATTGATCATAAAGAAATTATACCAAGTGAATATTTACCAGTATTTAATAGTGGTGTTATTGAATGTTTTATATGGAAAATAAAAGAGTTATCAGATTATTTTATATATTTAAATGATGATATTTTTTTTGGAAATTATATTTATTATAGTGATTTTTTTACAAATTTTAATGCATTTAAAGATTTTTCGGATAAAAGAAATTCTTATTTTGAAAAAGATAAATTAAATGAATTAAAATATTTAATATCAAGAGATAGTTCAGAAAGAATATTTAATGAAAAATATAATACAAAATATCATATATATTTATCTCATACACCATATAATTTTAATAAACATGTATGTAAATATACATATAAAATATTTGAAAAATATTTGAAAAAAACTTTTAATTTAAAAATAAGAACATATAATAATGTCAATACTAATTATAAAGAGAGAAATTATTATAGCTTTATAACATTATGTACATTAATGCAACATCATTTAAAAATATCAATGTCAACCAAAATAAATAAATTAACAATTTGGAAAAAGTTAGATGAAGAACAATATAAACAATTATTTAGGATTAAACCAAAAATTTTTAATATAAATGATTTATCAGATGATCAAGTAATTATTTGGAATGATATACAAAATAATTATTTAAAAAGTTTTGATATAAATAATAAATATTCTCAATTTATAAAAAAATTAAACAAAATGAATAATTAAAAATATTTATAAATATTAGATATAATGCAAGATATACTATTAAGTACTGGTAATAATAAACAACAAATATTACCCGTTCCATATCCAAAATCTCCAGCACCATCTGTCGAAAGTCCATTGAATTATGGTGATTCTCCGTATCCAATGGCTATAAAACCTGACAGTAGAATAACTGATGATTTACAATATTGTAATTTTTTAGAACCAGCACCAAGAGATCAACGTTTAAATGTTCCATATCAAGGACAAAAAGATTGTCCAAAATTTAAAACTCAACCTTATAGTAAAGATTCATGTTATTTAATGGATTCTAAGGCACAAGGAGTTGTTGGAATAGTATGTAATCAACCCGGTGGAAGTGATAATGCTAATTTTGTTAGAGGTAATCAATTTGGACTTAATTATCCTGATGATTCTAACTTAAAAAAATATAAACAAAATATAGAGTATACTGTTAAAGAACCAGTTCAAATACCAATGGAATTACAAAATCCATTAGTAATTTATGATAAAAATACTTTTTATCCAGAACAATCTTTTTTTTTAAGGAAAAATAAAGACTTTCTAACATATCAATTGCCACAAGATTATACTGAATTTGGATTACCGACTTATACATATCCATATAAAACATTAAATCCAATATTTAATGATCCAAATCAACAAGGAATTATTGAAAGTTTTGAAAATGAAAGCATAAATAGAAATGGTAAGTTTTTAATATTACTATTTATTATTTTAATCATTGTTTTTATATTTTTTATAAAAAAATAATTAAAAAAAATGATTTTTTTTGTATATAGAACTATTTTTGTATAATTGATAAAATATCAATAAATATGAGCGATCCAATAATTATTCTCATACAAAAAAACCCTAAAAATTATGTTTGGGTATATAGAACAAATAATGATTATTTAATAAAATTGGGAAAAAATAATAATACGCAATTTAATTATATTACGGTTAATAATGAAATGTTACAAAATATAATATCATTATGTGTAAAAATAAATAAAACGCATAAATATTATTATATAAATCTTCCATTACAATGAATTTATCCGGAGTTTACGAAGGAAATAGAGTAAACCAAAAATATTTTTATAAATTAAAAAATATTATTTCACTACACGATAATATACATATTCACCAACTTCTGGACTTTTTCTGATAATTTTACATATTTGGTCTGATTTCATACCATAATATTTAGCAATTGGATCGGTTTTTGATATTTTAGGTAATTTACCTTTAGTAGTATAATATTTTTCTAATAATTCTTTTTCTTCATTTTCAGTTAATATAATATGTTTCGGAACATATACATGTTTTGTAATATTAAAAATCATATTTTTTCTTAAAAAAATTTCAACATTTTTATATGTGTTTTTACTTAATTCTTTTGATACTGCACTATTTTCTTTTTCTCTTAATATCAATATAATATTAATATTTTGATCATCATACTTTAATATAATATTTTTCATAATATTTATTAAATCATTTTTACTAAAGTTTTTAATTTCATTGTGAAAATGAATATATATTTTTTCTTTTTTTATTTCATCATTAATAAATATGTCTATATTTTTATTATTATATTTAATTACAAATTGTTCAAAAGTTATATTTTCGATATCAGGAACATTATAGTCTCTATCTAATAATAGCTCTAAAACAGTTGTTCGTACTTTAAATAATATTTGTTTTTCTTGAAGACTCATTATTTTTATATTATATATATAGGTTATTATCTTTCTAAATTAAAAAAAAATCAATTTTATTTTTTAAATATTTAAGTTCATAATTACTATAAAAAGTATAGTATATTATTTAATAATGTCTAATAATCAAGATGAAGAAATAATTGTATACGATGATTATAAAATAAGTTTATATAAATATCCCAGAAATGATACAGACAAAAGAGAAACCGATATAATTATTACAATATTTTTAATGCATGAAGATTTCTTAAAAAAATTAGCATACTCATATGACAATGCAATTAAATTTTATAATCAATGTAAAGAATATTTTTATATATTTAATTTTAATAAAGAAACGCGAAAATATTCTTCTCAAGATATAATGTTATTAGTAAATGAAACAACACAATATTTCAGAACTAATTCTAATATAGAACTTCAATTAAAATATTTATCAAATTTATTAAGAATAGACCAAATATTTTATTTTTATATAAAAAATAAAGATTTTTATATTAATTTATATGAATCATTAGAACATGCTAAAAAATCATATTTTGAAAGAAGAGATTATAATTATCGTATTATTCCTCCGAATGATTTTTATAATAAATTATTACCTAAAACATATAGTGCAATAGAATTAATGGAATTAAATTCATATGCTAATTATTTAATAAAAAATAAAATAATTTGTGAATTACCAATTCCAAAATATATAAAATAATATTATTTTTAATAATATTATAAAAAAAATATATATACACATATTATAGAATGTCATCAACAGATTTATTAAATGGTCCTGTTAGTAGTTTACCAACATATAATGTTAAAAATAATCCATCAATATTTAATTTTAATACAGTACATAAAGTAAATTATTTTAGACAACTTTTATTAGCAATTTCATATAATCATGTTTTTTTCGATGTTGTTCAAGATCTTAGAAATATGGGTCGTGCATATTATAATAAGAATCCAAGAAAGTTTTGTTCAACAATTCAATTAAATCCAGTTACAGGTTTTGAAGGTAAGGAAATAACTGTTTATCTTCCTTCTCAAGGTGGTGTTATAGATAATTCAATAGAGTATGTAAAAATAAATTACACAACAAGAACATGGTTAATGAGAGTTCTTCAAAATCAACAATTACCAACATGCTGGAGTAACAAAGTTATTGGCGGTACAGGAAATTGTGTGAATTATTCAGTTACACCTGAACAAGCACCATATGTTTTAACACCTAATGAACAAGTTTTGTATTACTATATTAAAAATGCTGATTTTTTTACTAGAGCATTACAATTATTAACAAATTCATTTTATGTATATTCAGTACAAAGATTTCAATGTTATGCTTTAGTTTTTCCAAAAGATTTATATAAAGGAACAAAAAAAGAAAGAACATTTACAGTTACAAACGACTTTTTAAGATCTGTTTATTCACAATATTTGCGACATAGTAGATTAGGGAATCCTTATAAATTACCTGCTCCGGTTATTGATAAAATCCCATATAATGTTCCTGAAACAAATTTAACTCAAACCCAATTAACAGAAATTATTAATAATAATACTGATATGTTTATCATCTAAATTTATGCTAAAGTATGATTTTTATAAAAAAAAGATATAAAGGAATTAAAATCTTATATTATAATATGAATGATATCATCGACAATATTTAATAAAGAATATTTTACATTAAAAGAATTATGCGAAACATTTAAAAAAATTAATGATAAATGTCCATTGATATTTTCAGAAGTTTGCAATGAATTAGAAAATATAAATATAATAGCAGATTGTTATATTAAATTTTCATCTGGTGATAAAAATTATATCAAACTATTAAAAAAAACTAGAAATTATAAATGTTATTTATTAACTGATAAATCAAATAATAAAAATATATATTTTAGAGAAATATTGCAATTTTTAGATATTGAATTTACAAAGTTAGTAATACGCATTAAAACAGAACCTAAAAATTATGATATCATTATATCCTGGAAAGAGTTTGAAGATAAAATAGGTATTAAAAAAGAGGTTATAGAAAGTTTATTTATACCTAGGAACACATAAATCATAATTATTCCCTAAACAACCATATTCTCCTATATGTCCTTCTTGATTTGGTTGAAATATCGGATAACAACCTTTACATTTATTTAATTTAATTTTTTTATTAGGTTTAAAATAACTAGAATTTTCTTCTTGTGAGTTTGTTACATCTTTAGGCAATTCAATTTTATTTTCTTTTGTATCTGTTTTAGATAATATTTTTTTATCTAAACATAAATTCATTGTATTTTGCTTATGAAAATATCTACAATCCTTTATTTCAGTATCGTTCATTTTTGTATTTATTTCTACAAATTCTAAAAAATTTACCATAAATAAAATAAATCAATTTTTATTGAGATTTTATGTTAGAGTATTTTTCTTTACATACAAAAAAGAAACGGTATAACTTTGGAGTTTACGAAGGAAAATACATTAACACTCCTATTTACTACATATTTTCTTTAATAAACTCATTTATGAATAAATTAATAATAAAAAATTGATTTTTATTATATATTGTTATAAAGATAAAATAATATATTAAAATAATATGAACGAAACAATAGCACCTGGTAAATATTTTTTAGGAGATCCAAGTTCAGTATTACCATCTAAAATATTAATTGGTATATGGGAAAATATGTATAAATGTAATAATGGTAAATTTGAAATAAACGATACTCATTTTGTTGTACATAATACACATAATGGAGATGGTATATTTAAAGACACAAAAGATAGAACATATATTATTACTAGTGGAACCATTGGATTAATAAATATTAAATTGATTGAAAATATTAATTTATGTAATAAAATAGGTCATATATATGATTTTAAAAGTCCGATACATTTTATATATGATGCGGGATTATTTATGATAAAATCTAAAAAAAAATATATACAAATTGATACTAGAAATTTAGAAGAATATGATTCTGAAATTGAAGAAAGTTTATTAAATGATGATGGAGAACATATTACAAAAACAATATGTAATGATTCTGATAATGATTCAATTGAAGATGAAAATAATAATTATTTTGATGATAATTGTGAAAATATAGAAGATGAAAAAGATAATAATTTTTTATTTTCCCAAAGAAATAAAATTAAATTTTTTAAATAATATTATTTTCAAGAAAATGTTTAAAATTTCAAAGAAATATTTATTATAAAATATCTTTTTTATAATAAATGACATATAATGTTGATATAATTAATTTATTTCTAAACAAGTTTATTAATAA
>Ga0214919_10000459_pt1 | contig 69370 bp, 70 predicted proteins | sample LL1503_MetaG_FD_177994 | JGI IMG/M metagenome (GOLD analysis project Ga0214919, IMG submission 177994) | Freshwater microbial communities from Lake Lanier, Atlanta, Georgia, United States - LL-1503 | ecosystem: Environmental > Aquatic > Freshwater > Lake | place: USA: Georgia | collected... | reverse complement strand
TGTATGTTCCGGCCGCTCCCCGCTACAGCCACGATGGCCAATGATCAAAGGGTGTTTGGCCGCAGGCGTCGCTGCAGAAGCGCCTAGCGGCAAGGTCATGGCAAGCATCGCTCCGCTGCTAGCCAAGAGATCACGACGGGACAGGGACATGGGCGGGGCCTTGGCTGAAAACAGAAAGCCAATCCTAACCCAAAAATCGTGACCGCTTGATGTTTATCGCGCGCCCTTGAGCGTTTCGAGTATCAGGGGATGAAGCTCAAGGCTGGAGGCCAGAACCGTTCCGCTCTGCAGGGGCGCAATATCGCCGTCCGCATCGGTGACCTTGCCGCCCGCTTCGGTGACCAGCAAGGTGCCTGCCGCCATGTCCCAGTTCTGTAGGCCGCGCTCCCAATAGCCGTCAAACCGGCCCGCGGCGACATAGGCCAAATCCAGCGCGGCCGAGCCAAAGCGGCGCACGCCACTGACGCGCTGGGAGACCTGATGCAGTTCTTTAAGGAACACGGCATGGCCGGGCTTGCCGATGAAGGGGATGCCGGTGGCCAGCACCGTCTCATCCAGATGACGGCGGGCCGCGACGCGAAGGCGCTTGTCGTTCAGATAGGCGCCCTTGCCCTTTTCGGCCCAGAACATCTCGTTGCTGATCGGGTTATAGGTCACACCGGCCACGATCACGCCGTCACGTTCCAGCGCGGCTGTTACCGCAAAATGGGGGATGGCGTGTAGGAAGTTGGTGGTGCCATCGAGCGGATCGACGATCCAGGTGTGGGTCTTGTCGCTACCCTCGATCAGGCCGCGCTCTTCGCCGATAAAGCCGTAGCCGGGACGCACCCGCATCAACTCTTCAAACAGGACCTGCTCGGCCTTGATGTCGGCGGCCGAGACATAGTCGCCTGCGCCCTTCTTGGAGACTTGAAGCTCGGCCACTTCGCCAAAGTCGCGGGTCAGGCCGCGCGCCGCCTTGCGAACGGCGTCGATCATAACCTTTAGGAGGGTGGTGGGCGTGGTCACGGTCGGTCTGTTTCTAACAAGAGGATCAGGGGCAGAGGCGCAGAAAGGTCGCCCGTTGGATCAGTCGGCCCGGCGCAGATATTCGCCGGTCTCGGTCGACACAATGATGCGCTCGCCCGTGCCCATATAGGGTGGGATCATAATGCGCATGCCATTGTCGGCCTTGGCGGGCTTGTAGGAGGATGAGGCGGTCTGGCCCTTAACGGTCGCATCGGCCTCGACCACGGTCAGGACGACCGTATCGGGCAGGGCGATGCCGATGGGGCGCTCTTCGTGGAATTCCAGCACGACAGCCATGCCGTCTTGTAGGAACTGGGCCCGTTCTTCACCGACAAAGTCCTTGTGCAGCTCGATCTGCTCGTAATTGACTGTATCCATGAAGACCAGCATATCGTCTTGGGCATAGAGGAAGGTGTGATCCTTCTGCTCAAGGCGCACGCGCTCGACCGTATCGGAAGACCGGAACCGTTCATTGAGCTTGCGCCCATCGATCAGGTTCTTCAGCTCGACCTGAGCAAAGGCGCCGCCCTTGCCGGGCTTGACGTGGGCGGTCTTAACCGCGACCCACAGGCCGCCGTCATGGGTGATGACGTTACCGGGTTTGATGGCGTTGCCGTTGATCTTCATGACGGGTCTCGGGTTTCGACTGGATGGGACAGCCCTCCCGCGCACAGACGCACACAGGACAAGGCAATGGGCGCGGAACCTAGCCCTCAGACCCGCTAAAGGCAAGGTCGGGGCTGAAGTGACGGCCTCGCGGCTTTCAGACACCGTGAGCAGGGCGACCCGGAAAAACTATCCTAGATAGAAATCCATTGCGCCCGGCAGAAAACTGGGCCTCACTGACCATTGATGACACCAATCGACTGGCAAGCTTTCATCGATCAGGGCCACGGGAAGGAAATGGTGGTTGCGCAGGTTTCGCCGGCCATCATGTCCTATCTTGGAGCCGCCAGCGAGCAGGTGTTCATAGCGCATCACTATGTTCTGAAATCGATTCATCAGCATCGGATTTCGATCGAAGCGTTCGAGATGCTCTCTGATATTCTGGCCCATGGTCAGGTGCTGGAGGACCGTGAACGCCATCTCATCTTTTTGTTTGAAACTCGGGCAGGTTGGTTTCATGTCGTTGTCAAACGAGCCGAAGCCAGCGGACGGCTGTATGTTTCGACCTTCCATCGGACAACAGTTGCGAAGGCGGCGGCGAAACGAAGACGGTTCCTATTGGTTCGGGAATGAAAACGGGCAGCCTAGGCTGCCCGTCATTTGCGCGGTGGGAACTCCATGTCTCCCACATAGTGCCAATTCGCTCAGCCACCGCTGATCGGGCCACGGCCTGGAGATTCACCGTGTCACACGCAAAAGACTTAAACCATAAGATCTGCCGAAATGGAAGTCTTGAGTTGAGCTGGACCCGGCCTACCGACCCAAAGGGATCAGCGTTTTAAGGCCTTGAACTTTGCATTGAAAGCGCCAACCGCTGCTGCGGGGCCTTCGGGATGGTTCCAGATGCCGCCGCAGACGGCGATGAAGTCTGCGCCCGCCTCGATCACTGCATCGCAATTTTCGACCGTGATACCGCCAATCGCGACACAAGGGGTCATCATGCTCTCTTGCCAGATGGTCAGGTCTTCCAGTTCGGCATGATAGTCCGTGTCCTTGGTCTGGGTTGGGAAGAAGGCCCCAAAGGCCACATAGTCCGCGCCGCCTTCGGAAGCCTCCATAGCCAGATGGCGGCTATCGTGACAGGTGACCCCGATCATGGCGTCAGGCCCCATGATCTTGCGGGCATCTTTGAGCGTGCCGTCCGACTGACCAATATGGACCCCGTCACAGCCAAACTTGGCGGCAAGCTCGGGACTGTCATTGAGCAGCACCGCCACCTCATAGTCCTGACCGACGGCCAGAACGGCCTTGGCCACCTCGGCCAGATGGGCTTCGCTGACATCCTTGAGACGCACCTGAATGGCGGCCACATCGCCCGCATCAAGCGCCTGTTCCAACAGGGTCGCGAAAGCCTTGGCGTCATAAATGACAGGCGGCGTGATCAGATAGAGGCGGCAACGATGGGTCATAGCTTGCCGCTAAGCTGCGACGGGGCTCGCGTCAATCCTTCAAGAGGCGATGAGGGCCGTCGAAACCGCGTTGACGCCTCAAAACCGATAGGACAACTGCGCAGAAGCCCGGCGGTCATCTCCGTTGGAGCCGCCAAGGGTGGTGTCAGCCTTCAGGTCTAGGCCAAGGCCCTTGCCAAACCGGGCCTTGAGGCCCGCGCCGATGCGCCCGACCGTTCGATCCGGTTCACCGGAGGTTCCGTCAAAGGTCTGACCCTTCACAAAACCGAAGCTGTAGTCCTTCGCCGACTGTGCCAGATCGTGCTCCACACTGAAGCTTAGGGAGGGTTCAAGGGTTCCCATAGCTGTGGCAATGGTGCGTTTCAGGTCAGCCCCAATCGTGCCGAGGGTCCTGCTGGCCTCCCGATCCCCAAAGGCCATGGATAGGGTCTCCCCTCCGGATTCCCTATAACGGTCGATCATAAGCCGCTGAAAGCGAACGGATCCAAAGGTCTCAAGCCGTGTGGGTCCCCAGTCGCGACGATAGCTGGCCTGAGCGCTGGTAAAGAGACCTGACCCCTCCGTTTTTCCAATGGAGATCGGGTCGAAGGACAGGCCGGTATATCTTTGCAGGTCTTCGAAACGATAGAGGGATGAGCCGAACGAACCGCTATAGGTCATACGACCTATGCGCTTAAGCCCATAGGCACTGGCGGTATAGGCCTTGATTTTGGCCTTGGCCGAACGGTCTTGGCCCTTTGATGCAGAGATCAAATAGCCAAGGCTCAAACCGGCATAGCTATTCTTGTCCGTCGAATAGTCTATGCCGATCAGGTTGCCTTGCGTCTGGTGATCAAAACCTTGAGAAGGGTTGTCATAATCACGTTTGAATTCCGCCGTCTGGTAGCTGATCTGGGCGAAGGTGGACAGACCGTTCGCGTGGCGTTCCGAAGCGCGAAGGGTCGCGCTGGCCTGGCCCTGGTCACGGGTTACCGACAGGTCGGAAAGTTCGTCTAGGCGTCCATCGATCTGCCGATTGGCGAGATCGCCTAGGGTGAGTCCATATTGCTGGACATAGTTGAAGGTACGAGGCCCCTCTAGGACCGAATAGAGCGTGGCCGCTGTATAGGCCGCTACCGCTTGGTGGGCAAAGGTGGTCATATGGACCCCATCCCACTTGGCCGCACCCGGCGCGTCGATGGTACCGTCCTTGTTTAGCGTCGTGCCACAGGCCCCTGTGGGCTTCGAGGTGGCCCATTCTATACAGGGCTTGTCCCAGTTGGTGATGCCATAACGGGCTGGATTGGCCTTAGCGACGTCATTCGAACCTATGACATCAACGACAATAATCTTAGCCCCGAGTGTCTTACTCAGCGCCGTCATGGCCGGGGTCAGGGCTGCATTATATTTCCGCGTCGCATAGGAGGCCAGGGCCGTGGCGTCGGGATTGTACCCATAGAGTGCCGAGGCTTCACCGAGATCCTGCTGGTTCATGACAATGAAGGTGCGCCCCCCCTTGTCATAGAGACGACTGACCATGGTCGACATGTCACCAACGAGTTTCTGGACGATGGGATCGACCGCGTCGCGACCTTTGAGGCTGCCGTTACGAAGGGCGTAGCTGATCGTATTCCCACCGCCATTGAGGCCGACAAGCGCGGTGTTCGGGATCGCAGCGACCCGGCCGAGCTGGTAGGGACCCAACAGGCTGAAAGGGTCATCACTGTCGCCGATTGTGGCCCCGGAAATTGCGAGGTTGAAGGTTTGGCTATTGCTAATATTCAAGATCGACGGGAGATATTCCGCCCATGTGGGCCCGTTGGAGGGGCGACCTTTCCAATAGGGGGAGTTAAACTGCCACGGTAAGATCTGATGTAGATTGCCAGGATCAGACTGGCTGTCACCGAACATATAGAAGCCGGTAAAGTTCGCGGCCTGCGCACCGGTCTGTAGGCCCAGTGCAAGGGTTGCACCCATCAGGCTCGTCACCGAAATGCGCCTAAAGGCTTGTCTGGCCCGACTTACCCCCACGGAATTTAATCTAGACATAGGCATCCCCCAAGTACCGTTTTAGCGATCTTGGGGTGTATAAATCAATTTGCCAACTGCTATCCTATTAAGATAGCGGCCGCCCTATAGCCCGCCCGAAGCATAGCGTTTGGCCATGGTGGCGAGCGCGATAGGTTTAATGCTCGAGCCGTGGCCCGCAGCGCCGAACTGTTCAAAGCGGGCGCGGCAGACGGCGGCCATGGCGTCCTTGGCGGGCTTCAGATATTTGCGCGGATCAAACTCTTCGCGGTTTTCGCTGAGGATGCGGCGGATCTGGCCGGTCATGGCCAAGCGGTTGTCCGTATCGACATTGATCTTGCGCACGCCATGCTTGATTCCGCGCTGAATCTCTTCGACGGGCACACCCCAGGTCTGGGGCATCTCGCCGCCATGCGCATTGATGATGTCCTGCAGGTCCTGCGGCACGGATGAGGAGCCATGCATGACCAGATGGGTGTTGGGCAGGCGGCGATGGATCTCTTCGATCACATTCATGGCCAAGATGTCGCCGTCCGGCTTGCGGGTGAACTTATAGGCCCCGTGCGAGGTGCCCATGGCGATGGCGAGGGCGTCAACGCCAGTGCGGCGGACAAAATCGACGGCCTGATCGGGGTCGGTCAGCAGTTGATCATGCGACAGGACGCCCTCAGCGCCGTGGCCATCTTCAGCCTCGCCCATGCCGCTTTCCAGCGAGCCTAGAACCCCCAGTTCGCCCTCGACCGAGACGCCGCAACTATGGGCCATTTCGGTGACGCGGCGGGTGACCTCGACATTGTATTCATAGCTGGCCGGGGTCTTGGCATCCTCTTCCAGCGAGCCGTCCATCATCACCGAGGTGAAGCCATATTGGATGGCGGTCGCGCAGGTGGCGGGGCCATTGCCATGGTCTTGGTGCATACAGACCGGCAGGTGGGGATAGATCTCGACCAGAGCATCGATCATCCGCGCCAACATGATGTCGTTGGCATAGGACCGGGCGCCGCGGCTGGCTTGGATGATCACCGGCGCATCGACTGCGTCGGCAGCCTCCATGATCGCCAGACCCTGCTCCATATTGTTGATATTGAAGGCAGGAACGCCATAGTCATGCTCGGCGGCGTGATCGAGAAGCTGGCGAAGGGTGATGCGGGCCAAGATGTTTCTCCGTCTATAATTCTGTTCGAAAGGGCCTTAGGCCTCGAGGGCAGCAACGCCCGGCAAGGTCTTGCCTTCCATCCATTCCAAAAAGGCCCCGCCTGCCGTCGACACAAAGGTCAGATCAGCGGCAACGCCTGCATGATTTAGGGCCGAAACCGTATCGCCGCCGCCTGCCACGGCGACCAGAGCCCCCGACTGGGTTAGCCGAGCTGCGGCCTTGGCCGCTGCGACGGTTGCCCGATCAAAGGGCGGCATTTCAAAGACGCCGAGTGGGCCGTTCCAGATCAGGGTCTTGGAGGCTTCCATGGCCGCGATCAGGCGGGCCACGGACTGAGGTCCAGCATCGAGAATACGCTCATCGGGCTCTATAGCGCCGAGGGCGCGGGTCCGAGCGGGTGCGCCAGGCTCCATCTTTTCGGCCACGACGATGTCGATGGGCAGTAGCAGCTCGCAGCCGCTAGCCGCAGCCAGGGTCATGATCTCACGAGCAGTCTCTGCCAGATCCTTCTCGCAATAGGAGGCCCCAACATCCCAGCCTTGGGCGAACAGGAAGGTGTTGGCCATGCCGCCGCCGATGGCGAGGCGATCAAGCCGGGTGACGAGGTTCTTCAAGAGGTCCAACTTGGTCGAGACCTTGGACCCACCGACTATGCCCAGCACCGGACGTTCGGGCTTGCCCAGCGCCTTGTCCAACGCGTCCAGTTCGCGGCGCATGGCCTCGCCGGCATAGGCGGGGATCAGACGCGCAAGGCCTTCCGTCGAGGCGTGGGCGCGGTGCGCGGCGGAGAAAGCGTCATTGACATAGAGGTCGCCCAGACGGGCCAGCGCCTTGGCGAAGGCCGGATCATTGGCCTCTTCGCCGCTGTGATAGCGCAGATTTTCTAGGAGCAGCACATCGCCCGCCTTCATGGCGACGACAGCGGTTTCAGCGGGCTCGCCGATACAGTCGTCGGCAAAGGCCACAGGCGCGCCCAAAAGGGCGGACAGGGGGCCTGCGATGGGGGCAAGGCTCATGGAGGCAACGCGCTTGCCCTTGGGCCGGTCGAAGTGAGCGAGCAAGATGACCTTGGCCCCGCCGGAGCGGAGCTTTTCGATGGTCGGAAGGGCCGCGCGAAGACGGGTGTCATCACTGACCGCCCCGTCCTGCATCGGTACATTGAAATCGACGCGCACCAGAGCGCGCTTTTGGGAAAGGTCGGCCTGGTCCAGCGATCGAAACATCAGCGGTCCTTAGAGAAATTTCGCCAGAACCAAGGCGGTGTCGCTCATGCGCGTGGCAAAGCCCCACTCATTGTCATACCAGGTCAGGACCCGGGCCAACTTGCCGTCAATCACTTGGGTCTGCGGCAGGGCCACGGTCGATGAGGCATCAATATGGTTGATGTCGACCGACACGAGGGGATCAGACGATACGGCCAGAACGCCCTTGAGATAGCCATTGGCGGCATCGGTCAGGGCCCTGTTGATCTCTTCCACCGTCACATCGCGGCTGGGGACAATCTTGAGGTCGACCACCGAAACATTGGGGGTCGGGACGCGGATCGAGGAGCCGTCCAGCTTGCCCTTCAGCTTGGGCAGGACCAGACCGACAGCCTTGGCAGCCCCGGTCGAGGTCGGGATCATCGACACCGATGCCGCTCGGGCCCGGTAGAGGTCCTTGTGCATCTGGTCCAGTGAGGGCTGGTCGTTGGTGTAGGAGTGGATGGTGGTCATATAGCCGCGCTCGATACCGCAAAGGGCGTCGAGCACCTGAGCCACGGGCGCAAGGCAGTTGGTGGTGCAGGAGGCGTTGGACACCACCAGATCGTCGGCGGTGATCTCATTGTGATTGACGCCGTAAACGATGGTCTTGTCGGCATTGTCGCAAGGCGCGCTGACCAGAACCCGCTTGGCACCAGCCTCAAGGTGCGCAGACGCCGCAGCCTTGGTCGTGAAGATGCCGGTACATTCCAGCGCAATATCGACGCCCAGTTCCTTGTGCGGCAGGTCGGCGGGGTTACGGATCGCCGTGACCTTAATCTTGCCGGTGCCGACATCGATATAGTCTTCGCCAGAGGTCACGGTGCCGGGGAAGCGGCCATGGACACTGTCATAGCGCAGGAGGTGGGCATTGGTTTCCACCGGACCCAGATCATTGATCGCCACGACCTCGATATCTGTACGGCCATGCTCGATGATCGAGCGCAAGACCAAACGACCGATACGGCCAAAGCCGTTAATGGCGACGCGAACTGCCATGGGAAATAGCTCCTTAAATCCGGCGCAAGCCGACGCAGACCGCTAACGCGATCTCATTTGTAGGCGGTTTTGCGACACCCGGCGGTGAAGTCAAGAGCCCGCGCCTTTTGTCCAGCGTTGTCATCAAGGCGTGAGGCCGACCCGCGGCCATTCGAGCCTTTCGCTGTGGATTTAGAGGCGGCTTTTCGCCGCGTCTGCGACCGCTTCGGCGGTGATGCCGAAGGCCTCATAGAGCTTCTCATAGGGCGCGCTGGCCCCAAAGCTGCTCATGCCAACAAATCCGCCTGATTCGCCGATAAAGCGCTCCCAGCCCATGCCCACGCCTGCTTCAACCGCGACCCGAACCTTGGCCTTGCCGATGACCGCGGCTTGGGTCTTGGCCGACTGGCGGTCGAACAGTTCCCAGCAAGGGGTCGAGACCACCCGCGTGCCGATCCCGTCGGCCTGCAAGAGGGCGCGGGCCGCCAGCGCGATGGAGACTTCTGAGCCGGACGCGAACAGGGTGACCTTGGCCTCGCCCAGATCGGAGGCGGCCAATTCATAGGCCCCTTGAGCCGACAGGTTGCTGGCGGAGGCGGTGGTGCGGGCGGCTGGAACCTTCTGGCGCGACAGGGCCATGACGGTGGGCATGGTCTTTTCGACGAGGGCAGCTTGCCAGCATTCCGCCGTCTCCACCGCGTCGGCTGGGCGCATGACCAAGAGGTTTGGCATGGCGCGCAAGGAGGCGACATGCTCGATCGGCTGGTGGGTTGGGCCATCTTCGCCCAGACCGATGGAATCGTGGGTCATGACATGGATCACCCGCGTGCCCATCAGGGCCCCAAGCCGGATGGCAGGGCGCGAATAGTCGGAAAAGACGAGGAAGGTGCCGGAATAGGGGATGACACCGCCATGCAGGGCCATGCCGTTCATGGCCGCCGCCATGCCGAACTCGCGGACGCCATAGTGCACGTAACGGCCCGCATAGTCGGGGCCATCAAAGGGCTGCATGCCCTTGACGATGGTATTGTTAGAGCCGGTCAGGTCCGCCGATCCACCGATCATTTCCGGGATCGAGGGGATGAGGGCCTCTAGCGCCGAGCCCGAATGGACGCGGGTGGCATTGTTGGGCTTCTCGTCGACCGCCTTGGCGATATGGACGCTCAGGGCCTCAAAGGCCCCCGCTGGAAGATCGCCCTTCATGGCGCGGGCGAGGTCAGCACCCTTGGCCGAGGCCTTGAGGCGGGCTTCCCAAGCCCGGCGCAGCTTGCCGCCGCGCTTGCCCACTTTGCGCCACGCGCTGGCAATATCGTCTGGCACGTCAAAGGGAGCCGCCGTCCAGCCCATCTTGGCCTTGGAGGCAGCGATCTCGCTGTCGTCTAAGGTGCCGTGGGTCTTGGGGTTGCCCTCGAAATTGGCCGAGCCCTTGCCGATCAGGGTCTTGGCGGCGATCAGGCTGGGACGATCCTGCTTGACCGCCCATGCCATCGCCCGGCGTAGCGCACCCATATCGTGACCATCAACAGCCTTGGTCGCCCAGCCTGCCGCCTTGAAGCGTGCGATCTGGTCGCCGGATTCAGCGACGCCGACCTTGCCGTCGATGGTGGCGTCATTATCGTCCCAGATCACGGTCAGCTTGGCCAGTTTCAGGCGGCCCGCTAAGGATATGGCCTCGTGGCTGACGCCCTCCATCAAACAGCCGTCTCCGGCCATGACCCAGGTGCGGTGATCAACCAGATCGTCGCCATAGCGGGCGCTAAGGCTACGCTCGGCCATAGCCATGCCGACGGCGGTGGCGATGCCTTGGCCGAGGGGACCGGTGGTGGTTTCCACGCCGGGAGTGTGGCCAAATTCCGGGTGGCCGGGGGTCTTGGAGCCCCACTGGCGGAAGGCTTCCAGCTCTTGCTTGGTGACGCCCTTAAAGCCGGTCAGGTGCAGCAGCGAATAGATCAGCATCGAGCCATGGCCCGCCGATAGCACGAACCGGTCACGGTCGGCCCAGTCAGGCTTGGCAGCATCAAACTTCAGAAACTTGGACCAGAGTACGGTGGCGGCGTCGGCCAAGCCCATCGGGGCACCGAGATGGCCGGACTTGGCCTTGCCCACGGCGTCCATGGACAATACGCGAATGGCATTTGCCATATCTTGCGGAGTGGCGGTCATGCTGAGGTCCTGATCAGAGACAATTCTTGCGCCGGAGGTTGCATGCTGCGCCGCTGAGGTCAAGGAAACCCAAGGGTTTTGCGCCCTAAAGGGTCGATTGCCGCCGCGCCCCACCTAGTCATTGTGCCCGTTTGTATCATGGCTATAGAATGGACCTCATGTTGAACGCCGGGCGCGGGCCTTTTGTTTGGGCGAGCAACAGACCTTAAGGACGGATGCCATGCGAGACCTCTCCGGAGATAATGCGGTCGATCTGGCCGTTTTGCGGCTGGAACGGGCGGTGAGCCTGCTCGAGGCGCGGCTTGGCGATGTGATGAGTGCCGCTCAGCCCAACAGTTCGGGCCTATTTGATGAAGACCGCTCGCGTCTGGCCGCTGAACTGGACGCATCCCGTGCCCGTGAGCAGGCCTTGGCCGAGGCCGGACGGCAGGCATCGACCGCGCTTGGCAAGGCCATTGTCGGGATCAAATCTGCCCTGACCGAAGAGGTCGATCTCTTTTCGAACCTGACGGCCCCAGCGGATACGGAGGCCTGATTATGGCGCAGATCACCATCGATATTAATGGCAAGCCCTATGTGGTCGGCTGTGAAGACGGGCAAGAGGCCCACCTGACCGAGATCGCTGGGGTCTTTGATCAACAGGTCCGTCAGATCGCAGGCGAGGTCGGCACCCTGACCGAAGCGCGGCTGTTCTTGATGGCCGCCCTGATGATGGCCGACGATTTGACCGATACCCGCAATCGCTTGGTCAAGGCTCAGGGCGAGGCGGCGCGCTATGCGGGCGATATCAGCCGCGTTGAGCAGAACAGCGCCAAGGCTTTGGACGCGGCGGCCCGCAAGATCGAGGCCATCGTCCACCGGGCCGTAGGATCGACAGAGCCCGTCTAAGGCGCGCGGGCCGTTAGATTTCATTCGAGGCTTGAGGTCAGGCCCCCAGTCCCCTACCTTAGGGGCGGCGGGTCTTGCTGTGTTTCGCGTCGAAGACTTCTAATCCCGGGGACCTTAATCAACCTCATAGGGACCTGTTCCTGCCCGCGACCGTGGTTTCGGGCATACGGGGCCCACCTGGCAAGCCAGGTCCGAGGGGATTGAACACGTCTTCACGGCTGCTACGGCGCCGCCACCCTTTTACTTCCGGCCTTGGTTGCAGGGTCATGGGCCTTAAAGACCGATGGTTCACGCCTCTGCCGCCTCCGCCAAGACGATCTTGCGGGCCCAGATGAAGGCCGTGCGGGCCGAGGCCTCTCGCAAAGAGCCCGGTGCGAGCGCAGCCGCCGCTGATCATCTCCCTCAGTCTTTTCTTAGCCGGTTTTCGGTGGTCGCAGGCTATCAGCCCATGGGCTCTGAGATCGATCCCAACCCCCTTCTGGCAAGGTTTGCGGCGGCGGGTGCGCAGATTGTCCTGCCGCGTACGGCCCCGAAGGACTCAGGCCTTCCTTTGAGCTTTCGCCTCTGGTCGCCCGGTCAGTCTCTGATCAAGAGCGCCTTTGGCGTGGCTGAGCCTAGCCCTGAGGCGGCACAGCTCACGCCCGATCTGGTCATCGTGCCCCTGCTGGCCTTTGACGATCTTGGCCATCGGATGGGTTATGGGCAGGGCCATTATGATCGCACCCTTGAGGCCCTCCGCGCCCGCCATCCGGTCGTGGCCATCGGTCTAGCCTTCGAGGCTCAAAGGGTGGCCTTAGTGCCCCGCGAAGATCATGATCAGCCTTTAGACGGTATTTTGACGCAGACGCGCTATATGGCTCTGCGAGAGGATTTTTAAGATGCGTTTTGCCTTTTTCGGAGATGTGGTCGGCAAGTCGGGCCGTGATGGCCTTGCCGACCATCTGCCTGCCCTGCGTCGCCAGCTCGATCTGGAATTTGTCATCGTCAATGCTGAGAATGCGGCAGCAGGCTTTGGCATCACCGAAAATACCGCGCGCGAACTGTTCGAGGCGGGGGCTGATTGCCTGACGCTGGGCAACCATTCGTGGGACCAGAAAGAGGCCCTGACCTATATTGTCCGCGAGCCGCGCCTGATCCGGCCCCTGAACTATCCGCCTCTGGCCGATGCGCCGGGACGCGGGGCACAGCTTTTTGAGACCGATCGGGGCCACCGGGTTCTGGTCATCAATCTCTTGGGCCGGGTCCATATGGACGCGCTCGATGATCCTTTTGCAGCGGTTGACCGAGAGCTGGACGCCTGTCCCCTAGGCCAGGTCTGCGACGCGGCCATTGTCGATATGCATGCGGAGGCCACCTCCGAAAAGATGGCCATGGGTCATTTCTGTGATGGGCGGGCCAGCCTGATCGTCGGCACCCACACCCATGTGCCGACCGCCGACTGTCAGATCCTCAACGGCGGCTCGGCCTATCAGACCGATGCCGGGGCCTGCGCCGACTATGACAGTGTGATTGGTAATCAGAAGGAAGAGCCCCTCCGGCGCTTCACCACCCGCATCAGCCAAGGCCGCTATCAACCGGCCTCGGGTCCCGCGACCATCTGCGGCGTTTTTGTCGAGACCGATCCCGCCTCCGGCCTTGCCCGCCGCGTTGAGCCAATTCGCGTTGGCGGACGGTTATCGACCCATATTCCGCAGGTTTAGGGAAACAAGGCCCCCTTCGTCGCTAAGCGCCACTTCCCCCAGAGGGGGAAGATTTACCGTTCTTGATCTTCCCCCTCTGGGGGAAGTACCGGCGCAGCCGGGGTAGGGGGTTCTTTCTTTGAAAAGAAAACAAGGAAGGCCCTCACCCAACCCTCTCCCACAGGGAGAGGGCTAAGAACGTTAAAGCCCTCGCCCCCTTGGGGGAGAGGGTTGGGTGAGGGGGTCACCCACGCCTCTCTCCGCCGCGGTCCCCGCGAAGGCGGGGATCCAGATCGTTGTTTCCAACCTGCGGGTAAGAGTCTGGGTCCCCGCCTTCGCGGGGAACTCGGGTATGAGGGCTTAACTTGCTTCGACAGGACGAGGATGGCTCTATCGGTCATCTCTTCATCCAATCAATGACAGGGCAGCTTTCGGTCAACCCGTCGCAATTTTGGTCATAGAGCCGTTTGCCGCCGATCGGATCATCATCCCAATGGAGGCAGACATTTCCGTGCTTTGGATCGTGCTTGCGACTGGGGCAATCGCTGCAGTCCGTGATCGTGTAGGTGATCTTAAAGGATAGGGGTTCTGTCGCTTTGATTGTGGCCATGGGCAACGCCTTTCCTCTCAGCCTTCGCGGGGAATTCGGATGTTAGACCAGATCGTTCGGCTGGCTGGCCGTCAATCGCCCCAACAGGTCGGCCAACGCCTCGATCTCCTCTGGGCTCCAGCGATCTTTAAACACCTCCTTGGCCTTGCGTTCCAAGGTCTGGCGAGCCGCCCCGATCACCTTGCGACCCGTATCGGTCAAGGTGACATAGGCCAGCCTGGCATCGCGGGCATCGGCCTCACGCCCCAACATGCCGAGCTTTTCGAGCGGCAGGGTCATGCGGGTGACGGTCGAGGGGCTGACACAGAGCCGTTTGGCCAGATCGACCCGGCTCAGCCGCAACAGCGGGGCCTGTTCCAGATGCATCATCAGCAGGCTGTCATTAAGCGACAGCCCATGCACCGAGCCGAGCTCTTGTGAAAATTTCTGCTCAAGCAGGGCTTGGGCGCTCAGGAGCCGGATCACGGCGAGGAAGGAGGTTTGGGTCATGAACCATGACTATTCCATAATATTTCCGAACGCAAGTGATTTGCAATTGTAAGCACCTTGAACCGCTAAATATTTTATAGTACCCAAGGTAGAATAAAATCCTATGGGCCCCGTGGCCGGGAGGGCGCAATGTCTGGAATGAAAAGCCTGCTGGCCTTGATCTTGGGCCTGGTTCTCGGTGGCCTGATCCTAAAATTTGGATCGGCGAACATGATCGAGGGGGCCAAGCTGTTTAAGGTGCCCGGCGATCTTTGGCTCAATATGCTCAAGCTCGGCCTGATCCCGCTGATCTTTAGTCTGGTGGCTTCAAGCGCCTATAGCGCCGTGGCCCAGATGGGTCAGAACCGTGTCCTGCGCACGACCCTGATCTTGATTTTCAGCTTTCTGGCCCTGTCGGCCATTTTTGGAGCCGTGGCGACTATGGCTTGGTTGAGGACGGGATTGATTCCGGCGGGTACGGTGCCCTTCGATCTTGCCGCAAACCACCCAGATGTTCCGGGCCTTTTGGATCTGCTTAAGGCCCTGATCCCATCCAACATTGTCGCCGCCGCCAGTGACGGGGCCATGGCCCCCATTTCGATCTTTGCCCTTCTGTTTGCGGTCTTTGTCGCTAGGACCTCGGCGAAGGGACCGACAGCCTTGGCTCAGGTTCTGGACCAGTTTTCAGCCACTATGCTGGCCATGGTCGAATGGGTGCTGATCGCGGCACCAGTGGCCGTCTTCTGTTTTGGCGTCATGCTCTCTCTAAATTTGGGTGCACAGGCTGCGAGCTTTGTCGGGCAGTACCTCACCGCCATGGCGGTGGTTTCGGGCGGTATGATCGCTCTGGCCTATGTGGGGGCCTATGGTTCAAGCCGCCAAAAGGGTGCCCCTTTTACCTTTGGCCAGTTTGTCACGGCGGCCCTGCCGGCCCAAGCCCTAGCCCTCAGCACCCAGTCGTCCTTGGCGACCTTGCCCCTGATGATCAAGAGGACGACGGACCATCTGTCCGGTCCGCCGGAACTGACGCGGGGCAGCCTGTCCCTAGCGGTGGCCCTATTTCGATTTACGGCTCCGGGGGCCTCTATTGCAGGGGCGTTGCTCGTTGCTCAGTTTCATGGCCTGATCGTCGGCCCCCTTCAGTTGGCGCTTGCGATTCCTGTAGCCGTTATCGCCACCCTTTCATCGGCAGGCGTCCCAGGTATGGCGACGGTGTTTGCGACAAAATCGATTGTGATGTCCGCCCTCGGCCTGCCCCTTGATCTATTGCCGATCCTCGTGGCCTTGGACACGATCCCCGACATGATCAAGACCGTTGCCAATGTGACGGCCGACATGGCGCTCGCCACCATGGTCGCCAATGGGGCATCAGACACAAGACAGGGGTGACAAGTGCGGTGCTCCGGGGCTAGAACCGAGCAACCAACCTCCTGTCTCGAAAGATCGTTCCTCGACCATGGCCGGGCATTCCAAGTTTAAAAACATCCAGTTTCGTAAGGGCGCGCAGGACAAGAAGCGCTCGAAGATCTTTTCGAAACTGTCGCGCGATATCACCTTGGCGGCCAAGGGCGGGGTTCCGGACCCGACGGCCAATGCGCGGCTCAGACTGGCCATCGCCAATGCCCGCGCTGAATCCATGCCGAAAGACAATATCGACCGGGCCATCAAGAAGGCCTTGGGCGGCGAGACCGATACCTATGAAGAGATCCGCTATGAGGGCTTTGGCCCCGGCGGCGTGGGTCTGATCGTCGAGGTCCTGACCGATAATCGCAACCGGGCCGCAGCCAATGTTCGCACCGCCTTCAATAAGAACGGCGGCAATCTGGGTGAGACCGGATCAGTGGCCTTCATGTTCGACCGGGTCGGACAGATCGTCTATCCGCCTGCCGTGGGCTCTGAGGACGATGTGATGGAGGCCGCCATTGAGGTGGGCGCAGAGGATGTCGAGTCCGATGCCGAGAGCCACGTCATCACCACGGCCTTTGAAGATATGAACGCGGTGCTCGAGGGGCTGGAAGCGCGCTTTGGTCCGGCCAAGTCGACCAGCATCATCTGGAAGCCCAAATCCTCCAATCCCGTGGCCGGCGATGATGTCGCGACCCTGTTCAAGCTGATTGATGCGCTGGACGATGATGACGATGTCCAGAACGTCTATGGCAATTATGATATGTCCGATGAGGACCTCGCCAAATATGCAGGCTAGGCCGCTTTTTCGGCTCTAATGGACAGGCTAAGCCGGTCTTTCGGCTAAAGAAGCGTCATATGGGCGCGTTGAGACTCTTTTCGCGGTGGCGGGGACAGGTCAAGATGCGAACACATGACGAACGCGATTCGAATCCTCGGGCTTGATCCTGGACTGCGCCACACCGGATGGGGAATTATCACCATCACCGGAGCGCGGCTGTCCCATGTCGCGCACGGGGTGATCAGCCCCGACGACAAGGCTCCCTTCGCGATCCGGCTCCTGACCCTGTTCGACGCCATCACTGAGATCATCTCGCAATATGCGCCCGATGAGGCGGCGGTCGAGGAAACCTTCCTCAATTCCAACGCCGCCTCGACCCTCAAGCTTGGCCATGCCCGCGCCGCCGCCCTGATCGCGCCCGCCAAGGCCGGTCTGCCGGTCGCGGAATATGCGGCCAAGGTGGTCAAGAAGGCGGTGGTCGGCACGGGCGGGGCGGATAAGGATCAGGTGGCCTTTATGATCGCCCGGCTTTTGCCCACGGCGGGTTCTCCAACCGCTGATGCCGCCGATGCTCTGGCTGTGGCCATTGCCCATGCCCATGCCCGTCAGGTCAGAACCCTAACCAAGAGCCTGGGGAGCGCCGCATGATCGGTCGTCTGCGCGGAACCGTCATCGAGATTGGCGAAGAAGAGGCCCTGATCGATGTCGGCGGGGTGGGCTATCTGGTCCGCTGTGGGTCTCGCTGCCTGTCGCGCCTGCCCTCGGTGGGTGAGGAGGCCATTGTCCATATTGAAAGTCAGACCTCCGAGGCGGCGGGCACCCGGCTCTATGGCTTTGTCGACCGCGAAGATCGCCGCGCCTTTGTGCTGTTGCAGTCAGTGCAGGGCGTGGGTCCCAAGGCCGCGCTGTCGGTGCTCGATGTCCTGCCGCCTGCGGATCTGGCCGCGGCCATTGCCAGAGACGATAAGGCCTCGGTGGGCCGCGCCAATGGTGTTGGTCCCAAGCTGGCCCTGCGGATTGTTACTGAATTGAAGGGCAAGTCCATCGGCGACGGGCTGGTCCAGACCTTCGTGCCGACCGCTCCTGCCCCGCGTCCCGTCCCCTCTGTGTCGGGCGAAGCAGTTGCGGCCCTGATGGGACTTGGCTTGGCTGAGCCCTCTGCCCGCCGCGCGGTCGAGCAGGCCGTCGGCGAGCTTGGTCCTGAGGCGGACCTCTCTTCCGTGATCAAGGCGGCCTTGAAGGATATGGGCCGATGAGCCGCCTTGTGGACGGTGAGGCCGAGGGGCATGAGTCCACCGACAAGGCCCTGCGCCCCCAAACCCTGTCGGAATTTGTTGGCCAAGAACCGATCAAGGCCAACCTCAAGATCTTCATTGATGCTGCGAAGGGCCGCAATGAGGCGCTGGACCATGTGCTGCTCTTTGGCCCTCCGGGTTTGGGCAAGACCACCTTGGCCCAGATTGTCGCCCGCGAGTTGGGGGTCAATTTTCGCGCCACCTCAGGCCCGGTGCTGGCCAAGGCGGGTGATCTGGCAGCCATCCTGACCAATCTGGAACCGCGCGATGTGCTGTTCATCGACGAGATCCATCGCCTGCCCTCCAATGTCGAAGAGATCCTCTATCCAGCCATGGAGGACCATGTTCTGGACCTGATGATCGGTGAGGGGCCGAGCGCCCGTTCGATCCGCATTGACCTGTCGCCCTTCACGCTGGTGGCGGCCACAACCCGCGCCGGTATGTTGGCTACACCTCTGCGCGACCGGTTCGGCATCCCATTGCGCTTAGAATTCTATACGCCCGGCGAATTGCAACATGTGTTGATCCAAGCCGCCCGCAAGATGGGCGCGCCCTTGACGCCGGAGGGGGCGGGCGAGATCGCCGCTCGGGCCAGAGGCACACCGCGCGTGGCCGGTCGGCTCTTGCGCCGGGTCCGTGACTTTGCTGCCGCCGACGGCGCCGCCGTGATCGATCAGCCCCATGCGGCCAGGGCCTTGGCCCGTCTTGAGGTCGATGAGCTGGGTTTGGACAGTCTGGATCGGCGCTATTTGCGCGCCCTGATCGACAACTATGGCGGCGGTCCGGCTGGGGTCGAGACCCTCGCCTATGCCATCGCCGAGGCCCGCGACGCGGTCGAAGATGTCATCGAGCCCTATCTGATGCAGCAGGGCTTTATCCAGCGCACCCCGCGAGGCCGCATCGCCTGTGGCCGCGCCTATCTGCATCTGGGCCTCAAGGAGCCGCCGCCTCAGGCGCGGATCGTCCCGCCCGGCGCGCAAGGCGCCCTGTTTGACGACGAGGCGCTATGAGCCAGCCCCTTCTTCCTACCGCAGGCGTCTTTATAGGCCGCGAGCACCATTTGCCGGTGCGGGTCTATTACGAGGACACCGACTTTACCGGCATCGTCTATCACGCCAACTATCTGCGCTATTTCGAGCGGGGTCGGTCCGACTTCCTTCGTGTGGCGGGGGTTAGCCATACAGATCTCTTGGAGCGCGCGGATCCTGCCGCCTTTGTGGTAACCCGCATGGATATTCGGTTCCAGCGGGCGGCGCGCATTGATGATGCCTTGACGGTGGTGACCACATACGACCGGGTCAAGGGTCCGCGCCTGTTCATCAGCCAGCACATTCTGCGTGGCTCCGATGTTATTGCAACAGCCGATGTTGAGGCCGCCTGTATCACCATGGATGGTCGCCCGCGTAAGCCGCCCTCTGGCCTGACCGAGGCTCTGACGCCTTGGTTTGCGCCCCCTGATCCAACCTTGCCATAGTTTCACCATCCCAAGCGGCCAGAAAGGCTGACTTCACCGATCAACCTGCCCCCTTCTAATGACGAGATCTTGATCCATGAATGCCGCCGCCAGTGCCGCCCTTTCTCCGGAAAGCTTCTCCGCCCTTGCCCTGTTCTTGCGCGCCGACTGGGTGGTCAAGGGCGTGATGCTCGGCCTTCTGGGGGCTTCGCTCTGGTCGTGGTCGGTGATCATCGACAAGCTCTTGAAGTTCCGCGACCTCGCCCAAGATGCTGACCAGATTGAGGACGCTATCGCCGCTGGCCGATCCTTGGAAGAGGTGGCTGAGGCTGCTGGTCCTGAGCCACGCCAAGCCTTGGCCCGCCTTCTACAATCGGCCTTGCGGACCTGGTACGAGGCGAGAGCCAGCGACGGCATCAGCGAGGCCAAGGCTGGCCTCATTCTTCAGCGCCTAGACCGGGGCCTTGATGGGATCATTGCCCGCGAGAGTGAGCAGGCGGAGGACGGTCTCGGCGGCCTCGCCATCGTCGCGACCGCCTCGCCCTTTATCGGTCTTTTCGGCACAGTGTGGGGCATTATGCATGCGTTCCAAGCCATCGCGGTGCAGAAGAACACCAACCTATCGGTTGTCGCGCCGTCCATTGCGGAGGCCCTCCTTGCCACCGCCATCGGTCTGGCCGCCGCCATTCCAGCCTATATGGCCTATAATAAGCTATCGGGTGATGCAGGCCGGTTCACGAGCCGACTTGAAGCCTTTGCCGATGATCTGGCCGGGGCCATTGCCCGGCGTTTGAGCGATAGGGTCTAGGGCCCATGGCGGGTTCAAGCGCTCAAGGCCTGTCGTCTGGATCACGCCGCCGCCGCCGTCGGCGCGGTGGTCGCGGGGCCCTATCGGAAATCAATGTCACGCCGCTGGTCGATGTCATGTTGGTGCTGTTGATCGTCTTTATGATCTCGGCTCCCCTGCTGACTGCCGGGGTGCCTGTAGAACTGCCCAAGACCGAGGCCAGCGCCCTGAATGACCAGAACGAGCCCCTGACCGTGTCGATTGACGCAGCCGGGAAGCTCTTTGTTCAAGATCGCCCGGTCCTTTTTGCGGAACTGGCCCCGCGCATGCTGGCCCTGTCGGGCGAGGACCAAAAACGGCAGGTCTTTGTGCGCGCCGATGGCAAGGCGTCCTACGAAACCGTGGCGCAGGTCATGGCCAGCCTGTCGCGCACTGGCTTTACCTCCATCGGGTTGATCACCGACATTGGCGGGCCAAGCTCTGGTGTGCCCGCTGACGATCCGGCGCCGTAAGGGTTCGATGCGCCGCGCCCTGTCCGATCGCTATCCTGCCTATGCGGCTTCAGCCGGTCTTCATCTGATCGTGCTGCTGGCGGGCGTGATCGCTTGGCCGTGGATGGCCCCGACCAAGATCATGACCGTGACCCCGGTGACGCTGGTGACCCGGGCCGAGGTGACGGATCTGCGCGCCGCCGAGAAGGCCGAGGCCGTTCAAGAGGCTGCGATAGAAACGCCGGTTGAGACGGCCCCGCCCGAAGTGGTGACCCCGCCGCCCCCGGCCAAGCCTCAGCCCACCCCCAAGCCGGTGCCGCCCAAGCCTGCCCCCACCAAGCCCGCACCCGCCTTTAATCTGGATCAGTTGGCGGCCAGCGTCAGCAAGGCCAAGCCGCAAAAACCGGCCCCAGCCGCCAAGCCCGCGCCGAGCCTTGATCTTGACGCCCTTGCCGCCAGTGTTGGCAAGAGCCCCTCCAGCGCCAAGCCATCATCGGCGCCGAAGGGGGCGACCCGCGCTCAGACCGATCTGGTCGCCCGCCAAGCGGTTGGTGCCGGCAAAGGCGCGACTGTGGACCAGCTTGCGGCCATCAGCGCCAAGCTCGGACGGCTGTGGAATCCCAACTGCGGGGTCGAGGGCTCTGCCAATGTCGTGGTCAAGATTCGGCTGACCCTTGATCCCAATGGGCGATTGCTCCGCGCGGTCCTGGTCGACGAGCAGCGGATCAATGGTTCGGGCGACAGTGTCCTTCGCGCCGCCGCCACCCGTGCCTTGACGGCCGTGGCCCGAGCCGCGCCCTATGATGAACTGCCCTCGGAGGATTTTGCCAATTGGCGGTCCTTTGTGGTCGCCTTTGATGCTCGCCAGCAATGTCGAGGCTATTGATGAGGAAGTCCCTGCCCATGACCCTGTCCCGAAACGGTCTGATGGCGATTGCCGCCATGATCTCCTGCCTTGTTTGGGGGGCTGCAGGATTGGCACCTGCGCGTGCAGAGATCGAAATTCAGGTCAATCAGGGCACGCTTCAGCCCCTGCCCGTCGCGGTTCCGACCTTTACCGGCGCGGGTCCCTATGGCGCAGACATTGCCAAGGTGGTGTCGGGCAATCTAGACCGGTCGGGCTTTTTTAGGCCGCTCGATCCGGCGGGCTTTGTCGAGAAGAGCTTGGATGTGAATGTCCAGCCAAAGTTCCCGGACTGGAAGGCGATCAGCGCTCAAGCCCTCATCAACGGCCAGGTGACGGTCGATCCAGATGGCCTCTTGCGCGTTGATTTTCGGCTTTGGGACGTCTTTTCTGAGCAACAGCTTTTGGGCCTTCAATTCACCTCGACGCCGGAAAATTGGCGGCGGATGGCCCACAAGATCTCCGACGCCGTCTATGAGCGCTTAACCGGTGAAAAGGGTTATTTTGATACCCGCGTCGTCTTTGTTGCCGAAAGCGGTCCGCGCACCGCGCGCATCAAGCGTCTGGCGATCATGGATCAGGACGGGGCCAATCCGAGCTATCTGACCAGCGGATCGACCATGGTCATGACCCCGCGCTATTCGGCTAGCAGCCAAAAGGTCACCTACATGGCCCTGCGCGATAGTGGGTCCAGCATCTATCTGCTCAATATAGAGACCGGGCGCCAAGAGGTCCTTGGCCAATATTCCGGCATGGTCTTTGCGCCGCGTTTCTCGCCGGACGGCCAGAAGGTCGCCCTGTCGGTCGAGCGCGGTGGCAATAGCGATATTTTCGTGATGGATCTGAGCAGCCGGGTCTCGACCCGCCTGACCAGCAGCCCGGCCATTGATACCTCACCGTCCTATTCTCCGGACGGCAGCCAGATCGTGTTCAATTCCGACCGCGGGGGCAGCCCGCAACTCTATCTGATGAAGGCCGATGGCAGCGAGGTGCGGCGCCTGTCTTCGGGCGAGGGGCGCTACACCACGCCCGTTTGGAGCCCGCGCGGCGACTTTATCGCCTTCACCAAGCAGACCGGCGGTCAGTTCCATATTGGCGTCATGCGGCCCGACGGCACCGATGAGCGGCTCTTGACCACCAGCTATCTGGATGAAGGCCCCACCTGGGCGCCGAATGGCCGGGTCCTGATGTTCTTCCGCGAGGCGCCTGGGGTCGCGCCAAAGCTCTGGACGGTTGATATTAGCGGCCGGGTCGTGCGGCCTGCGCCCTATTCCGGGTCAGGATCTGACCCGGCTTGGTCGCCCCTGCTCAATTAGTTTGGTTTTAAGTCCTTTGCGCTAAGCTACACTCTATTGTCAGCTTTCGTTCATGATGCCACGCTAGGCTGATGTTACGGTTTTGAGTTTTCTATCCGGCCCGGCTCTGAGCCTCGGTTCGATCCGGTCAGGTCCCTTTCAGCAGCGCCTATGAACCCGAAGGAGAAGTTCGTGATCTACAGTACCAAAGCCATTGTCAGGCTGGCCCTGATCGCGGCCGCCGCGGCGTCGCTTGCCGCTTGCGCCACCCGCAAGGCCCCGCCACCGCCTGCGCCAACACCAGCGCCTGCGCCTGCGCCCACGCCTGCGCCGCCGCCCGCTCCCACGCCCCCTGCGCCCGTCGTCCCAACCGGACCTGCGCCAGGATCGGTGCAGGACTTTGTCGTCAATGCCGGTGAGCGCGTGTTCTTCGACTATGACTCCCACACCCTGCGCGCTGAGGGCAGCGCCATGCTGGATGCTCAAGCGGCTTGGCTCGCCCGCTATCCGAACGTTAAGGTCCGCATCGAAGGCAATGCCGACGAACGCGGTACCCGTGAATATAACTTCGCCCTCGGCGCGCGCCGGGCCAACTCCGTGCGGGACTATCTGGTCTCAAAGGGTGTGGCCGGTAGTCGGATCGAGACCGTGTCCTACGGTAAGGAAAAGCCTATCGACGGCGGAACCACCGAAGAGGCTTGGGGCAAGAACCGTAATGCCCATACAGCCCTGACCGGCGGCGCGCCGCAATAGGCACCCCTTGGTCTTGTAGACTTTAAAGTGGGAAGGGGGCTGCATTAGCGGCCCCCTTCTTGCTGTTTATGACCCCTTTTCCTCAGGGGCGGCTTGGCCCATTGTGGCCGCGAGAGTTTGATTTTGACCTGATGGGTGACCTGATGAAGACCCTATATGCGCACCCTAATTTGCGGCCCGCCTTCGCGATCCTAATGGCCATGGCCCTTGGCCTTTCCGCTTCGGTCTCTTCCGCTCTCGCCCAATCGGACGATGCGGCGGCCAAGCGCTTTGACCGGATCGAACGCCAGTTGCGCGAGGTGCGTGATATCGTCCTCCAGGCGCGCAGCACCGGTCAGCCGGTCGAGATCAAGATGGCCGGGCCTGATCCTGAGATCGCGACCCTGCGCACCCGGATCGATGATCTGGAACTGACCCTTCGTCAGACCACCGGCCAGATTGATAGTCTAAGCCAAGAGCTGGCCAAGGCGCGGCGAGACTTGAAGGCTTTAGAGTCGGACAATCACGCCCTGCAGGACCGGATGGCGGCTGCTGAGGGTCAATTAGCCAGCGCGGCTCAAGCGGCCATTCAGACTGCATCTCAGGCCGCAAAGCCTGCGCCAGAAGCGGCTGCCCCCACTAAGGCCCCTGCGCCCGTGGCCGTGCCCAAGCCTCAAGCCGCTGTTAAGGCGCCGACCGCCGCCAACGCTGCGGGTGAACGGACGGCTGCCTTCCAGCGCGCCAAGCAACTGTTGCTCGATGGACAGTTCCCTGCCGCCTCGGCCGCCTTTCAAGACTATGTCGACCAGTATGGCGACACGGCCCCCAATGGCCCCGAGGCGCGCTATTGGCTGGGCGAGACCCTGTTCATTCGCGGTTCCTATGCTGATGCGGCTACGGCCTATATCGGAGCGATTCGTGGTTGGCCGCCCACCGTTTGGGGAGCCGAGGCGGTGGTAAAGCTGTCCATGTCCTTGGTTGAATTGAATAGGATACCGGACGCCTGCCGCACCCTAGACGAATTTGGCCGTCGTTATCCCGCGGCGGCACCTGCGACCAAGGCCAGGGCCGATAAGGCCCGCCTTCGCGCCAAATGCACCTAGGCGGGTCTGACCCGATCCATTTGGTGCCGTCAGAGGCCGAGCATTTGCTGGCTCAGCATCTGGACGGTGATCGTCAAGCGCCCCTCGCCGTGGGCTTTTCGGGCGGCAGCGACAGTCTGGCGACCTTGCTGTTGACGTTAGACTTTGCCGCTCAGCGCGGCCGCAAGGTTCTGGCCTTAACCGTCGATCACGGCCTGCAGACCGCATCGCACGGTTGGGCCCAGCACTGCGCGACCCTCGCCGCCCGTCTTGGCGCAGAGCCTGTGTCTCTTGTCTGGGAAAAGGACAGGCCAAGCGCCGATGCCAGCGGTCTTCCGGCAGCCGCTCGGGCCGCACGCCACCGGCTCTTAGCGACCGCGGCCAAGGCGCGCGGTGCCAAGGTGCTGATCTTGGGGCATACGCAAGATGACCGACATGAATCTGACTGGATGCGCCAGACTGAGGGCTCGACTCTTGGTCAACTGAAGGTCTGGGGTCCCTCACCGGTCTGGCCAGAGGGGCGGGGTCTGTTTCTGCTACGTCCGGTCTTGGGTCAGGGCCGGGAAAGCTTGCGCGCCCTTTTGATCGACCGAGGTCTGGATTGGATTGAAGATCCGGCCAACCAAGACCCGCGCTTTGGTCGCGCCCGCGCGCGAAAGGCGCTCGCGAACGCCAATGCTGCGGCTTCGGCAGATATGCCCGCTCTAGAGCCGATCTATTGGCCAAAAGATCTCGGGCCTTGGACCGGCTACGGCGCCTTGGTCTTGGACCGCGCGGATTTGCGAGGGGCATCAGAGGGATTGGATAGCTTCATGGCCCGGGCCCTGCTGTCAGTCTCGGGGCAGGACACCCCACCGCGCTATCTGGCCCTTCAGCGCTTGACGACGGCCATGCGGGGTGAGGCTTCTTTCACCGCCACCCTCTCGGGCGCGCAGGTGCGGGCCAGTCCTAATCAGGTCTGGATCGTCCGCGAGGCGGGTCGAAGGGGCCTCGCGCCCCTTGATCTAATGCCAATGGTTTGGTCACCACAGGTCTGGGATGGCCGGTTTCAGATTAAAGGCGAGGCCGGGGGCGGGCAGGTCATCGCCTTGCGTGGCCATGCCAAGAGGCTGGGCCCATTAGATCGCAAAAGGCTTGCTGATCTGCCTGCGGCCCTTCGTTCAACCTTGCCCTTGGTGGTCCAATTGGACGGTACGGTGCGTCTTCCGGCCTTTGGGGGTGAGCCGCCCATGCTCGATAAGGTCGCAGACTCTTTGATTTTGCCGCGTCTTGAGGCGGCCTGTGGCAGAATAATTACCGAGCGAGCCCTCGGATGAGGCTGTTCGTTGACGGTGCCCATGGCAAAACCGGCACCGACATCCTATCTTGTGGTCCTAAGGCTAAAAAGGGCGACGACCATGAATTTGCGTAATCTGGCCATCTGGGGTGTCATTGTTGTGATCCTGCTAGGGATCTACAGCGCCATGAACCCGAGCTCCAAGTCGGGCGCGGTCGGCGAGATCAGCTATTCGCAACTGCTGTCCAAGGTGGATGGCGGCCAGATCAAGTCGGCTGTGTTCCGCAATGATGTGGTCGAGGCTAAGGACGCCAGCGGCAAGGCCTATAACGTCGTCACCCCGATGAATCAGGATGAACTGGTCAAGCGGCTTCAGGCCAGCGGCGCGGATATTCAGGTCAAGCCTGCAGGCGGCATCACGCCAATGGGCCTGTTCCTCAATGCCCTGCCGGTCCTGCTGTTGATTGGCGTCTATGTCTTCTTCATGCGCCAGATGCAGGGCGGCGCGCGCGGGGCCATGGGCTTTGGCAAGTCCAAGGCGCGGCTTTTGACCGAAAACAAGAACAAGGTCACCTTTGACGATGTGGCCGGTGTCGATGAGGCCAAGGAAGAGCTGAACGAGATCGTTGAGTTCCTGAAGGACCCCGGCAAGTACCAAAAGCTTGGTGGTAAGATCCCCAAGGGCGCTCTGCTGGTCGGCCCTCCGGGTACGGGTAAGACCCTTTTGGCCCGCGCCATTGCCGGTGAGGCTGGCGTGCCCTTTTTCAGCATTTCCGGCTCTGACTTTGTCGAGATGTTCGTCGGCGTCGGCGCCAGCCGCGTGCGCGACATGTTCGAGCAGGCCAAGAAGAACGCACCCTGCATCATCTTTATCGACGAGATCGACGCCGTCGGTCGCCATCGCGGCGCAGGCCTTGGCGGCGGCAATGATGAGCGCGAACAGACCCTCAACCAGCTTCTGGTCGAGATGGACGGCTTTGAGGCCAATGAGGGGATCATTCTGGTGGCGGCGACCAACCGTCCCGACGTGCTCGATCCAGCCCTTTTGCGTCCCGGCCGTTTTGACCGTCAGATCGTGGTGTCCAACCCTGACATTACCGGCCGCGAGACTATTCTGCGCGTCCATATGCGCAATGTGCCCCTGTCGTCCGATGTTGACGTCAAGACCATCGCGCGGGGCACGCCCGGCTTTTCGGGTGCTGATCTGGCCAATCTGGTCAATGAATCGGCCCTGATGGCCGCACGCCGCAATCGGCGCATGGTCACCATGAAGGATTTCGAAGACGCCAAGGACAAGGTCATGATGGGCGCTGAGCGTAAGTCGATGGTCATGACCGAAGACGAAAAGCGCATGACCGCCTATCACGAGGGTGGCCACGCCTTGGTCGCCCTGACCGTTTCCCATACCGACCCTGTCCACAAGGCCACCATCATTCCGCGCGGCCGGGCCTTGGGCATGGTTATGCAACTGCCGGAACGTGACAAGCTGTCCATGTCCTATGAGCAGATGACCTCGCGGCTCGCCATCCTGATGGGCGGGCGCGTGGCCGAAGAGCTGATCTTTGGTAAGGAAAAGGTCACGTCGGGCGCCTCGTCCGACATTGAACAGGCCACCCGTCTGGCCCGCATGATGGTCACCAAATGGGGCTATTCTGACGCCCTCGGTGTGGTCTCCTACGGCGAAAATCAGGACGAGGTGTTCCTTGGCCATTCGGTGGCCCGCACCCAAAATGTATCTGAACAGACGGCCCAGCTCATCGATAGTGAAGTGCGCGTTCTGGTCCAGGGCGGCTTTACCGAGGCTCGGAGGATCCTGACCGAGCGTCTGGACGATCTGCACACCTTGGCCAAGAACCTGCTGGAGTTCGAAACCCTGTCGGGCGATGAGATCATTGGCGCGCTCAAGGGCGTGGTGCCGGTGCGCGAAAAGGCTGAGGACAAGAAGCCGATTGCCCCTTCGGTCTCCGTCCCCCTGACCCCCAGCACCGGCCCTGAGCCTGCGTGAGCCCTAAGGTGTTGATCGGACCGAGCGTGATGGGGGTGGTCAATGTCACCCCTGACAGCTTCTCGGATGGCGGTCAGTTTCTATCGGTTCAGGCCGCAGTCGACCATGGCTTGAGGCTGCTGGATGAGGGCGCGGATATGCTCGACATTGGCGGGGAATCGACCCGTCCGGGGGCAAAGCCCTTGCCCGTCCAGGCGGAGATGGACCGGGTCTTGCCGGTGATCGAGGCCCTTCGCCAATCCACCACCTGTCCGATCAGCATTGATACGCTGAAGGCCGATGTCGCCCGGGCTGCTGTGCGAGCGGGCGCGACGATCTGGAATGATGTCACAGCCCTTCGCGGGTCCGATGATGCGGCCTTGGTGGCTGCAGAGCTTGGCGTGCCGGTGGTGCTGATGCACATGCAGGGCGAGCCGGGCACCATGCAGGCCGCCCCCCATTATGACGATGTGGTGGCTGAGGTCTGCGCCTTCCTGTCCGAGCGGGCGGACGTGGCCATGGCCGCAGGCCTGGCGCGCGAAGCGATCAGTCTTGATCCGGGCATCGGCTTTGGCAAAAACCTGACCCACAACCTGACCCTTTTGGCCCATCTGGACCAGATCATGGCGCTGGGCTTTCCGGTCCTGCTGGGCGTCAGCCGCAAGCGGTTTGTTCAGGCCCTTGACCCGACAGCAATCGATCCCACCGATCGGCTGGGCGGCTCGCTCGCGGCGGCCCTGATTGGGGCGAAGGCTGGGGTTAATGTCATTCGCGCCCATGATGTGCGCGAGACGGTGCAGGCGCTGAAGGTCTGGCAAGCCATCGAAGCGGCGAGGTCCTAGCCATGGCCGGGCGGGTTTTGATAATTGCCGGGTCTGACAGCGGCGGCGGCGCAGGCATTCAGGCCGATATCAAAACGGTCACGGCCCTCGGAGGCTTTGCCACCACCGCTGTGACGGCCATCACCGTACAAAATAGCCTCGGCGTCTTTGGGGTTCACCCCATTCCGTTGGACATCGTCACGGCTCAGGCTCGCGCTGTGCTCGATGATATTGGCGCGGACGCCATCAAGACCGGGATGCTGGGCACGGTGGCCATGGTTGAGACGGTCTGCGCCCTGCTGGATAGCGCGCCCGACCTTCCAGCCATCATTGACCCGGTCATGATCGCTAAGGGCGGCCATCCGCTCCTAGAGGCCCAAGGTATAGCAGCCATTCGCGATCTCTTGGTCTCGCGCGCGGGGTTATTGACGCCCAATGCGCCAGAGGCTGCGGCCTTGACCGGTCTGGTGGTTGAGACGCTCGACGATCTGCGCCGCGCGGGGGAGGCCCTGATGGGTCTGGGCGCCAAAGCGGTGCTGATGAAGGGCGGGCATCTGGCCGGGGATCAGGTCACCGATCTGTTGATCACCTCAGAGGGTGAGACCTTGCTGCAGAGCCCGCGTATCCAGAGCCGCCATACCCATGGCACCGGCTGTACCTTGGCGTCTGCCTGCGCAGTGGGTATTGCCCAAGGGATGAGCCTGCCGCAAGCGGTAGAACGGGCGAGGCGCTATGTGATCGAGGCCATGGCTCGCGCGCCGGGCTATGGGGCCGGTCACGGGCCGCTGGACCATGGCTGGCCTTTTCGCCCGATCTGAATCTGTTTAGGTCTAGGCCATGACCCAGCCTGACCAAGCCGCTTGCCTCGTGGCCATCCTGCGCCAAAGCCCTAATCTGATGGGCGTGCTGACCACGGCCAGAGCCTTGGCCATGCCCGACTGGCGGGTCTTTTCGGGCGCGGTCTATCAGACGGTCTGGAACCATCTGACGGGCCGCGATCTCGACCACGGAATCAAGGACTATGATCTGGGCTATTTCGACGGCTCGGACCTGTCCTATGAGGCCGAAGATGTCTGGATCAAGTTGGCCGCCAAGACCTTTGAGCCGCCCTTTTGCGATAAGGTCGAGGTGCGTAATCAGGCCCGCGTCCATATCTGGTTCCCCGACCATTTTAACGAGCCCTATGAGGCCCTGACCTCGACCGACGAGGCCCTGACCCGCTTTGTCGCCCCAACCTATGCGGTGGGGGTGCGGCTGGAGGCCGATGATCAGATTAGCGTGGCTGCGCCCTTTGGTCTTGATGACCTCTTTTCCATGACCATCCGGCCCAATCCCCTTCGCGGTTTGAGCCCCGGCTTTGAGCGCACGGTGGTCTCGGCCCGTAATCGCTGGCCAGAACTGAAGGTTGCGGGTCTCTGAGGGACCCTATAGCGCTCTTGTGAAACCCTGATCGAAAGCCCAGCCCATGACCGCCTCCCCTCGCCAATGGACCGTCGATGCCTTTGCCTCGGCGCCTTTTCGCGGCAATCCGGCCTGCGTGGTCGAGCCCTTTGAGGTTTGGCCGGAAGCGGCTTGGATGCAGGCCTTGGCCATGGAGAACAATCAGGCCGAGACGGCCTTTTTGCTGCGCACCCCTGATCCGGCGCGGTTTGGCCTTCGTTGGTTTACCCCGGCTATGGAGGTGCCGCTCTGCGGGCACGCCACCTTGGCCAGCGCCCATATTCTTTTGATCGAACTTTTTCCAGACTTGGACGCGGTGACCTTTGAGACCCTGTCGGGTCCGTTAGGGGTGAGCAAGGACGGTGCCGCGCTTACCATGAACTTTCCGTCTCAGGTCCCCCATCAAACCTCGGTTCCAGAGGGGCTAGAGGCGGCGCTGGGGGTGTCGGTGCTTGAGGTCTGGGCTGGCCCCTATCTGGTGGCAGTGGTGAAGGACGAGGCGACGGTTCGCGGCTTGAAACCGAACATTGCGGCCCTTGCGGACATCGCAGGCGAAGCGACGGGCGGGGCGGGCAATATCGGGGTTGTGGCCCTCGCCGACCTTGCCAGCCCCTATGAGGTGGTCAGCCGGTTCTTTGCGCCCGGCTCTGGCATTCCAGAAGACCCAGCGACCGGATCGCTCCATTGCATCCTTAGCCCCCTCTATGCCCAAAAGCTGGGGAAGGCGCGCCTAGCGTTCCATCAGGCATGCCCTGGCCGAGGGGGAGATCTGGATTGCCAGCTTGTCGGCGACCGAGTCCTGATCCGCGGGCAGGCCCAGATCGTGATCGAGAGCCGCCTACGGCTCTAAAACCGTTGTTTTTAGGGCTAAACTGCAATCCTCATTGCTTAAAGCCCCGGTCCGGGTGTATCTCACGACTATCAACCCGCCCGGCCGCAAGGTCGGGCGCCGTCGTTTCTGGGCGCAGGCTGCGATCAGAACCGGCTTTGCAAGGATGCACGTCATGACCGACATTTTGATGCCTAAGGCCACCGCTGTTTGGCTTGTCGACAATACCTCGCTGACCTTCGAGCAGATCGCCGCCTTCTGTGGCCTGCATCCGCTGGAAGTGAAGGGCATTGCCGACGGCGAAGTGGCGCGCGACATCCGCGGCGCTGACCCCATCGCCAATGGTCAGCTGTCACGCGAAGAGCTGGATGCGGCGCAGGCCAACCCGGCCCATCAGATGAAGGTGCAAAAGAGCCGCCACGCGGAGCTGCTCAAGCCGACCAAGAAAGCCCCGCGCTATACCCCGGTCTCGCGCCGTCAGGATCGTCCGGACGCTATTGCTTGGTTCCTACGCAACCACCCCGAAGTGACGGATGCGCAGATCTGCAAGCTGCTGGGCACGACAAAGGCCACCATCGATCAGGTGCGCAATCGCGCCCACTGGAACGCCGCCAACATCAAGCCGGTCGATCCTGTCTCCTTGGGCCTCGTCGGTCAGATTGAACTGGACGGCGTTGTGCGCAAGGCCGCTGACAAGAAAATCAAAGACGACGCCAAGCGCGGTATTGTTGCTGAGGGTCCAAGCCTGATGCCTGCGGCGGAAACCGGCCTGATCGTTGAGGAAGAGCCCGTCGCTAAGCCGGTGCGTCTGGATGCGGTATTCGACGACTTCACCAACGAAGACTATTCCGAAGAGGACTAGGTCCCCTTCACGCCTCAGCGGGGCGGGCTATCCCGCCTCGCTGAAGGGCACATCTAGGCCCTGCTCGCGGACCTTGCGATAGAGGGTTGAGCGGCCAATGCCGAGGCGCCGGGCCACCTCGGACATGTGTCCCGCATAGACCTCGATGGCCAGCTGGATCAGGTCGCGCTCGATCTCTTCAAGGGTCCGAAGATGGCCCTTCTCATCCAATAGCCGAACCGAAGCCTCCTGCGGCAGGCTGGCCAGCAACTCCTGCACCGATGGCAGGCCTGCGCCCAGATCATGGTTCAGGCTCGGTACGGCTTGCGGCGCGACTAGGCCCGACAGGGCGGGGAAATCATGGGGCTGTAAGAAGGGCGCGTCGGCCAGAACAATGGCGCGGTAGATCGCATTTTCCAGCTGGCGTACATTGCCCGGCCAATCATGATTGCACAAAAGGGCCAAGGTCTCAGGACTGGCCCCCATGATCCGGCGACCTTCCTCGACATTGAACCGCTGGATAAAGTGGGCCACCAGCGCCGGGATGTCTTCGCGTCGATCACGCAGGGCCGGGGCTTCAATCGGAAAGACGTTCAAACGGTAATAGAGGTCATCGCGAAAGCGGCCCTCGGCAACCGCCTTGGCCAGATCGCAATTGGTGGCTGAGACAATCCGCACATCGACCCGCTGCGGACGCTTTGCGCCGACGGGATCAATCTCACCCTCCTGCAGGGCGCGAAGCAGCTTGACCTGCATATCAAGCGGCAATTCTCCGACCTCATCGAGGAACAGGGTCCCGCCATGGGCCTCGGCGAACTTTCCGGCATGTTTGTCAGAGGCCCCCGTAAAGGCCCCCTTCTCATGGCCAAACAGGATCGATTCCATCAGGTTCTCAGGAATCGCGCCGCAATTGACCGCGACAAAGGGCTTACCTGCGCGGTCCGACACGCCGTGTACCGCCCGCGCGATCATCTCCTTGCCGACGCCACTTTCGCCAAGGATCAGCACGGGGATCGAGGTCTTGCCCGCCCGTTCACCCATCCGCTTGATGGCGGTCATGGGGGCGGATGCGCCGATCAGTTCGGCAAAGGTTAGCTTGCCGGTCGTCCGCTTCTTTAGGCGGTTTACCTCGCCATGAAGTTCACCCAATTGCAGGACATTGCGAATGGAAACGATGATCCGTTCGGGTGAGGCGGGTTTGACGAAAAAGTCCTGCGCTCCAGCCTGCATGGCCTGAACCACAGTCTCAATGCCGCTGGTGGCCGTCAGAACAACGACAGGCTGGTTGAGCCCGCGCGCGCGCATCTCCTTCAAGGTCTCGATACCGCCAAGGCCAGGCATGACCATGTCGAGCATGACCACATCAAGGCTCTTGCCGCTGCCCAGTTGATCAAGGGCCTGCTCACCGCAATTAGCGTGGACGACCGCGAATCCCTCGCGTTCGAGCACGGCTTGGATCAGCCGCCTTTGCGTCGGGTCGTCATCGACGACCAGAACTGTCTTGGTCATAACCGCACCACTTTCACGAGGGCCCCTCATTGTCGATGGAGGCCCATTTTGGCACAGTCCTAGACGCAGCAGGGTAAAGGGGCCGTTTAAGGCGGCGCAGAAAAAGCGAATAATTAGCGATGGGTTTCAATTGAACCTGACGGCCCTGCAGTCCATATCCGGGGCATGAAGGATTCGCACGCTTACCCTGCCCTCGCCCGCCCCTTTGCCAACAGCGCCTTTGGTGGCTCCTTGGCCGCACCGGACGGAGCCTCCAGCGGCGGCATTAATGGCCTCGAGGCCCTGCCGGTCTGGAGCCTAGACGATCTCTATCTGGGCATGGACGACCCCCGTATCGGCCTTGATCTTGAGGCTGCCGCCCAAACCAATGCAGACCTGGTCAAGCTCAAGGGGGCCTTTGTCGCCGCGCGCGGTGATGCCAACCGTTTGGCCCTCCTGCTCGACTCAGGCCTTGGCCTCTATGAAAAGGCGGTCAATCTCCTCTGGGGGGTTGGTGCCTATGCCGGTCTTGCCGCCTCCACGGCGCGGGACGATCCAGCGCGCTCCAAGTTCGAGGCCGATATTCGCGCGCGCGCTGCCGCCATTGGCGCAGAAAGCCTGTTCTTCACGCTGGAACTGAACCAGCTGGAAGAGTGGGAGATCGAGTCGGCCCTGCGCGCAGGTGAGACCACAGCCCGTTGGCGGCCATGGCTTCGGCGGGTTCGCCTGTCACGGCCCCATGAGCTTAGCCCCGATCTGGAGCGCCTGTTGATCGACCGCGCGCCAGCCTTGGCCAATTGGAGCCGACTGTTCGATGAGACCCTCAGCCGTTTGCGGGCCACCGTAGGCGATGAGACCCTGACCCTGCCCGAAGCGCTTAACCGGCTATCGGATTCTGACCCCGCCCGCCGCCGCGAGGCCGCCGAGGGCTTGGCTGTTGCTCTGAAGGCCCACGAGCCGGTCTTGGCCCTTTGCCTCAACACCATCGCCTTTGAACAGCAGATCGAGGACCGGTGGCGCGGCCATGTTTCGCCCGCCCACGCGCGCCATCTTGCCAATGAGGTTGATCCTGAAGCGGTGGAGGCGCTCGAAGCGGCGGTGGTCGAGGCCTATCCGCGTCTGGCCCACCGCTACTATGCCCTCAAGGCCAAGGCGATGGGCCGCGAGACCCTTGATCATTGGGACCGCAACGCCCCGCTCGATCAGCAAAAGCCTCGGCAATATAGCTGGGATGAGGCCAAGGCTCTGGTGCTGGACTCCTTTGGGCGACTGTCGCCAGCCATGGCCCAGAGGGCACGGGATGTGTTTGATCGGCCATGGATCGATGCTCAGCCAAGGCCGGGCAAGGCCTCGGGAGCCTATTCCCATCCGGTGACCTCTGACCATCACCCCTTTGTGTTTCTCAACTATATGGGCGAGCGCCGCGATGTCCTGACCTTTGCCCATGAGCTTGGCCATGCGGTCCATCAGACCCTGGCTGCACCCCGCGGGACCTTGCTGGCCGACACGCCCCTGACCTTGGCCGAGACCGCCTCGATCTTTGGTGAGGGCCTGGTCTTTGAACAGCTTCTTGCCGACGCTGACCCGCAAGAGCGCCGGGGGCTTTTGGCGGGACGGATCGAGGATGGCCTCAATACGGTGGTGCGCCAGATCGCTTTCCACCGGTTTGAAACAAGGTTCCATGCTGCGCGGGCCGAGGGCGAGCTATCACCAGACCAGATCGGCGCGCTCTGGCTTGAGGTTATGGGCGAGAGCTTGGGTCCGGCTGTGACCCTTAATCCCGGTTATGAGCATTTTTGGTCCTATGTGACCCACTTCGCCCACGCCCCCTTCTATGTCTATGCCTATGCCTTCGGGGACCTGCTGGTTGGGGCCCTGATGGAGAAGCGGCGAGAAAATCCGCAGGCCTTTGCGCCTCTTTATGAGGAACTGCTCGCCGCCGGAGGGACGCGGACCTATGTAGAGGCCCTGAAGCCCTTTGGGCTGGACCCGCGCGGTAAGACCTTCTGGCGGCAGGGCTGTGCCCGGCTTGAGGGTCTGATTGATGCGTTTGAGGCTCTGGTCTGAGCGTAATTTAGGACGGAAACCCATCCCATGGTGCAGGACCCAGAACGCGATCGACTGAGCGGGCGGCTGGGCCGGTTTGCCAAGGTGGGTGTCGGTCTGTCCGGGGCCGCTGCGACCTACGGCGTCAACAGCCTGTTCGGCGGCGGCGATGCTGATCTGCGCAACGCCAAGGCCCTGCGTGCGGCGCTGGGCAATCTGAAGGGCCCCTTGATGAAGGCCGCGCAGATGTTCGCGACGGTGCCTGACCTCTTGCCGCCTGAATTTGCCGCTGAGCTGGCCGAGTTGCAAACCAACGCCCCGGCCATGGGCTGGCCCTTTGTGCGCCGGCGGATGGCCGCAGAGCTTGGCCCAGACTGGGCCTCTCGCTTTGCCGAGTTTGAACCGCAGGCCGCGGCGGCCGCCTCGTTCGGGCAGGTTCACCGGGCGGTCGGGTTGGATGGCCGTAACCTGGCCGTCAAGCTGCAATATCCTGACATGCTGAGCGCCGTTGAAAGCGATCTTGGTCAGCTTCGCGCCCTTTTTGGCCTCTTTCGCCGGATCGAAAGCTCGATTGATCCCAGTCAGATGGCCGATGAGATCGCTGACCGCCTGCGCGAGGAGTTGGACTATGGCCGCGAGGCCAAGCAGATGGCGCTCTATGGCACCTTCTTTGCGGATCGTTCTGACATCGCCGTGCCGCAGGCAGTGCCGGACCTCTCGACCGGTCGGCTCTTGACCATGGACTGGCTGGAGGGTCAGGGGCTCTTGACCTTCAAATCCGCGCCGCTTGAGACCCGCAATCGCATTGCCCAGCAACTGTTTGAAGCCTGGTGGTCGCCGATGACCACGCTCGGCGTCATCCACGGCGATCCCCATCTGGGCAACTATAGTTTCACGCCCGATGCCGGATGCTTGAACCTGCTCGACTTTGGCTGTGTTCGCATCTTCCCGCCGCGCTTTGTGGCCGGGGTGGTGCTGCTCTATCGCAGCCTCCTGACCAATGACCGGGCTGGGCAGGCGCAGGCCTATCACAGCTGGGGCTTTACCCGCCTCAGTGATGATCTGATCGATGTGCTCAATGTCTGGGCGAGGTTCATCTATGGGCCGCTTCTGGATGACCGGGTGCGCAGCGTTGCCGACGGGGTCGCGCCCGGTGACTATGGCCGGGCCGAGGCCATGGCTGTGCGCCAAGCCCTCAAGGACAAGGGTCCCGTGACCATCCCACGTGAATTTGTCATTATGGACCGTGCTGCGATTGGCTTGGGGGCAGCGTTCCTGCATCTGGGAGCCGAGCTCAATTGGCGGGCCCTGTTCGAAGCGTCGCTGGCCGATTTTGATGAAACCGTGCTCGCTCAGCGACAGGCAGCGGCCCTAGAGGCGGCGCGGCTCACCGCATGATCTGTCTGACCTAGGGTAAGGCTTGCCTTTCTGTCATCGGCGGTTAGTCAGGGGGCACGAAATAGAGGTGCCGAACTTTATGTCTGACGAACTTACGCCGGGTCAGAGCCATGTGATACCAGACGGCTATAGTCTGCTCAACTGGCACAGGGGTTTTGGCCGTCAGATCGGACCGCTTTACGAATATAACCGGCCCAACGATTACCGCCGCGCCTTTCTGGTCGAAGAGCACCACACCAACGGTATGATGAACGCGCACGGTGGCATGATGATGACCTTTGCCGATATGGCTTGGGGCCATGCGGTCTCGGCCAAGGAGTCGAACTGGTGGGTGACGGTGAGGCTGACCTGCGATTTTCTATCGGGTGCCAAGCTGGGCGATTGGGTAGAAGGCGCGGGGGAAGTGGTCTTGCAAGAGGCCGATATGTTTACCATTCGGGGCCGGGTCTGGTGCGGTGATCGCACCATCTTGACTGGCACCGGCATTTTCAAAGTGATCGAACAGCGCACTGATTATGAGCGCAACCGACCCTATAGGGCTTGAACCATGACTGAAGATCCAAGACGCGCGCAGCTGGCTGCCCTTCCCGAATCAATCCGCTCGCCCTTGGCGCCCTTTGCTGGTGCCAAGCCGCCCGCTCCGGCCTGGTTTGAGGCGGCCCTTGCTGATGCGCCTGAGCGGCGGATGATGATGGTCGAGGGGGTCAATATCGAGCTCTTGACCTGGGGCGAGGTCGGCAAGCCCGGGCTTTTGCTGCTGCACGGCAATGGCGCCCATGCCGATTGGTGGGCCTTTACCGCGCCCTTGCTGGCCAAGGACTATCGCGTGGCGGCCATTTCCTGGTCGGGCATGGGTAATTCGGGCTGGCGCGAGACCTATACGGGCGAGATCTTTGCCAAAGAAATCTTCGCCGCAGTTGAGGCCGCGGAGCTAGAGGCTGATGGCCAAAGACCCTTGATCATTGGCCATTCCTTTGGCGGTTTCCCGCTGATGTACTGCGCGACCCATTTCCCGGAAAAGATCCGCGGCGCTGTCTTGCTCGATTCCAGCGTTCAGCCGCCCGAAAAGCGCTGGAAGGGTCCGCCGCCGCGCAATCCGATGCAGCAGATCCATCCCACCCTCAATCAGGCGCTGGCGCGTTTTCGGCTGGCCCCCCCGCAGGGCTGCGACAATCTCTATATTGCCGACTATATCGCCCGCACCTCGCTCAAGCCTGTGGCGCTTGAGGACGGATCGGGCGAGGGCTGGTCTTGGAAGTTTGATCCCCAGATGTGGGGCCGGTTCGCTATTGGCGACCTCGGTGATCTTCTCGAACAGATGGCCTGCCCCATTGCGCTCATGTGGGGCGAGCGGTCCAATCTGATGGGTCAAGAAACCATGGACTATATGTTTGCCAAGGTCCCGGCGGGCTTTAAAAAGGTCGCTATTCCGGATGCAGATCACCATGTCATGATTGATCAGCCGCTGGCATTTGTGGGCGCCGTTCGGGGTTTGCTGGCCTCTTGGCCTATTTGACATTTTTGCAACGGTCCTTTTTCAACTGCTCGTCACAATGGATCGGTAGTTGAAAGCAACGGTTATCGGTCCCAAATGCCTCTAATGGGCGACTGAGGCCGCGCGGAAGGTCGGAGCTGTGGCTCCTGATCATCGCGATATTGGCCCTCGGCGCGTAACATCGAGGGTTCTCCAATGAACTATAAGACATTTCTAATCGCCGGCCTTTCGGCTCCTGCCTTGATCCTTGGCTCGATGGGCACCTCTGCCCATGCTCAGGCCGCTTCGGCCAGCGTTGACGAACTGGTCGTCACCGGTTCGCGCGTCGCCAAGCGCTCGAAGCTCGAAACCCTCGCGCCTGTGGACGTGGTCAGCAGCGCTGCCCTGACCCAGCAAGCGACCCCAGAGTTGGGTCAAGCTCTGGCCAATCTCATTCCTTCGATGGATTTTCCGCGTCCCGCCATCACCGATGGTACCGATAGCGTTCGTCCAGCGACCCTGCGCGGCCTTGCGCCCGACCAGACCCTGGTCCTACTCAACGGCAAGCGTTACCACTCTTCGGCTCTGGTCAATGTCAATGGCTCGATCGGCCGTGGCTCGGCAGCGGTCGACCTAAACACCATTCCTGCTGTGGCCATCGACCGCGTCGAAGTGCTGCGTGACGGGGCCTCGGCCCAATATGGCTCCGACGCCATCGCCGGTGTGATCAACCTGCGTCTGCGTGAAGCCAGCCATGGCGGCGGCGTGTCGGCCAGCTGGGGCGAGTACAACACCGAAGTGAAGACGGCCCGTAATCCAGGCGGTCGCAAGGCCCATGACGGCAACGTCTATACGGTGTCTGGATGGCAGGGCCTGCCGCTTGGCGCTGACGGCTATCTGACCGTTTCGGCCGACTATGCCTTCCGCAACCCGACCAACCGTTCGGACCTCGACCCCCGCACCGTCCCCTTCAAGGTCACGGCCCGTTACGGCGACCCGCGCGTTGAGAGCAAGACCTTCTACGCCAATGCCGGCATGCCGTTGGCTGAAGGCTTTGAGGCCTATGGTTGGCTCGGCTATCAAAACCGCGTTGGTGACAGTGCCGCCAACCCGCGTCTGGCCACCAATGCCAACAACGTCACCGCGATCTTCCCAAATGGCTTCCTGCCTTTGATCACCACGGACATTGATGACATGTCTGCTGGCGGCGGCGTGAAGGGCAACCTGTCTGGGTTCGCCGTTGATGCAAGCCTCAGCTACGGCAAGAACAAGGTTCAGTACGGCGTCGAAAACTCCGTCAATGCCTCGATGGGTGCGGCTTCGCCGACCACCTTCGATGCAGGTGCGATGGAATATGACATGCTGACTGCGAACCTGGACCTCAGCCGTCCGGTGTCGCTGGGCTTGGCCACGCCTTCGCAATTGGCTTTCGGCGCGGAATATCGCTCGGAAGGCTATCAGATCACGGCGGGCAGCCAAGCGTCCTACTATTTCGGTGGTGCCGCCGGTAAGGCTGCTGGCGCTCAAGGCTTCCCAGGCTTCCAGCCCGCAAACGCCGTCGACAAGTCACGTAACTCGTTCAGCCTCTATGCGGATCTGGACAGCCAAGTGACCAAGGCTTTCGACGTCGATGTGGCGGTTCGCTACGAAGACTATTCGGACTTTGGTTCGACCGGCACCGGCAAGATCGCTGCGCGCTATGACTTTAACGAGGCCTTCGCCCTTCGCGGCGCGGTGTCGACCGGTTTCCGTGCGCCCTCGCTCCAACAGCAATATTTCACGGCCACCTCGACCAACTTCATCGCCATCAACGGCATCTCAACCCCGGTTGAAGTCGGCACCTTCCCTGCCACCAGCACTACTGCAAGGGCTCTGGGCGGTAAGGCTCTGCAGCCTGAAAAGTCCAACAACTATGCTGGTGGCCTCGTCTATCACGTGGGCAGCTTCGAGCTGACGGCGGACGCCTACTATATCGAACTGAACAACCGCATCGTGCTGTCAGAAAACATCACCGGTTCGGCTCCGGGTACGGCAGGCGCTTCGGCAACGGCTCTGGCCATCTACAAGCTCATCAATCCTCCGGGAGCCGGTGGCGCTTTGGGCGCGGCTCGCTTCTTCATCAACGGCGTGGACACCACGACCAAGGGTCTGGATGTTGTGGCGCGCTATCGTCTTGATGCCGACGCGATGGGCAAGATTGACTTCACCTTGGCAGGCAACTTCAACCAAACCAAGGTCAACCGTTTGCCAACGACCAGCCAGCTATCGGCCCTGCCTGTGCCGCCCCTGCTGTTCAACCGTAGCAATCGCCTGACCTTCGAAGAGGGTACGCCACAAGAAAAGTTCGTCTTCACGACCGAATGGTCGAAGGACAAGATGAGCGCGACCTTGAAGGCCACCCGCTACGGCGAGGTTCTGGTCCCCAACAATACCGCATCGCTTGACTACAATACCGGGGTGCACACGGTGGTGGATCTGGAAGCCCGTTATAAGCTGATGGACAAGATCAACCTCTCGGTTGGTGCGAACAACCTGTTGGATGAATATCCCAACGTGACCCCGACCAACGTCAATACCAATGGCCCCGTTGGCTTCCCGGGCTTCTCGCCCTTCGGCTTCAACGGCCGGTTCGTCTATACGCGCGTCAGCTACAACTGGTAGGCTCTAGGCCCGCTCAGGCGCTGAAATAGTGAACCCCTCCGGCTTAGGCTGGAGGGGTTTTTCTTTGCGTCAATAGCGAAGGGCTTAGCCCCGCTTTGGGCTTGGATTGCGATAGAGACGGTTGCGGCCCGAGCCGGTGGTGCGCACGGTGGTGTCTTCTACAAAGCCAGCCGCAAAGAGCGGGGGCTCGATCCGGGTGGCGGCCTCACGGGCATTGTCGCCTTCGACCTCGACCAGAACCGACTTGATCATCGGCAAGGTGGCTGTGGCACCGCGCAGGATGGCCCCCTCGACCCCGTCAACATCGATCTTCAGATAGTGTGGCGCGGGCAGGTTGAAGGCGGCGCGCAGATCATCAATCCGGTAGGCGGGGACGCCTTGGCTAAAGACCGAGTTATATTCGCCAAACTGGTTGGGTGCGCCATTGATCGAATTGCCACCAGAGCCCGGCGCCATGGCGGCCAGCTCCAAACGGGTTAGGCCGCTTTCATCCGATAGGGCCACACAGAGCGGAAAGACCCGCTCGCCCAGCCCATTGAGCGCCAGATGTTCGACCAAGACCCCGAAACTGGTCGCCTTGGGCTCAAAGGCATAGACCCCGACCCCGTCCTTGAGGGCGGCATACATGGCAAAGAGGCCCGTCGCGGCCCCGACATCCCACAGAACCTCGCCCGCCGCGATCTCTTGAAGCCAGGTCAGGAGTTCCGGCTCTTCATTGTCGAAGTCTAAGGCCGCTGCCGCTAAATGGGGCCCGCGGAGGGGCAGAACCTTTAGCGGTCCCCGGTCGGTCTTGATGGTGGTCGCCGCCGAACTGTCCAGCCGCTCCACCAGCCGCGATAGGGTCATGGCCCGCCGTCTGGGGCTCTGGGCGGCAGTAGCGAGGCTGATGATCCCGTGCAGGGCGCGGGCAATGGAACGGCTCATGGGGTGGCTCCGTCAGGGTGCTAAGCCTGTCCTAAGTCATATGGCGAAAAAGGCCAGACAGATCGCAAGGGCCTGCGGCGGGTCGTCACGCTTGAGGCGCGGCGCTGAATGGTATAAGCCCCGGTCTAGGTTCAACGACTTGCCAAAGAGACTGACCATGGCCACGCCTCCTGCCGATCACAATCACGACTATCAGCGCGGCGCTATGGACATCCAAGAGCAGGCCTCAACCTACAGCGCCTTTATGGGCCTGACCAAGTGGGGCAGTTTAGCGATCGTTGCCAGCCTTGTGGCCCTCGTGGTTTGGTTCTGCACGACCGCAGGCTTCTTGCCCGGCTTTATCGGCGCAGTGGTGGTCGCAGTCGGTGGGATTGTCCTGCTGCGTGAAAAGCCCGGCGCCCACTAGATCTAGCGATTTGGCCCCCAAGGCCCGTGTCTTTGGCTTGGCTATGCGGCCCATATGATGCGCCGCAGCATTTATTTGCGTCTATTGCCGATACGGGCTGGACAATCGGTAAATTCCTTCCTTAACCTCCCCGCCACTGTTCATGATTGCCGGGGGAAACCGAATGACAGCGACGATCGCCGTCACCAAGGAAACACGCGCTGGGGAGACCCGCGTCGCGGCAACGCCGGAAACCGTCAAAAAGCTGATCGGTCTGGGCTATGACGTCACCGTTGAGACGGGCGCAGGCTTGGCTGCGTCCATTCTCGATGCGGACTATGCTGCTGCCGGCGCGACCATTGGCGCTTCAGGCCCCGCCAGCCTTTCGGCTGCGGATATTGTTCTGAAGGTGCGCGGTCCGTCGGACGCGGAGATCGCAGCCCTAAAGTCTGGCGCAATCGTCGTTGCCCTGATGAACCCCTATAATGATCGCCCGATGATCGAGGCCCTGGCCGCCAAGGGCGCGAGCGCCTTTGCCATGGAGTTCGTGCCGCGCATCACCCGCGCTCAGGTGATGGACGCCCTGTCGTCTCAGGCCAATCTGGCCGGTTACCGCGCGGTGATCGAGGCAGCGGAAGCCTATGGCCGGGTCCTGCCCATGATGATGACGGCAGCGGGCACGGTGGCAGCGGCCAAGGTCTTTATCATGGGGGTCGGCGTTGCTGGCCTTCAGGCCATCGCTACGGCCCGGCGTTTGGGTGCGGTTGTGACCGCCACCGATGTTCGTCCTGCCACCAAGGAGCAGGTCGAAAGCCTTGGGGCCAAGTTCTTGGCCGTCGAGGACGAAGAGTTCAAGAACGCCCAGACCGCTGGTGGCTATGCCAAGGAAATGAGCGCGGAATATCAGGCCAAGCAGGCGGCCTTGGTTTCTAGCCACATTGCCAAGCAAGATATCGTCATCACCACCGCCCTGATCCCCGGTCGCCCCGCGCCCAAGCTGGTCAGTGCTGAACAGGTCGCCTCGATGAAGCCGGGCTCAGTACTGGTTGACCTTGCCATTGAGCAGGGCGGCAATGTGGTCGGTGCTGAGCTGGACAAGACCGTGACCACCGCCAACGGCGCCAAGATCATGGGCATTCCCAACCTGCCCGGCCGCATCGCCACCGATGCCAGCGCCCTCTATTCCCGCAACCTGTTTGCCTTTGTTGGTCTCTTGGGCCTGCAAGAGGGCAAGGTGAGCGCCGATCTCGAAGACGAAATCCTCAAGGCTTCGGCCCTCACCCACGGCGGGGCCATTGTGCATCCTGCCTTCAAGCCGAGCTAGGTGAGGACGCTTCCGATGGAAACCAAGGCCGAACGCTGGTTCGCCGCGTGGAATGGCCGTGAGGCAGACGCCATCTTGGCGCTCTATGCCGACGAGGTTGAATTTCACTCCCCCTTTGTTGCCCGTCTGGGCATGTCCGAAGACGGCAAGCTGCACGGCAAGTCGGCGTTGGAGATCTATGTCCGTACCGCCCTACCTCGGGTGCGTAATCTTAAGTTTGATCCCATCGGCGTTTGCGAGGGGCTCGAGGACCATATTCTGGTCTATCGTAATCAGTCCGGCCACGTGGTCGCTGAGCGGCATGAATATGATGCTGAGGACCTGATAAGCTTTGCCAGTGCCACCTATTCCACGTCTCCACTGAAGAGGACCTAGACCCATGGAAGCCGTTGATCCCACCGTATTCCGTCTGGCCATTTTCGTGCTGGCGATCTTTGTTGGTTATTATGTGGTTTGGAGCGTTACGCCCGCCCTACACACCCCGCTCATGGCCGTGACCAACGCCATCTCGTCGGTGATTATCGTCGGGGCCCTGCTGGCTGCGGCGGCGCACGGGGTTGATGGGGCTGAAGCGACCGGTTCGGTCTGGATCTCAAAGGGTGCCGGTGCACTGGCCGCAGGCTTTGCCGCCGTCAACATCTTTGGCGGCTTTCTGGTCACGCAGCGCATGCTGGCCATGTACAAGAAAAAGCAGAAATAGGGGCGACGACGCACATGAACGCCAATATCGCCGCCATCGCCTACCTGATTTCAGGTGTCCTGTTCATTCTGGCCCTGCGTGGCCTGTCCAGCCCCGAGACCTCGCGGCGGGGTAACAATATGGGCATGGTCGGTATGGCCATTGCCGTCGGCGTGACCCTGCTGACCCTGCTCAGCCAAGGGGCGCTTGACCCCATCACCCTTGGCCTGATTGTCGGCGGCGTTGCCGTTGGCGGCGGGGTCGGTGCGATCATCGCCCGCCGCGTGCCCATGACCTCCATGCCGCAACTGGTTGCCGCTTTTCACAGCCTGGTCGGTCTCGCGGCCTGTCTGGTGGCGGTTGCGGCCATCTATACACCTGCGGCCTATGGCATTTTGGGCGAAAATGGCTTGGTCCATACCCAATCCCTGATCGAGCTATCCTTGGGTCTGGCCATCGGGGCTGTCACCTTTACCGGCTCGGTCATCGCCTTTGCCAAGCTGAATGGCAATATGAGCGGCGCGCCGATCCTGCTACCCGCCCGTCACCTGCTGAATATTGCGCTGGGTCTTGGCATCTTGGCTCTGGTGGTCGTGCTGGTCGTGAGCGGTGGTCATGCCATCTGGGCCTTTTGGGCGATCTTTGCTCTGGCCCTGATCATCGGTATCACCCTAATCATCCCCATTGGCGGCGCAGACATGCCGGTCGTGGTCTCGATGCTCAACTCCTATTCGGGTTGGGCGGCGGCGGCCTTGGGCTTTACGCTGGAAAATACCACCTTGATCATCACGGGCGCGCTCGTCGGCTCGTCGGGCGCGATCTTGTCCTACATCATGTGTAAGGCCATGAACCGCAGCTTCATCTCGGTGATCCTCGGCGGCTTTGGTGCAGATGCGGCGGCGGCCGGTCCCGGAGGTCATGTCGAGACCCGCCCCGTCAAGCAGGGCTCTGCTGAGGATGCCGCCTTCATCATGAAGAACGCCTCCAAGGTCATTATCGTTCCAGGCTACGGCATGGCCGTCAGCCAAGCGCAGCACATCCTGCGCGAAATGGCCGATAAGCTCAAAGAAGAGGGCGTGGAGGTCAAATATGCCATCCACCCTGTCGCAGGCCGTATGCCCGGCCATATGAACGTCCTGCTCGCCGAAGCCAATGTGCCCTATGATGAGGTCTTTGAGCTTGAAGACATCAATAGCGAGTTCTCGACCGCCGACGTGGCCTTTGTTATCGGAGCCAATGACGTGACCAACCCGGCGGCCAAGACCGATCCGACCAGCGCCATCTATGGCATGCCGATCCTCGATGTTGAAAAGGCCCGGACCGTGCTGTTCATTAAGCGCGGTATGAGCTCTGGCTATGCGGGCGTCGAGAATGAGCTGTTCTTCCGCGACAACACTATGATGCTGTTCGGCGATGCCAAGAAAATGGTCGAAGGTATCGTTAAGGGTCTTTAAGTCGCTTGCTTGCCCCGTCTTCCTGTAGAAGATGGGGTAAGTTTAGTGGTTTCTTAATCGCGACGACGGACTTTCCGGTTAGGCGTCGGGCACCCCATCCATGGTCTCTAAAATATCACGGCTCAAATTTGATGCGCCAGCAGATCTTGCGACCGGCAAGACAGCCAAGGCGCGTGGATCGAAACTGCCTCCCGCGCCCTTGATTTTTGCGGCTATTGTCGGCCCGATCCTGCTGATCGGTGGCCTCTTGATCGGCTTTTTGGGCGACCCCCATGCGGGCGAGCCGCGGGTCCATATGCCGGTTCTGGCCAAGACCGCAGCCCCTGCGCCAGCGGGATGGGCCGAGGCCCTGTCAAAGGTCCGCACGACACCTGGCGCCAAGCCTAAGATCAAGACCGAGCCGATGGAGCTCTTTACCGAACCGCCCAAAGTCGTTCGGGTCTCGGTCGGGGGTCAGGCCGCGCTCGCAGGTCCAACGCCAAACTGGTCGGGTCCCACCTCTGGCCCGCTTCAGCCCGCGCCGATCGCTGGGCTGTTCGCCAATAGTGCCAGCGGATCCTTGCCGATCATTGGCGCGGATGGCCGCACCTCGTCCAAGGCCTATGCGCGGCCTTTCAAGTCCGATGGGCGGCCAAAGATTGCTCTGATCGTTCGCGGCCTTGGCCTTAATCCGCGCATCACCCAGCAGGCCATTGACGCCTTGCCGCCCGAGACCACCCTGTCCTTCGTGCCCTATGCTGATGGATTACAGACCTGGGTCAATATTGCCCGGGCCAAGGGCCATGAGGTGCTGCTCGAGGTGCCAATGGAGCCGCTGGACTACCCGGACAATGACCCCGGCCCGCAAGGCCTGATGTCGGCAAGTCCTCCGGCAGAAAATGCCAAGCGTTTGGAATGGGTCATGGGGCGGGCCACCGGCTATTTTGGCCTGACCAACTATCTTGGCTCGAAATTCATCGCCTCTGATCCGGGTATGAACGCCCTGTTCGATGTTCTGCGTCAGCGCGGCCTAGCCTTTATCGACGACGGTACCGCCTTCACGCGCGTCGGTGACGTGCAGCGCGCCTCTGCTGATCGGGTCGTGGATGGCCAGCAACTGTCGGCGGACTCTATCGGAAAGCAGATGGAGGGTTTAGAACTCGCCGCCAAGCAAAATGGTCAGGCCTTGGGGGTCGGCAGCGCCTATCCCGTGACGATTGACCAGTTGGCTCGGTGGTCCCGCGAGGCGTCTGCTCGGGGCTTTCAATTGGCGCCGGCCTCGGCGGTGATGACGCGTCGCTAAGGGCGACAGCGAAGGGTTCGAGATCTATGCCGGATATGTCTGCCTATCGGCCCAATGTCGGGATCGTGGTCTTTGATCGCCTCGGCCGTGTCTGGCTGGGTCGGCGGGCCGGAACGCAAGGTCCCTATAATTGGCAGTTTCCTCAGGGCGGCGTTGACGACGGTGAAGACCTCGATGCGGCGGCGCTGCGCGAGTTGCATGAAGAGACCGGCATGTCCTCCGTGGCGTTCTTGGCCCGAACGCCCGACTGGATCGTCTATGACTTTCCGCCTGAGCTATTAGGAACACCCCGGGCTAGGGGCTGGAGCGGTCAAAAGCAGGTCTGGTACGCCTATCGCTTTGTCGGCGAGGATCGCGAAATAGATCTGGCGGCCCATGATGAGATCGAATTTGATCAGTGGCGCTGGGCGACGATGGCCGAAGCGCAAGAGGCCATTGTGCCCTTCAAACGGCGGGTCTATGCGACGGTTGCTGAGGCTTTCACCGCCTTTGCAAAACCGGTGGATTAATCGCCCCATTTGCGATGGCCTATAGGCGCGCCGAGGGTTGGGCCGTTATAGTTCGGGGGTAAGGCGCGTTGGCCACGGTGGCGGACGCATGGCGAAAAGGACGTTCTTCTTGACGCCGATTATCATGGTTCACGGTGCCTTCTGCGGCGGCTGGACATTCGACCTGTTCCGCGCGCCCTTTGAGGCTGCCGGTCACATCTGCCTGACGCCCGATCTGCGCGGCGGCGCGCGAAGCGGCAAGACCGCAGGCCTGTCGATGGGCGACTATGCCAGCGATATTTCCGACCTCATTCGAAGCTGCGAGACGCCGCCGGTCCTGATCGGCCATTCCCTCGGCGGACTGGTGGCCCAGATGGCTGCGGCCAAGGCCAAGGTCGCGGGCCTTGTGCTCTTGGCCCCCTCCGCCCCCTGGGGCATTCAGGGCGGCACGATGGAGGAGGCGGTCAGTGCCGTCAGCCTCTATGCGCTGGGGCCCTTCTGGAGCCAAGCGGTCGCGCCGGACTATGCCTTGGCCAAGGGCTACAGTCTTGATCGCCTCTCCAGCCCTGATCGTAGGGCCATATTCGAGCGGATGTCTCCAGAAAGTGGACGCGCCCTTTGGGAGACCCTGAACTGGTGGCTCGATCCCTTCATGACCACCATGGTGCCCGCTGAACGGATCAAGGTCCCGGTTCTGGCCATTGCGGGCGGACATGACGTGATCCACCCGCCCGCTACCGTGCGTCAGACGGCCGCGCGCCTGTCCGGAACCGTCTCGGTGTTCCCCGAGATGAGCCACTGGTTGCCCGGTGAGCCGGGCTATCTGGATGTCGCTGCCGCCTGTCTCGACTGGATGGCCCAGAACGGGCTCTAACGGCCTCTAGAGGGCGACGGTGAACGCCGCCTCGGTCTTGGCGGTGATCTCGTCCAGCGACACGCCGGTAGCCAGTGCGGTCAGGCGCATGCCGCCGACCTTGCGGTCGATCTCGAACACGCCCAGATCGGTGATCAAGAGGTCAACGACGCCTGCGCCCGTCAGAGGCAGGTTGCAGCGCTTCAAGACCTTGGGCGCGCCGGTCTTTTCGCAATGGTCCATCACCACGACAACGCGGCGCACGCCTGCGACCAGATCCATGGCCCCGCCCATGCCCTTGACCATCTTTCCCGGCACCATCCAGTTGGCCAGATCGCCATTTTCGGCCACCTGCATCCCGCCCAAGATCGACAGGTTGATGTGGCCGCCGCGGATCATGGCGAAACTGTCTGAGGATGAGAAATAGGACGACTGGGCCAGTTCGGTGATGGTCTGTTTGCCAGCATTGATCAGGTCCGCATCGGCCTCACCCTCAAAGGGGAAGGGCCCCATACCGAGCATGCCGTTCTCGCTTTGCAGGGTGACGCTCATGCCCTCTGGAATGTAGTTGGCCACAAGGGTCGGGATGCCAATGCCCAGATTGACGTAGAAACCATCCTGGAGTTCGAGCGCCGCACGGGCCGCCATATCTTCGCGGGTCCAGGCCATTAGACGGCTTCCTTTGCGGGGGCAGTGTCGCGCGGACGGGTTGTGACCCGCTCAATGCGCTTTTCAAACCGGGCTCCAGCGATGATCCGATCGACATAGATACCGGGGGTGTGGATATGGTCGGGGTCAAGCTGACCTGGCTCGACCAGATGTTCGACCTCGACGACGCAGGCCTTGCCCGCTGTGGCCATCATCGGGTTGAAGTTTCGGGCGGTCTTTCGATAGATCAGATTACCTTCGGTATCGCCCTTCCACGCCTTGATGATCGACAGGTCGGCGACGAGGCCGCGCTCCATCACATAGTCGTCGCCGTCGAAATTGCGGATCTCCTTGCCTTCGGACACCAGCGTGCCGACGCCAGTCTTGGTGAAGAAGGCTGGGATGCCCGCGCCGCCTGCGCGGATACGCTCGGCCAAGGTGCCTTGGGGGTTAAATTCCAAGGCCAATTCGCCGGACAGATAGAGTTTCTCGAACAGCTTGTTCTCACCGACATAGGAACTGATCATCTTTTTGATCTGACCGCTTTCCAGCAGGATGCCGAGACCAAAGCCATCAATGCCGCAATTGTTCGACACGACGGTCAGGTCCCGAACCCCGGCCAGCCTCATGGCGGCGATCAGGTTTTCCGGGATGCCGCACAGGCCAAAGCCCCCGGCCATCACCGTCATGCCGTCAAATAAGAGGCCCGCGAGCGCTGCCTCAGCATCTGAGTGAACCTTCTGAACCATGATCGCTTCCTATCGGATTAACGGTTGGACCTTAGGCCATAATAGCGTCTTGGGCCACTGGCGAGCCGGACCTTTGGCTTTGAATCGCCTGCGACCAAGTTGCTGGTTTTGACAGCATCTTGGGACCCTATGCGAGGCGGTGCGAGCCGCTATGATGGGGCCGTTACCCTGATTTGGTTAGGAGCCTTGCCGTGTCATCCCCCGCCGCACCCGACTGCGCCATCACGCCGGTGTCCCTGACCCTGTTTGATCAAGATTTCGCGGCCTTCTCGCAGGCGCTGGGCCAGTCCTTTGCCCGTTACGGCTTTGCTGTGGTCAGTGATCATGACCTGTCGCCCGATCTGGTCGAGGGGGCTCTGACGCGCACCAAGGCCTTTTTTGCCCTGCCGACCGAGGTCAAGGCGGCCTACCGCCTGCCCAGCGGCGGCGGCGCGCGCGGCTATACGCCCTTTGGTATTGAGACGGCCAAGGGCGCCAGCCATGTCGACCTGAAAGAGTTCTGGCACATGGGCCGCGACCTACCCGAAGGCCATCCTTTTGGTCGTTATATGCCGACCAATCTCTGGCCCAGCGAGATCGAGGGCTTCGAGACCTATGTCGGCGGGCTTTACCGGGCCTTGGATGGGCTGGGCCGCAAGGTGCTCAGCGCCATTGCGCACCATTTGGGTCTTGAGCGCGATTTCTTTGATGACAAGGTCGATCTTGGCAATAGCGTATTGCGGCTCTTGCACTATCCGCCCGTGCCTGCCGATGCCGAGGGTGTGCGCGCCGGAGCCCATGAGGACATTAATGTCATCACCCTGCTCTTAGGGGCCGAGGAGGCGGGGCTTGAGGTACTCGACCGGGATGGTCAGTGGCTGCCCATCGCGCCGCCGCCCGGGGCTGTGGTCTGTAATATAGGCGATATGCTTCAGCGCTTGACCAATCAGGCCCTGCCCTCGACGACCCACCGGGTGGTCAATCCCCCGCCAGAGCGGCGCGGGGTCTCGCGCTATTCGACGCCCTTTTTCTTACATTTCGAGCCGGACTATCTGATCCAGACCCTGCCGTCCTGTGTCAGCGACGAAGCCTCCGACCATTATGAACCCATAACGGCCGAGGATTTTCTTCAAGAGCGCCTGCGCGAGATCAAGCTGGCCTAACCTACCAGCCGCAGGTCTCGCCCCGGTTCTGTTCGGTCAGCCAAGCATCCAGAGGCTTGAAATATTCGGTCAGGGCGCTGGCATCGGTCTGGCGCTGACCGGTAAAGGCCTCAAGGGCGTCTGGCCAAGGCTTAGACTGACCCATCTCGAGCATGGCATTGAACTTCTTGCCGATTTTCTGGTCGCCGTAGATGGAGCAACGATGCAGCGGCCCGGTCACACCCGCCTGCTGACAGGCCGCGCGGTGGAATTGGAACTGGTAAATGCGGGCGAGGAAATAGCGCATATAGGGCGTATTGCCGGGCACGTGATATTTGGCACCGGGGTCAAAGGCATCGGCAGGGCGCGCGCTTGGCGGTACCAAGCCCTGATATTGCTTCACCAGAGCCCACCAAGCGTCGTTATAGCCCTCGGGCTTAACCTCGCCGGAAAAGACCTCCCAGCGCCATTTGTCGACCAGAAGGCCAAAGGGCAGGAAGGCGATCTTGTCCATCGCGGTCTTGAGCAGGAACGGAATGTCTTCTTCCGCGCCTGGAACCGTTTCGAGCAGGCCGATCTGCTTGAGATAGGTTGGCGTCAGGACCGACAGGGCTGCGAAATCCCCGATGGCCTCGTGGAAACCATCATTGGCCCCGCCCTTGAACAGGAAGGGTTGGTCCTGATAGGCGCGCTGATAATAGTTGTGGCCCAGCTCGTGATGGATGGTGACAAAATCTTCGGCTGTCACTTGGGTACACATCTTGATGCGAACATCCGAGCGGTCATCCACATCCCACGCCGACGCATGACAGACGACCTCGCGGTCGCGCGGCCTTGTGATCTGCGAGCGCTCCCAGAAGGTCTGGGGTAGGGGCGCCATGCCGATGGAGGAATAGAAACCCTCGCCGGTCTTGACCATCTTGATCGGATCATAGCCGTGACTGACCAGAAGATGGTCTAGGCTATAGCTTGACGCCTGGGTCTTTGGCGCGACCACATCATAGATATGGCCCCATTCCTGCGCCCACATATTGCCCAGAAGGTCTGCCCGAATCGGGCCCGTGCGGGCCTGGACCGCAGAGCCATAGCGATCATTCAGACGCCCACGCACATAGCAGTGCAGGTTCTTGTAGAAGGGCTCGACCTGTTTCCACAGCCGGTCCGTTTCCTGCGCAAAGGCCTTGGGGTCCATATCATAGCCACTGCGCCACAGGGCGCCGGTGTCTTGATAGCCGAGGCTGCGCGAGCCCTCATTGGCCATGGAGACCAGTTCAGCATAGTCAGCCTTCATGGGCGGCGAAATGGTGCGCCAGCCTTCCCACACGGCCTTGGTCTCATTGGGATCGCGCGACGACGCTAGGATGTCTTCAGCATCGTTCAGGGTCAGGGTCTTGCCCTGATAGGTGAATTTGCCGGTCGAATAGGTCGAGTCCAGCTTGGAGGCGAGGGTGGCCAGACGGTCAGCGGCGCCGGGCCGGTTGGGCGCGGGCAAGACCAGCGAGCGCTTGAGCAGTTCGAGCTTGCGGCGGTTCACCGGATCAAGCTTAACGCCGTTATAGCGCGCCGCCTGCATGGCCAGCCTTGTCGCCATTTCATTTTGCTCGGCCCCAGCCTTGGCTTCGAGCCACTGGGTGTCCTCGGTGATGTAGGTTGCCCGCACCCAGGCGGCCTTGGCGGCATAGGTGTTGACCTTGGCCAGATCGGCTTCGGCCTTAGTCACAAAGGCGATGGCCTCTGCGGCGGTGGGCTTGGGGGCTGCAGCGTGGGCAGCGCTATAGGCCGTCAGCGTCAGGGCGGCGGCCGCGACCCGAACCAGAAGCTTGGATGTCATCATAAGTCCCTAAGGTCAGATTTTGGGTTCGGCGTCGGTCTTCGCATCGCCATTGTTGGCAATATCGGTAACCGGGGCATAGATTAAGTCAAGGGCCGCAACGTAAAGTAAGTACTTGCCCTTACGATAGACAGCCGGCGAGGCCCTCATTTCGGATGGTGCCAACGGCCCCGCCGATGCGGCGACTGCGTTTCTTGACATAGGGGCCCGGCTTGGCGGCGCGCCATTTTAGGGGGCTGGGCAGGATGGCGGTCAGGCGCGAGGATTCCAGCGGGGTGAGGCGGCTGGCGCTCTTATGGAAATAGTGCTGGGCGGCGGCCTCTGCGCCATAGATGCCGGGGCCCCACTCAATGACATTGAGATAGACCTCGATGATCCGATGTTTGCCCCACAGGGTCTCAATCAGGACGGTGAAATAGGCCTCTAGACCCTTGCGGACATAGGATCGGTCGGGCCAGAGGAACACGTTCTTGGCGGTCTGCTGGCTGATGGTCGAGCCGCCTCTGATCTTGCCGGGACGCTGATCATTGTGGATCATGGCCTGCTCAAGGGCGTTGAAGTCAAAGCCATAGTGCCCACAAAACCGGGCATCTTCGGCGGCGACGGCGGCCTGAGGCAGGGCCCGAGAAATCTGATCCAGATCGCGCCAGCGATAGTCCAGGCCCTTGCCCTCGATACTGCGCTGAACCATCAGGACGGTGATGGGCGGCGGCACGAAGCGATAGATCAGGGTCAAGGTTACGGGCAGAGCGACCCCGACGATCAAGACGATCATCATCAGGCGGTGGATCCAGCCGCGGGACTTGCCCCGAGCGGTGCGGGGTTTGGAAGCCGGACGTGGCTTGGATTTTGATTTCTTCGGCACACGGACCCCCTTGCCTTGACCCTGCGGCGGGATGCTAACTGCGTCCCATCCTATTGTCGCCCCTAACATGGCCCCCGTCTGTCCCGTAAGGTCCGATCATGAATGTCAGTGAAGCCGTCGAACAGCGTATCTCGATCCGCGCCTTTAAGCCTGACCCCGTGCCGGGCGATCTGATGCGCGACCTTCTGGGCCGCGCCTTGCGTGCACCGTCGGGTGGTAACCTCCAGCCGTGGCGCATCTATGCCTTGGCCGGTGAGGAGTTGGCCCGGTTCAAGGCTCTAATCGTCGAGAAACAGGCCGCTAATCCGACGGCAGAGCCCACCCAATATCCGATCTATCCAGACAATCTGTGGGACCCTTACCGGACCCGCCGGTTCGAGTGCGGCGAAGACCTCTATGCCTCAATCGGTGTGGCCCGTGAAAACAAGCTCGGCCGCCTGATGCAGATGGCCAAGAACTATGAGTTCTTTGGCGCGCCTGTGGGTCTGTTTTTCTGTATCGACCGCAATCTGGGCTCCGCCCAATGGTCGGATATGGGCATGTTGATGCAGACCGTCATGTTGCTGGCCAAGGAGCGCGGGCTCGACACCTGCGCGCAGGAGGCTTGGGCACGCTGGGGCCAGACCATTGCCGACTTCCTCGATCTGCCGCCCGAGATGATGATGTTCTCAGGCATGGCCCTAGGCTATCGCGACGAGACCGCGCCGATCAATGGCTGGCGCACCCGCCGCGACGGGCTGGATGTTGTCGCTGACCTGCGCGGTTTTGACTGATCTCGTCTTAAGGATAGAGGCCGGGGATGGCGAAGGTTCCGGCCTCGCCGTCCTCGTCGCCCCAGACCACACGGTCGCCTCGGCTATTGACGCTAAGGGCGCTGATGGGCGCGCCCTTCTCGGCCTTGAGGGTCTCGATCTTCTGGGACCGTAGATCGCAGACCCAAACGCGCCCGTCATCTAGGCCAGCGGCCAGTATATTATGGTTCAGCGCGCCGGAGACCTGAGTCACCAGCGCGGCCTGATCATAGCCAACCTCTGCGGCCTCCTTGCCCATCGGACCATTGGCGCCGACAAAGGGCCAGGCCACCACGCCGTTGGAGCCGGAGGTGGCCAAAATCAGCCCCTTGGCCAAGAAGGACAGGCTCTTGATCTTGGCCGGATAGCCACCCATGCGCATGTCCTTGCTGTCCGATAGGCGCCAGCCATGCAGTTGGTTCTCCTGCATGGTCGAGAGTACGAACTTGCCATCGGGACTGAAGCATACCCCGACATGGCTACCCGCCCATTTTAGAACCTGAGGCTTCTGATCAGCGATCCGCGCATACCACAGGGCCACGCCGCCATAGGTCGCAGCAGCCAAGCGTCGGCCCTTGGGATCAAAGCTGATGGCGGCGACGGAGCGCTCATGGGCAAAGGTGCGGGCAAAGCTGGCATCTTTGGTGTCGAGCACAATCAGCGTCTTGCCTGTGGCATAGGCGATTAGGCCGGTGATGGCGCTGGTGGCCAGGCTGTCGATCCAGCGGCCCTTGGCATCGGCAAGGGTCTGGCAGGTGAGGTTTTCACCCTCGCGCCGCGTCCAGACCAGCTTGCCATCGTCGCCGCCGGTGATCAGGCCTTCGCCGGACGGGTGGGGCGCGGCGCAGAGCACGGCGCCCTCATGGGCCTGCAGGCTCGGGGCAGAGGGCTTGGTGCCGTCATCGAGACGAACCGTTCCGTCTCCAAGGGCAAAGAAGGCATCGGCCCCGCAAAAGAGGGCGGCGGTGACATAGGCGTCGAACATCTGGCTCATAGAGGGGCAATAACCCACGAGGGCCGGGTTTGCCCAGCCAACTTTGAGAGACATTTGCGAAACTGTTATGAAGAATCGCCTGACCGGCTTGCTCCGACGACGTTTCTCTGATTTTAGTTTCTCCCGACCCCTGTCTAGCGGGGGCTGCAACGAGATTCGGTCGCTCGAACAGAGGCGACCCAGTAGGGAATGAGATATGGCGGGCAAGATTTCCGGCGCTTCAGGCGATAAGTTCGACCTCGGTCAGAACTCTGACATTAACGTGACCCCGCTGGTGGACGTCATGCTCGTGCTGCTCATCATCTTCATGGTGTCGGCACCGATGGCGACTGTGGCGATCAAGGTTGACCTTCCCCCGGCGCAAGCCCCGAAGGAAAAGCCAAAGAAGGAGCCAACCTTCATCTCGATCCAGAGCGATGGCGCGATCTATATTGTCGACAAGCCGACCTCGCGCCAGACCTTGGCCGCTGACCTGGCCAAGCGTTTCGACGTGGCCAAGCCAACCGATGAGACCGTCATGATCCGCGCTGACAAGGAAGTCCGCTATGAGGACTTTATGGGCGTGGTCAACCAGCTTCAGACCGATGGCTTCTTCAAGGTCGGTCTGATCAACGAAGACCTCAGCTAGTCTGATCTGATTTTTCCGCTTCGGCGGGACGCAGTCCCCGTGGTCTCGATGACCCCGGGGATTTTTGCGTTTAGGGGGTTAGGTCAGAACCGCCGTCAGCCGTTTTCCGTCGTGGCCGGTGATGCGCATAGGCACGATCTGACCGAGAATTTGGCTAAGATCTGCCTCGCCTTCAAAACGAATTTCACTGAAATCATCGGCCCGCGCCGTGCCCGCCCGCTCAACCAGCCCCGAAAGAACCTTGCCGATCTGGGCGTCGAGATGGCGGATCAGGGCCGCGTCTCCAGCAGCGCGCAGGCGCTCGGCGCGGCGCTTGATCAGGCCTCGGTCAAGCTGCGGCATCCGCGCAGCCGGAGTGCCGGGACGGGGGCTGAAGGGAAAGACGTGCAGGAAGGCTAGGCCCGTCTGCTCGACCAGGGCCACCGTATTGTCGAACATCTCATCGGTCTCGGTGGGAAAGCCCGCGATGAGGTCGGCGCCAAAGGCGACATCGGGACGCACGGCCCGCACGCTGGCGACCAGATCCAGCGCCTGCTCGCGTGAGTGACGGCGTTTCATGCGCTTGAGGATCATATCGTCCCCGGCCTGCAGGGACAGGTGCAGATAGGGCATCAGGCGCGGTTCCTCGCCCATACAGCGCAGCAGGTCCGGATCAATCTCGGCCGCGTCGATGGAGGAGAGGCGAAGGCGCGGCAGGTCCGGCACCAGCTTCAAGATGCGGGCCACCAACTGGCCAAGGGTGGGCTGGCCGGGCAGGTCGCTGCCCCAAGAGGTGACATCGACGCCGGTTAGAACCACTTCGTTATAGCCCTCGGCGGTCAAGCGGCGGATCTGCTCGACGACCTCGCCCGCAGGGGCCGAACGAGAATTGCCTCGCCCAAAGGGGATGATGCAGAAGGTACAGCGATGGTCGCATCCGTTCTGAACCTCGACATAGGCCCGCGCCCGCTCCTTGAGCCCGTCGATCAGGTGGCCTGCGGTCTCGCGCACCGACATGATGTCATTGACCCGCACGCGCGCGGCGTCGGGGGCGGCGATGGCATAGGCCCCGGCCTCGGTCTTCTCGGCATTGCCGAGCACCAGGTCGATCTCTTCCATGGCCCCAAAGGCGGCAGGGTCGATCTGGGCGGCGCAGCCTGTCACGATCAGGCGGGCCTCTGGCCGTTCACGGCGCATCTTGCGAATGGCTTGGCGCGCTTGGCGCACGGCCTCGCCGGTCACCGCACAGGTGTTGAAGATCACGGCATCGCTGAGGCCATCTTCCGCCGCCCGCTTGCGGATCACTTCGGATTCGTAGGCATTGAGGCGGCAGCCAAAGGTCACCACCTCGACACCGCGGTCCGCGACCTGGGTAGGAATGGGGGCGAGAGGATCGCTCACGGAAGCTCGCCCTCATAGTCGAGGGCGACGGCACCGGTCATCAGCACATGGTCATCACTGGCGCGCCAAGCGATGTGCAGTTCGCCGCCGTCTAGCACCAAGGTCGCTTCACGCCCGGTCAGGCCTCGGCGGTGGGCGGCGACCAGAGCCGCGCAGGCCCCTGTGCCGCAGGCCTTGGTCAGGCCCGCGCCCCGTTCCCAGACCTTGAGCCGGATAAGGTCGGGGCTAAGGATCTGGGCAAAGCCCACATTGACCCCTTCTGGAAATAGAAAATGGTCCTCGATCATCGGGCCGACCTCACGAACGGGGGCGGTCTCAATGTCGGGGACAAAGAACACCACATGCGGATTGCCCATATTGACGCAGCCCGGCGTGTGGAGGATCGGCGCATCGATGGGGCCGACCTGAAGTTCAATGCCGCGCGTATCCATCTCTTGCGACAGGGGAATCTGGGTCCAGTCCAAACCGGGCGCGCCCATATCGACTGTGACGCCGGCTTGGCCATCAGACGGAAGGCTTGCGCCCAACAGCCCGGCGACTGTTTCGATGGTCGCGCTGGCCGCACCGGTCTCTTCGAGCAGCAACTGGCCCACACAGCGGGTGGCATTGCCGCAGGCCTGAACCTCGGTCCCGTCCGCATTCCAGATTCGCATAAAGAGATCAGCGCGGCTGGAGGGCTCTAGAACAATGAACTGATCGCAGCCGATGGCCCCATCGCCGCGCGCCGATAGGGCCCGGATCTGGTCAGAGGTCGGGTGATAGGGGCTGCGGCGGGCATCGACGACGATGAAGTCGTTGCCAAGACCGTTCATTTTTAAAAACCGGTGGGTCATAACTCCCATATAGGCTAACCGCGCCCATGATGCACCTAGCGAGCGCCCGAGCGATAAGGGTCTCTTGCCGCTCCAGAACAATGATCTAGGGTTAGGGTATAAACCATCCCGCCCAAGACGACCGAGACGCCGTGACCCATCCCGCCTTGACCCGCGCCCTTGCCGCCCTGTCCTTTGTTGTGGCAACGGGCCTTTGCGCCCCCAGTCTTGCCCAAACCCCTCCCTCGTCTCTCAAGGCCCCCCCCATGACCGAACAGACCGCCGACCCCTTTCAGTGGCTGGAAGAGGTGGAGGGCAAGCGGGCCCTAGATTGGGTGGGGACCGAAAATAAACGCAGTCTGGATTTGCTGCAGGCCGACCCTCGCTTTGCCCGTTTCAATGAGCAGGCCCTGACCATCGTCAATGCCACCGACCGGGTGCCGATGCCGTCCTTCCGCGCCAGAGCCATCGACAATTTCTGGCAGGACCAAACCGCCGTGCGGGGCCTTTGGAGGCGGACTAGCCTTGAAAGTTACCGAAGCGCCAATCCCGCCTGGGACACAGTTCTCGATATTGACGCTCTGGCCAAGGCCGAGGGCGCCAACTGGGTCTATAAGGGGGCCAACTGTCTTGCCCCAGAAGAGCGTCTCTGCCTCGTGTCCCTCTCCGATGGCGGCAAGGATGCCGTCGAGGTGCGCGAGTTCGATGCCAAGTCTAAGGCCTTTGTCGCCGGTGGTTTCCATCTACCCGCCGGCAAACAACAGGCCGCGTGGATTGATCAGGACACCTTGCTGGTCGGCCGTGAATGGACGGCGGGCAATGTCACCGAGTCTGGCTATCCCTACACCGTCAAGCGCCTCAAGCGAGGCCAAGCCCTATCCGAGGCGACCGAAGTCTTTTCAGGCACCAAGACCGATGTTGGCGTCTGGCCGGGGGTCATTCGCGATGCTGAGGGCCGCCATGTGGCCGACTATATCACCCGCGCGGTCGGCTTCTTTGACAGCGAATTCCATATCCTGACGGCCAATGGGCCTGTGCGCCTGCCTGTACCGACCAAATCCAGCTTCCAAGCCTATCTGGATGGACAGGCGGTCTTTACGTTGGAAGAGGCTTGGACGCCCACGGCGGGTGGCCAGACCTTTGCGCAGGGGGCTCTGGTCAGCTTTGATCTTGCCAAGGTTATCGCCGATCCCGCCTCAATCCAACCCAGCCTGATCTTCGCCCCCAGCGCGCGCCAATCGATCGACGGGGTCGGGTCGACCAAGACCCGTCTGGTCTTTACCCTGACCACCAATGTCGTCGGCCAGATCATGAGCTACGGCCATGGCCCCAAGGGCTGGACCGGCAAGGCCCTTGACCTGCCCGCCCCGGCGACCTTGGGCGTGGTCACGGCCAGTGACCGGGATGATCAACTCTTTGTTTCGGCCACCAGCTTCCTGATGCCCACCACCCTTTGGCTGGCTGATGCCGCCTCAGGTCAGACTCTTGAGGCCAAGTCCGCCCCGGCGCGGTTCGATGCCAGCGGTCTGGTCACCGAGCAGTTTGAAGCCACCTCCAAGGACGGCACTAAGGTTCCCTATTTTGTCGTGCGGCGCAAAAATCTGGCCTTCGACGGCAAGGCCCCGACGCTCCTCTATGCCTATGGCGGCTTTCAGGTCTCGATGACCCCGGCCTATTCAGGCCTGACCGGCAAGCTGTGGCTCGAGCGCGGCGGGGTCTATGTGCTGGCCAATATTCGCGGCGGCGGTGAATTTGGACCGGCTTGGCATCAGGCGGGCCTGAAGACCAAGCGCCAAGTGATCTATGACGACTTTGCCGCTGTGGCCGAGGACCTGATCGCGCGCAAGATCACCAGCCCGCGCCATCTGGGCATTCAGGGCGGCTCCAATGGCGGCCTCTTGATGGGCGTTCAACTGACTCAAAGACCGGACCTATGGAACGCGGTGGTGGTGCAAGTGCCTTTGCTCGATATGCTGCGGTACAATCGGCTATTGGCCGGGGCCTCGTGGATGGCCGAATATGGCGATCCGGCGGATCCGGTCGAGGGTGCCTTTTTGCGCCACCTGTCGCCCTATCATAATCTCAAGGCGGGCGTGACCTATCCAGAGCCCTTCTTCGTCACCTCGACCAAGGATGATCGGGTCCATCCCGGTCATGCCCGCAAGATGGCGGCCAAGATGCAGGCCATGAGCTTGCCCTTCCTCTATTACGAAAATACCGACGGCGGTCACGCGGCGGCGGCAAACCTGAAAGAGTCGGCCAAGCGGGTCAGTCTTGAGATGGTCTATCTGTCTCGCAAGCTGATGGATTAGGCGGCCATGGACCAGATCGTCTCTAAGCTTTCGCCCTTTGGCGGCTCACCCGACCCTTTTGGACGGGGCCAAGTTTCATGACCCCCACCTGACCGCTAAGGGCGAGGCGCGGGCCAGCGTCGATATGGCTGGGCTGAAGACCCTGTGGCTCAATACCGGGACCCTGTGCAACCTCACCTGCCTGAACTGTTATATTGAGAGCTCGCCGACCAATGATGCCCTGTCCTATCTGACGGCGGCGGAGGCCTTGGCCTTTCTGGACGAGATCGCAGCGCTGGATTTGCCGGTGGAAGAGATCGGCCTGACCGGCGGCGAGCCGTTCATGAACCCGGACATTCTGTCCCTGATCGCCGTGCCCTTGCAGCGCGGTTTCAAGGTTCTGGTCCTGACCAATGGTATGAGGCCGATGGACCATCGTAAGGACGGCTTGCTGGCCCTGAAGGCACAATATGGCGACCGGCTAACCCTTCGCGTTAGCCTCGATCACTATACGGGTCTGGTCCATGAGGCCGAGCGCGGTGTGGGCACCTGGGCCAAGGCGCTCGAGGGTCTACATTGGTTATCCGCATACGGATTTAATTTGGCCGTCGCGGGCCGAACGCTGGCCGACGAGACCGCTGAAGAGGCCCGCGCGGGCTATCAGGCGCTGTTTGAGGGTATGGGCGTGGCGCTTGACGCCAGCAATCCAGCGGCCCTGGTGCTGTTTCCAGAGATGGATGCGCGGGTCGATGTGCCGGAAATCACCACGGCCTGCTGGGGCATATTGCATAAGGACCCTGATGACCTGATGTGTGCGTCAAGCCGCATGGTGGTCAAGCGCAGGGGGGCAGAGCGGCCCGCCGTCGTGGCCTGCACGCTTCTGCCCTATGATCCGCAGTTCGAATTGGGGTCTGATCTGGCCTCCAGCCTTGGGTCAGTGAAGCTCAATCACCCCCACTGCGCCAAGTTCTGCGTCCTTGGCGGGGCGAGCTGTAGCGTGGGCTAGACCCGCAGGGCCTCCGCCAGAAGCCGCCCCTCAACCGCGCGGCTGGATCCGGCGCGCCAAGCGACCACAATCTCGCGAGAGGGGGGACGCTCGTCGCCGGTGAGGCCAACCGGGCGGATGGTGACGCTGGCCCGCTCGGCGAGGCCGGATTCCACCGCCATGGCAGGTAGGAGCGAAACGCCCAGTCCCGATCCGACCATCTGAACCAGAGTGTGCAGGGATGTGGCGGCAAAATGGCTCTCGCCGGTCTTGCTGTTGGCCTTGGGCGGCTCCAGCCCGCAGGAGGACAGGGCATGGTCACGCAGGCAATGGCCATCTTCGAGCAAGATCAAATCGTCACTGTCGATACTGTCCATCGATACAGGGCCGCCATGGCCCAGATGGTGACCCGGCGGCAAGGCGGCCATCAACTCATCATCTCCCACGCGGGCTGTGCGCAGGCCGGTCGTGTCATAGGGCAGGGCAATCAGGGCCGCATCCAGCGCGCCGGATTTCAAGGCTACGACCAGCTTGGCCGTCATGTCCTCGCGCAGAAATAGCCGAAGCTTTGGAAAGCGCGTGCGCAGCAGCGGCAGGACGCGGGGCAGCAAAAAGGGCGCAATGGTCGGGATGACCCCCAACCGAAACCGGCCCGACAGGGGCTGGCCCGCGCTCTTGGCCGCCTGAACCAGATCCTCAGCTTGAGCCAAGATCTCACCGCCGCGCCGCACAGCATCTTCACCGACCGCCGTCAGGATGACACCGGACCTTGCCCGGTCCACCACCGGCGCGCCGAGGATCTTTTCCAGCTCTTGAATGCCGGCTGAAAGGGTCGGCTGGGTGACATGGGCCGCCTCCGCCGCACGGCTAAAGGAGCCATGTTCAGCCAGGAGCTTGAGATAGTGCAGTTGGCGCAAGGAAGGAAGCATGGAGGGACTATAGGCCTAGTCTATCCAATCTCCAAAATCTATTGAGGGGGGCATCCCCCTCACCCAACCCTCTCCCCCAAGGGGGCGAGGGCTAAGAACGGATAAGCCCTCTCCCTCAGGGAGAGGGTTGGGTGAGGGCCTTTTTCCTACTCTGCACCTTATCCTGAGTTCTTCGAAGCATGAGGGGGTAGGGTTCTACAGCCGATAGATCCGCTCAGTCGTGTAGCGCGATCCCTCTGAGGTTTGCCAACTGGAATAGAGGCCAAACTGGCTGACGGTGAAGTCTTCAGAGGTCAGGCGTGCATGATGGGCCAGCCAAGCGGTGACTTGGGCGGGATCGGTTCGGCCCAGATAGGCGAGCGTCACGTGCGGCGTATAGTTGCGGCCATCGGGCTTGAGCCCTGCCCGGCGCGCGGCGGCCTCGCAGCGGCCCGCTAGGCCGCGAAGGGCTTCGTTGTCTTGTAGACCCGCCCAGATGGCGGTGATGCGGTCACCCTCATCAAAGGCCCCAACCCCCGACAGGCTCAAGGTCAGGGGCTTACCCGTAACCTTGGCCAATTCGATATCGAGATCTTCGGCCACCACCTCTGTGACATCGCCAAAGAAGCGCAAGGTCACGTGCAGGGCCTGCGCTGGTCGCCATCTTGCCCCCGCAATGCCGCATTGGCTGGGGCTAAGGCTCTGGGCCACCCCATCGGGGATGGACAAGGCGGCGAACAGGCGGATCATGGCGGCCTCTGGGCGAAAGGGCCTCAGGCCCTAGGGGCAGGGATTGGGCTGGGCATAGTGAAGGGCCTCGACGGCCTTTTCGATGTCCGAGGTCCATTCCATCTGGAAGGCGTCAATATCGACCTTCAGCTGTGCCATGGTCGAGGCGCCGATGATGGTCGAGGTCACGAAGGGGCGGCTGTCGCAGAACTTCAGAGCCAAGGTCTCGGGCAGGACGCCAAGCTGCGCCGCTAGGGCCAGATAGGACGAGATGGCGGCATCGGCACCAGGGCCTTCATAGCGCTGAAGACGGTTATAGAGGGTCTTGCGTGCACCCGCTGGCAGGGCACCGTTCTGGTACTTGCCGGTCAAATAGCCTTGGCCGAGCGGGGAATAGACCAGCAGGCCGACATCTTCGCGCATGGCAATTTCAGCCAAGCCCAGTTCGAACACGCGGTTGATAAGGCTATAGGCGTTCTGGATCGAGGCAATGCGCGGCAGGCCATGTTTCTCAGCCTCAGCAACAAAGCGCATAACGCCCCAAGGGCTTTCGTTGGACACGCCAATATGGCGGATATTGCCCTTTTCGACATGGCGACCGAGATTGGCCAAAATGTCCTCGAAGGGCTCAAAATCCATCGGATAGTCGGCATAGGTCATGCCGCCAAAGACCCGCAGGGCGCGGTCTGGCCAATGCATCTGATAGAGATCGATATAGTCGGTCTGCAGACGCTTGAGGGACTTCTCCACCGCCTCATCGATCTGAGCCCTGGTGTGACGGGTCATGGACTCGTTCTCGCGGGTCCAGCTCATGGGGCTGCGACCGGCGATCTTACTGGCCAAGATGACCTTGTCGCGCTTGCCGCTGGCCTTGAACCAGGTACCGATGATCCGCTCAGTGGAGCCTTGAGTTTCGGGCTTGGGCGGGACCGAATACATTTCGGCCGTGTCCCAGAAATTGATGCCCGCATCCAGAGCATAGTCCATCTGCTCGTGGCCTTCGGCCTCGGTATTTTGATCGCCCCAGGTCATGGTGCCGAGGCACACGCGTGAGACCTGAAGGCCGGTGCGGCCAAGTTCAGAATAGTCCATCAAATTCCCCCGCCCTTAGGCCAATTCGCAAATTGAACACCGCCCCGCCGAGGCGAGGTTTCGGGTGACTTTCTGGTTCAAACGCGCGTTTGATGCAATTCCAATCGTTATCTTTAGGCGATCAAATAGAACCATCGGGCGGAGGTGCTTGCGAAACCGCGCCATTCGCCCAATATAGGGGAGGTGCCCAATGTTGGGCGTTAGAAAAGGGCTATGACTCGATGAGCGACCAAAACCGCGGCTATGCGCGTCCGGTCCCGGTGGATCACGCCGACATGTCGGTGGATACGGGCCTTCGATCCTTCATGCTGGGTGTCTATAACAAGGTGGCCTTGGGCCTTTTGTTGTCAGCGGCCTTAGCATTCTTGACCTCCAGCTTCCCGCCGGTGCGCGACCTGATGTTCCGCGTCGTCGAGGGCCGTTTGGTCGGCATGACCATCTTGGGCATGATTGTTTCCTTTGCCCCCCTCGCCGTGATCCTGTTCTCAGGCTTTGCGATCCGTAACCCCACGGAAAAGTCAGCCGGTATAACCTACTGGTCGATCGTGTCCCTGATGGGGGCGTCCTTGGGCGTGGTGATGCTGGTCTATACCGGCGCCTCTGTCGTCTCGACCTTCCTGATCACGTCTGCGGCCTTCGGGGCCCTGAGCTTGGTGGGTTACACCACCAAGAAGGACCTGACCGCGATGGGCAGTTTCCTGATCATGGGCCTGATCGGCATCATGCTGGCCTCGATCGTCAACATGTTCCTGCACTCTTCGGCCATGGCCTTTATGGTCAATGTGCTGGGCGTGCTGATCTTTTCCGGTCTGATCGCCTATGACACCCAGCGCCTGAAGATGAGCTACTACCAGATGGGCGGCGATAAGGCTGCGATGGGCGTGGCGACCAACTATGGCGCGCTCAGCCTCTATCTGAACTTCATCAACCTGTTCCAGTTCCTGCTGTCGATCCTCGGCAGTCGCCGCTAGATCTGGCGTCAGTCTCTTTCGGAAGGGCCCCGGTGAAAGCTGGGGCCCTTTTCTTTTGCGCCCTAGTCAACGACGGCGAACTTGCCCTTGTCGAAGATCTTCAGGACCTGTTCCAATTCGTGGCCGCGTTTTAGGATCATGCCGCCCTGCCCGATCACGGCAAAGGCCCCTTGCTTGCGCGCCAGAGCGGGCCGCTTTTCGACCCGATAGATTGGCTGTTCGGCCGCATGTTTGAACACCGAAAACTGCGCATAGTCGCGCAGGCCGTCGATGGCATAGTCACGCCATTCACCCGCCGCGACCATGCGGCCATAGAGACGCAACAGCCGCTCTAACTCGCGACGTTCAAAAAAGGTGACGGCGGCAGCCGGGCTGCCAGATGGATCAACGCTCATAGGCAGAGCCTACCGATAAATTTCGCCACGTCAAAAGCCGTTGCGCGAAAGCCACGCTGGCTAGGCCTTAAAGGCAGGCGCAGCAAAAGCGCCTTGAAATGACCTGATTTCCGACTTGGACGCGCCTGTTTGCCCAGCGATCCTGTCCTTGTCGAACGGTGGCAAGCCCCAAGGTCTCGGACCCTGAACAGCCCCCCCAGCCCACCCTGATCCCGGGGCCCCATCGCTCGACGCCCTTAAGGCTCTCGAATGGCTCAGTTGCCCCACCCCTGTCGGGCCTTCGTAAAAAGAGCGAATAAAGCGGCATAAAGAGCCCGCATGGTCTTCCCCTCAGACCGTGCGGGCTTCATGCTGTCTGGAACATATAAAGGGACCCGGTTGAGGCCCCTGAAAATGAGGAGGAAACCTTATGACCACCACCGCCACTGGCCGCCTCGCGGGCCGCGCCTGCATCATTACCGGTGCCGCATCCGGCATTGGCCGCGCGACGGCTGAGCTCTTTGCGTCAGAGGGCGCGCAGGTTCTGGCCGTGGACCGTCCGGGCACCGATCTGAGCTTTACCGGTGATATCCAAGGCCTTGGCATCGACATCACCGGCGATGACGCGCCCAAGACCATCATCGATACGGCCCTTAGCGCCTTTGGAAAGATCGATGTGGTCTATAATAATGCCGGGGTTAGCGGCAGCGCCCCGGCCTCGGAAACCACGGACGAGATGTTTGATCGCGTGTTGGCGGTCAATCTGCGTGCCTCTTTCCGCATCACCCGCCAAGCCGTGCCGCATCTTATCGCCTCGCCCCATGGCCGGATCATTGCGACAGCCAGCATCATGGCCAAGTTCAGCGACAATGGACTGGTCGCCTATTCAGCCTCAAAGGCGGGGGTCGTTGGTATGATCAATAATTTCGCGCTGGAGCTTGGCCGCCACGGCGTCACGGCCAATGCCATCCTGCCCGGGGCCATTGCCACCGGCATGACGGCGGCCAGCTTTGCCAATCCCGACATTGCCAAGATCTGGGCCAAGAAGGCGGCGCTGAAGCGTCTGGGCGCGCCAATCGATATTGCCCGCGCCGCCCTGTTCCTCGCCTCCGACGATGGCGGCTTTGTTACCGCTCAGGCGCTGGGCGTTGACGGCGGATTGATGCTGCGGGTTTAGACCCTCTGTTTGAAACGGGCCTGCGAGATAGCTCACAGGCCCGCCAAGGGAGATTAGGACATCAGGCCCTGCATGGTGGCCATGACCAAACTGAAGGCGCGCAGGTCGCCCGAGGTGGTCGCCGCCATCTTGTTCATGGCATAGGCATAGGTGGCATGGTTCTCCAGATCGATAATGATCAGCGAGCCGCCATAGCCGCCCCAATAGATGCAGCGATCATTTGGTAGGGGCATCATCTCCGACTTCAAGCCAAAGCCCATGCCATAGCGCACCGGCGTGCCGAGGATGAGGTCCTTGCCCTCGATCTGAACCTCTAGGGCGCGGTTACATCCGGCTTCGGACAGGAAGCGCTTGCCCTTGGCCATGCCGCCATTGGCCAAGATGGCGTGGATTTCAGCGACAGAGCGCGCATTGCCTTGACCGCCCGCTGCTGGGATCTCCGCCGCGCGCCAAGCCCGGTCGCGGGTTGAGAGCGGGTTGATCGGGGGGTTGGATTGCATGTTGGCCGACAGCTCATTGGCCTCGCCGTCCGCGGTTATGCCGCCGACGGGCGGGGGGATCAGGTCGGCGACGCGGGCATCATGTTCTGGCCCCATACCAATGTGGAAATCTGCGCCGAGCGGCTCGGCCACTTCCTTGCGAAAGAATGTGCCGATGGTCTGGCCGGTGATGCGGCGCACCACCTCCCCGATCAGATAGCCTTGGGTCATGGCGTGATAGCCAGGGGCGGTGCCGGGAGTCCAATAGGGGGCCTGCGCGGCCAGTAGGCTGGTGGCCTTTTCCCAATCATAGAGATCGGTCGGCGCGAGCGGCTCTTTCCAACCGGACAGGCCCGCCGAGTGGCTCATCAGGTGGCTAACCTTGACGTCGGCCTTCCCGTTGGCGGCAAATTCAGGCCAATATTTCGCCACTGGTGCATCAAAATCCAAATCGCCTCGGTCGGCGAGCATCAGGGCCACCAAGAAGGTCATGGTCTTGGTCGTGGAATAGACATTGACGATCGTGTCCTTTTCCCAGGCGCGGGTCTTGGCCTCGTCGGCAAAGCCGCCCCAAAGGTCAACCACGGTCTCGCCGTTCACGGTCGCAGTAAAGCCCGCGCCAATGTCCGCACCATTGTTGAGATTTTCCTCAAAGGCCGCCCGCACGCCTGCGAACCGGTCACCTGCTAGGCCATTGGCTACAATCCTGCTCATCTTCGTCTCTTCCTTTGGGATCACCCGTTTGCCGGGCTCTGATTGGAAAAGATTAGAGAGTATTTTTTGGCGTGCGGCTAGCGCCGAACCGCTCAGCCGATCAGGGTTTTGTCTCAGGCGCCTTGAGGCTCAGGCTGCCGAGAATGCGGCCGCCCTTTGCCCCTTGGACGAGGATCACGCCTTCGAGCCCATCATCGGTGCTCTCGGCCTCCGCTGCGGGTAGGGTGTAGGACCGCGCCCGTCCCGTCCACGACCCGAGCCGCACCAGTTCACGGACCACATTATGATAGACCATGGTCTTGCCACGGTTCTCGCCGCGCTTGATCTCGACCGCTTGGTCAGAGGGATCAAAGCGTACCAGCCAGACCTCTGCCCCGCTCTTGGGATAGCGACCTGAACCAACGCTAATGCGGGTGTCGGAACGCTGTCTGATCTGCGGACTTGGCAGCCCCTTGGTGCGCTGCGCCTTGCTGATCAGTTGATCGACCTTGTCGGCATGGATGGCGGCGGTCTCGGCTGTGCCATTGACCACGATCTGAGGCGTATAGACCTCGCGGCCACTCATGCGCTTCATATAGGCGCGCTGGCGGGTCGAGTAATCTTCCTTGGCGAAGGTGTCGCGCCAGCCGAGATAGTCCCAATAATCGACCGCATAGGTCAGGGCCAAGATGCCCGGACGATCAGCCACCTCACCGATCAGGCTATCGGCCTTGAGGCAGGACGAGCAGCCTTGGCTGGTGAACAACTCCACGACCACAGGGCTCTTGGCCAAGGCGCTTGCCGAGGTCAGGGCAAAGGAGGTCGTGAGGGTCAAGAGGCCAACAAGGCCGAGGATCAAGGGTCTCAAAATACGCATGGGCTGCACTTAAGCCAGATTCCCATCAAAAAGCCCCTCAACTTGGCGTGAGGAGCGCCGCCGCACCTGAAAAAAGATCATCCAGTGCGGCGGTCTAGTCTCAAAGTCCGCGGATTAGCCTGCGTCGCGGGCCAGATTACGCAGCACATAGTTCAAAACGCCGCCGTTCTTGAAATAGTCAAGTTCGGTCGGGGTATCGATGCGGCAAACGACGGGGAAGCGAGCGACCCGGCCATCGGAGGGACGATAGAGTTCAACCGTCAAGGTCTTGCGCGGTGCGACATCGGCCAGACCTCGGATCGAGACAATTTCGTCACCGATCAGGTTCAGCTTCTGCCAGCCATCAATCTTGAACTGCAGGGGCAGGACGCCCATGCCGACCAGATTGGAGCGGTGGATGCGCTCGAAGGTCTCGGCGATCACGGCGCGAACGCCGAGCAGCTTGGTCCCCTTGGCCGCCCAGTCACGCGACGAGCCGGTACCATATTCCTTACCGGCAAAGATCACCAGCGGACGGCCCTCGCCCTCATAGCGCATGGCCGCGTCATAGATGGCCATCACATCGCCCGAGGGATAGTGCTTGGTCACGCCGCCTTCGATTTCCGGGGTCATCTTGTTACGAATGCGGATATTGGCGAAGGTGCCGCGCATCATGACCTGATGGTTGCCACGGCGCGCGCCATAGCCGTTGAAGTCGATCGGATCGACGCCATTGGCGATCAGGTACTTGCCTGCAGGAGACGAGGCCTTGATCGAACCGGCTGGAGAAATGTGGTCGGTGGTGATGGAATCGCCGAACATGCCCAAGATGCGCGCTTCGGCAATGTCTGT